>Ga0116227_10003990_pt1 | contig 32342 bp, 21 predicted proteins | sample S1TSphgellanicum_FD_89693 | JGI IMG/M metagenome (GOLD analysis project Ga0116227, IMG submission 89693) | Host-associated microbial communities from peat moss isolated from Minnesota, USA - S1T2_Fb - Sphagnum magellanicum MG | ecosystem: Host-associated > Plants > Peat moss > Unclassified... | reverse complement strand
TTTTGTTTTTAAAATAGCCTCTCCCCCCCCCCCCCCCCCCCCCTTGAAAAAGGTCTACCTACTGTTTAATTTAAATTAGGAATCAAGAAAAAGAATTATGATGCAACTAGGAAATTTCAAGATTCTTGGGTTGTTAAGCTTCCCTAGGCAAAATTGTGTGTTGAGTCAAATGGTAGTTTGCACATCGTCAAATGTAAAATTTGTAGTGAAATGGAATGGAAGGATAAGTTGTTGCTTCCTAAATGGGATTCTTTTTATAAGCATGCAAGTCCTAGAAATACTAAAAAAAAACTTGGACTAATGTGAAGGAAGGGGATTGGTATTATTTAAAGGATCCTAGGCATGCCAAAAATTAAAAATTGTTTATTTTTCACAATCATGAATCTATTTCTACCCAAGTTGCGAAGGGTGTTGTTGGAAAAAAAGCATGAAAAGTTGCGCAATTGCAACTATGTTGCACTTGCAGCAACGATGTCTCATGTTGGAATATAAAGCATTGAAACATTTGTTTTAGTTCTTGCAAGTGTTATAAAATAACAAAAAGCATTGGAGTGATAACTTTAACAAGACAATGGCATAATTCATGCATCAAGAAGTGATGAAGGTAACTAGGGTAGTAATGGGGGCTGCTTGATATGTTGTTATAAATTGTGATGAAATGTCTACAGTTGATAACTAATCTCATTTGTCTATTTATTGCTATGTGGTGCATAATTGGGTAACGATTTCAATTCGCATTTCTTCAAACAAAATGCTTGAAGGTTTAGGTAGTGATAACCTAACCAAGGTCATTATGGAGGCATTAACAATTTGGTGGGGGGTTGCCAAGGGATCAAATTGCCTAAAAGCTCATTTGCTTTGGGGCAAGAGGTGTTAATGTCTTTCAAGGCAGAAAAAAATGGTGTTATAAACCAAATCCATAACACCTATGCCCTTCATTCTATTGGGGTTTATTATATAGCCCACCGCACTAATTTGGCTATCCAAGTTACATTGTTGGGACTACCTTTGGTGGTGTGAATTGAAAGTTGCTACAATGTTTGTACTCTTATTTTGCCCACTCACCTAAAAGGCATTCGGAGTTCATTAAGATCATAAAACTCATGGCAACAAAGGGGAACAAAAAAAATTTAAATGCAAAGACAAGGCGGATTTTGATGTTGAGCCCTACCAAGAAAGTTATGGTAGAATACAAAATTCTACTTGTGAAAATGGCCTTGGATAGCCTTACAAACCACCAAGTTATTTTGAATTATGAACACCTTTGTGACCTCCAATTTTTGCTTGAATTTGCTTGCATTTTTCCCTTGTTAAAATCTATGCATGTTTTGTCAAATTTGCACAATTTAAAGATGTGTTTGTGTGTGATTTAATGTTAGCCATCAAGGTTTGTCAAGGTGATGTTTATAGCATGTACTATGATTGGACTTCCAAGTTCACTACTAATAGCTTTTGGGCTTTTAAATCATTATTAGAGTTGAAGCATGAAAATATCCACATGTACTGGATAGTTGATGCAAAATCTAGAATTCCACATTTGGCCTTCGAGCTAAATGGCTAGCAAGTTTGGGCAATTCATCAAGATTTAGAGACCATGGTGCCTTCTATGGTAACAAAGGATGTCTTTGTTGTTGTTGAATCATTTGTGAAGAACCAATGCAAGGGTAAACCCTACAACTTCATACTTTTCAACCTTTTCGCCTTAATTTTTTTTTTCCTATTTTTGATTTGTTTCTTTCACCTTCATGTAGGTAATAAGTCTATGGTTCTATGTGTTTTGATAGGTGTTGGAGAAGCTTTGGTGCGAAAGCTTGAAATTAAATTTCCAGCCCATAATGTCATGGATGCTTTTGGGATTGTGTATAACAAGTACTAGATATAGTCGAAATGTGATACAACATTTGTCAAACACTTTCAAGTTATTAAATCAACTCTCTACTTGGGCAAAACCCACAAGGTGGATTACCAAGATATGATGGTGGGTGAATTACTCATTATTAGTGACCTTGATTCCCAATAGGGCATGTTCAAGTTCATAATGAAGTCAAATGTAGCAATGTGTATGGCACATCCTTTTGACTTGAATCCTTTAACCAAAATGTGCACTATGGGAAAAATAGGTGTTTTGCAACTGGCCTTGCAATTCAATTTTTGAATTGCAGAGGACACTTGCAATTCATAGTATATATCATACAACTCATCACAACTCAATTGCAACTCAATCAAAATAAGTCATTTTCAACTATTATGCAACTCCATTATAATTACACCTCTAATGTCATGTTAATGTCATTGATTGTCATCCATTTATTATAATTTGACATGTGGCATTATGAAGATTTTTTGGACATAAATTTTTTTTTTTTCGAAATATTGATCTCCATTGTTTATTATGATTATTAATGATTGTCTGAGATCGTGACATGTGGCACAATAAAAAATTGCCACATGGCATTTTAACTGTATTTTGGAATAAATAAAAAAATAAAAATATTTACTTTAATAGTTAAGTAAGTCATACATAACCATAGGTAAATAGGTTGATAGGTCTTAAGACCTACATACCTATGTATTACCTAAATCCTACCTACTTGGGGTCATAGGTAGGTAAAAAAATAGAAGAATAACCATGAATTTTTTTTTTTTTATTGTATGTTTTGCACTTGAGCTATTTTTTAAAAAATCATCCCAAAATAATATTTGTATTTTAATGTGAGAATATGAAAAAATGAGCCTTTTTTATTTAATTTATAACATGGGATTCGAAAACAAAACATATGGGTTAAATCTTTTAATTGTTCCTTAATTGCAAATCAAGTAGGAAAGGCCAAATCCAAAGGAAGGGCTCTATTGTTTTTGGTGTCCAAACAAAACTTGAACCTTTCCTAATGGTGTCTTTAGGGCACTAAAAATTGTTAAAAACAAAATAAAATCGAAAAAATTATGTCCCCCCAAAATAAAAAGGGTCAAAAACTCAAAAAAAACCACTGAATGCTACAAAGGTTTGTTCCCACACTCCTATAGCATTTTAAATCATTTAAAATGGTTAAATTTTTTAAAAGGTATGAGGTTTGAAATTAAAAAAGGTCGAAAAAGAAAACAAAAAGGAAAAAAATGTGTTTTGTAAGTTGGAAAGCTTATTTCTTTTCTTGTTATTTTGTCATTGCTCCTTTTTGTTTACATTTCAAAGATGATTTTTAAAGCTTAAGATAGTGTTCCCATAACATTTTAAATCATTCAAAATGAAACACATATGATGAAGATATAAATAACTAATGAATATGTATTTTTATTAAATTATAAGTAGTTGTATTTTAGTCATAACATAGTTGAATATTAATACTTTAGGATTGGCACACTAGTGCTTGTATTAATTGTATCAATGGGAATCATAATAAAAAATTAGTTGCAAATATATTCCATAATGGGTGGTGGAAATGTGTACACGTGGCATGATCGCATGTATGTACATTGTATCTAGTTGCAACATGGTTGTTGCTTTAGTGTCACATTTATAACAATTTTAAAATAATTGCCACATGCAACTATAATGTAACTATTGAAAAAATCAAACATGGCTGATTACATATGTATGTATGATGCGTATATAAATCGCCATATAGCATATCCATTTTCAACTCACTTGCAATTATAATACAACTAATTAATTTTCTAATTTAATAATCTATTTATTAATATGTTGTATTTCTAAGGGGATAGTTACACATTAGCTGTAATACTAAAGAAATAGTTACACAATAGTTGTATATGAATTGTTTTTTGAGTTTTAGTTCCAAAGGTAGTGTGGTTTCGATGGAACGCAATTTCTCATAGTGGTGGTACATGGTGACAACATTGCAAATACTTTTTTCTAGCTTCCCAAAATATGTGAAACTAACTGAATTGGCCATGGTGTAGATAGTTAGCAATGTGGAGGTTGAGAGATGTTTATCTACTTTGACTTTTATGAAATCAAAACTTCAAAATATTACCCACCTACCACTTATTGTGCACATGTTTGCACAATAATTCTATATTTTGTAGAATTTCCCATATGTAAATTGTATTAAGTAATGGTGAAAAGCTCAGCATAGATGTTCATTATTATGATGGTTAAGTAATATGATTTTTACATTTTCTAGGTTAGTTTCTGTTGAAGCATATATGTATTGTTGCAAAATAGAATGATAATTTTATGAGCCATAGAACTTTTTTTCCATGGTGTTAACATTTTCTACCCTTTTTTCATAGTGCAATGCCATGGGTTTATCTTACTACTTGTTGTAGTGGGGTACTAACTTGTGAGTTTATAGGTCATTTGTGTTAAAATGGCCAGTTCCATGGGTTCAATTCCTTCGCAAGTGCTTGTATTTGCTAAAACTTAATATGATGTGCTTTACAAAAAAATTGTTTACACTTTGCAATATGTGTGAAGTATGCATTTCACAATGCTTATTCACATGCCTTAAATTTTATTATGTGGGAGAAATCGTTACTAGATTTAGATAAAAAAATTTCACTCATCATTCAAAACACTCGAAATATAAATATAACAAAGTAGCCAAAAAACTCTAATTTAATTTGAAACATAGCCAAATTTTTTATCCTTTAAATCTAAAAGAAGGGCCAAAAATTTCACCTTCATAAAAAAGAAACCACTTCAAGAACTTGGAAGTGGGGCTAGAAAAAACTCCCAACAAATCTAAATGTTAGCTAGTTGAACACCACATGTAATGCAAATGTGGCCCCACATGTTATTTTGCCAAAAACAAAAAAAAAAAAAAAAACCATTGGTATTCACCCAAAACATTAAAAAATACCAAGATATTTTTAGTGTATTTGGAGGTAACATTCAATGTTGTGCAGATATCAAAAAAATTTGATATCCATTAATTCTAGTTTTTAAAATAGCTTTTGAGAATCATATCAAATCTTTTATTCTTTTAAAAAAATTTACACTTATAATATCTACCAAGGATATCAATTTTTTTTAAAATCATAAATTAAATTTCACACCTTCGAATATCCTAGAAAATCATATATTTTGGATATTAAGTTTGTTATCACAACCTAAATAACACAATTCAAGATTTTTATTACAAACCTATACACAAGGAAATGTAATTACAAATTACATGTTCACAAGCTCATTTCATTCAAACTTGATGTTGGATTCTTTTAATTTGTTTTATAAAAAAACATCATTTTCAATCAACTCAATCAAATTAAAAGGCAAAATGCAACCCACATTAGGATCATTATATTAATTTTTGGTTATAATATTAACTTATCTAAATTATATGATTGTAACTTACATCTCTTCCAATTTGTTAATATTCAACCAAGGAAAAAAAATTTCAATTTCAATTTGGGATCCCACAATCCCAAAGATTTTGTGAACAAGGAAAATAATAGTTAGAACAAAGATTCAAATTTTTCCATAACACTCCATAGGATAGTTAATGTTCTTTGCATCAACTTGGTACCTCCTAAATATTTATAATTTTCTATTCATCAATTCCTTGGTTGGTTCAGTAGTCCTTGCTACCATCTTTAAAATGTCAAGATAAGACTTTTCATCATTTAGTTAAACTATCACAATTTTAGATTTTGTTATAAGGTGTAATCACCACACCAAAATGCATCTTAGTTCACTTTAAATTTCATTAGATTTTGAGTGAATTTGAACAATTTTACCATGGTGAAATTAGTCAGCCCCTAATGAATGGGGACTAGTTGTTACAAACTATGAATTGATCCACTAGTACCTAATGAAACAAAGTTATTTTCTAGTGAAATACAAATTTACCAAGCCATTTCACTTGCTAATTAATTAACTAGGTAACATGGAAATCAATTAAATTTAAATTATTTAATATTAAATGTAATATTTAATATTATTGATAATTTCATAATTTTCAACTTATGAAATTGACATGTGTCACTACATATGTTAGGTTAAAAACCTAGTCTATGTACATAGGCCATGTAATCAACCTAAGTAAGCACCTACTCCAAGGAACTACATAGGGGAATATGCGATCAATTTACCATTGTGGATCACAAACACACCACGGTTTGATCCCTTGACCTCCAGGATGCAGGTAATCACCCCTAACATCAAACCACCACATTTGTTGTGATAATGTGTTACATTGCATTTTATTTATCAAATACTTCATTTTAAACATTACAAAAACATCAACTTTGAAAGTTCATATCTTATTGAAATTTTGTCTAAATGAAATGATTAAAGTTTAATTTAAATTTCTTTTCAATAATGTACATAATTATGTTTATTTCCTTTTGAAAGTGTAAAATCATTTGAACAAATGTTTTTTTGAATATCATTATTCAATAACATTTCAATGACCATTGTTTTGAAAGAAAAAAACAATTTAATAAATGGATCATTTTCTTAGTAATATAATAATACCTATGTTAAGTTATTTTAAACTATTTTAGGTTTATTTTTCATTATTATAAGTTATTTCACCCTACATTATTTATAGCTATTTATAATTATTTTCAATTATTTGATTATTTTATGTTATTTTATGTTATTTCATCTTAAGTTATTTTCAGCTATGTGAAGCTATTATTGGTTACTTTTGGCTATTGAAGGTTATTTCATCTTATGTTATTATTGGTTATTTTAAATTTACCATAGGCTATGGATATTTTATTAGTGGCTATTGTTGGTTATTCTATTGGTGCCTATTCTATTAATGGTTATTAATATTTATTCGATTGGTGACTATTAGTGGTTATTTTAGGTTAAATTATCATAATCTATTCGTGGTTATTAATGGTTATTATATTAATGGCTATTGGTGGTTATTTAATTAATGATTATTGATGGCTATTGATGGTCATTCTAGTACTAGTTATTTTATTAATAATTATTGGTGGCTATTCTATTGTGGTTATTATATTGTAAGCTATTGTTGGATATTTATTTTATCATAAGCTATTGGTAGTTATTTTATTGTAGGAAATTTTAATTATTTTTCATAGGCTATTATTAATTATTATAATTTATTTTACCTCATGTCATTATATTATATTTTACATTATTTATAATTGTTATACTTAAGATAAAATAACTTATAATGACATAAAGTAAGATGACCTTGAGTAATCTAAAGTATAACTTGAAATAACACATATTAAATTAAAATAAAATAACCTAAGGTATAACATAAGGTTAGTTGAATAATTTAAAGTAAAAAACCTATATTAAATTAGCTAAAATACTTTAAGGTAAAATAACATATAATAGTTTAAGGCATAATAATTTATAATAACTTATGGTATAAGTTATAATAACTAAAATAACCTAAAATAATATAAGGTATATCATAAAGTAACATAAGGTATTTAAAATAACAACATAAAAATAAACCTATTTACCATAGTAAATTATAATAGTAAATGTCAACTAGTAGTGAAACACAATGTTTACATAGTGATATTATAGTGAAGTAACTTTAACCAAGGTGAAATCATTAAAATGTAGTGAACTTATTTCACTTTTAAGGTTCCATTGTGATTTAGGCTAATGAATTATGCCCCACTTTTGTATTAGTGAATACGTGGTAACATTGGAAATAAATATTATTTATCAATGAAAACACCTTGTTTTTAACCAATAAAACAAAAATCACCAAATATGTTTAAACCTTGGATTTAACATTATTAATAACATGTTATGGGGGGTTTTTTTCATACTTCATTAAAAATGAGACAAAACCATCTTAACCTTTACATAATTCCATTCTAATGTTGGAAACAAACATAGACAATTCCAAAACCCCATTAGAATCACCTTCTTTCAAATTATCCATTAAAGGTGCAATTCAATTTTTTTTTTTAGTTTCAAGGTCATGGTAATTGTTGCATGTAAAATTTTAGAAATTAACCAATGCCCATAGGATTGGTTTAGCACATAATCATTCACAATCGGAGAAAGAATATTTACAATGATTTGAAATATATGCCAAGCTAAAGGTGGAGACACACAACCAATATCTTCACTAACATGTGGACTATAACAAAAAAAATTTTTGTATAAATTACAATACTTCTTGGACCAATATGATCTTACTTGCAAACATGTAAAAACAATTCATGAATCAATCCTAAAATTTCCACAAACAAACAAAAAAACACAATGTATGAAAACAAAACTAACTTAGTTTCACTAAAATGGTTTTTTTTTTTTTTGGTTTCAAGCCAACATCAATTTAGGCATTCTTCCATTCCTATGGCCTTCATTAAATTTCTTTTGCCGAATTGTGCATGTTTATAAATCTATTTAAATGAATTTTATAGACACATATTTAAGGCCCCTACAAACTTTTTCATTGTTAGTGGCATATTGACAAGCTTTGGAGAAAACATGTTCTAGACATGTCCCTTGAAAGTTTTCTTCCAAGCCCAGAACTTCACATTTGACAACTACCTTGAAAACACTTACCATTGTGTTCAAATTTGAACCTTCATTATTAACATATGCTATAATCTTATTTTTGAAGTCACATTCATCCAAAAGATTATTCAAATGTTTGTCATAGGGTCTCAAAAGCCTCAAATAACCTTAAAATTACATGTTTTATCTTTCAATTAGATCCCGAAACATTTATAACAAGGGCAAAGACATCATGAACACCATCGAACATCTAAAGATCAAAACTAGTAGTGGTAGAATAACATTTTTCAAGGAGAGACATAATATAGGTTTGTATTTGGTTTTCTCCACCATGCTAAGCAAAACATTGAGTGAGAAATCTTTTTGTTCAAGGAATTGAAGACACAAAATGCAAGATCAAACACTTTAATCAAACATTTTCCACAAACTACAAGAGCAAATGGCTTTTCATTACCAAAATTACAAGATCTTCCCAAAAGCATTTTTGTTCCAGATCAATTTTTTAAAAGGTTTTTTTAAAGCTAAAAGTCAAAAATGGATGAACAAAATATAATTGTTATTTTTCTAGCAAGTTGCCTTTCCATACTTCTTCTCATTGAAGAGTTGATTCCCTTTAAATTTTTTTTGAAAATTACTAAATGGTTTGCATCACCATGCTTTTTCAAACATGTTATTACACTTGTCTTATAATAAGATATTAGACACTTCCTTAATTTTGTTCCGAAACCTCTAGGTTAGACTCAAAGTGAATTCCAAGGAAAAATAATAAGGTTGCAAGGGGGAATTTTGGGTAGATGCCATAAATGGGCACACTAGGTGAAAACAAAAAACACACTTGGTAATACCTCATATGTTGAAAACATAAAGACACAACACAAATGGTTTCCTTTGATCAAGAAATAACTAACTTTACCATGGGATTGAAGAAAGAAAGGTGGCATAAGTGACCAACGACAATCATCCCTAAATAACATCAACGAAGATGTTAATTTTCTAAAGTGGAAGAGAATGACATGCCCTTTTAGGCGGACCTTCAAGTGAGGGGGATTTGCTTAGTTGGGGCCCAAGTTCAAACCACCATGGGCAGCCCCCTTGGTGGCTTGGGTTGCAAGTTTAAGTGTTGGGTTGGGTTCAACTATTGGTTTGACATCACTTATGAGCTCCATAGGTGTTGGTGAATGAGGGTGTAATTTTATGATTCTTACAACATAAATACTACAAACTTCAAGGGATTAGATCATTCATGATTTCCTCTCAAAAGCTAACTAGTCATATGTGTGGTAGCCCATCATTCAACACCAAAATTCAAGTTCCCAACAAATGTTCCAATCCCATGAAACCTTCCCATTGAAAGTGTACAAAGAAAAGCAAAATATTAGATAGGACAACATGAGAACTCAATGAAACCCACACCCGTCCCAATAGTCCATTCCATGGAGCTCTTGTAGAGGTACTTTCTCTTTCAACACAGGTAGTCTAATAGCTTCCCACAATTGCCTTGACAATTCACAACAAGATAGACTTGTCACAATGACCATTCATGAAATCCTAGACACCATCATCACTTCCCTTGTTATGGCCCATGACTTTTACAACTAAATCCTCTATTTCTCTCCTAAAGTTCATGATGTAATGGAATGTCTACTTCAAAAAAAAAAATCGAAGACTAATAGTGGGGCATTCTTCCCCAATCGTCTATTCCAACAACACTCCACACACTCCCATAAAATCACACTTAAACATTAAAAGAAAACTTAGCTCTCTTGTGTTTGTTCCCTCCTTCGCTTGGAACATTCATTTATCCAAGTCTCCTTGCCTTCCTTCATCAGTAGCATTGAAACTCCCCACCAACCATCTCCACATAGCGCGATACACACTTCCATTAAAGAGCAATTACACAAACAATAAAAACCCCGCTCCATCACCAAACCTAGATAAGTAACGCCGCTCCATTGAAAAACAAAACATCAAACACAAGTAACTTGCAAGCCAACAAAAACAACCAAAAATTTAAAAAAACAACAAAAACCGGACTTTCGGCATCCACAACCCTTCACGATGCCCAACCATCCTGTAGTTTGGCTCCTTCTGCCTCTCATCCATTGCATTTTAGGGTTATTACACTCCATCCATTCTCATCCATAGCAAAAATAACTTGACACTATTTCAATGTCACACCTTTGCTATTGGTTATTTCTTTGGAAAAGAGAAAACCGCCAAACACTGGAATGTTCTTCAACATTGGAATGAATACATGAACATGGGCAGGAGAAAGTGCCAACAAATGGCATCCCATCCCTTAAACCTCAACAACTTATGACACCATGTTTTGCACAAAGTCAGAAGTCAGCATAGACTTCCCATCATAGCATTCATGCGACTTGTTATTTTAAACATAATCTTGGACCCAACACTAGTGGGTAGAAAGCTGTTGTGATGTAAGAACCTTTTCTATTTATGATTTTAAACCTCTACTTCTTCAGCAAAGGTTTTAGCACAAGTTTGTGGTTTTAGTACTTGTTCACAAAATCACAAGGACTTTTCTTTTGGAGGCGGGGGGTTTACTGAAGCACTTGGTTCTCTTTAGTGTTCAACCTTCAGATGACATTTTCTTGGGTTACCCCCATCACAATACTTATCTTGGATTTCCAGAAGCTGATTAAGTTTCCATGGTCTTCAGATGGCATTTTGAGAAATTAGTGAACCTGGTTTGGTGGGTACCACATGCCATCTCATAAATCATCCAGCCATGAGCAACTATCGTGGGTGTGCCATCTGACTTTCTCCTTATTATAATTGGATCTAAAATCATAAACTAGCTTAGTACCTTATTTGAGCGAGGAAGGTCATGGGGCTCCTTCAGTCTATAAAATGACCAAAGTGAGTCACCCTACAAAAATATGTCATTTTCCTAAAGGATTGGGTCATAACTCTTAACTGCTGAGATATGAAAATAGGAAGGCCTTCCCTAAGCATTCGCAACACTCCAACAGATCATGGTTTTTCCTGTGGCAATAAACCCTGTCCAGAGGCTGGCATCAGCCAGCCTCATCAGCCAGGATTGTGTGATCCACCCTCGAGCTGTTCGTTGATCATCCATGGAAAACTAATTCTCACTCGGTTGTCTATCAACCGCGACTAAGTCACCACGTGATTAATTTATCCTGTAAACACTCATACTTTCTGGCCACAGTGAACCAGCACCCACCAGCGCACCATGAAGGATGGATGGTGAGTGGTCAGGAAACAGTTCTTTGTTGGGTTCCATTTCCCTAGCTAACCATGGTGGTTAGCCCAGTTGCTTCTTTTTAATACCTACCTCCTAACAACTCACAAGCAGGTTATTAGTAAATAGGTAGTAAAAACCGCCCTTACCTATGTATAAACCATCTAGTTACCTATTTTCCTACCTATTCACCTATATACGTGACCTATTTTTCACATAATTGGTTACCAAGGTGAAACCATATACTAACTAACTCAGTTGAGGTTCATCCTCAACTGAGTACTAATGGGCATCCAGTGGATGGTGTGCTGGTGGATGCTGGTTCACTGTGGCCCTACTTTCCCCCTCATACTACATTCATAAGTAACACCCTATGCAAGTGGGGAAATATCATAGGTAAGTAGGTAAAGAATGTAAATGGTTATTGTGTAAGTAGGTAAGGAATGTAAATGGTTATTGTGTAAGTAGGTAATGCAACGTGTGACTAGTAGGTAAGTAGATGCATGTGAATGGTTAGTACTTTACTACTTAACATGGTTAGAGCATCTACACCCCACACCTACAAACCCCCCTTTTCATTAAGTCTTGCAGCAGGATAGCGTAAATCCTGCTGCGCTCCTCTATTGATGTCCATTTTGCAGTGGTCATTTTAACCCCTTAAATATATTTTTTGGCTATGGATTTGGACAGTGATTATTACTCGCCCAGATGTAAAGATCTAATTGGTCTTTGACTGTCTAAAGCAGTGTTATTTTTGGTTTTTGGGAATTCGCCTTAGTGGCCCCTACTACCCTGACTGTGGTGTTCGTGGCTAGTAGCCTACTATTATAGGAGCCTTGTCTGGCCCCACTCAGATGTTTCTTTTCCTAAATGTGGCTGCTAGTTTAGTTGGTGGGGTGAAGTTTGTGGCCTCCCCTCTATATTTGGAGGGGAAAGTATTTGGCTATAAAAGGGTTGCACTTGTGATTTTCAGACGATTATTAGATCGCACATGTGTGATTTTTGGTAACTATTGCATTTTTGTTTTCTAACTTCGGCCTTTACATTTGATTGCTAGGAGACTTTTTGATGATCAATAAATAAAAAATGGAGGGGCTAGTTTGATACATATTACATAACACATTACAAATCCAACAACAAAAGATCAAAACATTCATACAATTTACTGTCCAACTTGCAAATACAATATTGCTAAGCACACAAAATAAAGGTCATTGAGATTCACAACCTAAATGAATTCAAAGCAATTGAAGGGGAATTGAACCCTAGAAACTGGCTTCTCCAGCTGAACTGACTTGCAACATCACACCAAGTTAGCCTATAAACGTACAACAATGTAATACAAAATCCAAAATCATGATAGAAAATAGAAAATAAATTGTGAGCCGAGAGAAAGAACATGTTGAACATGCCATAATAATGGAAACAAAAGGGGTTGCCATCTTGACACTTAAACATTGGGATTCACCAGAAATAAAAAACAAACCAACAAACATTTGTTGGCACAAAGAAATGGTAGCCCTTTGAACTCCCTAAAAAAACCATTGATCACATGTTACCCATCATAGTAGTAGCGATGGTGAGCAGTTCTCCACTGCTCAATGTATTCCTCATATGGGAAATTTTGTATAGTATAAAAACATTGCACAAACATCCGCACAACAAATGACAAATGGGTTGTTAACCTATTACGAAACTTAAAATTCATAAATGTGAAAGGAGAGAAACATCTTTCATCCTCCACACTACCAACCACTTGCACCATAGCCAATTTAGCCAATTTGACATACTCAATGAAACTAGTAATTAAAATGCAAGATGTTGTCACAAGTTGCCACATCTTAGTGAGAGGATTAATGTCAAATGAAAGGGCCATGCATGTCGTTGCATTAGACTTCATTGTCAATTTGAACAATCCTTGTTGGCATTCAAAGTCCCTTGCATTAAGGAGGTTGAGGACTTAAACCTTTAGTCCTTTCAAAGTGGAAGTCTTGCCACAATAGAATGTAGCTTTAAGAACTTTTAGGTGCTTCCAAAATAACACATCAACATTTGGTTGGAGCTAATACTAAGGATACATAATCCTTAAAGCATTCATGATGGCATGAGTTAGCAATTTGGTATCCAATTCATGAATGAACCCTTTTATAGCCCTTGCCAAAATAAGAACATATTCAATCATTAAAAAAAAAAACCCCAAACATGAAACCTTGAAATAGGAACTCTAAATTGGAATGCTAGAAAAACCCCGAGCAAACCTAAAGTTAATTAAAACCTTAAAAAACCCCGGTGATCTGAACCATCATTGAAAAAAAACCCAGATATACCTTAATTTAATTGGGACCCTACTAACCCTACTAACTTAAACTAGATGTGACAAAAAACCTCGGATGGACCTAAACAACTTACCATAACTTGAAACCTAAACCAAAATTGAAAAAATAAATTGGATAGACCTTAAAATAATTGGAACCTTACAAAGATCCCACATGCACCCTAAATTGGAACCCTAAAAGAAATATGTCAAATCTACATGTTTTGCATCTAAATAAACTTGATTAAAACATGCACAAATTCTAGGAAAGGCAAAATGCATGCAAGTTCGAACATAATTTGGAGGTCACAGAGGTGCTCAAAATTGAGCTTTACTTGCTGGTTTGTACTATTGTCCATAGCCATTTTCAATAATAAGGTTTTGTACTCTGCCATGACTCTATTTGTAAGACTCAACATGGAGTTTTTTCATTGAGTCTTCACATTGTAGAGGATTTTATTCCCCTTTGTTTCCATGATCTCGGTAAGTTTTATAAATTTCAAATGTCTTTTGGGAAAATGTGCAAAATATGCATGCAAGGTTTGCAAGAGACTTTCAATGCACTTCACCAAAGGTATAGCAGATAAGGTTTGCATTGCTAGGTTTGTTTGATGTGCCATACAATGCACGCCTATGGAGAAGGGTGCATAATCATCCTGAATTTGCTTGGTGACATTAGACTTAGTGTTTTGAAAAACATTGATGTCGTTTGTTCGGAAACTCATTAGCTTGTTAACAATTTGATCTTTAGGCATACCTCCCCCTATGGTCAATGCCTCCATGATCACTTTGGTGAAATTGTCAGAACCAAATGCTTCAAGAACATGATTAAAGGAAATTAAAATAGGGATCCTTACCCAATTTTCCATGACATAACAATGAACTAATAATTAAGATTGGTTGTCTAGGGTGGAGACCTCATCAAAGCTGATAGAAACATATTGTGCAGCTATAACTTTTGATCTAGTTCAACCATCAGTTGTTGGTGCATAAATTCCACCATTTGCCACCAAAAGTGTCGGTCTAATGTTTTTTCCTATTTTTTTGGAATTGCCAAAAATTCAAACAACACCTTCATGGACTCAAGCATAGGATGACCTTGTTATAACATGTGCAAAACAATGGTGAAGTACATTACTCTCTTTGCTTTCTCTCCAGCTATACCATTTGCTACTTGTTGGGCAATTGTTTGACAACTACGACTAGCAAGCTCAACATCATTTTTTACATGCTTGTAAGACTTTGTGTAGTAGCACTCCCCCTTCTTCACTAAACCAATATATTTTTTTGCTTTTTTATAACCTTCATGCTTGCAAAGTGAGTCCCACTTAAAAGCAAGTAGCTTGTCTTTTCTTCCACTTGATTACATATCATGCACTTAACATTATGTAACGACCCATTTGACCTTAGACACATTTCTACCCAAGGTAATTTAGTTGCTCACAAATCCTGAAATTTCTTAGTGCAATTGTAGTTTTGTTTCCTTGAGACTAGATCACAGGGGATAGAAAGATTTGCATTGTCATCAACAATTGGTTTTTCCCCCTTTGGGTTAGGAATAATTATAGAAGACACAACAACATTTGGATCAATGCAGCTATGTTGAAGATGCAACATGAGTAGGATCGATGCAACAAAATGGAGGTCAAAAATTTGGATTATGATCAAGGCGCACAAGAGGGTTGCCAATACTTGGGTTGTTTCTAAAGAAGAAATATTGGAACTTGTACGATGGCGGAAGTTCAAGAGGCATTGTTAGGGAGGAAAACGTAAAAAAATAACAAGATGACTCAAACAAAGTCGAAGCCTCCTCGAGTGACAAAAAACCAAAACTGAAAAAGAGAACTCAAAAGCTTTTCAAGTTCAAATTCTAGATTCTCAAGCTTGATAATATTTTCTTAAATACAAAGGTTATGTAACATTTGAACTTACTTAGAGAATCGAGATGGTCATTATTCATTCTTAAATCAAATCCTGCATTGAGTGATTAGTACCTTATCCTACACAAATTGCACAAGAAATCTAAACATCAAAACTATATTGAAAACTAGGGTTACTCACTTGGAGGCTAGGCAAGAAATTAAACACAATAAAAGTTGGATGCTCATAATTCTTGATCCTCCATCTCCCACTAAATCACAACAAAATGAAAACAATCTTCCATTGAATGTTGGAGAAACCCCTCTCCTTCTGCTAAAGCTTGAGACGAACAACAAGTTGAACACAATAGAACTACAAACAACGGTTGACGAGGAAGGGGCATGGAGTATGGTGAAGCTAGTGAAGCTCAAAGGTAGTTCATGGCCTTTTGGCAAGAGTAGAGCATAGAGAGGAGTGAGAAGTTGGTGAAGCTCAAAGGTAACTCACAATCTTCTGGCGAGAGTAGAGCATAGAGAGGAACAAGAAGCTGGTGAGCTTAGCAGCAGATCAGGAGAATGGAAGCGAGGAATCATGGGAGACGACGATTGCAAACATGCTTTTTCAATGGCCCAGATGTGGTCGCTCGACGATCTTGATGGCTGGGGATTGTGCTATCTGGCGATGCCCCATCGTAACCCTAGTTGTGGTTGGCAATCCCAATGTAAATTCATGATGCTATTAGGCACGTCCAGATGTAAAGCTTAGATTTTCTGGTGAATTTTTATGAAAAATTTAACCTGGATCCCTTTGTACAAGTGGCCATGGCCTTTTTCAGGTCGAAAATTGGCGATAATTCACCAGAAAAAAAACACTGGTTTAAAGGGACTTTTATGATGTTTGTGGGTGGAGACTATGATCATTAAACACTATTCTATTTCGACATAATGGAGTTGTTTACAGTTTTGGGGTGTACATGCTCTTAGCTATGGAATGCCCCAGGTGAACCAGCACCTCCACTGGTAAATGGTCAAAACCAGAGTTTGGACCCCAGGGGTGATGGCTCAGTGGTATAGCCCTATCTGGGGCCCTGGGACCTAAAAAACGTTATGGGTTGAAACCCACTGGTGTGCAGGTGAAAAGTGTGATCAACCCTTTGTCACCAAGCTTGCCTTGGGGGTTGCCAATAGCATGTTAGGTCTGTAATTTCGAAAGAAAATGAATAAGTCAATGATTGCAAGTTCTAAGATTTAAGTAGGTTCAAGTCTAAGAAGCTCTATAGGTTAAGGTTCTAGGGTCTTTAAATCAAAGATTTCAAATTTTGTTAGAATTACCAGTGGAACAGAATAAAATAAAAATGGTAACAACACAAGTAGAAACCCCAAAATTAATTTTAATTACTTTTAAATATTACAAATATCCCTTGCTTAGACTATGTCAGGATCTCTGAGTCCAAATCTAACATGTATTGTGGCCGCTAAGAGGTCTCACTCACGAAGGTGAAATGGTGTCTTCTACCACAGTTGTATTTTCTGGATGATTCTTCTAGGAAGTGATGTTGCTGTTGCTGCATTCCCCTTTGGGGCTTCTCTCAGGAAGGTGAAGGTACCAGTGTTAGTGCTGGATCACCCTGACTGGGATGGGATAGGAATACAACCAAAAACTGTTTCCTGTCCACACACCATCCATCCTGCATTGCTGGTGGGTGGGCGTGCCCATGAGCCACACGTGTCATGAGGGAAGGCCTCCTGCCATAAGAAAACTGTCATACTCTGTTGTATTGCAATATCTCATCCAAGAGGATGAGGATTCAGGAATAGAGTCACCTTAGGCAGTGTCCAGAGCCTGAGATATGCTTGAATTTGGAGAGAGGTCAATAACTGCATTCCCAAAGACCTCCTCCGATTTCTCTAGTGTATCTAGAAAGCCCTTGCAGAGTGGGAAACCCAATTGGGCTTTTTGAAAATGGAAAGTTCCCCATTTTCTTTATTTTCTCTGTATAATATATATATATATATATATATATATATATATTCTTGATATGTGATATCATGAGGAAAAAAAATTCAGGTCTCTCTTTGCACTCTGTAAACGCAGGCGAGGACATAAAAAAATTCAAAAAACAATTGAGGTCCCTCTTTACACTCGGTAAATGCAGGCAAGGACATTACAGAAATTGGGCAGCACTCGGCTGCCAACTCATGTGGGCCATTATTTTGGTAATGTAATGACCCTTGTGCTTAACCTTACACATAAATTATTAGTAATTCCTATGAACTTAATTGTAAGCTGGTGGTGTTAATAATAATAGTACCTAAAGTTGAGGATTAATTTTGTTGCTGTCATTCTGACTCGTGTGAGCATTGGTTTGAGATTCTCATTTCTTCTGAATTGGTCCACACCTGGCTACAAATCAAGGTGGGGCATATAACATAATCATATTTTAGCCTATTTTATAGGAAAATAGAACGGCCGTAGTAGGTCTGCAAAAGTTTCAAGTGCCTTTGTGTAAAGTGCACTACAGAATCAATAAGATATACTAATCCTAGAACTAATTTCCATGTGCACTGTGTGCAGTACCCCCAATTTTAAATGTTTTGTTTTGTTGGCACAAATGAAGACAAACTTACTTGCAAGCAAAGAAAGAAACAAGCCCAAAGGTCAGAGGCAAGGAGTTCAAAACTAGTGTTGGGCGGTTTTCACCGGGTCACCCAGTTCTCAGCTCGGTGACTGTTCTCATTTTGTGTGAAAACTGAGCTGAAAATTGGCTTTAAGGTTCACACTCATGTGAGAACTGACTAGGAGAACTGGAACAAGAAACATCATAAGAAAGAGAGCCCAATAACTGACCCCCATTTTGAGCTACAATGTCAAATCTTCACAAATTGGGAAAGACTCAACTCATATAAGCCCTGTCCTCCAACTTTAACCCCTAAGGGCCTAAGCTTTTTTCACAACCATTTTATCAAAAAAAATTGTTGGAACAAAAACATCCATTTATAAGATTATAAATCCAATCATTAGATTGAAAGTTTACATGCTCATAGTTCTTTGACTAAAATTTCAGCCAAACTCAAGCAACGGATGATGAGATAGTAAAGCTAAATTGAGCTTGTATCATTTCCAACAAGTATTGCCAAAGGTTGCATTTGAAGCTTCATAGGCCAATTTTTTTTTGACATGGATTAGTGCACGCCTCATAATAGGGCCCTCACAATGATCAAGTTAGCTACCCATGAAAAGAAATTCAGGCCAAGACGTAATATTTCAAGTAAGATACAAGCCTTGGAAGTTTTGGAATGAAAGTGGGCAGAAAATTATAAAAGATCTCACTGTTACAAATCCTTGGTCAGATCATTGAAGAATTTTCACAATCAGCCCAATACAATAAGAAGACTGTTTGGGGTGGGGTCCAGTTCTTGGGCAGCCTTTCTCACACGTGCGAATTGACTGATGGCTTTTTTTGGGTCTCCCCACCCCCCATGCCCTCACCCCAAATTTGACCTTGAATATGCTCGGGTAGCAGACCTTTGAAAAGGTATTGAGTTACCTCTACACCCACCCAAAAGAATAATCAAATATCTTAAAATCTCTGCCATTTAGAGCAATTTAAAATTCTAAAAAAAGCCGCATCCTGCTGTTGAGGCGTTTAGGGGTAAAGTTGTTTAACACTTTTAGCAATGGATCCAGGGAAAGGCTTTTAGCTGCCTATTTTCCTATCCAACAATGGGAACATTGCCCATTGAGTCTGGAATTAAAGGACCCATTTAAGTAACCTAAATACAGTATACTCTACCTTTTTGTCAGATTAGGTGGAAATTAATTTTAAAATCAGAAAAAAAGAATTCTTAGAATTTTTATGAGATGAAAATGAATGTGAATTGAATAATATTTTATAATCCATGTTGGGGAATATTTTCAAATTCTCAAATTGGAGTAATGAAAATGTGAAAACTAGTGCATGTTGCCTGATGTGAGATCCTTCTTCTTCAGTACAACATTAGTTCCTAAAACCAAGTCTGCATTTGCCAAAACTTGAATTACAACTTCATTAAATAAAATGAATGATATCAAAACAAAATAGTAAACGTTTTTTAAATGAATAACACCTGGATGCTAATTTGAAGAGGAAAAATCATAAGTTCAGAGCACACATGCTTGAAATAGTTTAAAATAAATCAAAAAAATTATGTTTCACATACAAAATCGTTATGTTTTGAACACAAAAGTTAAACCCTAAACTTTGGAAAAACTATAACACTCATTTTAAAATATGCTTGTAGTAAGCTCTAAAAAGCAAGCTAGTAAATTTTCAAAAAAATAAAATTAGAAAAAGATAGAAAGGATTGCAAGATTAGTTATATTTAGAATGTTTTTGCAGCATCTTAGTACCATCTACAAGATAAATCTTAAACAGTTGAAGGGCACATTTAAGATAGGTTATCATAGTTTTAAATTTTAACAAAAATCATTCACTAATGCAACATAAGTTATATTAAATTTCAAGTTCTTATGCACTTAAAAAAAAAACTATCTTTAAATGACATTGTGTGATCCAGATTACTAAAAGCATAATATGTTTGAATCATGTGATGAATCCAATATCACCACACCAAGAGTAATCTAAAACCATGATTCCTTTGAAATCATAGTTTTATCAACAACACCACATGATTTTTGGGGCCCACCCTAGGTGCTGGTTCATGGTAGAATATGGCGTTGCAGTGCTTCTATCTTATTGCAAGGAAAAAAAAAACCCAAAATGGGGGCTTTTGAGAAACAGACTGTCCACTCTGCTTTTCAAAACACCCACAAAAACAGAGGAAAAATTTCTCTTGATAAAGGCCATAACCCCCACAAAATTGGGCCCTCAATTCCAGGAAGAGCCCAGGAATTGTTACTTGACCCTAAGTAAATACTTTTTCCAATTGAGGGACCTTACAAAAGTGAAAGATATCTCTCTCTCTCTCTTTTTTTTTTGGGTTTTGGGATTGACAACTTTTGTGAGGTCCTTCAAATCTATCTATGAAAAAAGGTAGTTTGTTTGTTTCTCCCTTGAGATCTCTCAAACCATGGTGCCTTGGCTGCTCTCTTGGTACTGTTGGAAAATCCTTGATGAGCAGGAGTCCGCTGAGTTGGTTTCATAATGTTTTGACTGACGATGAAAAACTTATTGAATATTGAACTAAATTTCCACTGTAAATTCATTTAAATCAAAACTAAAAATTAAAGAGGAATTTGGGCACACTCTTTATATGGTTAGAAAGCCCTTAGTGAGTAGGATTTAATGGTGGTGATTTTGGAACTCTTTAGACTTAAGGTGCAAGAGATATTATCTTTTTAAGTCTGTTTTTCAATGAAAATTCAATTAAATTACATAAATCAAAAAAGGATTTTGGAATAAAAAATTAATTGGGTAACCATTCACACGCTTGGGCCAAACAGCACAGGCTACACTAGTTCAGAGCGAAAGTGACCCAGCACCTTCGGAGCAGTGTTCTTTTTTAGGGTCAATTTTGTGATTAGCCAAAGTGGTGATGATCCACAGGAAGATTTAGCCAAATTTGGCTACATGCTAAATATGATTTAAAAAATCCTTTAAAAAGCTTTCTCGCTGCCTACTTAAACCATGTGTAGAAATATGGCGATTTTTCTTAAGTTTTGATCAAATTATAGCTTTTGAAAATCTAAAAAGGCACTTGATTTAGCACTTTTTATTTTCAATATAGCTTTTTGGCTATATATATATCCAGCAATAAAAACGCTGCTTTGGAGGTGGGTGGAGATACTCCTTTGGACGTGGGCTTCGGAGCTGCTGTACAGCGATGCAACAACGAATAACAAAATGGCAGGCAAGACGGTGTGTGTGACTGGAGCTTCGGGCTTCATTGCATCTTGGATTGTGAAGTTCCTTCTTGACCGTGGCTATACAGTTCGAGGCACCGTTCGTAACCTAGGTGACTCTCTAGCCGCTTTCTTTTAATCCTTTCATGAACCTTCAAACCCCATATGATTAGTTGTCGAGGATTTCCAAAGTTGGTTTTCACAGATTTCCTTTGTTTGAAATGAGAAGAGAAGTAATTTGGAGCTCATTGGGTACTGAGAAAATGGGTTGTTGTTGGGGGACATGACAGAGAAATCAAAGCATCTGCTGCAATTACCAGGTGCCAGTGACCGCCTGAAGCTTGTTTCTGCTGAGCTATTGGAGCTTGGATGCTTTGATGAGGTTGTGCAGGGTTGTGACGGTGTATTCCACACTGCATCTCCAATTGTTATATATGCCACAGACCCTCAGGTTTGTTCTTCCACTTCAACCCCAACTCAACCAATTTGTTGGCGCTTTTGAAAGATCTGTCCACTGTTTCTTTTGTCCATGATCATAGTTCATACCCGCCTTTTTTTTGTTGGCGAAATTTCGCCAAAAAACGAAATAAAAGTTTGGAAAAATTGAAAATAAGTGATTTTGAAGGTTTTCAATAGCCAAAAGTGAGGGGGAAAAATAATAATACTCGCCCAAAAAAATAAATTTGGTTTTGAGTGTGAAGCCAATGATGTAGAAGGATGATTAAAGTTTTGTATTTCATATCTAGTCAATAGCCAGATTTGGCTAAATCTTCCTGAGGATGATTGCTTCTTTGGCAACAAATAAAAAATCTTAAAAAAAACACTGGTTCATACCAAACATTTTGCTTTTCCTACCAAATATTTAGCTACATAACAACAATTTAGCTTCCAAGTTTACTCAGGAGGTATGCAAGAAAGGAAATGGAGATGGGTAAATGGAATTGTGATTCACCTATTTAAGAATTGTGTACATGGCAGGCACAATTGATTGGTCCCGCGGTAGATGGAACTCTGAATGTGCTAGCTTCATGTGCAAAAGCACGCACTAAGAAGGTGATCTTGACATCATCCACAGGAGCTGTTTACACTAGTCCTAATCTCACATCCACAAGTTTTGTTGATGAGAGCTGGTGGAGTGATCCAGAGTTTTGCCGGAAAAACAAGGTTTCCTTTGATCTTTTGGACCTAGATCATGCTCTATGCTCCTGGATAATTTTCTACTTCAGAGACTTCCTGTTTTCTTTCTCTTGCAATATGGTTGGGGATAGGCTTCCACTTTGATGCAATTCCAAAGGATTAATTCTTTTTAATAAGGTGCTTGTTGTAGGATTGGTACCCATTATCCAAGACACTTGCAGAAAAGGAAGCATGGAATTTTGTGGAGGAGAAAGGGTTAGAGATGGTGGTCATCAACCCATCCTTTACTATTGGTCCTGCTTTGCAAGGCTCCAAAAACTTGACCTCTGAATTCATTCTAGGCTACCTCAATGGCAAGCATCTTGAACATAACTTTGCAGTTGGAAGTATTAGAAGTTGACTTATCTGTTGAAGTGCAATTGGTCTAAGAATTCCATTGAATTGATTTTGAAATTGCACAAATTGTTTTACATTGTGAACTGTATTTGCAGGGACAACCAAAACATATCCAAACTCTGCAAGGGGGTTTGTGGGGGTGAAGGATGTGGCAATGGCGCACATATTGGCATATGAGTCTGCACATTCAAATGGTCGCTACATATGTTCGGGCGCTGTGCTTCACTTTGCTGACATTGTCACAATTTTAACCAAGTTGTTTCCTACATATCCCATTTGTGCCAAGTAAGTTGTACTTTTCTCCCTTGCATATATAGCACCTTGAGCATCCTGAGTACCCAAATATTGCCAAAAGCTAGATATGGATGTAGGTCAAACTACCAACATCACTTTATTTTGGCGTAAGTTTTCTTTATTTTCCTTTTCAGGTGATGATTGATGGGTGAACTGGTTGGTTTACAGGGATGCTGATGAGACTGCACCCAGGGTTCCATCATTCACTCTATCATCTCACAAATTAGAGGATCTTGGACTACACTTCCAACCCATAGAAGATGTCCTTCGTGAAACAGTAACCAGTCTGAAGGAGAGTGGCTGGTTGCCTTGATCATGGAAGTGGTTTATTTGTCAGCTCTGCCTACTGCAGATTTGGTGCAGAACTTTCTGTTTTGTAACAAAGAGCTTGACCAAATTGTATAATCCCTTTAAAAAAAAATATATCAGCCATTTTAAAGGCTTAGAAGACCCTTTGTTAGAAAATGCAATGCTCACTGATAATAAAGGTCGGGAATCACCTGTAGTTTGTGTCAATGACCCAACATTCAGATACACACATGTAGAATTTTCTCCTAGTGATAATTGTGTGCCCCAGACTGGAAGAGTCTAAAGTAACTAGCATGAGTGATGAATGTAATGATAAATTTCTTCTGTCTTTAAATAGGATCCTGATTTCAGGATGAAACAATTGTCTTCAGAGAGAGACAGAATGGATGTCTTGTGAATGTATTGTAGTGATGAGGTATGTGCTTGAGTCTCCAGATGAGCTTGGGTGTGAATTTGAGCTTATGGGACAAGGTGGAAGAACAGAACTATGGGTCACAAATTCTTTTTGTGGAAACTGAGGATTGATGGTGTGCAAATTTTGGAGACAGCTCAAGAATCCAGCAGCATGTTTGGGTGAGGGGAAGAGATAGAAGAGTGTTCACAGGGGTTGAAAGATTGCACATGCAAGAGAGATTCCAGGAGAGAGAAGGAGAAGATATAGATAGAGAGTGCCTTACACAAGAGTGATGGTGGTTAGTTATGACAGGTGATGTCCCATTTCCTTGTCTTTTGAGGCCTTGAGAGCCAACAAAATTTTGTGCAGCAGACCTTCAAGCTCTGCAGCTTCTTGCACCTATTTGCATAGGGAGGAGTTGTGAACAATAAGTGGACTGAAGAACTCATGTTGAAGAATCAGCAAATTCACCCCAACAATTTCCCCCTGAAAGAATTACCCATCTCTCCCAAGATAACTGAAGCATCTGTGCAGTCTTTTATCCTACTAGAAGTGCAAGATGGGCATTTATTCTTGGCAGATTTTCTTACAGAATCCCAAGGTTGGAGTCTTTTTGTGCCTTGTCTTCTCTTCTGGGCAGCACTTGTGGCAGCATCAGGCCATGGCTTCAAGGCAAGGATGGAGGGCAGTGTGTGAAATGAGAGGTAAATCATGACAGGATTTTGTTGATATGCTTGTCTGGGGTGGAGTGGGTACACACATGGATGTAGAGCTCCCACTTCTGCTGGGCGAGTGGGCTACTACATTAAGCAAAAAGAAGTTTCACTCGAATCAAACCATGCTCCTGTGGCAGGGCCAATGTCCTGGTGGAAAACATTACACTTCACAGAATGCTTCATTTCTTATGTTGTGGGGGTGTGCTCCTGTGTGTGGGTCATATTGAGAAACACTCCAATCCTAATGGTGAAATGAATAAGTAGCTTTGTTCAGAGTTCCAAATTGGATCAGTGATGCACAATTGCTGTCTAGATTGTGAGAGGCCAGTTGATCTCATGGGGGACAGGTATCCTGACACTACTGTTGAATCCTTAGTGGGCAGGTGCACAGCATGGAAGCCCACCCTTATTCAACCCATACACCCTCACAGAGGCCTCACACAACCATATTGGACTGCTTGAAGGCAGGTGTGGGGATGATGAAGACAATGAAAAAGGTTTCCTACAGTGCTAGAGTGCTTGACAGCAGTACACAAGACTGGATGGACTCAAAACACTAAACCTGATTTGGTCAGTTAGCTACAGAGCAGAAATGCAGCAAACTCCCTTGCAATTCATGACTCACATCCCCAAGAAGTTTTTTCTTCTGCATCCTTTTCTACTTAATACCCGTATTCTACTTCTTCATCCTGCAACACACATAGTCAGCATGAAAAGATTCGGAGTTAGTTCTTATGTCCCACATACAATGATAGAACCTATCTACTATCCTGACACTGATGTTGAATCCTTAGAAAGCAACAGTGCACCATGGTCACTGTTTTTGAATGCAAATTGGGAATCCTAACCATGAATGATATTTATCTGGAGAGATTGTAGTCCCTTTGCTTGCAGCCATGTCAATTTGGGCCTTCTCACTATAGATACTGGTCAGGATTCAATCTTCTTGGAGCTCACTCTGGAAGTGTCCTGCAATGAAGAAACCCAGCAGAGATTATGTTCCTGGGCTTAAGACATGCAGGAACTTCTGCTCATTTTCAAGAACTGAAGACATGCATGGACAGGAAGGAGAAGAATAGTAAGATGGAAACCTCAGAAATGCAGGATCACTGGAAGCCAACCCAGTGAATTAACCTGTATTGAAAGTTGACACTTATGAATAGGATCTAGGGAACTTAAGCTATACAGGTGACAACAAACTCCATAAGACTTGGCAACATGTGTCTTGAGAGACAACTTGTGCCAGGGGTGATCATGTGACAAGGAGTTCTGTCTACAAACTACAAAACCCCTGATCCAAGTTGGAAAACCTCCATCTCACTTTGGACACGAATAGGCTTGAAGAGCAACTGGTGTAGCTCTCATCCTCAATCCAATCATGTAAGGGAAATTCTGAGAATAATATATAATTTTCTGCCCATAGCTGATGTGTTTCACATCTCCTGTTCCAGGAGATCGCTCTCCAACCTTATGAAATACACAGTCATGACTCATGACCCAGTTTGTGATGTGGAAAACTTCCTCCATTGTATTGGGTGGTTCAATAGACAGAACCCACTGCATTGTATGCACCATGTTTTCATTTATCAGTATCAAGTTTCACCTAGCAAAAATTGCGAACAGTAACCATGCATGCTTACACTTTTCATTATATTCACCAGCAGCTCAAGTTGATTCTTTAGGAGGGTTTCTTCCTTCTTACAAATTAATGTATCAAGGAGGACTGTACTAGCCACCATATGAACTGGACACAACATAGTATTGATGGTCAATTCTAAATGCACATGTCCAAACAAAACTAAGAAAACCCAGGCCAACAAAATTCAGATTCATTTACAACAGCTGCTCTGGTTGTTTCAAAATTCAAGTAGGATCTGTACATTCCACCTGCAGAATCTACCTTGTGATTTTTGACATGGATTGTCACCCAATGGAAAAAAACAGTGTTATTTTAGCTTTTGATCTCTTTAAAAAGGAGGGCTGGTGTGGAAAGGCTCACTCACTTGTACTCAGGCCTTATTGTTGTGGATGGTGTGTCCAAGGTAGTAAATTTAGTCATCATTAAACACTCTCTCCTTTAGCTAGTTTTGAAATTTTGCATCTTCTTACCTTGTTTGGCTTATCTCTCTCTAAAGTGTTTTTCTACACTTTGTGATTCAAGTGGCTCAAACAAAGGAAAGCAATTATTAGGATTGACATTCAAAAGATTAATTTCTCTTCTTCTAAGTGATAGTAATTTTCAATTGTTTGCACTAAGTTGATAGGTTGTTAGTTTGTCTAGTCATTTTTTGTTTCATGTTTGCTTTCAGATCTTTTTTTTATCACTTTGTGCACTAGGTTGGGTCTTTCCTGTCCTTTAATCCTTGGGTGTCACATTGCATTTGTAACCATCCTTTGAATACTATTGAGATTCACGTTTTTCATTGCATGCATGGTGGGGAGAGAACAACCTTGCATGATATTGTGCGAAATGTTTTCACAACTATTTCATATGTTGCGAGAGTAAACCCATGTCCTTCCACCCCCCACCTTATAGTTTTTGCATTGTCAAGTTGACATTGTGCTTTTAGTTGATGGTGTTTGCACGTTGGCAAATGTTGTCATCATTGACCCCACTCAAATTGATTTGGTTTCATTGGTCGTTTTTTCTTGTGGGGTTGTTGTGACAATCCTAGGCAAAGGATGGTCCTTATTGTGATTAGTTCCTAGCGGACATGTTTCTCCCTCAAGCTATAAAGGTTTTTGGGTTTCTACACAAGTAGGCACATGGGTTTCTTCATCGATGTGCCAACATGGTGTGGGGGGTGAAATGCACTAAAATCCCTTGTCTCTCAGTTTTGTGTGCATTTTGTAATCAAAGGGTGTCTGTGGTCCTATAGTGGGCGTAAGCGGTCTCTATTTCGAGATGGGTTGTTGTAGTAGGTGAAGGTTTTTTTGGGCGTCCTTTCAAGAGCTCCTCCCTTTTCTTTATTTGATATGCTTCTCATGGATGAAGGGGGTTCAGGAACTTGATGTTCCCCTTGTGGTTTGCCTTCTTGGATGGTTTTTTTGATTTTTTAGATGTGGGTCCTTCCATTTTGTTCCTTATGTACCCCCTTTTTTGGGTGCTTTGGTTTATATTTGATTGGTAGTGTTTCATTGGTTGATCATTTTTATATCCTTTTGCCAACAATGTTTATGAGTATGAAAGGTCTAAAAGATGTCCCCCTTTTTATCTTTCAAAATTTCTTTAAACAACTAATTTTAAGTACATTTCAAAAATTGCAAGGTTCTATCACTCTTTAATTAAATGATATTCATACAATTGGTTACTTCTCAATTTCCCTAGTGGATCCTACCCATCACCATTTCAAATTCTATGGTGTCAAGTCATACTATTTTGTTTTTCAACACTTTTAACATGTGGATCTATTAACTTCTTTCTTCAATTGTTTGTTTGTTCTATTACCAACTATTCTTTTGTGTGGGCTGGAATCTTCTTGATAGTCTCACATATTGCCTTCTTGTTTGTAATGGACAATTCTATCCTCTTTCCCGTATGGTATTCACCTTCCATACTTATATTGATTTTTTATGGTGTGTGTAATTGGTTTCATTCTATGTACTTTCTTCAAACATATAAGTAAATCAACAAATCAATTTTTTTTTCTAGCCATATTAGCAAATTTCATAATTATCAATGTGATGTTAACATAACATTAGTTTAAGAACATTTTTTACATTGTTGTTATTCAAAAATTGTGCTTATAGTCATTGTTATTAGTCATTCCAAAGTCATTTTCTATGTAGATAGGGTAGTTCTTGGAATATTATTTACTAACAATCAATTTGTGCTATATCTTGTGTGATTATTAACAATTTGATTATAATTGAACCATGTTCATGCACATTTTCAAAAATTAAGGAATGCAAGTAAGGCATATTGCTCCTACACTCCTTGTTTAATACTACTTTGTATTTCAGTTTTTTGCATTGTTTTTAATTTTTTGCAATATAAGATGTGAGAAATGATCCACCAATTGCTATTGGTTGACCATTGGCTTAATATCAAATTTTGACATACAATAATTAGGTTTTCAAGGTGTGAACAATTTAAACAAGTAGCTTATCATGTAATGGTTTTAAATACTTTTTGGGAAGGTGAATTTTTTAAAATCATTACATAATATGATGAAACCATGTGATATGGTTAGGCAATTTGAAATGCAAAATGAATTAGGTTTTGGTATATTAAGAAAACCTTGTATTTATTATAAAGCTTCAAAAGGTCTCATAATGCCTTTACCACAATGTGCACAAATAAATTCAAACAATTATTTGCAAATTATACTACAAACCATCAAAAATTTTAGAGAACAAATAGATTTAGTTACAAATTGCAACAAATATTTTGCAAAAACTTTACAAAAGAACATTATTTAAAGAATTGCAAAAACTTAGCAATTAATGACTTGCAATAGTTATTGACAACAATAGATGAATTGATAAGTAAGAAAAGGACCAAGAAATCCAAGACTTGCATATGAGTTGTAGCAATTGACAAAATGAACAGTGCATGAAAAGTGAAAGGAATTATCTCAATTGCCAAAAAAAATATTAATAGGGAGTAAATGAGATAAAAAATACCAATTTGAAATTTTAACTTAAAACCCAAATTAAATGAACTAAATTGAAATGTTGTGAAATAATGTTTTGATTAATTATATAGCATGATTATAGTATCAATAAATTAGTTTAAATTTGGGTTTAGAACATTTATGTGAGCATGGAGAAGAATGTTTAAAGTTTAAGTGTGACATTTAGGGTTTTAGATTTTAAAGTTATAGGGAGGAAGTGGAGTCTTTCCATAACAATCATTTAATTTGGTTTTTTGAAGGTTAAAATCCAAGCTTCTATGTTTTCTTTCTATGTCAAAGTGGTTAGAAGGATTTTCGTACTTAAGATTTCAAGGAACATGCAAACAAAAATTTTTAATTCCAAATTTTTTAAAAGTAAAAATAAAAATAAAAATAGGGTATTGAAATTGGATGCCATAAAAAATTTATAAACAAATATAGGGTTGCTAAAATATGTGCATATTAAAAAATTAGATAACAATAGGATGAGAAAAAATCTAATTCCAAAACCTAATACCTTCAAAAATAGTTGTTTGATGCATGTAAGTCATTATTAAGTGTCCCCCCCAAGCCCTAAAAAAAAATCATCAATTTAAAAACTTAATGAGACTTAAACCCAAGTCTCGTTGGAAGGAGATGAATCTCTTAATTGCAAGGCCACAACTTTGATTGTATAATGATAATGGTGATTTTTTAAATTAAAAAATTCAATTATGCAATGGCTAAAAAGTTGAAGCCATTGGCATGTGTAGATTTTAAACAAAAAGATTTTCCTAATATTCTCACATGAGAGGTTGTTGCCATGTTGCAACAATATTTCTTATGGCAAAGTCATTCTTTGAAACCAAAAAGGTCATGAGTTTAATTCTTATTACTAAGCACCTACTTTCTAGGCTTTTTATATAGTATCTCCTAGTTTAAGAATTAAAATCAAAGGTCCCTTTGTAAGCTCCCCAATCAATTTCAAGTTGAGGCCCATATGATACCTTGTTTTTAAGAGGGCAATTATCACCTAAAGTAAGAACGTTGCTTTTCAATGTGAAAACTGACCTAAGAACCAACCTAAAATTCAACCTTTAACATGATACCTACCCAACACTAGTCTTAAGCAATATTCCTCTTTTCCAAATGTTTTTGTAAGGTGGGTGGTTCCATTGCATGAAAACATATATGCAATTTTGTTTTGAAGCCAAAATTTAAAAAGAAGGTGCAATTTAATTTGAACCCAAGGTGATTGATTGTTATGGACCCATTGTACATCTAGTGTGTACATCATGTTCACACTAGATGTTCCATTTTTGAACATCTCAATGTCAATTCAAAGCACCAAAGACCTTCCTCATTGTTGTGGGCCACAATAGATTAATAAGGTGAAGTCAAACAACCATACAAAAGAATCGAGCCAAAATCCAACACCATATGACTATAGATTGGTTAATAGCTTGTGACAAGTTGCCATTAAGGTAGTGGACTTGAACACAAACCCAGTTTGCCAAGGGGTAGTCTAGAAATTGGTGAGGAGAAAATCTAGAAATATTATTTTTCCCTAATATATGTATGGTGACAATTTTCATAGATGATATAAAATGCACATGTTACTCTTCATTCACATCATGGAATACTTGTTGCCACTTAGGATCTTTACTTTGTGTACAAACATGATGCTTGTGCTTGTGCCATGGGCTTATTCACAATTTTTATAATTGTTTTACACATGGTGTGGGAGTTGAATTTGCGATGGACAAAGTACTCTTGTTTAAGAAATAATGTTGTAATGTTGAGCTCGAACAATTTGTGAAGGTTGTAAAAGATGCTTTTGAAAAACAATAATACATTTGATTGCTCACAAAAACAAATTTAGAAAGTGAATGCATATCAATTACAAGAGTTTTCCATGGATGTTTGTGTTTTTGGATTGTATGCATTACCATGGGAAAAAATGTTGCATGGTTTGACAAAGGCAATTTTTGACAAAGAAAAACATATTTAAATCAATCTTGAAGCTATGTTGGCATTGTATTTCTAGTTATCCTAGTGGGAATAATGAATTCATCCTTGATATAAATATGAATATGTTGATTTCTAATTTGTTGTGTGGAGATGTTATAAGTTTGATATTTGAAGTGGACATTAGTTCATATTACACAAATCATTTGCTATGGCCGGAATATACTTAAGATGGTTTTGCCTATGCAAACCATTCATGAACCAAAAAGAAGAAAAATATTCTAAGCATTATGTTCAAGCTTAGGAAGTTGCTAGATTTACAACGTAGGATGTTACTTTGGTGTTTTGCAAAGGGTTCACTATAGCTTAAAATCTTAATTGACAATGGCATAGATGGATTGTGTTTTTATACTCTTATAATTCAATCTATGATCATACACAATATGATTATAGAGGATGATTAGAGTTTGGATTTGGAACCCTGTTTTAAAGAACACACTATTGAGATGGGACATAGACTCACATTTAAACAATACACAGATTTAAGGGTGAACATATTATAAGATATTGTGATACATGGTGTAGTTAGTGATGATTTCATTGGACAATTGTGGGCTTGCCAAGGTATGTAATGAAATAATATTTCACTACTTTCATGTTCCATTGCAAAATTTTGCATTATTGGTTGTTTGTTTTTGGATCTCAACTAAATTGTCTATTTGTCATGCCCGTATGCATGGCCTCATGCATGATGGCCGGTTACGGGCATGCCCGTCATATCTTTTAGGGTTATTGTATGGTTGTAAGGTTATGAACGTTCTTAAGTGACTGTGCGCTATTAGGTTTAGGGTTTCAGCTTTT
>Ga0116227_10003989_pt1 | contig 32349 bp, 30 predicted proteins | sample S1TSphgellanicum_FD_89693 | JGI IMG/M metagenome (GOLD analysis project Ga0116227, IMG submission 89693) | Host-associated microbial communities from peat moss isolated from Minnesota, USA - S1T2_Fb - Sphagnum magellanicum MG | ecosystem: Host-associated > Plants > Peat moss > Unclassified... | reverse complement strand
GAGTGGATGCCGATGGAGGGCGCGACCAGCACGGTCAGAATGTTGAGCACCAGCCCGATGCCCAGCGCGAGGCGCAGATTCTCCATCGTCATGCGATAGCCCGTATTGCGCACGATGATCACGGCGGACCACACCACGCTGACGGTCAGCACCAGACGGCGCAGGCCGATGCCCGGCACCGCCGACCATGTCAGGCTGAGCAGGCACCACGCCAGCGCGACGATCAGGGGAATCGGCAGCATCACGGTGCGCGTGCCGTTCTGCCACGGCGCCGCCGCCCAGAAGGCCCAGCCCAGCAGGGCGATGTAGCCCAGCTGACGGAATATACTGCCCTCATCCGCGCCGTTGGAGGTGACGAGGGCAATAAAGGGCCCCAGCTGCACCAGCATGAAGAAGCACAGGCTGATCGCCCGCCAGCGCAGATCCTGCTTGAACCAGCCGACGATGTCGAACTGGCCGGCTTCTTCAGCCTGCCCGAACTGCTCGAAAAAGTTCAGCGCCGGTTTCGTCTCAGCCATGATGCCCCGATTATCCTTTCAGACAGCCCCTTCCAACCATGGCTGCGATGAGCGCCCCGCGGCATGAGGCGCATGACCGCGTAACAGAGAAATGCGGCGGGAAACACCGTTCAGCCGCTGCCCCCGCCTGTCCCGGTCAGCCCTTGGTCTTGGGGCCCTCATAATACTCGGTGTATTTGTTCGAGTAGTAATAATAGGAGTTATATGCCTGCGACTTCTGGTCGACCATGGTGTAGAGCGCGCCCACCAGATTGGTGCCATCGGCGCGCAGCCAGCCCACCGCCGAGCTGACCGCGTTCATCGGCGTGTAGCTCCAGCGGATCGCCAGCACCACGGCATCGGCCAGCGCGGCGAGGAAGCGGCCGTCGGCCAGCCCCACCAGCGGCGGAAGGTCGAGGATGACCACGTCGTAACGCGCGGCCAGACCTTCGAGAATGTCGTGGATGGCCTGCGTGCCGAACAGATTGTCCGAAGTGAAGTAGGGCTTCTGCACCGCGATCGAGTGCAGCAGCTCCAGACGGGTGGGCTGGATCGCCTCATCCAGCGTGGTTTCGCCGCGCAGCAGCTCGACCGTGCCGGGGCCCGAGACATCGGCGTCGATGATGTTGCGCATCTGGGCGCGGCGCACGTCGACGTCGACGATGATCGTGCGCTGACCGTTGAGCGCCATGGTGCGGGCCAGAGCCAGCGCCGTGGTGGTCTTGCCCTCGCTGGGCAGCGAGGAGGTCATGGCGATGATCTTGGGCGCAAGTTCGCCCTTCACGCCCATCAGCGTGGCACGGGCGTTGCGCAGGGCCTCGGCGAATTGCGAGGTCGGCTTGTCCATCAGCATGTCGGCGGGCATGTCGTTACCGCGCAGCAGCGGAACGGCGGTGATGAGCGGCAGGCCGAGATCGTCCTCGACCTGCGCCACCGTCATCATGCCGGTCACCATCAGCTCCTGAGCGGTGATCACGCCCACGCCGATCGCCAGACCCAGCACCAGCGAGACCAGCACCATCAGGTCGCGACGCGGCCAGTAAGGCGACATCGGCACCTTGGCGGCATCGATAATGCGCGCCTGAGCCATGGAATTCTGCGCGGCCTGACGGGCATCCATGGTGGTGGCGGCCATGCGGTCATAGGCGGCATGCTTGCTGTCGGCGTCGCGCTGCAGGCTGGCCAGCGTCACCGAGGCGCGGGCATCGGCGGTCTGCTTGGCTTCCAGACGGGACATGCTGGCGCGCAGGCTGCCGGCCTGTGCCTCGGCGGCATCGGCATCGGCGCGCAGCGACAGCACGACGCGGAGCTGCTCCTGCTGGAGCTGCTGGTCGATGTCGGCCAACTGCTTGGTGGCCTTGATGTAATCGGGATAACGCGGACCATAACGGTTCGCCATATCGGTCAGCGTCTGCACCTGCGCGGCGCGCTGGCGGCGCAGATCCTGCACGGTGGCCGAATTGCGCACCTCGGTGATGGCATCCATCTTGCCGGTGCTGAGCTGATGCTGCGCTGCGGCATGCTTGGCGCGCATCTCGGCGGCCAGCGCTTCGGAGGTGGCGAGCTGCATGGCCAGCGGCGCGACCTGCTGGTCGGTGATGGTCTCGCCATCCTTGGTGCTGCTGCGCACGATGCCGTTGTCGGCCTCGAACTTGGCGATCTTTTCGTCGGCCTGACGGGCATCGTCGCCCATCTTGGTCAACTGCTGGTCGAAGAAAGCGGCCTGACGCGCGGCGGTGCCAAGATCGATGCCCACCTTGCCGTCCATGTAGGCGGTGGTGTATTCATTGGCGATCTTCGCGGCCTTGTCGGGGTTGAGCGAGGCAACCTTGATGGCGATGATGTAGGTCAGCTTCTCACGCGCCACATCGGTGACCTTGGCCAACTGATTGGCCGCAGCATCCACTTTCTGGTCGGTCGTCAGCGCCGGGCCGTTGGCGGCGGGCTTGTAGAATTCGGTATCCTGATCCAGCTTCAGCCGACGCACCACCTGGCGCGTGGTGTCCAGCGAATTGATGACCGACACTTCGGTCTCGATCGCCTCGCTGCCCAATGACGCCTGGGCGTCATTGTTGGTGTGGACCAGCGGGTTCTGCTTGGGGTCGATCTGCAGGCGGGCAATACCTTGGTAATAGGGCTTGAGCAGGAAGGTCGCCCCCACACCCAGCGCCGTCACCAGCAGCGTCACCCCCACCAGCACAAGCCAGCGCCGCTGCAGCACGTCTTTTCCCTTGGCGATCACATCCGCCAGGCGGGCTTCATAGGAGGCTGTCGAGACTTTCATGATTTGAACCCTTGCCCTTGGGAAAGACCTGCATGCCCGTTTGAATGGTCGGGACGGAAATGATCGAAACGCGCGCGCATCAACGCCGCACCGTCATCGAAAGACCCATCGTAAAGTCGTTGTAGCCCGCACCCACCGTCAGGCTGTTCACGCTGGAGGTACGGTAGATCGTCTCGGCCTGAAACCCCAGCCAGCGCGAGGCTTGATAGCGCAGCGTGGCATGAACCTGCTGTGACTTGCGGCTGGTCGTGGTGTCGATATAATTCTGGCTCACCACCATGGCTCCCAGCAGCACGATCACATTGTCGCGCAGCGACTGGGCAACTTCGGCCGAAATCCGGCTGTCGACATAGGGAGCGGCGGCCAGTGCGGAATCCTGCACCAGACGCTGCCCAACCAGCGAGACGGTGGTCAGCTTGAAGGGGAAGAAATCCACCTTCGCCTGTGCCGAAAAGGCGCTCACATCATGCAGTCTTGTCGCCTCATAGCTGCGGTGGGTAAATCCCGCGCCGACCATGCCGCGCATCACACCGGCCAGATCGAAGCTTACCCCGGCGAGGATCTGCTGGCCGGAGGAGCTTTGGCTCACGCTGCCGCTCTGCACCACCGGATAGGAAATCTTGTCCCCCGAAACCGCCGAATAGAGCGCGAAGCTGGGTGAAAGCGCGACCTCCGCCTGCCCCGACACGCGGTCGATGGTGCGGTTGCGGTAGCGCTGGTCGCCGGTGCGCCCGTCGGGATAGCGCAATGTGGAATAGGAATAGGCCGAATGGTCATAGACGCCGCTCAGCCGGATACGGCCGCGCGTGTAGGTGCCCTTGAGCAGTTCGGCGGTGCGAAAGAAGCGCGAAAGCGCCTGTGCTTCGGGATTTTGATCGCTGCTGAAGGGGCTTTCGCCATAGCGACCGACACGGCCTTCGGCATGCAGCACGAAAAAGCGCCCCAGATTTATCTCGCCCGCAGGATAGAGGTCCCAGGCGTTCTGATTGGCCACACTCTGGGTAGCATAGCGCCGCAGATCGGCATTGCCCTGCAGTTGCAGCGAGTGGCGCGACCAGTCCGATGCCAGTTGAAATCCGGGCTTGACGACCACGCTGACATCACTTTTGCGCGCAACATCGGTGACGTAGACATTGTTGTCGCCCACCACGCCCAAGGCCACCTGAGGCTTCAGGTTGAAGGAGCCGATCGCCGCGCCCACCGCATCGTAATCGGGATGCACTTCATCCAGCACGCCGATGTTGTGGTCGCGCTGGTAATCGGGCGCCAGCGCCGGTTCGACCAGCGTGGTGAAGCCCGGCGCGGTGGAAGACAGGCGGCCCAGCACGCTGGTCTGCGCCAGCGCCGTGCCAGCATGACCCAAAGCGCAGGCCACGCCCAGCATCACACCCGAAGGCGCCGCCAAGCCGCGCCCGAATCTGGACGTCTCAGCCCGGGACTTTTCAGCCTGCAACGCCAAAGCCCGCGATAGCGTGGCCTGCGACATCGCGGACCGGGACATAGTCCTCGTCATCAAGACCATTCTCCGGGCCAAGCGTGGTCAGCTCAGAAGAATCGCTCGGCCACCCGGATGGTATCGCCGGGCCAGACGCGCAGATCGGGGGTGAGCACGAAGCGCTCCTCCTCGGCACTGCCATATTTGCGGATGAAGACGTAGGATTCGCGGCCGCGCGGCGTCATGCCTTGCGCCTGTGCCACGGCATTCCACACCGTCAGCCCCGCCGAATAGGCATATTGGCCGGGCAGGCGCACTTCGCCCACGATGAAGAAGGGGCGATAAAGCGTGACTTCGGCGGCAACGCGCGGTTCGCGCAGATAGTCCTGCCCCAGCAGCTGCTGATAGCCATTGGCCACCTCGGACGGGGTCTTGCCCAGCGCCTGAAGCGTGCCCACCAGCGGCAGCGAGACCGAACCATCGACCCCCACCTGGAATTCGCCCGAAAGCTGCTGCTCATTGAAAACGGTGAGTTTTACCTTGTCGCCGGCACCAAGCCGGTAACTTTCGGCAACATTGTCGCCGGAAGAAAAACGTTCACCCGTGGTGATGGTGGCGCTTTTCCCCGCGCTCTTCGCAGATGCGGGGACGGCCACCTGAGAAGACAGGATCAGGCACAAGCACAGAAGATACCCCTTACTCACCCGCCGTCACCTCATCAATCAAGCTGGACCATTGGATCGTATCGCAGTGCAGCAATCCAATCAAGACGCAAGGCGCCAATACATCATAGAAAAACGACGGGCTGAAAATGAAAAGGCAGCCCGATTTTTTCGCCATGACTTTTCAACAACATCGTTTAACTCATCAATTGATGTGACATAGCTGTCGGGATTTTTTCATTATTTTCTGTAATGATCAAATAAAAGACCATGCGCCTTTTTCATGTTTATTTTTGCTCGTCTTCCCGGCCCGGCCACATTCATGGCCGCAAAGCAGCAGATGCCGCTTCACGGCCTTCGCAGTCGCAACATGACCCGTCCAGATAGGAACTTATACCGAGGCGCGAATGACCGCTTCGGCAACCTTCAGCGAATCTTCTGGCAGAACTTGCCATCAACCGGTTTGGACGTCCGACAAGGCGCAGGCTCACCCCAGATCCAGCCGGAACCGACATAACCCAGATAGACACGCCCAAAAACATCCGGATCGGCACCGATCACACTCACCTGATCGAGCGAACCTGCCGGAAACTGGGCAATCTGCTGCCAGTTGGCGGCATCATCGACCGAGCGCCACACACCATATTGGCCCGAAACCCGGCCCGAGATGAAGATGGTGGGATAGGGCTTGCCCTTCGCCGCCTTGCCGAAAGCCACATCGTCGACGTGATCGACACGATCGACCACGCGCCAGCTCTTGCCGCCATCGGTGCTGCGGCGCAGCCGGGTGTCGCTGGCATCCTGCGTGCCCGAGGTGAAGAACAGATGCCCCGCATGGCCGGGCACCGAGCGCAGCTTGGCCGCCGCCTTGCTGTCGGGCGCGATCTCTCCGGCAAAAACGCGGTTCCAGCTCACGCCGCCATCGCCGCTGCGCCACAGGCCCTGCAGGCCGATGTTGGCCCCTTCCCCGCTGTGATAGAGGTAGAAGGTGCGGCTCTCGCTCTTGTCGGCGGTCAGCGTCTTGCGCTGATACCATGAGTGTTCGAAGGAACCGGTGTTGTCGCCACTCTCACCCGGCAACTGCACCGGCTGCCAGGTGTTGCCGCGATCGGTGGTGTAGAAGGGCTTGCGGTTCTCCGAATGTTCCCAGACGATGTTGTTGGTGTCGCCCGAAGCAACCGCGATGGTTCCATAGGCCATGCGCCACGGATCGTCCGATTTGGTTCCCGGCGGCGTGGGCAAACTGGCGAATTTGGTCCAGCTACGTCCGCCATCGGTGCTGTATCCGGCCATCACCGCATTGCCGTCCTCGGCGCAGCAATGCCGCTGGTCCGAGGCATTGGTCACCAGAAAGGAGGGATCGGCGGGCGACCAGTCCACCTGCTGCACCGACATCAGCGCGCGCTCATTGGGGCCGAAGGTGGTGGAGAAGGCGTTGAGATTGTCCTTCACATGCATGCCGAAATCCCAGCCGGCAAAGACCGGGGACTGGCCGGGGGCCTGGATCGCGTCATTGGCGACCAGCTCCTCGATGCCGCGCGCCTGGCTGATCCAGTTGGTCGCCGAACTGCCCGGCTGCACATCGGCATAGAACACGCCCATGCCATGCGCGACCCACAGGCGGCCCGCCACCTTGGGGTCGAAGCGCACATCGGCGGTGGGGAAATAGGACGAATCGCCCAGATGCAGCCATGGCGGCTCACCCGCGCCCACTGCGGCGCTATGGGTAAGATGGCCCCAGCTCCGGCCCTGATCGGTCGACTGGAAGCCATTGCCCCCCGCATCGAAGACCATCACCAGATCGCCATGTGGGTCGGCCGCCACCGACGACCAGTCGGTCACCGGCAGGCCCGCCTCCTTGGTCAGATCGCGCCACTGGCCATCGCGATAGAGCCAGGCCGATTTGCTCGCCGCGTCCACGCCGAAGAAATTGCCATGCATGTCAAAGGCGCCGCGCTTCAGCATCATCGGCTGCGCGCCCGAGGCCGTCAGCGGATGGAAACTGGCCCCGCCATCCTGCGAGACATACATGCCATGGCCCGAGGACATCGCCCAGATGCGCCCGGTCGGCTTGCCCTTCTCGCCGCTCTCGAACCAGATCATCGCGCCGGGCGCCTGAATGCCGGGCGTGCCCGCATCGCGGTCCAGGCTGGCGGGCACCGAATCGACATGGCTCCACGATGCGCCCGCATCGCTCGACCGCCACAGCCCCGCCTCGGGCGAGCCGAGCAGCACCAGATCGGGATTGTCGGGCGAGACCGCCATATAGGGGCCGCCCAGACGGAAATCGCTGTTGGCGTTCCAGGTCAGCGGGAAGGGATGCCCCGATCCCGCTGCCACCCAGTGCCCGCCGCGATCGTCGCTGCGATAGACCCGTCCCTTGATCGCCATATAGATACGGTCGGACTTCGAGGGCGCCACGGCGATCTCATAGACCCCCGCCGCCAGGCCGCCCTGCACGCGGTCACCCGCAGGCATGGCATCGGCGTTGACCAGTTGCACCCAGCGGTTGCCCTCCGGCGACCAGATGTAAGCGCCATAGACATCGGTGCGCGCCACCAGCGTGTTGCCGCCCGCATCCTGCGACAGGCCGGTGATGAAACCGCCTCCGCCGATCGCCACATGGCTCCACTGATAGCTTTCGTCCGCCACCGGCCCGGCGGCGCTCGACAGCGAGGGCGGCGGCGCGTGACGTGCATGGACCTGTTCGGTGTTGTAGAACAGAGTCCCGGCCCCGGCGATTTCGATCACAAGCAGGCCCAGCAAAATCCACGGCCGGCGACGGCTGCGTGGTTTGACGAACTGGGCATAGCTTATATCGCGGCGGCTGGATGTCGGCATAACATTCCTGACATTGAGGCTGCTGGATTGAACATTCATGACATCGGCCCTGCCGACGTCAGTCGTGCGTCTTGGTCGCGAGGTGGTAAGCCGCGCGTGGATTGGTCACCAGATAACGCACCCCCAACCGCAAGGGCTCTCGTGCAGCGCGATAGAGCCATTCCAGCCCTGTCGCCTGCATCCAATCGGGCGCGCGCGACACGCCCCCCCCGTAATAATCAAAAAGCCCTCCACATGTGCGCACCCAGGCAACCCCTGCCAGATGCTCACGCGCCTTCACCGCAAAATGCTCCTGCCTCGGCGTCCCCGTGCCCACCCACAGCACATCAGCGCCCGAACGGCGCACCGCCTCACAGATCGCGGGAATATCCCCATCCGAGAAATAGCCGTGCCGCACCCCCACCACCTGCAGGTCGGGGTAACGGCTGCGCATATTTTCGGCGGCCCGTGCCGCCACGCCCTGCCGGGCGCCCAGAAAATAGAAGCGGATGCCCTCTTTCGCCGCCATGCGCGAGGCATCGAGCACGAAATCGGTCGTCGCCGTGCGCTCCACCAGCGGATCGCGGCAAAACAGGCGGCTGGCAAAGACCAGCGGCATACCGTCGGCATCGACGATGTCCGCCCGGTCGATCGCGCTGCGCAGCGCCGGATCGGAGTGATAGATCGCCACCACGCTGCCGTTGGCCGAGGTGACGAAACGCGGAAAAGGCAAGGTTCCGGCGCGCGCGGCATGAACGTCGGCCAGCATGATGGCGCAAAGATCGTCGCGCGTCGCCTTGGTCACAGGCAAACCGCCGATGGTCTGTGTGGGCGCTTCCATTTATGCTCCCCGGACATGCGCCGCGCTCACCCTGCGACACACGATCAAACACCCATGCGGCCATCCCGCATGCGCGGCATGCACAAGCGGTAAAGAAATCATAGCGATATAATAGGGGCTTGCCAAGCAGCCCCCCCTCAACTCATCGTAGATTGAGCAGGTGCAGCATAAAACATGCCCCCTGCGTCACGGCGCAGCAGGCGCCGCAGCAGCGGGCGCGGGGGCCGCAGCAGGCGTTTCCCACGCCCCTTCCCAGCGCCGCGCGGTAACGATCTTCACCGGCACGGCAAGCATTTGGCCCTTCATCACCCCATCGCCCTTGTTGGGGTCAAGCGGCGCATCGAAAATGCGGCGCACCACATCCATGCCCTTCACCACATGGCCAAAAGCCGCATAGCCCTGCCGGTCATCCTCGCTCTCGGCCTTGGGGTTGGCATCCAGCCCGTCCATGTCCGACAGCAGGATCGAAAAGTCCCCCGTCGCCGTGCCCGGCGCATAACGTGCCATGCTGATCGCGCCCGCCTTGTGATGCACGCCCGTCACCGTGGTCGGCTCATGCGCGATCGGCGGCAGCAGGCGGCGCGGGTCGCCCTGCGTGCCCGCCTGAATGAGACCGCTGGGCGCATCGCCCCAGGGCAGATGCATCGCGCGGTAGAACACGATGCCGTCCAGCCGCTTGCTCTGGGCATAGCGCAGGAAATTGAGCGTGGTGATCGGCGCGTGCTTGCCGTCCAGCTCCAGCACGATCTCGCCCTCGGTGGTGGTGAGGACCACATGCTCTGTGTCCTGAAGCTGGATCGCAGGGGGCGGGGCGTATTTGGGCTGAGCCTGCGCCGGGGCGGCTGCGTGCCGAATTGGGGCCGCCGTGAGCGGGGTGGTGAGGAGCAAAGCGAGGAGGGCGATTCGTTTCAGCATTCAGGGAAGATAGTAAGAGAAAGATGCGAGGGCCATCGCCCTCGCGCTCCCTTTAATGTCCACCTTGCGCATCGGGTTGAGCCTTGCGCCCAGCTTGCCGCGCCGCAGGCAGGAAAGGACTGAAAGCCTGCGGCGCCTTAGGCTGCGCAGGTGGAGAGCCTGGGCACCCCATTTCGGCGCCCCTGCCCTTTCGTCGGAAGACGTTCCGGGAGCGCGAGGGGGTAACCCCCTCGCATCTTCCTTTTCACCCTTCCAACAACCCTCTTGCCACCAGATCGGCTTCCAGAGCCTCAGCCCCACCAACGAAGTGATGCACATGCCACCCCAACCGCTGCGCCGTGGCGATGTTGGCGGCGTTATCGTCCACGAACAACATTTCCGAAGGCGCATGACCGAAGCGCGCCGCGGCATGCGCGAAAATATCGTCATTCGGCTTCACCATCTTCTCCACGCCGGAGACGACGATATCGCGCATATGCCCAAGCTGGGGCAAAGTCGGGCGGAACAGTTCGAACGCCTCATCGCCGAAATTGGTGATGGCGTAGAGCGGCACGCCGCGCGCGGCCAGCCGGTCGACCAGCGCGGGAGTGCCGGGGATGGGCCCCGGGATGCTTTCGATCCAGCGGTCGGCATAGGCCTCGATCAGCCTGGCTTCGGCGGGGTAGAGTGCGCTGCGTTCGGCGACCATCTGGGCGAAGGGCTTGCCGGCATCATGCTCGAAATGCCAGTCCTTGGTCACGACGTGGCTGAGGAACCAGTCGAGCTTGGCGGGGTCCTCGATCAGCTTTTCGTAGATCAGGCGCAGATCCCAGTCGATCAGCACATGGCCGATGTCGAACACCACCACATGGGGCTGGGTGGCGGGGCTTTGCTGAGTCATGGAATCGCCTTGCTGTAGGGGAAAGAAAAGAGGGCAGCCCAAACGCCGCCAGCCCGCTGTCACCCTGGAGGGGCAACAGCGGGCTGGTGAAGCGCATCAGACGGCATAGGCGGGCATATCACCCGCCCATCGCGTTCAGCCCTGGCGGGCCTTGAAGCGACGCTGCGTCTTGTTGATGACATAGGTGCGGCCGCGACGACGGATCACGCGGTTATCGCGATGACGGTCCTTCAACGACTTCAGGCTGTTGCGAATCTTCATGGGTCGTCTCTTTGTCGTGGGGCGACCAGTCTTGCTGATTCTGTCCGCCGGAAATTGAAGCCGGGCCGATAAGGGGCCGGGCCGGGGAAGTCAAGGCCGCTCAGGCAATTCGCCCGACCGACTTATGCCGATACTCCGCGAATCTCGCCCAGACGGCGCTCCCACGCCAATGCATGGGCGACAATAAGATCCAGATCGGCGTACTGCGGCACCCATGGCAGGGTGGCCTTGATGCGGCTGTTGTCGGAGATCAGCGAATCGGGGTCACCGGCGCGGCGGCCCTCCAGCACACGGGTGATCTTGAGGTTGGTTGCACGGTCCACCGCGTCCAGCACGTCCAGCACCGAGAAGCCCGTGCCATAGCCGCAGTTCATCGTCAGCGAGCGCTCTGGCGCCTGCGTCAGCGCCTCCAGCGCCAGCACATGGGCATGGGCCAGATCGCTGACATGGATATAGTCGCGCACGCCGGTGCCGTCGGGCGTATCGAAATCGGTGCCGAAGACGCTGACGTGCTCACGCTTGCCCAGCGCGGCTTCCACCGCCACCTTGATGAGATGGGTGGCGCCCGCCGTACTCTGCCCGGTGCGGGCCTGCGGATCGGCGCCCGCGACGTTGAAGTAACGCAACGCGCAATAATTGATGGGATGCGCCGCCGCCACATCCTTGAGCATGATCTCGGTCATCAGCTTGGACATGCCATAGGGGTTGATCGGCTGCTTGGGGCTGTCCTCGGTCACGGGCGAGACCTCGGGGATGCCATAGGTCGCGGCGGTGGAGCTGAAGATGAAGTGCTTCACCCCGCCCGTCACCGCCGCCTCGATCAGGGCGCGGCTGTTGGCGGTGTTGTTGCGGTAATACTTCAGCGGGTTCTCGACCGATTCGGGCACCACCACCGATCCGGCGAAATGCATGATCGCCCCAATGCCGCGCTCGGCAAAGATCCGCGCCAGCAGATCCCCATCGGCAATGTCGCCCTGATAGAGCGGCACACCCTCGGGCACGGCAAAGGCAAAGCCGGTGACCAGATTGTCGATCACCGCGACATCCCAGCCGGCATCCTTCAGCGCCAGCACCGCATGGCTGCCGATATAGCCCGCCCCGCCCGTCACCAGCACCGGAACCTTCTTGCTCATACGCATTCCCTCGCCTGCCCAGTTGGTATCTTCATAAACGGACCTGCCGCCCGGTCCAGCGCTTATGCCGCAATGCGGTATGTTCTGCATCCACGCCGGTTCATTCTGCAGAAAGCCCCTTCGGCCTAGCGCTGAAGGCGCGTCCGGGCCATGCTCCACAAGCCCTCGCGCCCACGGAGTGTCGCATGCCCATAACCCGATCCCCTTCCCGCCTGATGCTCGGCATCGGCGGCGCGCTGCTGCTGCTTTCGGCGGGAGCGGCCAGTGCCCAGCCCGGCTGGGGTGGCTATGGCGGAGGTTTCGGCGGTTATGGCAGCGGCTTCGGGCGCAGCTACGCCTCCGCCTCCCCCCGCGACGACCGCGAGGGCAAGCTCGATGCCGAGGGCTTCCCCGCCCCCGATGCGGGCGACCTGCTGGGCAACGGCCATGTCACGATCACCTCGATGGCCGGCTCGATGGGCGAGGGCCGCGAGGAAGCCACGTTCGAGGCCGCCGTCATCGATCAGCTCGCCAAATCGGGCTATGACACGGTGACGCGCGACCCTAATGGCGGCCAGATCACCGAGATCGGCATCATCCATGACGAACTCGTCCCCGCCGAGCAGAAGCACAGCCCGATCTCGGGCGAAGTGGCGGCAGGCGTTTCCAATTACGGCTCCAGCTTCGGCGTGGCGCTCGCTTACGATGCCAGCAAGCCGCGCGGCGCGCTGATCGAAACCCGACTGGACCTGCGCATCCGCGACCGCGCCACCGGCAAGCCCCTGTTCGAGGGCCGCGCCCGCATCGCCACCCGCGAGGGCGATTCGCGCTGGAGCGACGAGAAGATCGCCAACCGCCTGGCCGCCGCGATCTTCGCCAAATTCCCGCAAGTGTCGCGCCCCGCCGTGCCGCCCCCGGCGCCCGCCCCCGCGCCTTCGGCACCATCCACCCCTGCGGCGGGATGACCCCCTTCACAGCGGGTCAGGCGCGATCTATCGAGAGTGCCATGACCCAGCCCCTTCAGATCGACTCCCATTTCGACTCCGGCAACATCGAGCTGCTGCGTCGCGATGGCGACACGCTCACCCTCGCCATTCGCAACGACGAGGACAGCGCCTTCTTCCAGTGGTTCCACTTCCGCGCCAGCGGCATCGCGGGGCGCACCATCACCCTGCGCATCACCGGGCTGGAAGAGAGCGCCTATCCCGGCGGCTGGCCGCATTACCGCGCCTGCGTCTCGACCGACCGCCGCCTGTGGACCCGCGCCGACACCAGCTATGACCCCGCCGAAGAAGGCGGCACGCTGACCATCACCCACAAAAGCGACAGCAACATCGCCTGGTTCGCCTATTTCACGCCCTATTCGATGGAACGCCACCACGATCTGGTCGCCGAAATGGCCAGCCAGCCGGGCGTGAGCTATCGCTGCCTCGGCACCAGCCTCGACGGTCAGGCGATCGACTGCCTCGAACTGGGCGAAGGTCCCCTCGAAGTCTGGCTCTACGCCCGCCAGCACCCTGGCGAGAGCATGGCCGAATGGTGGATGGAGGGCGCTCTGGAAGCGCTTGTTGATCCGGCAAATCCGCATGGCCGCCTCCTTCGCCAGCGCTGCCGCTTCCACATCGTGCCCAACGCCAATCCGGACGGCTCGGTGCGCGGCCATCTGCGCACCAATGCGGCAGGCGTGAACCTCAACCGCGAATGGCACGACCCCTCGGCCACGCGCAGCCCCGAGGTTCTGGCCATCCGCAGCGCCATGGACGAGACCGGCGTGGATTTCGCGATGGACGTCCACGGCGACGAAGCCATCGCTGCCGTCTTCATGGCTGGCTTCGACGGCATCCCCGCGCTCAAACCGGGGCAGCAGGCGGGCTATGACCGTTATATCGAGCTGCTCGACCGCCGCACGCCCGATTTCCAGACGCGGCTGGGTTACCCCAAGGCGCCTGCGGGCAAGGCCAATCTGACGATGTCGACGAACCAGCTGGCGCAGCGCTACGGCGCGGTGTCGATGACGCTGGAAATGCCCTTCAAGGAGCATGACCCCCTGCCCGATACCCTCCAGGGCTGGAGCGCGGAACGCTCGATGCGGTTGGGCGAGGAATGCATCGCGGCTTTGGCCGAGTGGGTGCATGGGGTGCCGGCTTCGGCCTGATTCAAGGGGTTTGAAGAGAGGAATGCGAGGGCCATCGCCCTCGCGCTCCCTTTACTGTCTGCGTTGCGCTTCGGGTTCGGCCTTGCGCCCAGTTCGCCGCGCCGCAGGCAGGATGATTGATTGAAACCCTGCTGCGCCATAGGTGGCGCAGGTGGAGAGCTTGGGCGCTCGGCTTCGGCGCCCCTGCCCTTGCGTCGGGAGACGTCATGGGAGCGCGAGGGGGTAACCCCCTCGCACTTTATTCCCTTTAACTTTGCGAAAACCCAAAAAGGTTCAGGCGACGCGCGAACGCCGCCTGAACCCCTCAGGCATAGGTTGTCACGGTCCCACCCAAAGCGGCGGCTGCGGGGCTGGCGGCAACAGCGCTGGCCACCGATGTGGTGGTTTCTGCGGTGCTGGCCAGTTTGGCGAGCTGGGCTTCGGCGATGGGCTTCCCGTCCTGCGACAGGTTGATGGCAGTGGCACCTTGCTGGCGAACCGCCACCAGATCCACCCGCACCGCGGCGACCGAGGAGGATTGATAATTGACCGGTCCGTCGGCAGTGACGGCATTGACGGCGTAGCTCATGCAAGACTCCTTTCGCAGGAGGTCAGAACGGCGCGAAAACCGCAGAATTAAGCGGTTTCAGACCTAAGGCAAGAAGCGTAACCAAGCCCGAATGAACAGGGCAGGTAGCTTTACGGAGCATCCTTGTGCATGGCCGCGGTCTCAATTTCATGCATACGGGTTGCGGCGGTCACGGCTGCGGGTCCGTGATAGAGCCCCTTGAGATAGGCGCGGTCGTAGGATGTCAGCTCGGTGATCTTGGGCGATCCGTCGAAAAGCGCCAGAATGGTGGGCTCTGCGCCGGCCACCGCCGGAGTGCCCCGGATGTCGGCCAGCGAGCGCAGCGCGGCGTAATCGGCCAGTTGGCGCAAGGTTTTGCCCATCGTGGCCTCGCTTTCGATCCCGACCAGCACGGTGACGATGTCCTGCCGCGTGGGCGGATTGATTATCGAGGCATCGTCGACGATCATCATGGGCCGGTCGCCCAGACCGCCCATCTTGCCATCCCGCATGTAACGGCCATCGCTGCTGCGCACTTCGGTGACGGTCACCACATAGGCCGGGCCGGGGCCCTGCGCCGCATGCTTGAGATCCTTGTCCTCCAGCCCGAGCTTGCTGGCCGTATGGCCTTCTTTGGCCAGCCGTTCGAGTTCGGCCTGCACATGGTCGGCCAGCACGACGACGATGTTGGGGCGGCAGCCGGGTTTGCCGACCTCCACCCCTGCGTCGCGAGCATCCTGCATCATGCGCTCGGCCATGATGCTGTCGTAAGGCGCGTTGACGCCGCCAACCTCGAAACAGACCTTGCCGTCGAAGCGGGCCAGTTGCCGGTCATGCGGCCGGGATATGGCGCCGGTCATCCGCTTGATGATGGCCTTGCGCTCGGGATTGCCGGTGACGACGATGCTGTCGGCAGTCACGCCGGGCTGGGGTTTGGCGGCGGACTGGGCGCTCGCGACAGTCGCGGCCAGCAGCCATGCGCCGCCCATCATCCAGGGCGTCGACCGCCCGACCCTGCCTGCAGGAAAACGCCCCATATGCCCCCCTTTCAGGTTTGCCTGCCCATGGATTGCGCGTGAAACGCGGCATGGTCAAGCCACCCGATCGGGGGGTGAAATCACCCCAGATTGGCAGGCCCGAAGGCGTGCGGCAGCAGCGCGGACAGGCGCATTTCCACCACGCTGTCAGCGCCAAGGCTCCACACCACGGGATCGGTGCCGCCCAGCTGCGCGATCTCGTTGAGCACCTGACGGCAGCGGCCGCAGGGCGTGACGGGGGCCGCGCCGGGGCTGGCCGCGCCATCCTCGCCCGGCGCGCCGCCGATCACCGCCACGGCCATCAGCCCGCCGCGCACGCCATCGGCCATCGCCTTGGACACCGCCACCGTCTCGGCGCAGAGCGCCAGGCCATAGGAGGCGTTCTCGACATTGGCGCCGGTCACCACGCTGCCATCGGCAAAGGCCAAAGCCGCGCCGACATGGAACTTCGAATAGGGCGCATAGGCCTTGGCCGAGGCATCGCGCGCGGCGGCGATCAGCGTTGCCTGATCGACCGTGAGGGGAACATGCTTCATCATCGTCATTCCTATTGCTGAACCACCACCCAGCGCAGGGGCACGTCTCCGGCATTGTTGGCCAGCGCGTGGTTGGCCGTCCACATCGCCCAGGGGCGGCCGACATCGGGGGCGAAACGGTCACCCTCCACCCACAGATTGCGGTCCAGCCCGCGCGCGACATGATAGCGCGCCTCGAAGGCCGAGCCGATCTTGAGGATGGCGGGCTTGCCGGTGTGCGTCTCGATCTGGTTGATGAAGGTCATCAACTCGCTGACAACCGCGGCATCGCCGACCTTGACCGGGCAATTGTCGGCCACATCGTCGAGCGCCACGGCGGGGGGCAGCATTTTGGCGTCGCGCGGCACCACGGTGACGAAGTTGGCGGCCTGCTTGTCGGCGGGTTGGCAGGGGTCATAGCGATGCACCGCGCCGACCTGCAGCCCGGCGGCGCGCGCGCCATCCAGATTGTGCACCACATTGGGGTCGCGGGCAAAGGCGCTGGCCGAGGCATCGACATAGGCGAAATCGGCGCCGATCGCCTTCACCGCCGTCCAGTCGATGTCGCCATCGCCTTGGCCGATCTCCACGCCCTGCACGCCATAGGTGGTGCGCGGCGGCATCCAGTGGCGCATCGACCACCAGCTCCACGCGCCGCCCACCATGGCGATCAGCACCAATGCGCCCAGCCAGCGCCACAGCATGCGGCGGCTGAACCAGCGATTGGTGGTCTTGCCGCCGGGCTTGCGCTGGCGGGTTCTTGTGGTGGTGCGCGCCATGGGGATCAGCTCCGCAGATGCAGCACGCAGACCAGCGTGAACAGCCGCCTTGCCGTGGCGAAATCGGTCTCCACCTTGCCTTCCAGCCGCTCGATCAGCAGGCCGGCGGCTTCATTGTGGGTGGCGCGGCGGGCCATGTCGATGGTCTCGATCTCTTCGGCGGAGACGCGCCGCACGGCCTGATAATAGCTTTCGCAAATGGCAAAATAGTCGCGGATCGGGCGGCGCAGCCGGCCCAATGCAAGGATGAAGGTTTCGAGCAATTGCCCGCCCTCATCCGACAGCTCCAGCGACAGGCGCCCGTCATCCACCGCCATGCGCAGGCGATAGGGGCCCTGATGCCCGGCCTCCCAGGCGCGCAAGGGTTTGAAACTGTTGTCCTCGATCAGATCGAAGATCGCCACGCGCCGTTCCTGCTCGATATCGGCGTTGCGCTTGAGGATGCTCGCCTCGTCAAGCTCGATATGGCTGATGCGCGGCTGGCCGGTGGGCTGGTCCATATGTCAGCCTGTCGCAAATGCGCCGCGCCCCCGCAAGAGGCAAACCGCGCGCAATCGGAGCGATCCGCCCGTGATGGCCAATTGCATCCCCGATATCCACAGGGGCAGGGTCTTACGCCCTTATGGACAGCGGCAGGGAAGGCGCGCATGAGCCGGTGAATGGCCTCTCCCGAACCTCTTTTTCCGTTTTCCGCCCCCTCTGAGTCGCAGGGCGATTCGGCTGCGCCCGGTCGCGCCATGCCCGCCAACCTTGAGGCCGAAGCGGCCTTCCTTGGCGCAGTGCTGATCGACAATCGCGTGGTGGAGGAACTCTCCACGCCGCTGGCCGCGACCCATTTCTTCGAGCCGGTGCATCAGCGCCTCTATGAGCGCATGCTGCAGCTGATCGACCGCAAGGCGGTGGTCACCCCGGTCACACTACGCCCCTATTTCGAGGCCGATGAGGCGCTCAAGGCGCTGGGCGGCACTGGCTATCTGGCGCGCCTGACGTCCGACGGGCAGGGTCTGGTCGCGCCGCGCGTGCTGGCCGAGCAGATCTATGAGCTGGCCATGCTGCGCGAACTGGTGCGCGTGGGGCGCGAGCTGGTCGACAATGCCATCGACACCTCCAACGAGATCGAGCCGCTGGCCCAGATCGAACGCGCCGAAGCCGCGCTCTATCAGGTGGCCGAGGGCGCGGGCTCGGTGAATGAGGCGCAGAGCTTTGCGCAGGCCACCCGCACCGCCATCTTCGGCATCGAAAAGGCCTTCAATTCGGGCGGCCATGTTTCGGGCAAGACCACCGGCATCACCAGCATCAATGGCAAGATCGGCGGCCTGCACGATTCCGACCTTATCATCCTTGCGGGTCGTCCGGGTATGGGCAAGACCTCGCTGGTCACCAACATCGCCTTCAACACGGCGGACCGCTATCAGAACGATCTGGCGATCGGCGTCGCCCCGGAAAAGTCGGTCGGCGCGCCGGTGGCCTTCTTCAGCCTGGAAATGAGCGCCGACCAGCTGGCCACCCGTGTGTTGGCCGAGCAGTCGGGCATCTCGTCGGAAGCGCTGCGCAGCGGCAAGATCAGCCGCGAGGATTTCCAGCAATTGTCCTTCGCCAGCCAGCGTCTGGCGCAATTGCCGCTCTACATTGATGATACGCCGGGCCTGACTATCGCGGGCTTGCGTGCGCGCGCGCGTCGGTTGAAGCGGCGCCATGACATCGGTCTGGTGATCGTCGACTACCTGCAGTTGCTCTCGGGCACAGGCAAGGCAGGCGACAACCGCGTGAACGAAATTTCCGAGATCAGCCGTGGTTTGAAGCAGCTTGCGAAAGAGCTGCATGTGCCGGTGATCGCCCTCTCGCAGCTCTCCCGTGCGGTGGAACAGCGCGAGGACAAGCGGCCCCTGCTGTCGGACCTTCGCGAATCGGGCTCGATCGAGCAGGACGCCGATATGGTGTGGTTCGTCTTCCGTGAGGATTACTACCACAAGGCCCGCGAGCCCAAGGAGCCCACCGCCAGCGACCCCATCGCCGTGCACGAGCAGCACAACCAGTGGGCGCAGGAAATGGAGCGCCTGAACGGCCTGGCCGAGCTGATCGTCGCCAAGCAGCGCCACGGCTCGACCGGCAAGGTGCGCCTGCGCTTCGAGGCGCGGATCACCAAGTTCAGCGATCTGGCGCCCGAGGATATGGCGGGTTACGGGCCCGACGACGACGATTGAGGGGTTGCTAGGGCGGCACCAGCCCACTCCCCCGCCCGGCCACCCAACGGTAGTATCCTGCGGGTGGCCGGGCGGGGGAGTGGGCTGGTGCCGCGAAATCCGGCCGCGCCGGATTTCCAACCAAGCGAATCCTTGACTTTTGGCGCTTCGCTGCCTAGCTGCCCTATTCCCGAGAGATTCTCGCAGCCCTTTTTACGGAGTGCTCCCATGGCACGCGTCACCGTCGAAGATTGCGTCGACAAGATTCCCAACCGTTTCGATCTCGTGCTGCTGGCCGCCCAGCGCGCCCGCGAAATCTCGGGCGGCGCCGAGCTGACCCTTGAGCGCGACCGCGACAAGAACCCCGTCGTTGCCCTGCGCGAAATCGCCGAGGAAAACGTCATCCCCAAGATTCTCAAGGAATCGCTGGTCACCTCGCTGCAGCGCGTGCTGCCCGATGACGACGATGAGGTCGATGACATCGGCTCGCTGTCGCAGCAGGCCGAAGCTCTGCGCATCACCGCCGCCGCACCGGTGCGCAACACCTCGCTGGGTGGCGATTACGACGGCTGATTTGCGTTAGTCGCTGTTTTCACAAGACCCCGCCGGGCTTTGGCCTTGGCGGGGTTTTTGTTTGTTTTGCGGGTTTAGAAAAGAGAAGATGCGAGGGCCATCGCCCTCGCGCTCCCTTTAATGTCTGCCTCGGCGCCAAGGGTTCGGCCTTGCACCCAGTTTGCCGCGCCGCAGGCAGTGTTCCATGCGGCGCGCTGGCGGATTGAAAGCCTGCGGCGCCTTGGGTGGCGCAGGTGGAGAGCCTGGGCACAACGACCGGGCGCCACCACCTTCTCGTCGGAAGACGTCATGGGAGCGCGAGGGGGTAACCCCCTCGCATCTTCCTTCTTTCAAAACCCCTTCAAAAAAGACAAAAGAAAACGCCCCGGAAAACCTCCCGGAGCGCCTTCCCTCGCTGTCTCAATAAAATCAGCTAGCCGAAATCGCCGGAGCCGGGGTCAGCCCGCCGATGCCGAAGCGCTTGCCCGCCTTGGGCACGCTCACGCCGCGGACGGGGATCGGCTTGGCCGGGCCGCTGGGCGTTTCGGGGCGGTCGAGCTTGCCGGTTTCGATCAGCTCCTTCAGCTCGTCGCCGGTCAGCGTTTCGTACTCCAGCAGGGCCTGCGCCATCAGGTGGAGCTTGTCCTCCTGCGACTTCAGGATATCCATCGCGCGGGCATAGCCATTGTCCACCAGGGCGCGCACTTCGCTGTCGATCAGCTTGCTGGTTTCGTCCGACATCAGCAGGCGCTGCGAGCCGCCCATGCCGAGGTAGCCTTCCTGCTGGTCTTCGTACTGCAGCGGCCCCAGCTTGTCGCTCATGCCCCATTTGGTGACCATATTGCGGGCCAGACCGGTGGCATACTGGATGTCGCCCGAGGCGCCCGAGGACACCTTGTCGTAACCGAAGATGATCTCCTCGGCGACGCGGCCGCCCATCGAGACCGACAGGTTGGCGTGCATCTTGTCGCGGTGGTAGGAGTAGCTGTCACGCTCGGGCAGGCGCATCACCATGCCCAGCGCACGACCGCGCGGGATGATCGTCGCCTTGTGGATCGGGTCCGACGCCGGCTCGTTCAGCGACACCAGCGCGTGGCCGGCCTCGTGATAGGCGGTCATCTTCTTCTCTTCCTCGGTCATGACCATGGAGCGGCGCTCGGCGCCCATCATGACCTTGTCCTTGGCGTCCTCGAACTCCTGCATGGCGACCAGACGCTTGTTGCGGCGGGCGGCCAGCAAGGCGGCCTCATTGACCAGATTGGCCAGATCGGCGCCCGAGAAGCCCGGCGTGCCACGCGCGATCACGCGGGGCTCGACGTTGGGGGCCAGCGGCACCTTCTTCATATGGACGGCAAGGATCTTCTCGCGTCCCTCGATGTCGGGCACCGGCACCACGACCTGACGGTCGAAACGACCCGGACGCAGCAGAGCAGGGTCCAGCACGTCGGGGCGGTTGGTGGCGGCGATGATGATGATGCCTTCATTGGCCTCAAAGCCGTCCATTTCGACCAGCAGCTGGTTCAGCGTCTGCTCGCGCTCGTCGTTGCTGTTGCCAAGGCCATGGCCGCGATGGCGGCCCACGGCGTCGATTTCGTCGATGAAGACGATGCAGGGGGCGTTCTTCTTGGCCTGCTCGAACATGTCGCGCACGCGGCTGGCGCCGACGCCGACGAACATTTCGACGAAGTCCGAACCCGAGATGGTGAAGAAGGGCACGCCCGCCTCACCGGCAATGGCGCGCGCCAGCAGCGTCTTACCGGTACCGGGCGAGCCGACCAGCAGCGCGCCCTTGGGGATCTGGCCGCCCAGCTTGGAGAAGCGGCCCGGATCGCGCAGGAACTCCACGATCTCTTCCAGCTCCTCGCGCGCCTCGTCGATGCCGGCGACATCGTCGAAGGTGACGCGGCCCTGCTTTTCGGTCAGCAGCTTGGCCTTGCTCTTGCCGAAGCCCATGGCGCCGCCGCCGCCGCCCTTCTGCACCTGACGCAGCGCGAAGAAGGCCACGCCCAGGATCAGCAGGAAGGGCAGAGCCTGCGCCATGATGTAGAGCAGCAGATTGTGCTCATCATCCGGGGCCTTGCCCGCATACTTCACATTGTGCTGCTGAAGCAGGGGCTGCAGCGACACGTCATTGGGCACGGGGACGGTGGTGAAGCTGTCGCCATTCTTGAAATGGCCGGAAATCCGCTGTTCGCCCACGGCGGCGTCGGCGACGAGGTCGTCGGCCACCTTGGCGCGGAATTCGGAATATTGGAGCTGAGTCGCGCCGACATCGCCGCGCGATCCGAAAAGGGAGACGGCGAAGACCAGCGCCAGGAAAATACCTCCCCAGACCAACAGGTTCTTCATCCAGGGGTTACCATTGGGCTGCTCTTCATTCATCGCGCGGTCCTTTCCAGAAGCTCAATGTAGGAGCCCGGCGCTGAATGACAAGCTAACATAGGCAGCGGATTTGCACAGGATTGCAGAAGAGCTGCGGGCGGGAATGCTTAACGCACCCCGCCCGCATGTTTTTTATAGCACGGCCCCGGCCCGCTCCCCCGGCCCAGGCACCCATCGTGGTATGCTGTGGGTGGCTGGGCCGGGGGAGCGGGCCGGGGGAGCGGGCCGGGGCCGTCTGCCCTTTCGCCGAACCGGCGAAAGGGCCAAAACATCACTGCCCCGAAGGCGTCGGCCCGATCTTGGTGTTCAGCACCCAGCCGACATTGTCATTCTCGTCGGCCACTTCCCACCACAGGCCCTGCTTGTTGCCGGTGGGATAGAGGATCGCGCCCGGCGCCAGGCTGCGCACGGTCAGGCCGTTGGCGGCGGGGGTCTTGTGCATCACCACCGGGGCCAGCGCCTGGAAGGTCTTGGCGGGGGTGGCTTCGGCGGTGCCCGTCGCGCCCTGCTGGATGCCGCCCAACTGGTTCACCAGCTTGGCATAGGCATCGAGGAAGGACATGGTCACGATGCGACCGATGTCGGTGTTGTCATAGCCGCCGCCGACCAGACCCACCGCGCCGCTGCCGAAGAAACCGCCACCGCCAGCACCAAAGCTGACGCTGTTTTTCACAGCATAGCCCTCGGTGGTGGCGATGGTCTCGGTGGTGCGCACATTGGTGACCGAGAGGACAGTGTTGGCCTCCATCTTGCGGGTGTGGATGCTGCCCAGCACCGCGCCAAAGCCGCCGCCGACCAGACCGCCAAGCCCGCCGCCCACGCGCGAGCCCGAGGCATTGCCGTTGGCAGCCTGCACCTCGGCCTGAAGCACATAGTCGGCGGCCTTGATCTGGCCTTGGCCGACGTTGGAACCGCGCTGATGGCCAAGATCGCCCGCGATGTCGCGCTCACGCTGGGCGGCCTGCAGGCCCGAGCCGCGGTCGACCAAATTGAAGCAGCCCGAACGCTGCACGATCACTTTCAGCAGCTTCTGCGGCGGAGCCAGATTGTACTGGGTCCAGCCGCGCGCATCGTCGCCGTCGACGATCGAGATGGTGCCCAGCTTGCGGGTGCAATGCGGCACATCGTCGAGCGCCTGACGCTGCGCCTTTTCCGCCTTGGTCGGCGCGGCCTGAGCCAGCGCCACATCGGGCGCCATCAGCGCGAGCGTTGAAACAGCAGCCGAAAAGGCCGTCACGGCGTTCAGGATCTTGTGCATGGAACCCCCGTTGGTCGCCGGCCTTGGGGGAAGACCGGCCATAGTACTCTGGGGAGCGCTGATGCCAGAAGCACAAGCTAAGAATCAATAAAAATTACATAGAGGGGCTGCGCTTTGTCGCAGAGTTTCAGTCCCCATGCGTAATCATCTTGCGCGCTTTGCTAAACGGCGCGCCTCAGTCGCCATGCCGCTTGAGCAGGAACACGGCATGTTCGGCGCGCCAGTTGGCGGCGGCGGCTCCGGTTAACGCATCGCCTTCCAGAAACCATGCGCCTTCCACGGCAATGCCGCGCTGAGCCACAAAATCGCGGAAGTCGGCGACAGTAAGATGGTGAATATTCGGCGTTTCATACCAGGCCACTGGCAGCAGCCGCGTGACGGGCATGCGCCCGCTCCACAGCAGCGAAAGCCGCACCCGCCAATGGGCGAAATTGGGGAAGCTGACAAAAGCGCGCCGTCCGATGCGCAGCAATTGCTCCATCACCAGATCGGGGCGCTTGGTGGTCTGCAGCGTCTGCGAGAGGATGGCGTAATCGAAACTGTCATCGGGATAGAAGGACAGGTCGGTGTCGGCATCGCCCTGAATCGCTGACAAACCGCGCGCCACGCAGGCCGCGACATTGGCCGGTTCCAGCTCCAGCCCGCGCGCATCACAGTCGCGCCCGTCGCGCAGGGCGGCCATCAGCGTACCGTCGCCGCAGCCCACATCGAGCACGCGGGCGCCAGGCGCGACATTCTGGGCGATCACCGCCAGATCGGGGCGCAGCACGTCTGAAGAACTCATCGCAGAAGAAACCCTTCGATCACCCGGTCGAGCGCGGGCACGTCGAGCAGGAAGCTGTCATGGCCGAAGGGCGCCGACAGCTCCATAAAGGACACCGCAGCCCCCGCCGCATTCAGCGCATGGGCAATGCTGCGCGATTCGCTGGTGGGATAGAGCCAGTCGGTGTCGAAGGACACAAGGCAGAAGCGCGAATGCACGCCCTTGAAGGCCTCGGCCAGACGGCCCGGATGGTCGTCCTCGCCATGGCCCTCGGCGAGGTCGAAATAGCTCATCGCCTTGGTGATATAGAGGTAGGAATTGGCGTCGAAACGCCCGGTAAAGCTCTCGCCCTGATAGCGCAGATAGCTTTCCACCTGAAAATCCGCGCCGAAGCCGAAGCTTTTCGCGTCACGGTTCTGCAGGCGGCGCCCGAATTTCTCCGATAGGCTGGCCTCCGACAGATAGGTGATATGCGCCGCCATGCGCGCCACCGCCAGACCCGCATCGGGGCTGCTGCCGGTGCCATGGTAAGCCCCGCCCTGCCAGTGAGGATCGGCCATGATCGCCTGACGGCCAAGCTCCTGAAAGGCGATGTTCTGCACCGGCATCGCCGCCGTGCTGGCCAGCACCAGCACGCGTTTCGCCATATCCGGCCAGTTCACCGAGAGCGAAAGCGCCTGCATGCCCCCCATGCTGCCGCCAATCACCGCGAAGAGGCTATCCACCCCCAGCGCGTTCAGCAACAACACATGCGCCCGCACCATATCGCGAATGGTGATCACCGGAAAACGCGGGCCATATGGCTGGCCATCGGGCGCCAGACTGCCCGGCCCGGTGGTGCCCATGCAACTGCCCAGCACATTGGGGCAGATCACATAGAAACGGTCGGTGTCGATCGGCAGGCCGGGGCCGACCATGCGGCTCCACCAGCCGGGCTTGCCGGTGATGGGGTGAGGCGTCGCCACATGCTGGTCGCCGGTGGTGGCGTGGCAGATCAGGATCGCATTGTCGCGCGCCTCATTCAGCCTGCCATAGGTTTCATAGGCGACGCGCACGCCATGCAGCACCTGTCCGCCGTCCAGCTCCAGCGGCTGGTCGAGGTCGAGGGTGGCGCCGATTGCGTGAAGCGGGTTGGTCTCGATGGGCAGGATCGCGCTGATGTCCGACATGATGGGGCCCGACTTGGGACTTTGCCCCCGCCCTGTCAATTGCGACTGCGTCGATCCTGCGCTAGAGCCCCCGGCATCATGAGCAAGCGTCCCGAACCCAAATCATGGATCAGCGCGATCCACGCCTATGTCCCCGGCAAGAGCAAGGGCGCAGATGGCAAGCCGCTGATCAAGCTGTCGGCCAATGAGAACCCGCTGGGCACCAGCCATGCGGCGCTGGAAGCACGTGCCCATGCCGCCGCCCCGGCGCTCTATCCCGATCCCGACAGCAAGGATCTGCGCGAGGCGCTGGGCAAGCTGAACGGCATCGATCCCACGCGCATCGTGATGGGTACGGGCAGCGACGAATTGCTGCATATCGCCGCGCAGGCCTATGCCGGGCCGGGGGACGAGATCATCTATGTCCGCTACGGCTTCTCGGTCTACGATATTGCCGCAAGGCGTTGCGGAGCCGTGCCGGTGGTGGCGCCCGATCTGGATTACGGCACCGATGTCGACGCGCTGCTGGCGCTGGTGAGCGAGAAGACCCGCGTGGTCTTCGTCGCCAACCCCAACAACCCCACCGGCAGCTACCTGCCCAAGGGCGAGATCGCCCGCCTGCACGCCGGCCTGCCCGGCGATGTGCTGCTGGTGATCGATCAGGCCTATGCCGAATATGTCGCGCCCGAGGATGAGGATGGCGCGCTGGCGCTGGCCGCCGCTCACGAGAACGTGCTGGTAACGCGCACCTTCTCCAAGATCTACGGCCTTGCCGGGGAACGCCTTGGCTGGGCCACCGGCGCCGCGCCGCTGGTCGATGCGCTCAACCGTATTCGCGGGCCCTTCAACCTGTCGAACAGCGCTCAGGCCATGGGGCTGGCGGCGGTGGCGGATCAGGGCTTTGTGGAAGGTTCGCGCCTCCACAATCTGGCCGAGCGCACCCGCTTTGTGGAGCAATTGAACGCCCTGTCGAACCATGGCGTGCGTCCGCTGCCCAGCCAGGCCAATTTCGTGCTGATCCTGTTCCAGGGCAAGCTGACCGCCGAAACGGTCTACAACGGCCTGATGGAGCATGGCTACATCACCCGCTGGCTGCCCGGTCAGGGCCTGCCCGATGCGCTGCGCATCACCATCGGCACCGCCGAGCAGATGGACGAGATCGCCGCCGCCATCCGGTCGATGGCCACGGCATGAGCGACGTGCCGTTTAAAAAGGTCGCGATCATCGGGCTGGGTCTGCAGGGCGGCTCGATCGGCCTTGCCCTGCGCGAGCATGCTCCGGCCATCGCCACCACCGGCTATGACCGCAACCCCGACACCCGCACCCGCGCCGCCGAGCGCGGGCTGGTCGGCCATGTCGCGGACACCGCGACCGAGGCCGTGGCCGATGCCGATCTGGTGATCTTCTGCGTCCCCCCGATGGCCATGGGCGATGCCGCGCGAGAATGCGCCGAAGCGCTGTCGCCCGACGCGCTGATCTCCGACGTCGGCTCCAGCAAGGTGACCGTCGCCCGCGCACTGGGCGAGGCTCTGCCCCGCCATCTGGTGATCCCCGCTCACCCCGTCGCGGGCACGGAAAACTCCGGACCGGACGCAGGCTTTGCCAGCCTGTTTCAGGGCCGCTGGTGCATCATCACCCCGCCCGAAGGCGCCGACACCGCCAAGGTCGAGCGCCTCTCCGCCCTGTGGCAGGCCATCGGCGCCAAGGTCGAGATCATGGATGCCGCGCATCATGATCTGGTCCTCGCCATCACCAGCCATTTGCCGCACCTGATCGCCTACACCATCGTCGGCACCGCGGACGACCTGCAGGAAGTGACCCAGAGCGAGGTCATCAAATACTCCGCAGGCGGCTTCCGCGACTTCACCCGCATCGCGGCGTCCGACCCGACCATGTGGCGCGACGTGTTCCTCTCGAACCGCGATGCCGTGCTGGCCATGCTTCAGGTCTTCACCGAAGACCTGACCGAGCTGCAAAAAGCCATCCGCCTCGGCGATGGTGAGAAGCTGTTCGATCACTTCACCCGCACCCGCGCCATCCGCCGCTCGATCATCGAGCAGGGGCAGGATGTGGCAACGCCGAATTTCGGGCGGCAGGGGTAAGAAGGGGTTTAAGAAGAAGAGAGAATGCGAGGGCCATCGCCCTCGCGCTCCCTTTATTGTCTATGGTGCGCCTGGGGTTCGGCGTTGCGCTCAGCTTGCCGCGCCGCAGGCTTGAAAACTTTGATCCAGACATTGACTGCCTGCGGCGCCTAGAGACCATTTGCCTCATCGCGCCCGACCTCCAAGGCCGAACCCCAGGCGCAACGCAGACAATAAAGGGATTGCAAAGGGCGATGGCCCTTTGCCCGCCGGAGGCAGAAAACCCCTTTCAATCATTCAAAGCATTAATCGCCGCATGCACCCGAGCCTCGATCTCCTCGCGCGGCAGGCCGGAAGGGATCGTTTCCCCCACGCGATAGGTGATCGTGCCCTTGCGCTTCCAGAAGCCCCGGAACAGAGGCCCGCTGTTCACCGCGATGGGCGCCACCGGCAGCCCGATCAGCTTGTAGATCCCGGCGAAGCCCGATTGCAGCTCGGGCTTGTTGCCGTGATGCACGCGGGTGCCCTCGGGGAAGATCACCAGAGGCCGGGGGATGGCGGTAAACTTGCGCGCCGCGCCGATCATCGCGCGCAGGGCCTTGGCGCCCTGATCCCGCTCGACGGGGACCAGGCCGTAGACCTGGCCGGACTTGCCCCAGCCGGGCACCTTCATCAGCTCCACCTTGGCGAAGATGGCGGGGTGGTCGAGCAGGTTGGGCAGGTCGACCGCCTCGAACATCGCTTCGTGCTTCACCGCGATCAGCACCGCGCCGGTGGGCAGCGTGCCTTCCACCACCACGCGGATGCCGAGGATATGGCGGGTGCACCAGCGCTGCCAGGCGGACCAGTGCTCGCACATCCAGCGGTTGACGCCTTCGCTCCAGTTGCGGGTGATGGGCGTCAGCAGCCCCAGCAGCACCGAGCCGCCGAAGAAGAAAATCGCGAAGAGGATGCTGCGCAGCCTCTCTTCCAATGTGTAGCCCCTGTCGGGAGTCATGTCTTTTTCCAGAGATACCAGGCCTGGCGCGCCAGCCATTTGCAATATTCGGTGAAGAGGATGCGCAGGCTGGGCCGCGTGGGCACGGCATCCTCGATGATGGTCACGCCCTTTGGCACAGGATGGGTGAGTTCGAAAGCGGCGCGGCGCATATGCCAGTCGGAGGTGACAAGGCGCACGCTGGAAAGGTGATGGCTGGCGATCCATTGCGTGGATTCCGACGCATTGCTGCGGGTGTCAACGCTGTCATAGCCCATGGTGATGCAGCAGCGCATCAGCGCGGGCTCGATCTTGTAGAGCGTGGCGAACTCCGCCTGAGTCACCTCCTGATCGACGCCCGAGACCAGCATCTGGCGCGCCCAGCCTTTGCGCAGGGTCTCCAGCCCGCGCTGGATGCGCCCGTCGCCACCGGTCAGCACGATCACGCCATCGGCATGGATGTCCTTGGCGGGGCGCGGCAGAAAGGCGGCAAAGGCGATAAAGCCCAGCGCCCAGACCATCAGCAACAGGGCGAGCACACGCCTCAGCATCTCACAGCATCCGCCGCAGCGCGGAAAGCACGGTGACCCGCGCCGTCAGCACCGCCAGCACCACGGCGGCCAGCGGGATCAGCACCATCAGCGCCCAGTCGAGCCAGCCCAGCGCCCCGCCCGCGATCAGCCCGGCGCCGAGCCCGGCGAAACGCTGCCCCAGCACCACCACCGCCGCCACCGCGACGGCGAGCCCAAGGGCGGCGCCCGCCACGGCATCGAGGCCGATGGCGCGCTGGAAGATGCGGGCGATCTGGCTGTCGGTGCCGCCCATCATATGGACGATGGCGATGGTCTCGCGGTGCTGGCCCAGCGCCGAGCGCGTGGCGAGCAGCACGGCGGCGGTCATCGCCACGCCCAGCAGGCCGACCATGGCGGCGGCCAGCCATTGCAGGGAATCGATGGCGCCGAAGACGGGCGACAGCCAGTGCGACTGCGCATCGACCCGCGCGGCAGGCGCCACGCGGGCCAGCAGCTTGCGCAGCTTTTCCAGTTGAGCCTCATCGGCGGGACCATGGGTCTTCACATCGATCAGCGCGGGGACGGGCACCACATCGGCGGCACTGACGCCTTGTTCCTGAGCGCCGCCCAGCCATGGGGCGAGCAGATTGTTGACCTCTTGCGCGGAAACCAGAGTCACCGAGGCGACGCCGGGCGCGCCCTGCAGGGCTTTCACCGTGGCGCCGATCTGCCGGTCCCGTCCCTCGCCCGAATCCAGCACCTGAACGCTGACCCCGCCGGACAGATCCGCCGCCGCCGCCAGCGCGATGTTGCGCAGCGCAAGGCCGGTGGCCGCCGCGATCACCGTCAGCGCCACCATGATGGCGATCACCCAGGGCATCGGGCCGGAGAGCCGGGCCTGAGGCACCAGCTCGCTGTCGGCACCGCGCCCGCGAATGTTGCCGAAGCCGGGCAGGCGCAGCAGGCGCTTTTCCGCGGCGGCGACCTCGACGGGGTCCTGAACGTTCACATCTTCAGCCATCGCGCATATCCGGGAAGCGGCTCTGGCTCTGGGTCTTGCGCGGGGGGTAGCGCAGCGCGCCGGTGGGATCGCTCATCTTGCCGCGATCGAGCCGCATGATCAGGGAATCGGGCACCTTTTGCAGCAGATGCATATCGTGGGTGGCCACCACCACAGTGGTCCCCAGCCGGTTGAGCGCCTCGAACAGGCGCAGCAGCTTGACCGCCATATCGGCATCGACGTTACCGGTCGGTTCGTCCGCCACCAGCAGTTCGGGGCGCCCGATCACCGCACGAGCGATGCCGACACGCTGCTGCTCACCGCCCGAGAGCGAGGCAGGCCGCGCATGCATCCGCCCCTCCAGTCCCACCCATTCGAGCATGTCGTTGACCGAAGCGGCGATCTCCTTCTCGGGCAGGCCCGCGATGCGCAAAGGCAGCGCCACATTGTCATAGGCCGAGAGGTGAGGCACCAGCCGCACATCCTGAAACACCACGCCGATGCGGCGGCGGAAGCCGGGCAGGCGTTCGCGCGGCAGGGTGATGGCATCGGTGCCGAACAGGCTGATCATCCCCCGGCTGGGCCGCTGCGCCAGATAGAGCATGCGGAGCAGCGAGCTTTTGCCCGCGCCGCTCGCCCCGGTGAGGAAGTAGAAGCGGCCCGCAAAGAGGGTGAAGCCCACATCGGACAGCACCTCGCGCTCATTGCCATAGCGCAGGCCCACCTTGTCGAAGCGGGCGATCTCGCCATCCATCGCGGTCATGCGGTCAGGCCTGACGCAACGGGGGTGGGCCAGACGAAAGTGTTCCGGGCAACAGCGAAAGCGGCGCTCGGTTCAGCGGAGGGGCATATCATCACCCTGCTGCTATAACCGCGCCGCGCCTCAGAAAAAAGGGTGGTGGAAAAAAGCCTGCTGAGTCCTCTTTCGCAAATACCCTATCTTGCGGCGCTGGCGACAGCCATGCATGACAGGCAACGATGATTATCGCCTGTCCAGCCTGTGCGACACGTTATGCCGTTCCGGATACTGCCATCGGAGCGAAGGGCCGCACGGTGCGCTGCGCCAAATGCCGCCATAGCTGGTTTCAGGATGGCCATGGGATAGAGGCGGAGGCCCCCGTGGCAGTGGCGCCTGTCGCCCAGCCCGCACCCGCCATGGCCGAAGCCGCGCCTGCTGCTGTTGCCGCCCCTGTGGCGCCCAGCGTGCCGCAGCAGGAGACGGTGCCCGAAAGCTGGGCGCCGCCCGCCGTTCCGGCACCGGTTCCGGCGGCAGAACCCGCAACCCCCGCCTATGCTTTCGAGCGCGGCAGGCCGGTGGCGGAGGAGCAGCCCGCCAGCGCCGCCGACGATTTCGACGATGCGCCCTCCAGCTTCGCGCATGAGCCGCCCTTCCGCCCCCGCCGCAATCCGGCGCGGATGTGGACAATGCTGGCGGTCACCTTCGGCCTGCTGGCGCTGGTGGCGGCGGGCGCGGTGTGGCGCTTCGGCCTGCCCGGCTGGCTGCCCTTCGGCCATTCGCCCTTCGCGGCGGGCCAGCCCGATCTGGTGCTGACTTTCCCGCCCAACCGGCAGGACCGCCGCTCGCTGGCCAATGGCGGCGAGTATTTCGGGGTTAGCGGCTCGATCACCAATGTCGGCAAGCAGCGCCGCAATGTGCCGCAGCTGATCGTCATTTTGCGCGATGGCGGCGGGCGCAAGGTCTACAGCTGGGAGATCACCCCTTCCAAGCGCGTGCTGGCCCCCGGCGAGGCGCTGGCCGTCAGCGAGGCGATGACCGACATTCCCCGCTCGGCGCGTTCGGCGGATATCGGCTGGAAAGCCGAATAAAGCGCCCTGTTTTTCGGCCTGTTTTTCGTACTGTAAGAATTTTGCCAAACAGCGCTTGCAGGGCGCGATGCCCTCTGCTAGTGGCCCGCTCCTACCGGACGAAGGGGCCCAGCCTCATCGTTGTCTCGATGCGGTCGTGGCGGAATTGGTAGACGCGCAACGTTGAGGTCGTTGTGGGCGAAAGCCCGTGGAAGTTCGAGTCTTCTCGACCGCACCAGACATTTTTCGGACAGTCTGAAAACCAGAGCCTTCCCCTTCGGGGGCCCTTGAGGCCGGTCAGAGTGTCGCGATCAGCTTTCCCGAGAGATATGGTTCCGGTCTGCCTGCTGCGGGCCAACCATCCGCGCGCGTCAGAGCCATCGCCGGGCGCCTTGGCAACCCGGCGATGGCCTCTCTACCCTTACTGATCCTTGGGCATCGAACCCAGCGCCGCAACGACGCCTGCTTCGGCCTCGGTTGCCTCGGCGATCAGCTCGCGCAGGGCCTTGGCGGTGTCCTCCAGCAGACGGCTGCTGATCGGGCGCTCACCATTGACGAAGCGGCGCAGCGCCCGCTCATCGATGCCCAGCCGGCGCGAGGCCGAGGTCACCCCGCCGAACACCTGCATGCAATGGGCGAAATGGTCCTGCGGACTGTGCCCTGTCGATGACGCCATCTTTCTACCTTTCCTGAACCGCGCGTGTTGGCGCAGTCCTATAGGCCCGGCGCCCGGCCTGTCCAGCAGCGGGGGAGAGGGCCGGTGCCGGAAAATCCGGCTCTTTCGCCGGATTTTCAAACGGGCTTCTATGAGGAGTGTCAACGTCGGCTTGGGTCACGGGATCAGTTTTGGTCACATTTTTTTGCTTCCTTACTTGCTCTGGACACGGGGTATGAGCTCGCTTGCATGACCCAGCCCGTTGCCAAACCCGGTCCAACTTCTATTCGGTC
>Ga0116227_10003988_pt1 | contig 32350 bp, 27 predicted proteins | sample S1TSphgellanicum_FD_89693 | JGI IMG/M metagenome (GOLD analysis project Ga0116227, IMG submission 89693) | Host-associated microbial communities from peat moss isolated from Minnesota, USA - S1T2_Fb - Sphagnum magellanicum MG | ecosystem: Host-associated > Plants > Peat moss > Unclassified... | reverse complement strand
TTGGAAAATTCCTCCCCGAAAAAAAATAAATTAAAAATAAAAAAAACATAAAAATTTTGCGCCTGTTTAAAAAATAAAATAAAATCTCCAAAAAAATTTTTTTTTTTTTTCCCCCCCCCCCCCACAAAGTTATGAAAATTTGCCACCCAAAAACACACATACACACACACATCACAACAATAGAATTATCTGAAAAAGTACACTGAACTGTGGCTATTAGGCCCCAGTTTCGCCCAACCTAGGGACGAAATGAGAAGTCAGGATGAAACCAAACATTAAGCCAGAAAAAAAAAACAGGGGACCAAACAATTTCTCACTTGAATTGGTGTTCCTGAGGGAAGTTCCAGCCTCAGTTTTGGGTATCAGTTTTGCCCTCACCTGAGCATTCAAGGCTGCTCATATCCATATTTAAGTCTTCAGAACTGATACCCCTTTCATGAAAGGGTACCCAATTTTGCTCGCTTTACTACCACTACACTCAAATTGGGGATGAAACGGGGATTAGAGGGTCAAACTAAGGCCCAAACAACAATGGCTTTATGAAATAATAATGTCTTCTTGTTATTTTTGTGTCTCCCCAATCTTTTGAGATGCCACTATGGTATCTCCGTAGTCGGATATGACACACAATCATTTTGCAAAAAAAATTCGTGACCGAGTCACCAACAAGCTGTAAATCCCGTCTAAGGCTGTTGGTTTTAGCACCCCAAGTGTCCTCCCAACAATTTATTTGTTTCGGGCGTCAACGCAGGGTAATATCAAGTGAGTTCCGAATCAAGCTGTCATAGTGACATCCTGTGCGGGCGCACCACCGTATGTATGTACAGAGGGCATTTCAGAAATATGACATGACCCCTGTACAACGATGATGGGAGCGCCTGTTGCACTGCAGCAGAAGGGCTTGCCCCTCATTTTAAATCGCCATAAATGACCCCCAAAAAAGAGTGTAGCCAGAAAACAGAGAAGGATGATCAAAGATTTTTGCCTCATAGTTTTTGCTTCCTATGGCTGATTGCCACTTTGGCTACGTACCAAAAAAAAAAAAGCACTCAGTAAGAAAAGCACATGAGTGAGTGAGTGAGGGGCGATCGTGCTGCCCAATTTCGGTCGGTAATGCTCTTTCTCGCCCTTGTGCTTTACCACTTACACATAGAAGTGGAGCAAACTGACGGACTGCCTATCCGACCATCTACATAACGGAAAACCTAAATGGGTACCTAAACGGATACCTGAAAAGGATACCAAAAACTGGTTACTAAAGTTGTATGTAAAAAAACATTATTGGCACTTGTGGGTCACATCAAACCAGCACCCACCAGCGCACCATGTGAAGGATGGATGGTAAGTGAAAAGGAAACAGTTTTCTGTTGGGTTCCAGTTCCCTAGGTAACCATAGTGGTTCACTCAGTTGCTTTTTTTAACTACCTATTTGCTAACAACCCACAAGCAGGTTGTTAGTAGGTAGGTAATAAAAACAGCCATTACATACGTATAAACCATGTACTTACCTAGTGGCTCCATATTTTCCTTCCTACCTACCTACCGACCTACCTATGTATGAGACCTATTTCCTACAGAATTGGTTACCAAGGTGAAACCCAATATTAATTCAGTTGAGGTTCATCCATAACTGAGTAAGAATGGGCATTCAGTGGATGGTGCACTTGTGGGTGCTCTGGTTCACTGTGGCTGGCACTTGTGTTGATTGTAAAAAGTATTTCACTTTCCAACACTAAAAGTGTCCTGAGTAAGTGGAACTGTCAGACCAGACCAGCACAGATACCACCATCACAGAAAGCCAAAAAAAAAAGTTACAAGAAGTACTAGAAGAAAACCCCAAAAACCAGCTCTGCATTTTGACGAGCTTAGCTCTGCATTCTGAGGAGGAGAATATAGAATGCATGACCACTACTACTACCTACATTGCATGATTTCAAATAAGTTAAGAACTTCCTGGATTCCAGACTCGTTTCTCTTTGTTCCCATTCTAGGAGAACAAATTCCTTGTGAACTAGGAGAAATTTCTTAAAAAACATAAGGGATCTTACACTTACACCTCAAAAATAGGAGGGAAATTATGGTTATCAATAGGTGTATGTATGATCCCTCCCCCACTCTTAAGGAATAAGCTAAGAACTCTCTTCCTCTCACAAAAACTTTCTCTTTTTTTCAGCTAGATCTTTTTGGACAAATTATTTTGTGCCAAACATCAGTCATACGTCAAGAAAATTCCTACTCAGATTTTGTCAATACTTTTTTCAGAGTTGTATTTTGTGTAGTTATTAGAGTTAGTCACCCTGTCTTCATACTGTCTTTGGGCCCCGTCTTCACCCTGTCTTTGGGCCTGCCTTCACCCTGTCTTTGGGCCTGCTTTCACCCCATATCCCCTCTCTCAGCGGTATCCACAAAGTAAGTAAATTTTATAAAATCTCAGTATGAAATGCTGAAACTCAGCATTTAATGCACAAGGTTCGAGAGTAATTATAGTTGTTGTACATGTAGGAACAGTGAAAACAAATGTAGCAGCAGTGGAGGCGCTCAGGAAAAAGGAAAGACAGCATGAAACTCAGTTTACCACCAAATCGGTAGAAAAATTAGTTTGGGTCCCAGTTATTTCATTTTGTAAAATTTCCATTCCCAGTTACGTGTTTGATGCCCTATTATGCCAAAACTGACCCTTCTCGCCCCCTAATCGCGTAACTTTATGAATAGGTAACTATATTTTCAACTAAAGAGGCTTATGGTTTACGTAAACCTCAAACATAAGAATTTTTTCATCACTGAATCTTTCCTCTGATTACTTAAAGCTCAAAACATAGGAAATTCATGGTCCTTATTGGCAAATGGTTTGCTAAAAATAAGACGACAGGTAATCATAAAAGAACACAAACTTTTAAGAAATTCTCAACCCAAAAGCCTTGTTCTGATTTTTAACATTCAGCAATTCTTCTCATTCTTCTGATTTTCTGTAAATTTCTTCTTAATCGGGCTCAATTTTGCACTGGTATCATGTCCAGAATTTGAGCAAATCACCGTCGCAAAAGAAGTGTATTGGAGCATAATATAATGGTCTGTAGAAGTTTTTTTTTTTTCCCATTTTTGTGATGTAGCTGAAGTGGTGATCATCCATAAGATAGTTTAGCCAAATTTGGCTATAGTAACAGTTATTTTTAAGGATTTTTTTTTTAATATCATAAGTGGCAATCATCCATAGGAAGATGTAGAATAAATGATTATCATCCCTACCAATATTCAGTCAAATCTGATCTATAAACCAGGTATGAAGTACAAATGTTTCACCAACCTTACAATTATGGCTACACACTGAAAACCAGATTTATTTTTATTTTTATTTTCTCACTTCTGGCGATTGAAGCCCTCCCAAATCACATCATTTTCGAATTTTAAATTTCACTTTAAAACATTTGCTAATAAATGAAATACTGATAAAAATGGAGATGAAAGTAAAACAGTTCAGGCCTCCTTCACATTTTGGGCTACATGCTACAACCCAATAGTGAAATCTGATGATTTTTCCCCCAATCAAAAAAGAAACAGAGATTTGGCAACCACAAAAAATAACAAAAACAAAAACAAATGAACCCTGGTCCAACTCTGTAGACAGTAATTTGGATGAAGTTGAGACTTTAAACAATGTGAAAATGAGTTTAGACTTTGGACCTTTACATACATGTGCACATGATAGAGCTCTAAATCAGGTGTTGGTAACGAATTCAACATGGTAAGTACACTGGAGATTTAGAGCTTTTAAGACATGCCAGAGATCCAAAGAGAGGGTTTAGGGTTTAGGTCCTCTCCAACTCAATATAGTGTGAATTTTCAGTCAAGCTTGGGTGACTTTGATGTTGGGGTAAACTGGCCAAGTATGCAATCTTTTGGACATTGACAAGATTTCAAACTGGCATGTGATCTTGAGAAAGGACTAACATGCAAGTGGGTGGAGTTTTGGTCCATTATTGCATCATAATTGGTCCAGATTGCTTCATTCTTTGATGCACTACTGTACATCAAACATTTCGTAAAATATACTACTTCTCAGTCAGCATACTACTTAGACCATCTCCACCCATGTTCAGTATGTGACCCTGCAAAAATATTTCTCACATCCCAGTTTACTTTTCTTCTTTTTTTTCCCCAACCTCGCCCAGAAAACTAAAACTGGGACTGCAAATAGGTGGGAGACGACTAATAGCAGCCCACCTGGACCAATCAAACTACCTAGCCAATCAAACAGCAGGTGTTAAGGTTTGTTCTGCCTTTTACTAACCTCTGCATTTTGAGGAAAACGTTGGGCTGAAACTACTTTGCTGAGCCAAACTGGCATGTTTTGACTTTTCTTCATCCAATTTGCCTTATGCAAGGCCGAGTGCTGAGGATTGGTGAAGTAGTTGCTCTTACAAGCAAAAAGATGTGACCAGCAGATGAATTGAAACATGCAAGGCAAATGTTTCCTGCAAATTCAAAGGTTTTTTTTTTTTTTTTTTTTTTAAAGTAAGAGTTACATCTCCAAGAATGTGTCAACTGACCTCTGTGGACAATTATTTCTCATAGCATGTTAAGTTAGGCTGCATTCCCCGGAGGCTCAAACTGAACCCAATTTTCTTCATTTGCAGAATAACAATTAAGGCCATAACCCCACTAGCCATTTGCATATGGTACAGGAATACTCTCAAAAACCATAGGTCCTTGACCCATGGCAATGAGACCCATGGTCCTCCCTCCATTACATTTCCTCAACCTTCAAACCATAATTCCTAGTTTACTTGCATACTTGAATCTTAGCTTTTGAAAACAAGCTAAAACAAATGCAATGAAATTTAAATATGTCATTGAGTTTTTTTTTGCCAAGACAAAAAAAGGCCAGGTTGTTAGGGTTTGCTCACCCTAAATACATTTCATACTGGAAAACTCTAGAGCAGTGTTTTTTTTTTCCTTCATTTTTTACATGTTGCCCAGTTAGAGTGTCTAGTGGGTCCTATGGGCAGCAATGAGGCTATGGTCAGCCCAGACTTGTCAAAGTATTTGGCTACTTCCAGATAAGATAAGTGAGAAGGAAATTCAAGCCAATGACAATGGTTTTCTTTAGCTCTAAACCAACAAGGCAATCTTAATTTTTCTAGTTGTATGGACTATGGACAACACTTTATCACTCTTATTTGGTGAGGTGGCCTTAATTGTATGCATGACTTAGATGTTCACTCATCTCAAAAAATCAAGAATCACAACAATGAGCCATGTGAGGGAATTGAACCTTGACCAAAAATCCCATTACCCATTGCAACAAGGGGTGTGTCACCCTGTGGCCTTACCATATACATTAAAAAGTATCTTAAGGCAAAAGAAGAATTATGGAAATTTAAATATTTCACCATGCAAAATTATAATCTTCAAAAAAATCATCTAAAAGAAACCAAAATCCTTCAAGATATCATAACTCTAGAACTAATCTTAAGTTTCAACACAAGCCAAAATATCATCTTTCAAAAATCCTCATATAAAAATAGACCTCCTACCTAGGGGCTAAAATCCCTTAAGCTAATGTACTCTATAATGATTCTACATACAATATCCTTGCCTTGGTAAACAAGGCCAACAAATGGTGCACTTGCTGAAATGAAGCATTAATTTAGAAACTTCAAAGAGAAGTTTAGTGATACACATTTGTAGCCTTGCTGCAAGGATGTCAAACTTGAACCCAACTACAAAATTGAACAAGGCAAGTGACCACAATTATCCAAACAAAAGTCATTAGAATAGTAAAATTGTCACCTAGACTTTAAGGTTCATCATCTCAAAGTGTTGTTGCTTTCAATTACACACCCACCAAGAAAAACAATGTGCAATGTGCATCATTCAATGTGCGTGAGTTTTTCAATACATCGCATGAAGCCCCAACACAAGCAAACCTAGATAATAAACCATCAAGCCAAACAACATTAAAACAATTCAAAGATGACAACAAAACCATAAAAAATATTAACTACGAAAATTCAACATTCAAGAATTCAAGCTAGCTTATGGTCTATCTACATAGTGGAGGAACGTAAGTGATACCAAATAGGAAACATTGATATGCATATATAACACATACAAAAAACCTTGTGCTAGTTGATGATGTGGTTGTACGAAAACTTCTCAAAAGAAAAAAAGCTTTTCCTTTTGAACAAACAAGCAATGGTAAAGTCAAGATGGGTTGTCCCACCTATTCTTTCAACTTGGTTTTTGTAAAAATGAATATGCGAAAATGATATCCATTCTCCATTAATTTAGAGATTTTCAAGTTCAATCAATTTGATGTATTGTATTGGGTGTATACATCATAAATTAAACCCCAAAAAAAAAAATTCACCTAAAATCTAGTTTTTAAAATGAAACAAATGTTAATAAAACCACACCAAAAAAAAATTTAACCATTTTAAAGTATAAACATGAAACCATTAGGTCCTCCAATGAATTTATGGTAAAATAAATACAAATTTTGAAAAAACTATAATTTAATATAATAAGTTACAAATATGTTTGAAATTAACCAATTAATATGGTGTTCAAAGTTATTTTTACATTAGAAATATGATATATTATGATTATAATATGCACAATTTCATAATACATAAGTACTTTCTAAACTTTCATTAACTTGAAAGTTGAAAAAATATCAATATTTTATTTACTTGCAACCCATTGTATAAGATTTTAAATCTCAGTGAAAGACAGTTCTAAATTTAGAGTGATTCATTTTGGGTAGATACAACACTCCATACAATTCATATTTTAATATTAATTTTTTAAAATTTTAAAATATTAATGTTAACTAAGGATTATGTGCTCATCAATGAACTAATAAAGTTCAAATAAACAAAAACCCATTTAAACAACTTTTTAACATACATGTTAGAATAAAAACATCAATCCAATAAAAAATAATTGTTCAATAGAACAAAGGTTCAAATTTAGTTATTCAAAAGTCCATAATTATTTGTTGGTTCACTTTTTGCATTTTATGGATTTTTTGCAAAATGTATTCTATCCAAATGCCATAAACACATTGTAAAATCATCAATTTGACAAAAATATTAATGGATTAAAATTTTCAACATGAATGAAAATATTTATCAAAGGGTGAAATTCAATAAACATAAACCAATCATATAGTAATGGACTTTTAAAATGGACATATGAACTATAGTTTGGGTTTTGAATTAACATTCAAATGCATTTTTAATTACAATTTCATCTCAATATTTTTTATGAAGACTCTTATATGATACATGGATAGAAAAAATTATGTGAATCAAAAAAAAAATTTAACAAAAATTTTAACCAACAAATAATTATGGACTTTTGAATTAGCATATTTGGACCTTCACTACAAGAAATCCCAGCTTTTTTTATTGCGAATTCTAAACAAAAAAATCCTCATATGGTTTTTTTGCCCCCATGTCCAATTTGACCAAACTGCCATTTTGCACAAGTCAATTTGAACCCAACCATTTTGACTAGGTCTTTTTGGTTGGTCATTTTGACTAGCTTTTTTTTATTAAATCACCATGAGAATAATATAATTTGAGTAGCAACCATAATTATATATTATTTAAATTTATTTATTTTAAATTAATATGAATATATTAATTAATTTCCCTACCTTACCTATTTAATTAATAAACTTAATAATTAATGTCAAAAATTTATTTATTTACTTACCAACCCTATGTCTTAGGCCTAGGCTAGGCCACCAAATTTAGCCACTTAGGCTAGGCCAAGCCCCTTAGGTTAGGCAAATATGGGATAAAAATTATAATTGCATTATAATTGAATTTTTTTTCAAATGTTTTGAAGAAAAAAATTTAAATCCTCTCTAGTTTCAAACCCAATTTTTTTTTCATTTTAAATTTATTTTGAGTGATCTAAAAAGCTATGGTTACACCAACCAGTGATTTACAATAATTCTTTAAACTCCAAATGCAACAAAATGATGAGAAAAAAGTTTAATCTCAGAACCTAAAACTATAATATTTTGTTTCAAATGTTTTGAAAAAAAAACTTTAAACCTCTCTAGTTTGAAACCTTAAATTTCTTTTCATTTTAGGTCCATTTTGAATGATTTAAAAAGTTATGGGTGCATCAACTAACAATCTACAAAATCTTTTTGATTTTCAAATGGAACAAAACAATGAGAAAATAGTTTAATCTCAAATTCCAAAACTATCATATTTTGTTTGAACTGTTTTCGAAAAAAAAACCTTAAAACCTCTTAAATTTGAAACCCCATATCTTTTTCATTGTCAATTCGTTTTGAGTGATTTAAAAAACTATGGGTGCACCAAGTAATGATCTACAATACCTTTTTGAACTTTAAATGCAACAAAGCAATGAAAAAATAGTTTAATCTCAAAATCCAAAACTATGATGTTTTGTTTGAAATGTTTTGAAAAAAAACTTTAAACTTCTTTAGTTTGAAACCCCATATCTTTTTCATTGTAAGTTCATTTTGAGCGATTTAAAAAATATGGGTGTGCCAACTAATGATCTACATACTTATTTAAAATCCAAATGTAACTAAAGAATGAAAAAAAATTAAATATCAAAATTCGAAACTATTTTAACAAATTTATCACCAAACATGAACCCCCTTACACAAAACAACTCATATCTTCTTTGTTCCTTGACAAAATTGAATGATTTTTGTAATATTAAAAGTATTAAATGGAAGGCTTAAAATTTTTGTTTAACAAGAAAAGAGGAGAAATGTGTCAAAAATCAACCTCCTTTGAAATTTTAAGTTATGGTGGTAGGCCTATTTACCCTAATTGAAATTAAGTTGCAATTTTGGATTTCAAACTTAAATTCTTTCGTCATTGTTTTGTTGCATTTGGACTTGAAAAAGGTAGTGTTAATACCTAGTTGATACACCCATAGGTTTTTTAATCATTCAAAATAGTCTAAAAACGAGAAAAATATGTGGTTTGAAACTAAAAAGGGGTTTTAAGTTTTTTCTTCAAAACATTTGAAACAAAATATCAATTAAATTACAACTACAATTTTTATTACATGGGCCTAGGCTTCGCTAAACTAAGTTTAACCATCTAAGGTTAATTAAATGTTTAATATCAATTAGAATGTAACTATAATGCACCATAGGTTTATTTGCAATGTGTTTCAAAACATTTGAAACAAAATATTATAGTTTCTAATGTTGAGATAATTTTGTTGTTGTTACTTCTTGCATTTGAAGGACAAAAAGGTCTTGTATATCCTTAGTCACAAGTTTTTAGATCACTTAAAATGGACTAAAAATGAAAAAGATATGGGATTTGAAAATAAGAAATGTTAAAGTTTTTTCCTCAAAAAAATTGAGACAAAATATCACAAATGTCCTCTTCCTCCTTTTCATGCTTTCTTCCCTACTTTTTTGTTTTTTGTGTTTAGAGAAAATTTGCAATCTTTCGATTTGCATTTATAATAAAATAAATATCATTGTTGATTTGGTTAAATAATGAAGAAAATATTAAAATTTGCAATGGTTTTTAAACTTGTGTTCAACGTTGGGTGGTATCAAGTACTTAATATCCAATTAGTAATTATACTAAAACAACAACTTCTTATAATAATTAATTAGTTTATTATGTTTGCTAATTATTGTAGATAATATTAACTTATAAGGAATATTATTCATAAAATATTTTTTATTGTAATGAAATGAATAAAAATAATATAACTTTAATAATATTAATTATTTAAAGATTGCATTAACCATAAAGATTGGGAAAAATACATACATTAATCTAAAATTATTTTCAAATGTTAAATTATAATTAGCTATAAGTTGGGCTATTTATATTTTTATAATTTTTATAATTAATAATATTATAATATGATCCTAATTTAAGCAATTAATTAATATTTAATTCCTATTAATTAATTTAGCATCCATGGTGCCTAAGTTTGGCTAAATTAAAGTTAACCATCTAAGGTTAATTAAATGTCTAATGTGACACATAAAGTAAATTTAAAGTTAAACCATGATGCACCTAAGTTAGACCTAGTTAGATCATGCTTAAACCTTTGGTGCATGCCATGTGTGCAAATACCTAGTATTTTAAGAAATAATTAGTTAATATTTATTAATTCATTCATTCACAAATCAAATCAATCAGTAAATTTCTTTTATGTATATAATTATTTGGAAATTACTTATAAAATATTATAATTTTATATTATTAAAATTTTTAAATAAACTACTATTTTTATTTTCAAATTCTAGTGATAAAATAATTAAATAGTAGATAATTAGGTTTTTAATTGACTATTTAACAAAATTAATTATTAACTAGTTGGTATTTCTTAAATATTAATTATTAATTATTAAATTAATTTGTAGATACTAAAGTAGTTTTAATTAATCATTAATATTAACTGAATAATTTAACTCGTGAATAATTAATTAATTTAATAGTTAATTAATTAATATAATTAACCACAATTATATAATTAGGGTAATCCAATTTATAAACAAGATGAAGCCGAATTTTTAATGGCCAACTTTCAACATATGTTGGTGAATGGCAATGAAACATTTGTTTTACCATCACAAGTCCAACAAGTTTGCTATTTCAACGATTCTTCCAACCCATGGTGGAAGGTTATATTGCATAAGGAGCCACAAAACAAGCATGTGTTTTTAGACACCTATTGGGAGTACATTAGCATAAACAAATATGGAAATGTGTTGGATGCACAAGGGGCAATGCCAAATGCACTAACCACTCCAAGTAATGTTGGTGCAATATTCCTCTCTAGGGAGGAGTCATTATTACTCAATGAATCAAGGCAACTTAGCTTTGAAAAACAATCTCAAAGAAGAAATTCTAGGAAGTAGATGTTTGTTTCAATAAACAAGGACATGTCAATTTAATGTTCCACACTTTTTAACCACTCCAATACCATGCCCAATGACTTTAGACAAAGATATTTGTGTTCTCCCACTTTTGATGCTTTATCACATCTGGACACCATGAAACAAAAAAAATTCCAATAAACTTAGGGTTTTTAATGGCAAGGTGCATTGTAATGAAAGTTATTGACTTCAAGATTAAGGGGTTCTCAAATTACCAAAGTTGGAAACTAGTCATAACAAAGTTGTAAAAAAGTTGTAATTAAGTTGAATTTAAAATCAAATCAAAGTTGAACTATAGTGGAAAACATAGACATTATTTCATCCATCAATTTTCCAACATTCATCCATCCATAAACAAGATTAACCAAAATAGTGAAGTGGTTGACATGATAAAGCTTGACAAATTTTGAAAGTGGATTTTTCCACTATAATTTGATTATGAATTTATTAATTTAAAATGAAAATCAATGGTCAATTGGTAATGATGGTAAAATGTACACTTACCAACCTAGTCAAAAATTTAACTAAATTGAGGTGTGAAACAAGCCACGTGGAATTTGTTGAAATAAATATAAATGTAACCGAAGGCAAGTTGAGCCCGACATGTATTCAAAAACTAATTAGTTAGAAAATAGCCTTTTTCTGCTACTGTTAAGTACCTATAGGTTATAGTCTATTGAACTTTATAAGTACCTACTAGGTTTATGTTTATACCTATTTACGCTTATGTTATTTAATAGGCTATGTAGGTACCTATTAGCCTATAATTAATAGATTTAGCTTAAGCATACTAGGTAGTTAGCCTAACCTATTAAGTAGATTTAAGTTTAAACTACCTACCTAATATTAGACTATGCTACCTACCTAGTATCCTAGGTGGCCTAGCCTAAATTATTTACATACTTACTTAGTAGGCCTAAGTGGCTTAAGTAGTTTAGGTTAGGCTATGTACATACCTAGTAGGCCTAGGTAAGGCTAACATAGGCTACCTAGGTTAAGCTACGTACCTACCTAAGTAGCCTAAATAGGTACGTAGCTTAGGTAAGGCTATGTACCTACCTAGGTAACTTAGGTTAAGTTACATACCTACCTAATAAGCCTAGGTGGCCTAAGTTAGGTTACCTACCTTGTAGGCCTAAATGTCTTAAATTAGGTTACATACGTACCAAATAGGCCTAACTGGCCTAGGTTAAATTACCCACCTTGTAGGCCTAGGTGGCCTACATTATGTATGTAGTTACCAAGTAGACTTTGATAACCTAGGTTAAATTACCTTATATCTAATAGACCTAGGTGGCTTAAGTACTTCTAAGCTAGTAGGATAGCTTATTTACCTACTAGGCTTAGGTGGCCTATGTTGTTATTTACTTAGTAGGCTTAAATTACATACCTTTAGTAGGTTGAATCTAATAGGTTACCTACATGGTTAATAGGTGTACCTAATAAGTATAGGTCACCTAAGATACCTACCTATAAAGTTTACACTACTTAGTTATAGGCTACTTAATAATCTTAGTTTACGTCCTAAATAACTTACTAGATAGGTCTAGGTTAAGCTATTTACTTAGGCTACTAGTTAGGTTATTACTTAACAAATAGCCTACTGGACTATTAATTATGCTAGGCTAAATAGGTAGTCTAGGCCAAACCTAACCTACTAGTTATGTTAGGTTAGGTAGGTAGCCTAAGTTTAACAAATAGAATAAATCGTCAAATGAGTATGGTTCATTTGACTAAATGTCAAGTCATAATGGTCAATTTGACTAAACCCTATCTAGTCAATATGGCCAATTTGATTAAGCCATGGCCATTTGATAGACATTTGTACATTTTGACCAGATCTTTGATTTGACACTTGGTCAAAAAGATCAATTTAATCAAATGTATTGGTCAAAAAGATCAATTTAGTCAAATGTATTGGTCAAATGTAACATATATTTTTCATGCCCAAACATTTAATCAAAATGGACATAGCCTTTGGTCAATGTGAACACTTTGATCAAGTTGGCCTTTTGAAAAGCCACGTTTTCTTGTAGTGCTTATTTTCAAAAGTCCTTATCTTGGTCATTTTTTATTGGATTAAAATTGGTTTTTAATTGTTTTTTCCATTATAATGTTAAAATATGAACTTTTGGGAATGGGTTTTTTGCCACTTTAGAGACACCCTAACTTGCATCTACCATAGAATAATGGGTAAGTAAAAGTTGGCAAATCCAAGAAAACATTGAACATTTCAAATAGAAGTTGGGGTAGTCCAATTGACAATGGTCTAGACCTTACAAGGGTCCATGAAAACATCATCTATAGAAATGATGTAATCCAAAAATTCCACTTTAAATTGATAAAATTCACATTTCTCCAACTTAACATAAAGTTATATTTCTCGAAGCTTCTCCAACACAAGACATACATGGTGCTCATGATCTGTTGTGTTCTTTGAGAATATGAGAATGTCATTGATGTAATGGACCACAAAATCATCCAAGTATTCACGAAACACATCATTCATTAGGTGTTGGAAAACAATAGGTGCGTTGGTAAGGCCAAAGGGCATCACAACATATTCAAAATGGCCATAACATGTGTTAAATGTTGTACTTCATTCGTCACCGTTTTGAATACGCACTAAGTTGTGTGCCCCAAATAAATCAATCTTGGTATACATTTTGGCATGATTTACTTGGTCCAACAATCTTAAGATTAGGGATAAAGGATATTGATTCTTGATGGTGAATCGATTTAGTCCATGATAATCAACACACATTCACAAATATCCATTCATCTTTTTAACAAACAAGATACATGCACCAACTAGAAACTTGGAATGTCAAATGAACCCATTTTCAAGGTTTTCATTGATGTACTCACAAAGAGTTGCAAGTTCATCTTGTGATAGGTTGTAGATTCGCCTGAATGGAGGTTGTGCTCCCTCTTCAAGATCAATGATGCAATCATATCGACAATGTTTTGGTAAGGTGTTAGTGTTATTCTTTTCAAACATGTCCTTGAATTCTTTATATTGGGAAGGAATTTTATGATGAGGCAATTTAACATTTGATGTGGGAAGATCATAGATAAGGAATGCCTTTCCTTTTGTTCTAATGAACTAAGCTTTTGAGCTCTTGACATCTTGGGTACTCCCCAAATGTTTGTTACATTTAGATAACTTAACAAGTGATAAACTCATTCAGACTCATCCAAGTGATAGCTTTGGCTTGCACTGATGATGTTTTTGCATGTAGGCTTCTCACAATTTGATGCTCCTTTTTGAGGTAAATCAAAATCAAAATTAATTGTATGCCAATCCATTTGAAGGTTATGCAAAATGAACCACGATAACCCAATGGGGATGAAATGACATTAAAGGCCACCTTGCTTGTATGCGTCCTGATAGTAATATCTAAAACCTTGGTTTCATGCATCACATGTCCTAAAAAAAGACTTCGACCATCAATGACCTACTAGCGTGTTTTTCTTCACGAAAATCATTTTATGTTGTTGCACCAACTCCTTGTCGATGAAACATGTAGATGCACCAAAATCAAATAATGTTTTAGTTTCCATCATCATGGATTTATTATATTTTGTGATTAACGATAAGAAACAAAACGTTGGGTCTAAAAGTAAATTGGGACCATTTTGAACACATGATGCATCTGAATCCAATTTTGTAATCCTTATTGAGATTGGATGTCTTGGTTTTCGAGTCTTCAGGAGGTGGCATGTGAGTGGAAGTGGCTTGAGTTGATGTGATAGTTGTTTTATGGGGCAATTGGTAACGATGTGATTTGGTTCTTTACAATACATGTATACTTTGTTCACATGTCGTCGTTGCTTTTCTTGTTTTGTTTGTGTTTTGAATCATATTTGATCAATTTACATGGGACCATCCTTTGATGTAGATGTTGTTGATGGAAACAACATAGCAAATGTAAAGTTTTTTGGGACTATTGATGATTCCCAACGTTTTTTTTGTTGACGTTCGAAAAGCTTGTTATTGCAATGAACAACTTGAGCAATTACTTGACTTTATGTGGATGGATCTAGCATGGTGAATAATAGGTCCTTCACATTACTATGTAGTCCATATTAAAATTGATTCCTGAATGTTGCTTCATCCCATGATATGTTGGAAGCCAATTGCCTGAAATATGATGCATACATAATAGTTAGGAGTAGGCCCTAATGAAGAGCTCACATTTTGCTAATTAATGTGCATTCTTTATCAAATTCCAAAGGTGGTGCTAAATTCTTGCACAAATGCCTTGAAATCATTTAACAATGGAGAATATTGCTTTAACAAGGGTGTGAACCAAGTTAAGGTTATGCCTAATAATAATGTGCCAATAAGGCCAACCTAAGTTGGGCCATTTGGATAATGATGGGGGTGCAACCAAATGATTAATTGCACTTGGTTAAGGAAACCTCAAAACTTGTAACATGTCCCATCAAACTTGTCAAGAAGGCTGATTCATGGTTCCTTTACTTGGGATGGTGTAGTTGCAACACATTTTAATGATGTTGATGTTTGAACACTTTGAAGATGAACAATGAATTCATGAAAAGCCCAATTCTTTTGTTACATATGCTTAAGAACAACAAGGATTTCTTCCATAGATGCAACCATTTCTTCTCTAGATGTAGACGTGATTATGAACATTGTGAAATATGACACCAACAAGAGGTGGGTAATCCACAACCTTAGTCAACAAGAAGTGGGTAATCCGTGACTTTTTGAAAACTTTTCCTTTGAAGAAGAGGGTAATCCACAATTCCAAAAGGAATCTAACTTTTAAATGATTTATAGACACAAAAATAGATGTAGACCTGATGGAATCTGTTCAAATTATCAAAAACATGAAAAACCATAAAGACAAATGTTAAAGGAAAGGTCTAAGTTTAACTTTCAAACAAGAAACAAAACAAAAATATGTGATTAAAAAACAAGAACACAAAAATTAAAAACAATGTCACAAGATGTACAAGACAAATGTGAGAATTTTGTTTTATTATGTTAACATATGCAAATATGAACATGAAATGAACATGACAAGGCTATGGTGTAAGATCGTGCTTAAGGTTAATGTTGAACAAATTAAAGGAAATGAACGGTCCTACTTTTATTTATACCTTTTTGGGGACTTAACTTAAAGAAACTTCTAAAGAAGCTTCTATGTGTGCATTAAATAAATAAGTTTCTTGAGAACCTTCTTAATTGGATTTTAACTGAAAGTTAATTGGGATTTAATTCAAAGTTGATTAGGAGTTAATTGAGAATTAATTGCGATTTAATTGGGAATTAATTTCGATTTAACTCGAACTTAATTAAAAACTATCAATAAACATTATGGATGAATTTTTCATCCATTAGAAGATGGTGTTTAATTTTTGCATCCATTGCATTATGGAGGTTTAAATGCAACTTGTGTTGGACCCAATAACCTTAAATATGCAATGTTTTCCATTTATTTTGATAATGAAAAACAATTTCAAGCTTGGAATAATTGAATCTTGTTGTTCTTTATTTTTGACATGTTTTTGGTGACAATTGACCACTTCCAACATTATTGTGCATAAGATGTTAAGGTGAGAACATAGTAAAGTAGATCATCCTCATTCCTTGACACCAAATATTACAAGTAAATATATATAAACTTTTATGTAGGGTGGTTCTTCTTATTCATTCGATTAAGAAAGATCAACCTTTTTTATAGGGAGTTGAAGTGGAAAGTGCTTTCCAATCTTTGAAGTTTTTTTTCATAATTGCCCCACTTCTGATTAATGCAAAGCCTATGAAACATTTTGTCTTGGAAATAGACGCTTTTGATTTTGAACTAAGTGTCATATTCTCATAACATGGTGAAGATACTCTTTTTCATCTTGTTGGCTTCCGTTTTCATAAGTTCTCTCCTACTAATATTAAGTACAAGATTCATGATAAGGAACTTCTTACCATAGTGGATGCTTTAGAGGAGTGGCAACATCTACTTGAAAAATATCGACATGAAACTATTGTCTATTCATACCATAAGAATTTTCATTATTTCATAATAATTTTTGTTATGAATCGACATCAAGCTTGATGGTGACATGCCCCCAAACTCTTTAAGAAACCCAAATGTGGGTCCTAAAGTGAAATAATGTGGGAAAAAAAAGTTAAAGCATGCTCCTTAGTTTGGAACACTTTCGGGGTAGGAGGGTGTGTTAGGGCTCTGGAATGAGATTAGGGCAAACTCACAAGCAAAAGTTCAAAATGAAATTAACTTGCACAACCAAGGAAAGAGGGTGGTTAATCCAATTTGAACGCAAATTGGTGTAATGGACTTAATACATGACAATCTTAGACATAAGCTTTACACGGCCCATAACCTTTGGGAGAAGCCACCATTCCCCTCCCTATAATATACTTTGTGACTCTCCACAAGGGCCACATCTAAATGAAATTTTTTCCCATGACTCTCAAGTGGGAGTTTGAAAATTGGGACTTTTGTTGTCTCAAAACTTTCAACACTCATATCTTCTTCAATTCAAGCCTATTTGGAGCATGTGAGGATAATATCTTATAGTTGTCAAAAAATATTTCCAACAGTGTATTGCATGTCCCAATCAAAGATCATTTGTCTTTTGTTCTAAAGGGATTTGTGGTTGAGAGTCAAATTCCCAATTGATTCCCAAAATGGGAGTGCACTTGAGAATCATTGTGCTCAATCTCTTGCATTCTCCCCACTTGTGAAAATGTGTTTGACTCTTGAACACATTTTATTGGCCTCATATGCCCTTGCACTCCACACTTAATCATGAACCCGATGTTAAGGTTGTGACAAATGGGCATTGTCCTTATTTTTATTTTTATTTGTCATCACATATCCCTTGGGAACCAACAAGGGAAATCAAATGCATTATCCCATTGCTCATACCTTGTAGTTAAATTTTTAAAATGCTACTTACAAATAACAATGTGATGTCATTCTCAAGCCTATACACATTCGACTATAAGCATTATTAGTAACTCTTAATGACAAAACCTTTCATTAAATTCATGAAGATTTGGAAAAAGATCCTCTTGTTGTTGACATCCAAGGTTAATTAATGAATCAACATCAAATCCAAGATTTTTTTAGTGATCGTGCAAGTTTGAATTTTGAAATGGTTTATAATATCGTGATGGTTTTTTGTATGTTCATGATGGCCCTATTCGATTTCAAGTTCTTTGAACTAAACATGATGCTTTAATTATAGGCCATTTTGGATTTAATAAGACCATGGAGTTGGTTTCTTGATATTATTGGTGGCCACAACTTTGGAAATATGTGAAGGAATTTGTTGGATCTTGTGCAGTTTGCGTTTGAGCGAAAAATCTTCATCATCACCCATATGAACTCCTTCAACCATTACCCATTCCTTCTACACCATGGTCTTCGATCTCCATGGACTTCATCATAGATTTGCCACTTTCCAATTTGTTTGATTCCATATTGGTGGTGGTGGACTACTTCACAAATATGGTTCATTTCATTCCATGCAACAAATCAATAATTGGTGAAAGGATAGCTAAGTTAATTCTTGATCATGTGTTTTGATATCATGGTTTTCTTGAAGATATCATTTCTGATCATGGACCTCAACTTTTGGCATCCAAGTTTTGGAAGAGGTTTTTTGAACTATTAAGCATGAAGATGGAATTGTCATTGACTTTCCACCCCCAAATAGATGGGCAAATAGAGCGGGTTAATCAAGTTTTGGAACAATATTTATGTTGCATAATCAATTATTATCAAAATAATTAGTCAGACCTCTTGTCCATGGCAAAATTTGTTTGCAATAACACTGTTCATTTTTCGACACAACAAATACCTTTATTTGCCAATCATGGTTTGCACCCTAGGTTTAACATCCAAGGAATGAATAAAATTGTGAACCCTACAACTGAAAATTGAATCATGTGGTTGGCAAACATTTCAACCCAACTTGTTTTTATCCTTGAAAGAATGCAAAGGCAATACAAGAAAAATCCCGATGAACATCATAAAGAACAACCAAGTTTCAAGGTTGATGATCAAGTTTGGTTTCGATAATAAAACATGAATACAACTCAACCTTTAGAAAAATTGGACTACAAAAGACTTGGTACCTTCACTATTGTGAAATAAATCGATGTTGTGACCTTCTAACTCAAGCTTCTAGGTTCCATGAAGATCCATCTTGTGTTTCATGTTTCCTTGTTGGAACATTACCATGCATCAACCATCCCAAGAAGGATTTGTGAGCCACCCCCACCTATTGCAATTGATGGTGAACAAAAATATGAAGTGAAGGATGTTTTCAATTCACAAATATCAAATGACCGACTTCAATACCTTATACATTGGTGTGCATATGATGTGAGTGAACGCATTTGGGAACTAGTTTATCATTTAACAAATGTTGTGAAAAAGGTGAAAGACTTCCATCAACAATACCCAAGCAAACCAATGGCTGCTCCTCATGGAACTCGTAGGGACCTTTCTTTTTTTTAGTTTATTCAACACCAGTTTTAAGCACAATCTTACACCATAGCCTTGTCATGTTTTTTTCATGTTCATGTTGCATATATTAACATAATAAATATCCATTTTCACATTTTCCTTGCACATATCGTGCCCTTGTTTTAATTTTTGCGTTCTTGTTTTTTAATCAATAACTCTTGTCTTGTTCTTTGTTTGAAAGTTAGATTTAAACCTTAGTTTTAGCCTTTGTTCTTGTGATTATTTGTGTCCCTGACACATAGGAACACACTTTTCGGGTACATGACAATAACTTTGATCACATTCAAGTGGAAGTGAAACGTTTTTTCAAGGTTTAAGCCCAACTAGTTTATTGAGGATAAATTATCAAAGTGCAACCATCAATTCATGAAAGGGGAATCAATTGTTAAGATCAAAAATCAACTTTCCAATTGTAGGTGTAAATCAACATTTCACCTTTACAACTACATTGTATAAATGCTTCAAGTGACAAAAGAAACATCATCAGTGGCTTAGTCCTTGAATTCAAATGATCAATCTTAATGTTTGATATTGTGATCCATTTCATGTAATCTTTTTATGAATATAGTCCAATATCCCATTCAAAAGTTTTGAAACATCTTCCTTGGACCCAAATGTGTGGTCAAAATACATCTAAATAAATATACCTTGGAATTTGAAATTGGTACAAGGAATTCACAAATAAAAATATCCCCTAATTAAGAAAAATGCATTCATGATTACCCTTGTCAAATTGTGACCATTGGCTTCATTAACGTTCAACTATAAGCAAAACATGGATGTGACACTAGTTTTGAACATAATATAACCATGATGAGAAATATAACTTTGATTATCCAAGGCAATAATTATTAATTACCTTGTCACATGTCAATGCCATAGACTTAGCCCCTTGAATTTCAAACTTGGTGATGATCAAAAATTGGTCGTGAACACGATAAACAATCTTCTAGCCTAATGTATAATTCCAATACTTATTGCGGTTGTTTTTCAACTTCAAAAACTCAAACAAGGGTTTGAAGTCTTCATAACGTTGATCATTAGTTTTCCTTTAATAAGTAACATTCAACTATATAGATGCAAATTGAATTACTTTCATTCTATTATTTTGATCATTCCCACCTTTAAATATTCCTAAAACAATGGGATGACTCATTGAAACACATGTTGTTTCATTCATTCACATTTGACATCCATAACCTTAATTTTGTTCATTCTTATTTTCCCAACACATTTTCCAAGTGAATCAACTTTTGGACCAACAATTTTCTTTCTACTTTATCTTGGTGCACATTCTACATTTGACAACTAATAGAATTATAATTACATACATCATAGGTTTAACCCATAACATTTTCATTAACCACACATTTTGGGACTTCTAAATTATATCCACCTTTACTTTAAAAAAAATTGGGCAATGGTAGAAGGCTATTTGGATCCAATTGTGTTTTAATAATGATTACCCCAAAGGTAAAAAATAGAACATCAAGATCATTATATGTCTAAACAAGTGGAGTCCTAGCATCAAGGGGCCATGCACTACAACTCCCTATTTTCAAAAAAGTTCTTGAGCTTAAAATTAGTAAGCAAGGTGATTTTAGGTGCCATTTATTCAAAGACAAAGGTCGAAACTTAGTAGCTTACACATTATTGCCATATGCAAACACAAATGAAAATGTACAAATACCTTTAACTTCATGTGACAATGTAATGTGAGGATTGAACCACAACCAAAGGTTGAAAGAAAGTTGAAAGAACTTTATAAAGTTGAAACTTGATGATGAAATGATGGTCTTTTATAGAACAAATAACCACCAAAGAGTTTTGAGATAATGAAGCGGGTTGGGAAGCAAGGAGGGATGAATGGGCTAGGGTTTTACTAGAAACATCGTTACATATATGTTGATCATTTAGCTACCAAATTTAACGTATGTTGATCATTTAGCTACCAAATGTTAAATTGCAACAATCAACATTCCCAACTCTTTGTTATGATAGAATGAAGGTGTGGTACAATGGCCTTATGATGGTTATTGCAAAATAGTTAACCTTTTTCTTATGTGCTTTCATGGCCTTCAGGAAACCAACAACTATATAATGACCAATTGCCAATGGAAGAAGTTGACTACTTCATGTGGATTATTTTTGAAGTGTTTTTGTCACTTTCCATTTCCCTTCCTTTTATGTCTTGGCCCCTTGTTTTTTGTTCCAACCTTGCCATTATTACTTGTTTGTGAAGTTGTAATAACTATCTCCTTGTGCACCAAGAAACTTGTGACTTGTCATTCCACTCCCCATTTTCACACTATTGTTCATAACTATGGCACCTATATCATATTTGTCTCCCCTTGGACACCACTCAACATTGTCCTATTTAATGGCCTTGTTGTGAATACTTATGTAATTCACCACTAGTGTTCCATTGTTCAATGTCATTCAACATTACTCGATAATGTTTAATGTTACTTGTGTCCATAACTTCTCTTTACAATCCTTTTGAGTTATGACGATTTTCATTAACATGAATAGAATGGACCCTTTTCATGTCCTTTTAAATATTGCTTTTTGTATTATTTATGTGTGATTGAAAGGAATCACTTGTAGGTATGTTAAGCTTGAGGAGCGAAATTGTAAGATGTCTTCTAAGGTGGCATTTGTGGTAAAGTGCAAATATGCTAAGTTGTGGAATAAAGTTGTGTGATCTACATCTTATTTTGGAGGCCACAATAAAGTTGGTTGATAGACTTCTAAAAGTAATTTATCTCTCACAATTTTTACTTTCAATGTTTTCATGCTTCCCACTTAACATTGGAACCTATAATTTACAAGTTTACACAACATGCAACTAATTTGGAAACTCCAATGGATGCAAATGTATGTTTGGTGACACAAAGTGTTATAATCTATTGTTATTAACCAATTACAATTTCATTTTGTTGACAACATGAAATTTAAAATATAGAAATTAGAGTGCAAATATTTATGAATTTGAACAAAAAACATAACAATAACATTTCTTGATGTGTTGGTAGTGTTATTTCCAACCCAAAAGGGCATACATGGATTGGTCATGGAGTTGATAATACTCAATAAAATTTGGCATTTAAAAATGTCACTTAAATCAATTAAGTCATTTTTCATTCAACCATATGCATTTGCAATCCCAATAATCCTTTATTGTTTGATTCATGAATGAACAACAAATGAACCCATAAAAACACAAAATACTTTCTAACAAGCATTGTTTGAATGTTTGTTTGATTTTATGCATGGCTTGATTATTGTTTTGCAAAAAGTGAAAGAAATAGAATGGAGGATCATGTTGTTGTATATGGTAGGAAATAGGCTAGTGGTGGGTAATAATAGTTTTGCCTTCCATACAATTTTGGTTTCAAACCCAATAGAACACACAAATTATTTATTTTTGTATATAAAATGATGTTAAATTTTCTTCATTTTTGAGTGCATTCACATATGTAATGTTAGGTAACATTATTGATGATGTGGTGTCCTTGTTGCAAGTGGTGTTACAGTGGAATTAACATTTGTGATAATTAACATCCAAGTTTAACAAAAAGCCTAGGTTTTGAGGTCTTAATTCAATATTATGTAAAGAAGCCAAAAATGACCTTTTAACTCAATGTTACATAACAAAACCTTGATTTTGGGGTCTAACTTGACATTTATTACGTTTAAAATTAATTGTAATAATCAATCTTGATTGTGGCCACTAACCATTAATATTCAACATGAGGGTGTGAATCCATCATGAAAAAGATAAGTAGTTTTACCTTTTGATACTTTAATTTTGGTCTAATGTTAACATAGATATGAATGGACATCAAAATTATTACATCACAAGCTTCCCATCCCATGATTTGGTAATGAAAATCATGCGAAAATTAATTTTTCATGAGTTCATATGTTTTCCACACGAATGATGCATATACGAGTAAGATGAAATATTTTCATGTGTGATGGGAAGTTTGTGATATGATTAATATTTTAAGTTCACATTAACTTAAAAACATGTATTCTTTTCTTTATGATGTTATTTAAATATTAAACTACTTAAACTATAAACCTCAACATCAAATCTGAATGATGCTTAAGCAAGAAAAAATTTGACTATGAAAGTTAAGAATTATGAAGCGTGTAAAACCACACATGCATCATAAATAGGTTTCAAATTGAACCTATCAAGGGTATATATTGTATCCCACCCATGAACCCATAATATGTGAGAGTGACTTCATAAAACAAATGTACCATTTCACATGAGGCACCTTTTTGGGGTGACTTGCAATATTTAGTATTCAAAATGATTTGACTAAAGAATATTGTTGAAAAAGCATAAAAATTGTATTAAAAAAAAATTACCTTGTGTTCACAAAACTTCTTTTGGGACTTCATAAATCCAAAACCCAAAAGATTGTATTATTATTGATGGTTTGTTGTCTCTTATGTCTTAATGTATTAATGAACACATCAAAAATACATAGCTCTCAATAAATCATTTATTGACATAGTTTTGGACAATTAGGGGACAAAAATGATATACAATTTCCTTGCAGAATAGATTACTAAATTATCAAAACCTACAATAGAATATTGCATGTCAAAAGGGAACCCAATAGAACATTTTCCCTCATACATTTCAAAAGGGCACATTTCAAGAGTGCAGATCAACTGTCAGAGCAATAAGATTGTCAGTAATAACTTATTGATCTTCAACTCTGTGCATTGAGATTTCACATTATGGGTTTGCTCACTGCAATTGAACAAGAAACTAGCAATACACACACAGATTGGTCATGATGGGTTGGTTCACTGCCATGCCAATATAAGTAGCAAACCCTGCTCTGATATAATGTAGGGAATGAGACACATGCTGAACTACAAATGCTGTCTACATGCCAAGAAATAACATCCTTAAGACATGCTTGCTGATCCATTCAAGCTTTGCAGAAAACCAACTGGTGATGCAAATTGGAACAGGCACCAGAGCAGAGAGCATTAAAATATGTAAAAAACATGGCCGGTTATGGCATGACTGACAATCTTTACATACAATACAAAATTTGAGACTTTCCCCTATACAAAAATTGTGACGTCCTCCTGACATCCCCCTCCCCCACCATATTCAACATTATGGAAGCCAGAGGTGGAAAAAGCCTGAGTACTCTGTAGTTGTCTGAGTCCTTCCAGACCAACATGTGCCTCTTTTCATTCACTCCATTGTACGCGCACAAGGAAATGACTTGTGTGTGGAGAAACTTCGCAAAAGGATGACCTGGGATTGAGCTAGCTTTCATCTCCTTCAATCAATGACAAGGAAACTTATCAAACACCAGACACTATCATATATCATTACCTTGCATCAAAGCAAAGGAGCCTCTTTTTCATGCTTAGTTGTGGGATTAGGCTCATGTGATTTGCCCCTCTGATTACACATAACCTGCTTCAAAGAAGTGGGCAACTGCATTGTAGAGTTGTTGTTCTTCAAAAGGCTTGGCTACATAGCCATCCATGCCACAAAGGAGACACTCAGCTTGTGTTGCTTGGATCACATCAGCTGTCATTGCCAGTATGGGTATGCGCACTGGGTGGTACTTGGTGAGAATGCCACCAGACATGCACTCTGAAGCCTCCATCTCCGCTTTCCGGATAATTTCGGTTGCTTCAAACCTGGCAGATATATCAATCACACACACCCAAGGTTGTAATTCAAAAATTGGCACACAGTTCAAAGTCTCCAACTTTGCCCCAAAGTATACACAAAAACAGATGAAATGCGGCCACCCAATTGGCCCAGGCTTTTAGAACTTACCCATCCATTTCTGGCATCTGAACATCCATAAAACAGGCATCAAAATTGTGAGGAGGTTTCAGCTTGGCAATTGCAGCTCTTCCACTGTTGACACACTCCACTTGGGCACCATACTTGAGAAGTGCACCCTCAGCAACTCGTCTGTTCACCGGGTTGTCATCAACAACAAGTACTCGTTTGCCAGATAAGAGCTTGTGCAAAGACCTGCTTCCCTCGCGAAGCTCCCGTCCTTGGTCCCTCCTGTTCCAAACACCAAGAGCTTGCTGGAGACATGCAGAGAGCATACTTGCTCGAAGTGGCTTGATCACCACACTGTCAGTGAACCCATTCTCTCTTGCAAGTTTGTGCTCATTGTCAGTCATGGATGTTGCCACCAACATCATCTTTGGGAGCCGCGCTGCAATAAATCCATGGGACAGGCCCACAGATGATGCAAAATACTTGTTTCGTTGTCTCAAGTGCTCAGAAGCACTCTGGCAAAGCATATGAGGAAATCGTATGCCAGTTCCTGCTCCCCATGCATCCTTGTCTACAAGAATCATGTCTATGCCTCCTCCAACTGTGCTGCTGATGAGGGAAAAGGCCACATTCACACAGTTTTACTCACAGTTTGCATTTCATGCACTTGATTGAGAGAGAGTGTGTGTATGGATTCTAGGTACTCGGAGAGATTTACCTGTGGAAACCTGGTGGCCCAGCATCTATTGTGGGAGCTAGTATTGCAGCAGCAGAATAGACTGAGTTAGCCACCTCCACCTGAATACCAAGGATCCACAGCATTTAGCAGTAGAGCTTTATAAAATGGATGTGAAAAAAACGCTACAATAAAAAATCCCAACAGTAGTTTCATCACATTCGCATTGCCTTATTATTCCTCCTGGTCCAAAATCTGAAACTGAAGTGCAGCTGCTGAGCATTCTGACAGGGAAAGAGACAGGATAAGCATTACCTGAACACCGAGTCTGCGCAAGTGGTGGCGAGTCACTTCAGACCTGACTGGTCTGCCATCCACCACAAGAGCTTGCATTCCTTGAAAACATGTAGGTAAGGGACGTACTTGCAGAACACTGTTTGTGTTTCTCAACATGCTTTCATGGACACTGTCATGCATTTGCTGAAACTGTGCAGTGAAGGTGAAGGTGGATCCGATCTTTGGACGGCTCACAAATTGCATCTTCCCAGACATCAGCTCCACTAAGCACTTGCTTATGCTGAGTCCTATTCCAGTGCCTCCATAGGTTCTTGATGTTGAGCTGTCTGCCTAAAGAATCAAACTCCAGTTAATAGCTATTACCATCACACACATTGGGAATTGATGATAAAAGATGGGTGTCTTTGGGTTACACAATTAATCAATCCAGCACCTAAACTCTAAACCCTTTGACTGCAATCTGATTCCCACAAGTAATGGTCCACAAAGCAAACCATGCACAAAACAACTATGAAAATGAGAAATTCTACCTGCATGAATGGTGTGAAGACCCGTTCTTGCACATGAAGTGGTATACCCACACCTGTGTCTTCAACACTAACAACAAGGTTTACAACATCATTCCCATCAGAGAAATTCCAGTGATGATCATCACGATCTGGATTATAAGAATGTTGTTCCTGTGCAAGCAATAGCTCAAACGTTTCCCAACTGTTCCGATCATCTGCTGTCTCATAGCCACTCAAAGTATTGAACTGATTACAATTCGTATCAAGTGGCACACAACCAGGACCATCAACCTCCCAATCACTGTAGTCATCATCATCACCACTGTAGTCACCGCCCTCCATTACCATCTCCATATCCTCAGATAAATGCACACAGACAAAAATGTGGCCACGTTCTGTGAACTGCAATTTCCTCAACAACCCAATGACCAGAGTCAGGTGGTATTTTGCAAGAGGAGTTTTGTCTCTCACCATCTGTCACCAGAATGAAAAAGTCATGGATAAACAGTCCCCAAACAATCCATGACCAAGAAGATGAGGTGAGATGAGACGAGAGTTGCTTCATACTTTAATAGAGTTCCCAACAAGGTTGATGATGATCTGCCGAAATCTTCCTGGGTCCCCAATAAGAATACTTGGAACCTTCTCCGATATGTAGACTGCAAGCTGTTCAAAGAACCATGCAGAAGATAGCACCCCAACAGAAAACAACTTAGCCAATCCATTGTTAGACGGTCATCAACCCCTGGAAAAAGAAGAAGAAGAAAAAAGCTTCTGCCTTCTCCAGTAACAAGGCCAAAGAGAAGCCCTTGGATACTACGCTCTGAAACAAACATTCAAGCCCTCATTTTATGGTTTCATGGGCATAGATGATAGAGCTGAGGCTATGGTGACCCAGATCATTCATTAGCTGCATGAAGAAACCTGGACATAGAAGAAGAAGAATCACAAGAATTCTTTTTGTTCCATCTGTAGAAATGGGAACCCTGGCACAAGCTAGGGACTCAACTCTGTAAAATGTGTGAGACAGTTTTTAGGTCTGAAGCTACTAGAAGTGCAGAAGTGATGGCTGAAGAAGCAATGTTTTGAGAGAGAGAAGCACACCTCTATGCCCTCATCTCTTGACTTCCCACTGAAGAGAGAAAGAACATCATCCAGTATGGCACACAAGTCAAATGGCACAGCTTCAAGTTCAAGGCGCCCTGATTCAATCTTAGCCTGGTCAAGAACCTCGTTGATGAGTGTTATGAGGGCTTTGCCACTGGCTTGAGCTGTGCGTGCATAATCTTGTTGTGTTGCATCCAGACGAGTATCCATTAGCATTTGAAGCATTCCTGCAAAATGGTGGTTGAAATGGTCAACAATCCACTGGACATGCAGAAGCAGCAGCAGCAGGGGTAGAAACACATCATGGAAAACATCCAAATCTTACCAAGCACACCATTCATTGGAGTCCGAATTTCATGGGAGACGGTTGCCAAGAACTGCACACAACAGGGATTGCCAGTTTTGCAGAGGAAAGCACACTCTCAGCACTAGAAAGATAGAGCAGAAGAAAACATATATCAAGACAGCTCCAATACAAAGCTATAGCGTTATACAAAAGGATGGATTCACATGAGACTCATTTGAGATTATTTATTTATTTATTTATTCATTTTCCCAACCTGAGATTTGGCAACAGAAGCTTCATCAGCCAGAACTTTCAGCTCCTTGAACATACGACAATTCTCCTCAACTTTGTCGATGCGGTTTCTTGATGCATGCAACATGTGCCCAACCAAGAACCCTATCACAAAAATACCTACTGATGTTGATATGGCTGTCCAAGGAGGAAGCGCATCTTCATTGTACCTGCAATCCCACACACAGTCCTCATCCCCATGACATGACACGTCTTCAATGTTTCAGACTGTGAAGCAGCAGCTTCCAAAAAGCACAAACATGAAATTCTTATATATACACACAAAAGAAGTGGGTATATACAAAATTTATGCACACCTGCATCGCATCTCATGCTTGCGTTGAGGATCTCCAAAGTCAAGTGAGCTGACATATGTGTTTTCCGACTTGGAAACATTCGTATGTCCATACATGACAAGTGGACACAATTCATTTGTGATATCATAGACATTCACAGCAATCATTTCGCTCCCAGGAAATCCATGAAGCAGATTCTCTACCAGTGTCTCCACATCAAACGCTCCTCCTAAGTACCTGAAACACATGAGGAGCTGCAAACACTCAGTGTGATCAGTCAAGCTTAGATGCTCTTTCACAGAAAGCATTATTATTGCTCCCATTTGAGAATTAGAAAATTTTTTGTCAGGGATTCAAATTCTGAAGTAGGAGCAGTTCTAGGAATGAAAAAAAAAATTTGAGGAAGGGACAAATGAGGGAGGGTTTCAAATGCAGAGAACCCTGCAGTTGCTTTGACACGTTCATCTGGGGTTGCATCAGGAGGAAGATGAACAGAGTAGACAGCAAATGTGAATACAACTCCGAGGTGTTTCGAATTCAGCAATCGAAATGGGTTTGTGAGTGCTCCTTTCCCTGATTCTCTTGCTCGCAAAATGTTCTCTCTGTCCTCCTGACAAAAAACACATATAAAACTAACAGCTCCATGACTCTTTTTCTGGATTGATGGCATTACCACAAACATCAAAACACCAGTAGCAGTGGCATGCCATCCAGAAAGAGAGAAGAAAAACACATACACACACACACACACAAACCCACCAAAAGCAAATTGGCAGTTTTAATACATACCTGACCAGACATCATGTCAAGTGAAGTGAGGTACGACACAGTGTCTTGTGACATTGTGGCAGGTGCATATTCTTCATAGACTTTTTGCTTTTCTTTGGAGAACATCTCTTTGATGGTCCACCCATGTGACCTCTCGAATGACTCACGATCCTCATGCAGAACTCGATCCGCATATGCTACTCCACTCATCAGAGGCCTCTCAAAAGCCGTGCTCTCCGCATATTGTGAAAAAGTCTCCTACAATAAAGAAGAAGAAGAAGAAGAATTCAGTACTGAAGCCCAAAAACAACTAAAAATCCCCTGGCCCCACAACCTTCAGGGAGAGAAGAGACAGATATCTGTGTAAAGTACCCATAAAATCATCATCATCATCATAACAACAGCATCTGTGTATATGTGTACACCAGCTGATGTACTTGAAAACCTGAATTGCTGAAGTTTTATGAAATTTTCCATTTGTTGTTGAAAAAAAATTGAATTTGCAACAATTTTGCAAAGAGACCCACCCAGAAGCAGCAACCAAAAAAATTGTTGCAAAAAGACATTGGCTCACATGACAGACAGACGAAAATGGGAAAAAAAAGGACCCAACAAAGGACGGACACAACAAACAAACATTGGCAGGTGAAGAAGAACAAGAACAAGAAGAACACCAGCATGAATGATTTCTCTAACCTGATTGAACATAGCTATCTGCTTGCTGATGTGCAGTGTGGTGAAGAGTGCAGTCAGTGCTCGCACATGATTCATACTTGCCAAGAATTGGTTCTGCAAAAACAAAAAACACATCTTAACAACAACAAGCGAAACCCTCGGAAATGTTTCATGAGAAATTCTCCCAAAAACAACAACCACCTAAACCCTAAGAAAAGTTTCATGAGAAAGAATTCTCCCTTGAAAGCCTCAAAAGCTCTTCATGATCATCTTCATGAGATAGTTCTTACAGGCATTGAGGAGGAGGAGAAGAAGAAGACATTTGCAACAACAAATGAATGTCCCTGAAACTGAACAAGAATGAAGTGCATGGGGCATGCCTGCAAACGAAAAGAATGGAGAACATGGGTTGAAACTTCTGGAAATGATGGTAGGTATGTATGTACACACAGACCTCAAGCATGCGAGCTCGACCCTCACACATGGTTTTCAACGTATCTCTCCTTCGGACAAGCATCTCTGCATTCATCTGCAAGTAGACGGAGAGCGAAACTAGCGCCATGAAGAACACCCAGAGGATGAAGAGCTTGGTGTGCCAATGCTCAAACCATACTGATGTTGTTGTTGCGGAAGAAGAAGAAGCCGATCCTCCTTTGGCTGCAGCAGAAGAAGAAGAAGGTTTGGTGAGGTACGAGTTTCCTGAGTCACGCCACCATTGACGACCCAGTCTTCTTCCACCAGGATTTCCTCCTCGCTCTCTTCCTCCTCCTCCTCCTTTGCCTCCTGCTCCAGCTGCTCCTGAAGTATGGTGGTGGTGCATGGTTTTCTTTTTGGAAATGTATACTCCTCTTGCTCCCTTTAGCGGTACAGTTCTAGTGGAGCGAGAATCACCACTTCCATTGGAGATACAAGGGCTGGAATAGTCAGAGCCGCCGCCTGCACGCCCCTGCAGCAGCTTCAGCTTGGCTCCACTCTTGTCGGACATCTGGCAGCTTTGCGACCAGTTCTGGTTAGCTCTTCGTCTCATAAAGCATTCTGGATATGGGGAGAAGAGAAGGCCGCAGCTCACAGCAACAACAGCAGAAGAAGAAAAAGATGCCGAGTCCTCTGCACAACAGACAGACAGACAGACACGCTGAACTCTACATCGTTCCTGAGCTCAAAGTTCCATTCCCAAATCTCTCTGTCTATGTCGCTGCCTCTCTCTCTGGAAAATTGTTGTCTTGTCTTGTCCTCTTCTGGGAAGCTCAAACCTCATAAGCTTGACTGCAGACAGTCCATGAAAATCCAGCAAAACTGTCTGTCTTCAAAGCAAAAAACATTACTGCAACCAGCTGATCTCTCTCTCTCTCTCTCCCCCAGCTGCTTCTGCTACATGAATCCTTCTGTGTTTCTTTCTTTCTTTCGCACATTTGCTGCAGCTGCTGCTTCTGCTACAACAACAACAACTTCACCATCATCACAGCTCCCGACCCGCGCAAGCACACACACTCCCCTGGTCCCTCACTGCAACAGTCCAGCGCTCTCTTCTCTCCCGGGTAGCCGCCGCCTTCCAAAATACGTACATACATACGTACTTATACCTACAATACATTCCACATACATACAATAGATGTTATATACGGTACGTACATACGTTTATCACATACGCACAGTACAAACATTACAAACACTCCATACAGTAGTACATACTCACATACATACGGTTTACCAATACGAGTACCTGTTTTGCTATTTTGCTTTCTTTTTTCCTTTTTGGTTGTGCTATTTTGAATTTTTATTTTAAAAAAATAAAAATTGAAGAATGGGGGGGAAGTGGGGAGGGGGAGGAGGGGATGTGTGTGTGTGTGTTTTTATTTTTTTCAAAAATTTTCAAATTTTTAATGAAAAATTTGGTGAACTTTTCCAACAATCTAGTAAAAGTAGTTGAATGAATTTATACTTTAAAAATAAAATAAAATTTGAACAACATTTTTGCACTGTTTTAGGTGGAATAAAAGGGCAAAAAATATTTTGGGGAAAAAAACACTTGGGGGAATATGAGGGAGGAGGTTGGCCCAAGTGAAATTTATTACCTAGGATTTCTTTTGCTATAGTGGGTGATTGTGCATGTGTTTTGGGGGGGGGGGGGGGGGGGGGGGGGGGGGGGGGGGGGGGGAGTGTTTTTTTTTTGAATTTTTTTTTTTTTTTTTTTTTTTTTGTTTTTTTATATTA
>Ga0116227_10003987_pt1 | contig 32351 bp, 42 predicted proteins | sample S1TSphgellanicum_FD_89693 | JGI IMG/M metagenome (GOLD analysis project Ga0116227, IMG submission 89693) | Host-associated microbial communities from peat moss isolated from Minnesota, USA - S1T2_Fb - Sphagnum magellanicum MG | ecosystem: Host-associated > Plants > Peat moss > Unclassified... | reverse complement strand
TTTCTTATGCAGATTTCACTTTTAAAATATTTTTATATCTAAATTAAAATGACGATCAGCACTGCTTTTTTTATATGGTGATCAAGTTTCTTATGCAGATTTCACTTTTAAAATATTTTTATATGGTGATCAAGTTTCCGGCTGGCTTAAAATCTCATATACAATGAGATTTTAGTATGTTTTAGAAGGATACTGATAGACCTAAAAGGGTAAGAAATGTCAATCGTGGGTATATACTCACAAAATTTTTATTGATTTAAAAAATCTCTTAGAATTAAATTTCTGGCTGGCTTAAAATCTCATATACAATGAGATTTTAGTATGTTTTAGAAGGATACTCATAGACCTAAAAAGGTAAGAAATGTCAATCGTGGGTATATACTCACAAAATTTTTATTGATTATTTAGAATGGGACATGACTACCGATATCCCTTATGCCAGGTACGATACCTGACGTTTGGGCATATGGCTTTTTATTTATTTTTGCTTTATGTTGAGCACATTTGGTTCCATAACCTTTATCTAAATTTACACGAACACAACAATATTTTCCTTTAGTTTCACTTCTCACCCCGACATAATCACAAACTACTTCACCATTATTTACATATTCATTATATTTATTTTCATCCATCCACTGTTCAAGCTTTGTATTATCATTTTTATTTTTTGTTTTATTTTTTGGTATCACATCCACAATATTTTGATTTGGGTTCCATAATAGAGGTAAAGGAGGTAAAGGAGGTATACTAGACATCTCAACAGGTGGTGCTGTAACTCCTTCAACATGAATATTTTTAAACATTTCAATCAATTTATCGACATCACCATCACAGTCATCAAATTTATCAATATATTTTACAGCTATGGGGCGTAAAATGCCCTCGACAATATAATATGTAACCTTATCCATTTATTTTAAATAGTAAAAATCAATTTATGTGTCATTTTTAGATCTAAATTTATGTGAATATTTCCTCGTTACTATCAACATCAGAATCATCATCCTCTTCATCACTTTCACTTTCGCAGCTAGGTGTTTCGTAGATGATAAGTTCTTCATCTGGATATATTCCCTCAAAATGATAACTGCATAATGTCGGATCAAGGCTAATACTTCCACATAGGTCAGAATCATAAAAATGGCAATGAGTATATTGATCAAAAGGATTTTCATCGAATTTCCAGAATGCATCATCTTCTTCTAATGTTCCACTGTATATGGTGAACTCAGTCATTATACGTCTATTTCTAGCTTTATAACCATAAAAATCAAGTTCACCGTTTGCATATAAACCTGCTAGCTCCACTGGGTTAATTCTTCTCTTATACCCGTTAGGTATTTTCAAGATGAAGTTATGACAATTATCATATGATGATGTAAATTCATCTGAATCGAAATCCCTTAAATCTATCTCGTATCCATGTTTTAATACCCAAGTTGTTAAATTATATTCCTGTATACGATCTATAAAGACTATAGGAGGTATCCAGGGGCGACACCATACGAGGTCTTCGTCAGACATTTTTCTTGAATGTATATTTTAAATTTGACATTTGATAAGAATTTTTTATCAATTTTTAAATGCCCTTAATTAGATGTACAAAAAACGGGAAACCGTGCTATAAATTCGGTAAGAACGGATATCCATATCCTTATAAAAAGAATGATCCAAGATCCAGAGAAGAAGCTAAAGCTCAAGCTTATATCCAAGGTAAGGCGATTGAAGCAAGTAAAAATTTAATTTCCAATAGGTTCACATAATATAATTCTCGACATTTCACTCCTGGGAGTGAAATATTTCTATTTAATTAAAATCCGAAGCCTGGATAATTCTGCATAACAATTTGACCACAGGAATTAACTATTATAGTTCCATTCGTTATAGTTCCACTCGTTATAGTTCCATCCGTTATTTGAAGTGGATTCATGACCTGAGGGAATGATATAATAGGAACCCCTGGTTTTACATGAGGTGAAAATTCAAGACTTTGTTTACAAATCAAACATTTTGTTTTATCTACAACTTGTTCCCAACATTTTCTATGGACCCAATGAAAATTTCCACATGGTAAACATATATTACTATTTTTTTCTAAGCATATCGGACATTCAGGTCCAAGTGTCTGTTCTTCAGTAGACATTTTTACTCCTAAGAGTAAAATTTTTACTTAAATCAATTTTCGAATCTATAAAGGGTGCTAGTAATCCGTCATAAACGGAGATCCATTACGTAGCATTTCATGTATAACATCATCTGATTTACTGTCATCTGATCTACTTTCTCTCATATCTATATTAGCAGTCGGAGATCTATATGGAGAAGAGCTAATAAATTTAAGACTCTGTTTACAAATCAAACATTTTGTTTTATCTACAACTTGTTCCCAACATTTTCTATGGACCCAATGAAAACTTCCACATGGTAAACATATATTACTATCTTTTTCTAAGCATATCGGACATTCAGGTCCAAGTGTCTGTTCTTCAGTAGACATTTTACTCCTAAGAGTAAAATTTTTATTTAAATCAATTTTAGTTAAAATAATGAGCAACTATTACTTCTAATTCATCAATAGAGGGATTTAAAATATGTATTGAATCATCCATATTTACAACAGAATAAACCCATATAATATTTGTAGGATCTAGACTATCTTTAATTATAAAATATATAATATTAGGATGTTGAGTTTTTATAATCATTGAAGCTTTATGGGTAGTGCCAAATCGCGATCCAATATCTTTCATAAATATTGGGCTGCCTTTACCTGCAAAAGATAAAGATTCTAATTTATCTTGAAACCAGATACATTCTTTCGTTCCAACAATAGGATGAGTACTTATAGGTGTAGACATTTTACTCCTAAGAGTAAAAAATTTTAGATAAAATCAATTTTAGGGTAGATTTATTTTATGTAAAATATTTTCTATACAATGATAAAGAAAATATTTTTTACACAATGGAATTATGGCATGAGGATCAGGCGTGGTAATTTCAACTTTTGAATCAACCATACATATATTATAGAACCATATCTTATCATCAGGACGTATAGAATCTTTTCTTACAAATAATGTAAAATCTGAGTCTGGTTTCATTAAAAATAAAGTACTTGTAGGTTTATCCCCAAAACTCTCTCCTATTCCTGGGAATGTTACACTTACTCCAGTGTGTAAACTAAAATCTATATTCTGTAAACCATTAACCCATTTATATTCTGCTGGTAAAATTTGACGTGTAACTATTTTGGAAGTCATTTTACCTTTTAGTAAAATGTTTTATCTAAAATCAATTTTGATTACCTAATGTGAATCGTTTTTGTAACATAATGTAATGTGGTCTACACCATTCTAGAAAATATTTTTGTATTCCACATTCCCTCCACGTAATATCACCGTTTATTGTATTAATTTCTGTATATTTACATTCAAAATTATAATACTTACTCCCCTTCGAATTTGGATTTGGCTTACCACTGTATCTCTCAAATGAATGTTTATAACACAAATGACTGAATCCTCTTGGCGCCCTATTACCACATTCAATTACTGCACACTTATCTACAGTACAGTCTCTTGTCCATGTAGAATCATGATAGTATAACGTGTTTGTGCTAGTATACGGTTGTTCAAAATATGACCCAATATTTTGACGTACAGTGTAACCATTAAGCCGATATAATAGTGCTAAATCGTGATGAGTAATAAATATAGGACGATCTAGTGTACATTTACATGTCTGATATTTCAAACATTCAGTCCAACCATTATGAGTAATAATATAGTCACAATTACATTTATGACAAGAATAAGGAATAAATGGATAATTTATACCCCTTAACATGAATGCAAGTTTAAATGCATATCCATCTTTCCAATATGGTGTCTCGTAGTAACTAAGGATTTTGATCGTTATATCATCTGGTAAAGACCGACAAACTGATTCTATAGCATGTAAGTGATCCATTTTACTCTTAGGAGTAAAATATTGTATTTAAATCAATTTTAGTTAAATTCTAATTTTTCCTCTTCATCTCCAGAATCATCGGTTGAGCTTAAGTCTGGATGGCCAACATACCCTTCAGGATTTAGATTGAATCTATCTATTAAATTATCGGCTAGGATTTTTCTAACTCTACTAGGGTACCATTTTACAGCTTTACTATAAGTTGGTATTTTAGATTCATTTAATCTTTGAGATATTCTGGAACAGGATTCTCTTCTATCACTTGCAACATACATATTAATGATAATATCGATATTTTCTTGTTGTTTATCGTGAGGAGCATTAGAAATTCCTTTACCTGGACTATAAAAGCCATAAAGAGGTCTAGATTTTAATTTACCTTGCACAGAAAGAGTTCTCATATTATCTTTAACACGATCTGACAGTTGATTACTCTCAAATTCGGATAGACTTGCCATAATTTGGAATATCATCTTTCCAATACTAGTATTGGTATTAATATCCATATCGAGACAAATTAAGTTAGCACCATTTTGTTTGATTCTTTCATAGATCTCTAGAGTCTCTTTAAGATTTCTGGCTAAACGATTTAAGCTATAAACTACTAAATTTTCGCGTAATCCTATTTCATTAAGTAACTTGTCGAGTTTGGGTCGATCGGCTAGGACTTTACCGCTAAGTCCTTCATCTGATACCATCTGGATGACTTCGAAGCCTTTATATTTAGCAAAAGCTTTTATTTTGTCTGCTTGAGTCTCGAGACTAACACCATATTCGGCTTGCTTCAAAGTGGAGACCCGAATATAACCATGAACACTACCGGTTATACGTTTACGCTTGTGAGTTGGGGGTAGATTTGACATTTTAGGGGGTTAACTGGAGGGTGTCCTTCTAGTTTCTTATATTACTAACTATTTATCTTACTACTTCTGAACTTTTCTTTTGTCAATTTTAATCAGGTAAAAAACCTTTTATCAAATTTTCAATGTCCTTAGGTAATTCTGGATATAATATACTATTTTTTATTGATATACGAAATCTTCGTTTAATATATATTCTATAGGTGTTCTGGAGTATCAATCTATACGTAAGTTTAAACTCTTCATAATCACTTTCTCCTTGTTTGTATATAGCTTCTCTGTCTGACATTTTAGTCCTTAGACTAAAATATTTTTTAAATCATATTTTCCTTACAATTGTCCATACTATTCTATATGTATCATCGGGGTAATACTCAGCCAATTCTTCGAGTACTTTATCGACTTTTCCCGTAAACTGATTATTATTTCCATCATATATACTCACAATAACAGAACCTACATGATAAGTATATACTAAATTAGTTTTAATATTTACAATATCATATCGTATAACCCATTCCACTGTATCCATTTTAGTCCTTAGACCAAAATATTTTTTAAAATCAATTTTATTCACATTCTTTTAACTTTAAAGCAGCTTTAAACACAGTCAAATCGGATCTAACAAGGTCTGCTACACGTGGTACTGATTCATCTATTTTTACATTTTCTAATTCATTTACTATAAACTGTAATTTCTCTAATGTATACACTTGTGCTAGACGTATAGATCCTACTCTTTTTAATAACTCTCTATTATGATTTAAGGCCTTACTATTAGTTTCTACTGTATACCAACATTTAGGATTAATATTAATATTAGTTAAATGTGCAAGATTACTCAACATGATAGTATCTATATATCGTGACAAAGCATTTGTATTATTTAATTCGCTCATTTATAAATTTATAAAAATGATTTACATGAATCATTTTATCCAATATAAAATGAGTGATTCGAAGTATATATGGATACCACTATCAAGCCTGGTATTGGCTATATTTTTTACTATAGCTTTTTTAACCATGGTAATCAAGAAATTCCGTACTATAATACAACTACATTCAACAATATCTTCATATTGTTCAGATCCAAGAGGATTTGGGAACAAATTTCTAGTAGCAATTACATTCTTAGTAGGATGCAATTATACTACGCTATTACTACAAGAAAACTCATCTGTTGAAGACCCAAAATATTGGAATGAAACAATGATGATAATACAAATAAGTGCAAATACAATATTACCTTTAGTTGGAATATTCTATACAAATGGTTATGGTATCTTAAATAATACATATTATCAATTTGGTGATTATAAATTTCCAATTCAATGGAGTACATTCATGCATTCTTTTAGTGCATTATATTGGATGATCATAACAATAACTTTGAATATAATATTTGCAACATTATATGAAAATGATTATTATTTTACCTTATGTATATTATCTTTAGTTATTTTTATGATGTTTATTGTATGTCAGGCATTAGTATTTTTTTATGGTATTGAATATCAATATGAAGCCTATTGTGATACTTGTGCTAATAAAACACCTCTCTTAAAAAGAACTACAGAAAAATATACATTTACTGATAATACATGTAGAGTCTGTTTTAGAGATCCAACTTTAAATCAAGGTGATCCGACAGAGTTTAACATTGGATATATTAGATCTCAAGCAAAAATGACAATTATGAATGTGAATAATAAAGATCCTGATCCTAAGATGTATCAATTCTCAGCTAAAATATTTGCATATAGCTTTATTTTTGAGTCATTAACAGTAATAAGTGCTGCACTTTTAGCAATTATCGGATGTATATGTAGAATCGTTTATTAATGTTAATTAATAGACCACACAATTGTGTGGTCTACTATAGTAGACTAATTTGTTGGATTATTTTTGTAAATTACACTACAACGCAGAAGTTTATTTTGATGTTTTAATTCTAATAAACGTTCGTATTTCTGTACTAAATCATGTATGTTGATACATGGAACATACCTACGTGTCACATATTTAATATTTTCTATAGTAACAACTAATTCATATCTAGTATATAGATTTGATAGTATATCCATATCATCGATATATACGTTTAAAAACTTAATAATACGTCCAATTTTATTCGATAGGTATTCAAATTGTTCATCTAATCCTTCTAGGCCATGTATACGATGATAATCGAAGACATCAGAACTAATTTCTGCTAGAGTATTATCTTTAATAAATTGTCCACATTCTTTCTCCAATGTTTCACAACAACATCCACATGTTTGACATCTCTTGGGATAAGATTTTGATTCTGAAGTATTATCTTGAGCCATTTTATTTTATTATACAAATTGATTTTAAAAATCAATTTCAGATTAAAATAAAATAAAATACGCGCATTTGATTCTGAATTAAATTTTAACCATAAATATAAATGAATACAGAAAGAAAATTGGTACTTATGGCACTTGCAGGTATCACAGAACAGTTTATAATGGCATCTGGATTAGGATCCCATTATAGAACAGCAGGTTTACGTATTTTTAATAATTCTATAGATTGTTTTATTAAAATTGAACCATCAGAATATGCTAAAGTTCTGACTGTAGAAGATGTGATACATGTTAGGTCCGTAATAAGTTCACTTACAAACATTCCTATAATTGACCGTTATATGGACGATATTATGGATCCTATGATAAAAATACGTAATCATCTAGATAGAATCCTAAGTCTTTATACGTAGATCCCTCCTAGGAGGGATCTACGCAATCAAATATATGTTTTTTTTTGTTTTTTTTTGTTATTCCTATTAAAAGACATTTCAACACTAATAATAGGAATAACAAAGAGGACCAACTAAAACCTGTATTTGATTCTGAATTAAATTGTTAACCATAAATATAAATGTGTACAGAAAGAGAATTGATAATTCATGCACTTAGAAGTATCGCACAACAGTTTATGATAATATATATGTTACCATTGGAATATAGAACATCAGCTTTATATTTTTATATTAATGATATAGAGGATTTTATTGAAATTGAACCATCAGAATACGCCAAAATTCTGACTAAACAAGATGTGATAGATATTATTTCCCAAATATCTTCACTTTCAAACATTACTGTGATTGACCCTTCTATACAAAATATTGTGGTTCCTATGAGAAAAGTACGTGATCATCTAAATGGAGTCCTAAGTATTTATATGTAGATCCCTCTTAGGAGGGATCTATTGAACACGTAATCTAATACGCCGTAAACCTGATTTAAACATTTTTTTTGATATCGCTACAAAATATGAAATATCAGCGATATGATTATCTCTCACACCAATATATTTCCTCTTGAAACGGAAATAATGCTTTTTGCATATATCAAATCTGTAAATAACAGAACATCGACAAATATCACATAGTTCATCTTCACGAGGTGGAATATATTCGACTTTAGGTAATTTGAAGTCGAAATTTTTATTACGAGTCGTCGTCCAGTTGTATATAAATGCCACAGCTGAAGGATGAAGTCTGTGATGTTCGTACGGCCCTATGTATCCCCTTTGTGGAGTGTGACGACAACTACAATACCAATATTCAAAATATGGAGGTAAGCGGTTGTAACTTTGTGTCTCGCATGCGAGACACCAATTACGCCCACAATATTCGCATTTGTGGATATTTATTTGATATATCACACCTGAATAATCTAGATATTTCTTTTTAAATTCCTTTGATATCATAATAACCATCTCTGTGCTCATTAAAGGTCTCACATATAATTTTATAATATTAGATAGATCGGATGGAATCTCTGTAGCCTCCATAATTAATACCTCCATTTATTGTGAACAATAATGATTTTTATAAAAATCATTTTCGAATTTTATAAAATGACTACAATTTTATACACACGAAAAGGGGTTATCAAATATAAAACAGAAAGATTAAGAGCTATACTAGAAAGATGTAGATTTTTTACATGTACTCCTTTTGGTATCAAATATGATATGAGTCTTTTTGATATACCTTATGATATAGAACAGCAAATATATATAGATATATCTTCTTATGATATTACGGATACTATGGATTATTGGTTTCATAGACATTTATATAATGATCCTTCTCGTGAAAATAATAATTTCTATTGGGTAGAGATCATAGTAAAGGATCATAAACTCGATGATCATTTATATGAATATTTACTTGAATTTCAAAGGTATATACCTCGAGAAGGAACATACTATATTAATATTAGTTTTAATAACATTATTGATAAAGATAAGGCACTTGAATCTGTTATTACTATTAGCTATCCTAAAAAATATGAAAATGTAATTAATGGCGGTAGTACTATCAAAAAAAATACAGATACACAATTGTTATATGTAAAGTTCCTACCTAATTCAAACAAGACTTCTTATCAAAACGCTATCACAAAATATATGTACAATATATTACATGATATACAGAGAATAATAATATCGGACGACAAATATATATTAATAACATATATATCTAATGTATGTTTGAGTGATATTTCATTTCTGTTAGCATGTAATGGACTAAAATGTACTGTAGACAGATCTGAAGTATTCGAACATATGTCTGAACTATGCATTACATGGAATTTGTAATTTCAAAATTGACATTGGAAATGATTTAAATCCAAGTTTAAAATACTTTAGTGTCTTATATTTTGTTCTGAAATGGGTGAGGATAATTTTATGTCTTTTGAAGATAAGTTTATAATGCAATGCATTCCTCTATATTACAAAATTCTGCGTCAGTTGGATGAAGATGATGAAAATTTACTGCACGAGCTAATTAAAGTGTCTAAATTTATTAGATATGTGTTTGAAAAACATATTAAAATGTTAGTGTTGTGTCGTGATATGATCAAAATTGTGGCTCGTTTGGGTAATATCAGGACAGATAAACATTTGAGAGAGGTGCATGGATTTATGTTCTGTGAGTGTTGCGCGGGTACTAGCCCTAAATGTAATGATTGTTGTCCGAAATGTGATGTAGAAGAACATATATTTAAATATACGAAATGGTTTATAGATGAAATATATGAAGCAGCTGATATAAATGTTTATAATGTAAAAATTATTAAAGATGATGTGGAATATTATGATCGTAATTTGTTACGATATCTTTGTGTTCCTTTAACTGATGATGAATTGTATGAAGGTGTTAGAGAATTGTTTGTATAATTTAATATTGTAAATGTGGGGTGTTGACACCCCACATCTAAGTGAATTAAAGTTTTCCATATTCTATTAATGGTTTATTTTTCTTTTTCTGTTCCCGATTATATTTTTCGATAGCTGTGATAGCTCTCGTACTATTTTCTTCATTAATCAGTATAATTTTTTGATTTGGTTTTTTCCTAATATAAATATCACATCTCTCATCTGGATGCAAACTATACAATGTATCTATCATTTTATTATAAACTCCCATAACAATCTCAAAAGTTAACCACATCTCTTCTATTAAATAATTGCAAATTTTATGAACAAAATCCATTCTATCACTATAAGTACCCAGTGTCTGTAAAAATAAGATAAAATCAGGACTTATATTATACCAAACTATAGATGCTTGAGCTCTCCATACTTCACATCCAACTGGAGCTTCGACATACATTTCAACTGTTTTAACTATTTGTCCTGTAGTTTTATCTCTTACATGCCAATCTAAATGTACATAATAGGTAGAATTGAAATCTATACCATAAAATAGACTACTAGATATTGATGCTGGAATAACCATCTTTGGTTTATCAGGAATAGTTAATGTGTGATCAAAGATAGATGTACATAATCTAGGTTCATTAGGATTTATTTTAGGTACATATTTTTTATTTTGTAATAAATGTTCATCTATCTTTATAGACGAGAAGAATCCTCGTAACCTATCGAATTTTCCCCCCTTGGGTGGTTCATTATCATCCATTTATGTACAAAAATATAATCTAAAGGTGGATCGTTAATGTCTGGTAGGGGTTTAGGTGGGATTCTAACTGGTACACCTATTGTTCCAGATCTATAAGTACCCTTAAAATATCTGAAATGTTTACCTAAGATAATATTTTTTGACTTTTGACTTCTGATAATAGGAACAGCTAACATATTTTTTTGGTAGAGTTAAAATTTTTGATCTATATCAATTTTGGTAAAATTTTAACTCTACCAAAATTAACTTAAAAATAGTTATATGAAAGAAATAAAATTGATAATTGTATTTGTGCATAAGTATTAACGAAATAAATATCATGCAGACCGCTGTATCTCCTACAGCGCCTGTGACACCTCCCACTTCTATGTGGCAAACGTTCAAGCTTAACTGTCAAATCTGTTGGTTTAATAGTGGTCCAGCCAATCGAACACCTCCTCCTCCACCTTCAAGAAGAATTGAAATGTCATCAACACCTTCTCCTCCTCAGGCTGAAATATCACTCCAATCACCTCCATCTAGAAGTTCGATGGAGACAATCGTAATATAAGTGCCATATTCCAGTCTCAAAGACTGGAATATAACTCATGATATTTATATTTGTTCTTCATCCTTTTCTTCAATAATAAACTTATTTATTTTTACAGAAAACATTTTAAAAGCATGTTTTCTTACCCTATTAGACTTAAATATTAGGACTTTAGGATCCTCTCTAACATTTGAGAATAGAAGCGCTCTAAGATTAAAACATACTTTACTGACAAGCTCGTCATATACAGCTTTCTTCTTATATTGTATAGGTAAACTTCGACCGAAATCTTTCTTTGCTGCCCATGTATTAGTTTCAGAGTTAGATTGATGTAGAATCGCTAATCTTGTATTTTCTCTGAATGTGGTATTTGCACCTGTATATCTTTGACTTGATATAATCCACACTATATTTAAATGATGGACTCTTGTCGATACATTCTTAATCATTTTATCTGCCTTATTATCACCCAGAATACCTGTAAGATCATCAAAAATTAAAACACTTGGTGGAACATTACCTAAATTCTGATTTGCTTGTTTGTCCATAAGATTAAAATATTCCAATAGACGTTCTTCTATCTTAGGATCTGAGCCATCCCAGACATCCTTCTGAGGGAAACAATCCCAATCATTATTATATCCAGTTGTTGTTATTACCAAACCAGAATAAAAATAGTTTTCACTCTGAAACGCTTTTAATATTGATCTTGCTGTAGTCGACTTACCACTTTGATTCATACCGATTAGATATATAACTTGTGGTACTTTCATTAGATAGAAAGGTTTATCCATTTCATCTACCAATTTTGAATTGAGTGTTAATTCCCTTGTATAACCAATCGGAGTTTTACAAACTTCAGGATGATCGCGTTCATATTTCCAATTACGTTTAGGTGGATCTTCTATTATTTCTTTTTTCTCTTTAGTCTCCTCTGGGAGAAGCCAGTTTATCCTAAGGAGTGTTGTAACCCGAGATATAGTACTAAATTCAGACATTTTTGATATCATATACAGATTTTTATATGATATCAAAAATGTCTGAATCTAGTTCACCATCAACTACAGTTGTATCGTCACAATCGTTTCTGAACCAGCAATTGGAAGAAATCCAAGCTAAATATGATGAAACTTCAGATGAAACAAAGAAAGCGAGACTTGCTGCTCAATATAATCGTACATTAGAAGCTTTAGATTTTTTAAGGCTTAAACTACCTAAACACAAGCTTGAAAGCGTTGAGGAAGAACCTGAACCTGAACCTAAAAAGAAAGCCCTAAAGAAGGTTAAAGGTAAACTAGAAGAAGCGCCGTCTCAACCTACAAACGATAATAGTTGTAGTATAATGTAATTCTATTCGTAGACCACTCATATGAGTGGTCTATATATAAATATAAATAAATATTATTGTGTACTTATTTCAAATGTAGGCAATGTTCCAATATTTGGGTTTCCAACAACTTTAAATGCTTCATAATATTTGGCTTTTTTTAAGTCTAATTTATTCTCAGCAATAATTTCTTTTTGTTCACGTATTGAAATTTCTTTTTTTTCTAATTTAGGAGGTGCCATTAAATCTAGAGATTCAGCTATATCTTCGGCCCATACGTTTTCTATAGTTCCAATCTGAGCTAAGGTCAAATCTTCAAATGGAACAAAAATTATAGGTTTATGTTTAAAATATCCGAATTTAGTACCTGGTTTATCAGTAATCTTAATCCCAGTTTCTTGTTCACGTTTAAATGCGCTTACTGACAATGCAGCATTTCTAGTATGAATCATATTTTGAATCATGTGGACATTTTCTTTCAATGTCTTACAATAAACCCAATCACTAGGTTTGAATTGGGACATATCTATTTTGCTTTGATCTAAACAATCATGAATCGACCTATGATTTTTAGGAGGTTTTGGTTCTATATCGAGTTTAGCCTTTTCTTTCTTGTCGGTTTCACGCTTTTCTAATATCTTCTTAAATGCTTGTCTCATTTCAGCACGTATAACAATAAGATCCTCACGTGATAATTGAGTTAATCTTTGTTCTTTATCAAACATTTCTAAAACTGCAGGAAAGTTCGCATCGAAATGTTGAAGCTTCTTGTACCTTACTAATCCATGAAAGAATATATTCTTATTTTGTAACCACCAATTTCCAATTTCTGAATTATCATTTGGAAATAAATTGCTTCCTTCTTTTCGTCTCAGCAGAATATTTTCAAATTCTGTATTCAATTTAGATCTCATAATATTTTCTGTAACAGTATCTAGATCTTTTGGCCATATTATTCTCAAATTCTTGATAATAGTTTCAATAGTAAAGATCGCATCTTCAGCTGTATCACAGTAATCTAACTGAAGATAGTAGTCATCATAGGCTTCCTTCCAACGGATTTCCAGAGAAGAATTGCCATTCGGGAATTGATTTTTAATATGTGCCTTAGCCATTTTTCAAAATCTATGAGTTTCACTAAAATATTATAACGTTTATCTATCTTTTAGCAGATATAAATAATTTTAAAGGTATATAAAGTACGATGTCAAAATCAATTTCGGAAGTGGATATAAAACCTCTAGATTTTAGAGCGCTAGATGTGAGTAAAGAGTATCCACGTCTTAAGAAATATCTGGATAAAACACCACTAGACATTAATAATTATCATGAGCATTTACTGACTTTAAAATTTAATCCTACAAAATGTTATACTTTAAAAGAAGGGTTAAGATACTATGGGGATCAACAACAGCTTGAAATATCTCCAGAGATATGCACTCATACTAATCTATTTCCTCTTACAAAAGGTTCAGATGGAAAATGGACAGGAGATAATATACCAAAGACTTTTATCGTACATCCGCATATGTATATACCTTTTTTATGTAGTATAGTTGGAGATTGGGCTAGACCTAATTTGGGTATTATTCACTCTATTCAAGAACCTATAAGAAGTGATGACAATGTTAGATTATTTATGGATCTCGATAGTGATGGTATTTATATCACTAAAGAATATATTGATAAGATTGTAGAGACATTTCTTGGTGTAATACAATATTATTTTGAAGCTTCACATATAAAACTCGACGAAATAATAGTTCTTCGTAATAATTCATCACCAAAAACTAAAGTTCATGTTCATATCCCATGTATTATATTAAAAAAAACAGATCTTAAATTTATAGCTACAAAGGTTAAATCTTTATTACCTTTATTGGCTGATATCATTGATATAAATTATTCTGGTTGTAGAATGGCTTTGACCAAAAAACGTGATAAAAGTATGAGTATTTATTATGATACTCATTATCCACCATATGGAGCTCAATATCCTGAAGAACAATTAATATTGTTAATGAAAACCAAAGTCCTAGCCTTTCCTTGGGAAGAGTCTATAAACAGAAAAGAGGAATATTTGGAAATTCGTACTTCAAGAAATCTTAAATATAATGATGAAGGAGATGAAGTTGTAGAAATAACTTCAGAATTAAGAAATACAATGGATAAATATATACCAGACGGACAATTTAGAGCCGAATGGAAAGAATGGGGTTATAATTTAAAAAGAATGGCTCCCGGACATTGTGTCGTATGTAATAAAGATCATGAAAATGATAATGCTCAAATAAGATTATCTGGATCTAATATTGTATATCATTGTTGGCGTAATAGTGGCAAGAAACATATTTTAGAGAAATATAGAGAGTTGACTGAAGAGGAGATAGAAATTATGAATGAAAATAAAGCACTTAAAGTGGCAAAGTTATTAACATATGATCCACCATATTTTGTAAAGAAAGAAGTTATAAATGAAGAATATTTAACTGAGTTGAGTCTTGATAAGAAGAGACAAATTATATGTAGTCCAAAGAATACAGGTAAAACAACACAGATGATTAAATTTATTAAAGCTGGTATGATGTCTGGAGAAATTAAGTCTATGGCATGGTTATCAACTAGAATTAAATATGCTAGATCTATTAAATCTGTATTAGAAGCGAGTAATATTCCAGTCACACTTTATTTAGGTAATAATATTGCTAATGATCCTTTTGTAATTGTCGGTATGGAAAGTATTCATTTATTAACAAGAGATTACGATTTAGTGGTAATAGATGAAGTTACCAGTGTTTTAAAACAGATGGACTCTGGATTACATAAAGGAAATTTATTTATTAATAGATTATCACTTGAAACATGCATTCGTATGAGTAAATATCTAATAGCATTAGATGCAGATATAGACGAAAGAGCTGTGACATTTATAAGACACTTCTTTCCAACTGAATGGATACATATGACACATAATATCGTTCTTAAAAGATGTGGAGCTAAAATTGTAGAACATTATGGTAATAAAGGAAGTAAAGCTACATGGTTGGAAAAAATAAAATGTGCATTAGATTCAAATAAAAATATAGTCATATGTTCAGGAAGTGAATTAAAAATAAATGAATTAGTTATGCCTTTTCTTTTAAACAAATGTGGTATATCTGAACATAAAATTAGATATTATCATGGAAGTGGGGATGATTATGATTATGATTTTAATGATGTTAATAAAGAATGGGTTAGATATAGAGTTGTGATTTATACATCAACTATTAATGTGGGTGTTGATTTCCATGTTAAACATTTTCATCAACTATTCGTTTATAGTACAAATAATAGTAATGGTCCAAGGGAAATAGATCAAATGATGGCAAGAGTAAGAAATTTTATAGATGATACTGTGCATCTTTCTATTATGGCCAAAAAATCATTTAAAGAGACTGAATATAAAAATATCAAACGAGATATAAATACATCTTTAAACTTATGCAATAAGGAGTTGATTGCATATAATGTCAATGATTACAATAATTTTAAACTTGGTCTTGGAACTCCAAAACATGTAAAATATAAGGAAAAATATAAATACGTTATAGATAATAATATATGGAATTGGTTGACCGTTATGAATATACAAGAAGATAATATGAGTCAAGTATATCACTCTGAAATATTTAAATTTATGATGTTGAAACAAGGTTACATATATTCAAATGAGGAAATTGAACCTAGTGAAGAATATGGATTCGATTTCCTTTTTAATTTCGTAAATCCTCAGAGACAAATATATAAAGATAATATAGAAAGTAATTACAATGATATATTGAAAATGGAATTGACGGATGATATTATCAAACAATGCGACACTAATAAAATTAAAGGTCAAGCCTCTGAAACAGATAAAATTATACTCAAGGTTAATTCCTTTAAGAAACATTTTGACCCAACAATTCAACCTTTGATTGAAGGTAAGCATATTAGGGATATAAACCCTCAATGGATCAGAAATTATCAACTTCTAAGAGATTATTCAGTCAAAGATTTAGCAAAAAGTGATATGAAAAGAATAGACAATGGAGCAATAGACAATTGGGATTTATTAAGGATAACTAATCTACACACTATAAGTAATTTATTGGGTGTCAAATTAGATGATTATACTACTGAAATTAAACGTGATCTCATAGAAAGAGATATGGAAGTATGGGTAGATCTATACCCCAAGTTTAAGGCAGCCTTTAATTTGACACGGTCACATAAAATACCGGAGAAACCTGAAGACGTAATACGCATATTAAACTCTATATTATATAAGTCTTTAGGTATCAAGGTATTAAGAAAGACATTGTCGCGAAATAGAGTAGGGGAAGATAGAAAGAGGGAATATTTATATACTCTAGGTAATAATCACATTGATACATCTATCATACATAAATCCATAATATATCAATCTCCTCCAAGCCCTTTGATAGAGGATCATACATATGTCTCTACGCCAAAAGATGAAATTGTATCTCAAGAAATCACATGATACTCAACAGACCGTGCCATTTCTTAAAATAATAGTTTATCCCTATTAGATAGGGATAAATAAAATAGCCAATTTTGGTCCACCACTTGCTTATCTTAAGTTATTATATGATATATACAAGTGGTGGACCACTTTTGGGACCCTATAATAATAACCTGAAATATTATAAAAACTTCAGCGCTTATTTTCCTACCCATTGATACAAAGGCCTGTCGCAACTTCTCTTATACAATCTAGAATACAATTTAAAGTTGATAATTTTAAATTCTAGCAACTCAATTCATTATCATTTAAGATTCTCTAAGGTAAATTATAGACTAAAATGAGATAGATTATGGAACTCTAATAGCAATATTGATTAATTTTTGGATCCTAAATATCCATTTAAAGATAGACATCACATATGAAGTGAAAACGTCACATATCCGACTATTTTCAAAGTATTTGAGCAAATATTGCCATATAAACAGGCCATTCTATAGAAAATGGAACAAATATCAGAACTTCCGGAAATCCCTCAAAATACCGAACAATTAATCTATAGGGTTAAACCAATAAGACTTAAGTTAAATAAAGCTTATAAAATATGTAACACTTGTAAAGTAAATAAAGAAATAAAAGAATTTTATAGTGGAAAGGGTAGATGTAAATATTGTTATAAGAGTGATAAGTATAAATGGTCTACAGAAGAGTTCCATCGCAATCTGGATCCAATACTATATGACGAGAAGCTGGATCTAGAGAGAAAAAATCAAGAGTTAGAACAGAGATTAAAAGATGCAGAAGAAATTCATAGGATAAGCCTAGAAGAAGCTGCAAATAAAGAAAAAGCTATCATGGATGAAATGAAACTCAAGTTAGATGAAGCGGAAATAGCTTATCAAGAAAAGATGAAGCTTATTGAGGCTGAAATAGAAGAGAAAAAGAATAATCTTGCCAAAACAGAAGAAGATTTAAAGATGGAGTTATCGAATTATAAGAAAAAGACTAAAGAGAAACATAGAGAATCTGTAAAATCATTAGAAGATAAAATAACAGCTCAAGAATTAGAGCTGAAAAAGGTGAATAAGATAGCGGCAAATCTACAGAGAGATATCACAGTCGAAAGAAAGTTAAGAATGTAATGTTAACTATAACATAGGTTACCCAGAGTAACCTATGGTATTATTTTTATTTGTTTATATATTTTGTATTTTTATTGGTTTTAGAGTTTTATCAGACATTCACACAATTATTGTAAGACTGGGGTAATGTTTGGATCAACAGGAAATTTATCACGACCAAGTTCTCTGATATCTGAATATTTAACAGCAGTAGACATTGGCAGATATGTTGGTGCTCCATCATCGGTATAAGAGAATGCACCACCAGAATATACCATAGTACGATACATGAAAGCATAAACAACAATATTATATACAGCAGTTGCCAATCCACTTTTACCTTGAGTAGTAAGTACACTTGTAGGAGAACTCATAGCAGAGTTGATAACTAAATTATCAGGTATAACCTGAATTGTATGTCCACTCAAACCATCTTCACGTGGATAAGAGATAGTGATAACAATAGTGGCAGTAGTGTCAGTAAAAGCATTAGAAACTGTAATATTATTTGCTGTTACACCTTTAGCTGCAAGAGTTGCAATAGAAGCAAGAGCAGTTGCAAGTTGAGTTGTAGTAGCATTATATGGAATATTACCATATCCACCTGAACCATTATCAATTGAGAAATCATTTGTACCAGCAACATAGAATCTAAATGTACCAGATGTAGCAGCATTAGCTGAAGGTTTAGTAATAGTATAAACTTCTGCAACTGGAACTGTAGGAGTAATTTCTAAACGATTGTGAGTATTACTAGTCTGATATAAGAAACCATTTTGTGTTCCCTGATATGCCCTGGGAATAGACCTTCCGAAGGGAATGATGTACATACCGGGAGCTTTAGAATAAGAATCGTTAATAGCTTGATCATTCATGAGCTCGTTGACTAAATAAGATCCATACCAAGGATTATTGGAAGAAACAAGAGATACACCTGCTGGAGAAACATAATCAATAGTAGCATCGGTTCCAATACTAACAAGATTTCTGAGATATCCACCGTTAGTGTTGTCCGTACCTTGAGGCCGAATACACACCAGAAGATGAGAAACTCTCCCGTTGATATTAGAACAGTCCACCTGGAACTTGACTCCAGCATTTATACTCTGATTAGTTCCAGAGAGAACGACCTGGGGGTCGAGATAACGAGTTGCACTTGGGAAAATGGCTGCATCGTTAGCTTCCATCGCCCAATCTCTTGGGATAAGATTTTGACTTTGTAAAATGATACTCAAAGATAAAAGAGTATAAGTTCCAGTACCACTAGCTATGATACTCGTATTTGGATACATATTGAATAAAAGATTTGTATTACCTGAGGCCCAAAAGACTGCAAGACTTTCATTGAAGAAAGTACTAGACAAATAATAATATAAAGTTTTAATACCAATATTTGGTAATGTTGGTCTAGCTGGAAGATTCATAAATCCATTAACATCGGTATTATAACCCATTAGTTTCATTTTAGAAACAAGGTCAGATTGTTTTACACAGGTTTGTAACCATGAATGTTGTGTATCGCCATAAAATGTTGCAAGGGGAACTGCACTTCCCGAGGTCTGGACGATGTCCAATCTCGAGTAGAAGAATGGTGTAGGAACAAATTGTAACGGCCCACCAGCCACAGACAATGAGATTCTTAAATGTGCATCTGTAATCCTTGTAGCTGTACCAGCATTGAGTAAACCACTTGTCATCGAAGTTGTACTCAATGCATTTGTTGACACGTTACTAAGGGGGATAGTCGATGTACTTTCGATGTATTGTTTGCATGCAACTTGCCAATCAGGAAGGCGAACGGTGATGGGTGCACCTGACCCATCTTGACCAGGAATACCGAGTTCTTTAGCCCATTCGGAGGCGACGGGGAAAACTGGGAGATTAAGTATCGAAGCCATGTTGTATATTTTATTTAGTGAAAGATCATATATCTTAGTCAAATTGTCCGAACTTAACGTGCCAATAATATTATATCAAGTCTTTATTTAATATAATATTATTGGGCCGTTATCAAGAACCCAACTATATATAATTTATACAGTTTTTGACACAACACTCAACACAGTGGGAGTAATATATAAAACAAAAGCAATACCTCCAACAAACAACAAAATAGTAATCAAAGGATTACTCGCAAAATCAAGAAGATTATCTCCAATCTTTGTCAGATTAGTTATTCTAGATAAAAATCCTTTAAAGGTACCACTTGTGAAATTATATAAAGGACTGACAAAATCATTAAAAAATCCTGATCCTACATCTTTAATTCCACCCCAAATATCTGGGAATACATCACTGGCTGCCTCCCATATACTAGTTGCACTATCTCCAATAAAATCACCGAAATCACCAGTTACACTGCCTAACCAACCACCAACATCATCTTTAAAGAATCCACCAACATCATCGTTGAAAAAGTCCCCAATATCATCGAAAATACCCATTTTAATATATCAGTTCATGTGACATATCATATTCAAATTTATAAAGTATAATACAATATATAAATAATTACCAATCCTGTTGCCCCCTCAAAGATTAATGTATACATATCTGTACCTCCAGCTGAACCAGTAGCAGCAGATGTAGGAGTATTAGTCTTTTTACCTGCCATTAAACTCTTAACTAAATCCTTTAGAGAGTTTAATTCATCTAAAACAGAGTTAGCTACATCTTTTGCAGCATTTATAACTTCATCTGCTGCATCTTTTGCAAAAGATACAGCCTCTTCAGCTGCATATTTAATTGCTCCTAAAACTGTTCCTCCTGCAGATTCAACTTCATCATATGCACTTTTAATTGCATCTATTGCATCTGAACTTATATTACCAATATCTTCAATGATACCTTTTGCAGTATTACCTATTGTACCTATGACATCCCCACCAATACTTTGAATATCTCCGATAATTCCTTGAGCTTTATCACCTATTGTATCAATAATAGAAGAACCATATCCTGATATTATATCGAAAGTATCTGTTAAAGTTCCACCAAAATTACTTCCTGCATCTCCTAACCAATCACCAGCTTCTCCAATAAGGGACACACCATCACCCCCTAAATCAAATATAGCAGATCCTATATCTGTCGCGACATCTGATATCCATGAAGTTGCACTATCAAATGCACCCCCTATAGCATCACCTACGCTTTCGAAAGCGTCGGATATTGAACTTGCAGCGTTACCCATTTATTAGTATAACTAGTGACAATATCTATATCAAATTTACTAAGAATAGACCTGACTCTGGGTCAGGTCTAATAATGTGACTAGATTACTAGACTATTTTGGCGTATATGGTCTGAAGGTATCTGTAGCAGGATAACGATTACGGAACAATTTTGATGGCGCTTTTGAGGGTTGATTTGCGTATTGGTCAGCATAAACATTTGGTACACTACCATTGAAAGTTTTTATTCCTCTACTTTCAATTGGCGCAGATGGAACTGAACCTGAACCTGAACCAAAAATATTACCAAGTCCTGCTGAACTTAAATCACCTGAAGACCAAGGATCACTTTGCACATAAGTATCATTATTAAATCCGCCTGATTGTAAAATATTAGGACTAAAAGTTGCTGTAACGATCTCTGGTGTTGAACTACTACCACTATTGCCCATCTTTGCTTTCTAAAGTTTTATCGTCGTGTTCTATCTTTTTTATTAACTTTACACCCATAATAAAAAGATCAAATAGGCGTTGAATATCTTTCTCATGTGTTATTAAAGTCCTGATGGTATACCCGAAAAAAGGAATTCCTGATAAAGCGACATCAACCACATCCATAACATAATCTAACGTCCACGGAGGGATATTTTCAGGAAATGGTTTACCAGTATATTCACTCCAATGTTCCATTTCTTTAGCAAGATATGCTTCAATTAAATCTTCATTAGTATATGATTTTAATATCGAATTAACTATAGGATATTTGGCCATAATTATATCGACCATTTTCCTAATATCATGTATAACTGATTTACAGTCTGACATTTTTGAAGTATCTTAAAAATAGTATTATTCAATTCAAATATATCTTAGTTAAATTACTCAGATGTCAGCAGAATCGAAAGTTCAAAGCGTGTCAGACGACTCAGATTCATATTCTGAAAATTCAGAACCAGAGACACAAACTAGACCAAAAAATTACAGACCTCGTGTAAGTAAAGAACCATCAACATTTAGAAGAAGTGTTGGTTATGATGCAGCTGAAGATGATTATTTGGAAATTGAACAACTCAAAGCTGAAAGAGCTCATACAAAAAAAGTTACACTCATCAGAAAATATTTTACTAATAAAACTACATGCAAGGTTATTAAACCACATTTTAAGGATTTTGATTATAGTATAGCTGTTCTTATGCCAAAGTCGGATGAACTTTTGGACGCCATATTAGTGAAAATAGCAGAAGTATTCAATGATTGTAGACAAATGTCTCCATGTACAACAGCATTAAAATTTGTTGTAAAACCTCTAGAAAACTGGTTGGTTAGAAATAGGAAGATTAGATCTGTATGTAATCCAAGAGGTTTAGCATCTAAATTATTAGATGATCCAGGAACGGAGATCACAGCTGCACAACTAGATATTGAACTAAGTGATATGATAGATTATGGCCCATTAGCAGGGATGGCTGCAGCATTCTTTAAAGGTATAGATGAATGTAACAGGGAAAATACATTTAGAGAGACAGCAGCAAGATTTTTTATGCGCCACAATAAGATTTTACCTGCTGTAATTGAAAAAGCCGGAGAACTAAAGATTAACCCCGAAAAATATATTGATCAACTAGTTAAAGAACAGCAATCTATTGACAATGAAGAAATGTCATGGGCAATGACTGATCAAGCAGTACAAGAATCAAAAAAGAATATAAATGTACAAATTCCGACATCATTTCCAAACACGCCATCTTTACCACCTGTAGGTTCTCAAATATCAAATACTCCGCCTTCAGTCGTCGTTAATAGAGTAGGTGTTTCAGAAGAGGAGATACAAAGGTTAATGGATAGGGTCAATGCTGCGACGAGAATACAGTATCCTTTAGTTGAACTAAAAGAAGATCCATCATAAATATAATTGATTATGATCAGCTATTTTAGCTGATCATATAAAATAAGTATGAATTATCTAAATTCTCTAGGAAAGCCTACGCTTAAGGGTGCCATATCGGTACCCGTCAGTAATTATATCGCTCCATATGTAGGAGGTCAAATTGTCTCAGGAGCAGTACCGTTTGCAGGTATGTCTCTAGGACCAGGTACACAAGTATTTGCAACAAATCTTTTAGGATCGTATCTCTGGGAAACTTATAGAACATCTGTGCCACGATACACATCAGGAAATACGACAAGTAGTTTTGTAGAAGAAGAAGCATGGGCAAGTTTAGTTATTGCAGGGACAAGTGTGGCAGGTCTTTCATTGCTAAGAATGAGAAGTTTAGGGTCGATTAACATTAAAAATGCAATTGCAACTGCTGCTATCTCTGAATTTGCAGGTGAATATTTATGGAACGTGATTTCGCCAGGATTTTCAACTCCAGCTATGTATGAACAAAGTTACGTTTAAATACGAAGTATTCCAGTCTAAGTGACTGGAATATTAAATAATATTAACATGGTAATAAATTAACTAATTTGGTGCTCAATTCCTCATAAAAAGGATCATCAGGCATAATCATTGGATCTTTAATTTTTCTTGCCCAATATTGATATCTAATATCAATCTGTTCAGTCGGTAGTTCAAATGGCTTAGGAATATTTTTTTTATTATTAACAATAGGTTCATTTATATATTGAGGTTTAAAATTTTGATATGTGGGTTCTTCCTTTGAAGTAATGGCACTTTTTACTCTCAATGACATACATGGTCCATCTTTTGTTTTCTTCATATATCCTAATTTTTTTGCTTTGTCTAGAGTCAACACTCTAATTTTCCAACTTGGACATTCTTGGAATTCACCATCATTACCTGCACAAGTGTCAGAACAAAAAATAGTTTTACCTAAATCGTAAGTTTTAGTCCACACGCCAATTTTAGAAGATACAATATTCTTACCGTCAATCTCCTTAATTACAACTGTTTCAGAAAAAGTTTTTCTACATTCAGCACATAGCCAACTAGGTTTAACATGATAAATGTCCCTGACAATCTTTTCCATTAACTTTGTATGTTCATATGGAATGTCTACAAAAAGTCTATTCTTCAGGTTCGAATATTGAATATCGTCACTCATTGCTATAATTGATTTTATATTAATTGACTCTAATTTGATATAAAATCAATTATGGTTAACATGAACAACTTGAAACGAGTCTGCTATCAAACATGTCAATATACACTTCCATGGCTTGCAATCTCAGTAACCATAATATTCCTAGTTGAAGCTGTGATATTATTAATTTCACTCAATTATAGTCTTACAATCGAAAATACTAGTATTATGCTGATAAGTATATTCTTATTATATCTGGCGATAATAATAATACTTAATATGATAAGAGTATATACAAGCGTTTCTCTTATTATGATGAGAATGGGTGATAGATCTGATATTGATGAAACTGATTCTGATGATGATGAAAGTGATTCTGATAATGATGAAACTGATAATGATAATGATACTAATGTTTAAAATAAATGTTTGAATCTATATTTACCGTCGTTTTCTACATATTATTGACTGCTGTGTGTTTATTGGTAATATTAGGGTTGATATGTATTTGTATGCTACCAGAAGCTCCACCTGATATTGATAGAAGTATTAGGGACCTTAAAGACAAAACAAAAAATGTGATGGATAAAGAATAATATTTCACATTCCAGCTATATAGCTGGAATGTTATAATTTACTACAACTTGCTCATAGTTATAGTAAGATTAGCACCGTTAAAATTATATGGTTGATCATCATCTCCAACCACAGTTACATTAAAAACTTGTACACCATTTACAAATTCTATGACTTGCAGTTGATTATTAGGAATATATTGATAAATTGTGCCTTCTTGTATTCCACCTATCGGGATTTCGAATGAATAATTCTTATTTCCAGTCATAAATCCACCAGGGTTAGAACTGGAACAATCAACATTTCTATATGACGTTCCTTGTATGGTAATATTCAAATTTTGATTATAATTCAGATTAATAGGGTTAGTTCCTGTTATTTGAGCTGCAGGAGTCGTATTATTAATTCCTAGTCCTAATATATTTGCCAAAGCAAATGATGGATTATTATAATAATTTGGTGGAAGATTTGCTCCAAAGGTAAAATAGAAGTTGGTTGATCCAGCAACAGTTATTTTTAAACTCGCATTATCTACTGTTACAGTATAAGTTGATCCACCGGCAGTATTCATAGCCGTTTGTATAGCTGTTGCTAAACTTGTTACGGTATAGTACCCAGGAGGAATAGTTACGACTCTATTTGCGGTATCATGAAAATTAATAATATTATTTGGTGTATCAATAGTATATGCACTAACTGGAACCTGAGCACTAGTAACTAACCATTTACCTCGAAGAGTTTGAGTTCCACTTGATACAGTGAATAAATTAGCAGTTGTGGTGTCATAGTTAGAACGATAAGCCGATTTAATACAGAATTGGTAAGTCATTTATTTTAATTGATAAGTATAATAATTAAATCAAAAATGATATAGGATATATTTATTTGATATCAAATAAATGTCCCTCCAATCTTGCTACGCAGAGTGTGCCTCTATACAATATCCATCTTACTTCCCATCTTCTGGGAATATTGTCCCTATTTTTGCCTATTATAATTCAACAACTATATTTAATACATTATTAACAAATAATGACGGCTTTAACACTTTTTGTTTTATGCCCGGAGTTGTCTGGCTTGATCAAAGTCTTACATCTTTAGGAAATGGAAATATATATCTATATGCATGTCGAGGAAATGAAATACGAGGTAAAACTATAGGTCATTATCAATTATTTTATTGGCGTGCAGCCAATAATATTATCATTGATAATTTTTATCTTAATTGTCTATATTTGAACTCTACAATTAATTTCGGTCTGGATTTCACCAGTGGTAATCAAAATGTTACAATTAAAAATAATCGCTTTTATTCTATGTGGGAGGGTGATACAGTCCATGGTCAGGGTTCGAGTGGTTTTAGTGTGAATGGAGTGCATCAAATATGGATGTTAAATAATACTCTTATTAGTACTTTACAATTAAGTGGAACAGGTTTTGGATGTAATTACTGTAATTATACGACAATTAGGTATAATACAGTAGTCAATTACAGTTCTGCATTTCAAGTTACAGCTTCCAGTAATTATGGCTTTAATAGTACAATTGAGTATAATACATGCATATCTAATCAACCGATTCAAACCGGATTTACATCTAGTTATTCTGTAGGTATATCTGTTTTTGGAACACAACTTTATACTATTATTCGTTATAACACAATTACAGGATATGGATATGATATTGACGATGCAGGAAATACACCTGGTTGGAATGGAAATACTAAATCTTGTGAACCTTATGATAGTGGAACAAATCCACAATATAATCCATTTTGTTTACAGTTTATGAACTGTGTATCATGTGGCCCAATTATACATAATAATACTTTATCAAATTACGCCAATGGTATTGAATTAGGAACAACTTATACTTCGTTTCAATTTAATACTTTAACTATAAGTAGTGCTATAACTTTTTCTCCTGGGTATTCTACACCTGTTTCTATGGGATGTGGAACAAATTCTGTTGTCCAAAATAATATATTTATTTTTGCAGCATCTGTTGGATTCCCATATAGAATAATAACTATGGATGGATATAGTACAGATACTGGTTATTGTTGCGCTAATATTGGCTCTATCTCCTCTTGTGCGGAGAATCCAGGATTTGTTGTTGGGATGAATATATATGGGAATGGAAATGGGACTTTATGGAATCAATGGGGAGTAGTTTCTCCGGATAATGGAGTTAGTCCATGTTGTCAATCTGGAGCATATGGATATTGTTCTGGAGTCTGTAATGCTCAAACTGGAACAACTGGAATTCCATCTTGGAACACGACATGGAATTTTGCTGGATATCCTAATACTAATATTAATTCTCCATTGATGATGTTACATAGAGAACTCTAAATTATATTACACAAACCACTTATTGTAAGTGGTTTGTTAACATTTATGCTGTATAAATAATAGATTTACTTTCAACTTCGAAATGTCTGACTGAATTAATTGTTACACTATAATTATTTCCTGTAGTTAAACTAAAAGTAATTGGGTTTATAGTATATGGACTTGTAATTGATGATTGTTTGAATCCATTGATTAAAATATTAAACTGTACAGAATATGGATCTACAAATGTAAATACAGGTCCTGACGTAGAAATATATAATGGATCATCTATATATAAAGTATTATTGCTAAGCGTGGGTATATTATTGTAATACATGGAAAAAGAACTCACATAAACAGAAGATGTAATTGTAAAAATATTATAACTTGTATTATTCTGAGCAATTCCACATGTTATACGATTACCACCAAGAAATCTACAACTACTAGTAACATTTAAAGTACTTGTTATTAAACTAATTCCAGATGGAAAAAATACAGTTCCACCTCCAGCTGCAATACATGCTGTGATAGCTGATTGAATCGCTGTTGTATCATCTGTAGTTCCATTACATTGTGCTCCATAAGTTTTAACATTAAAAATACTAGGAGCTCCATTTGCAACATTTGTTATTTGTCCTGGACCATTAATTGTAAATACAGAAGAATCTCCAAAATAAATTCCAGGAGTTACAGGTGTATTTGCTAAACCAATAACAGGAGTGGTGGTAGAACTTCCACCAGCTGTACCATTAATTGTGATAGCAGATGTACCTGTAACACTACTAACACCTCCACCTCCACCACCTCCAGTTGCATTTATAGTTACAACTCCTAATCCATTTGAAGGACTGAGTGTAACATTAGTTCCGGCTATTAATTGAGTCACTGGTGGTACCCCACCAGTTGCATTTATAGTTACAACTCCTAATCCATTTGAAGGACTGAGTGTAACATTAGTTCCGGCTATTAATTGGTTTACTGATGGGGTACCGCCAGTCGCATTTATAGTTACAACTCCTGTTCCAGAAGGACCAGTTGAACTAATAGTTGTATTTGTTCCTGGTATTATTTGTGATACTCCTGCAACAGTACCACCTCCACCAATGACCGTCAAAGAGCCATCAATTACTACATCGCCAGAATTAGGTTTAACATGTATACCTTTCAATTCAGATCCATCTGCTGTTATATTTCCGCATATTAGATTGATCTCTCCATCAGAGAATATATTTGAAGTCGTACTGACAGAAGAGCTAATCTGAGTGAAATCGCTGAGAACAGTGATTCCCGGTATAAATTTAGTACTCATTTGTTATTATTTTAGACTAATATAGAGTAATCAAATTTATCAGTCTTTTGACTGATAAATGTCATATTTTGAAGGTATAATAGAGGGTATATATTTAACTTTGAATCCAACTTAGAGAAGAATTATTTAATTGGCAACTATGGGTTATGCTAGTCATTTTATAGGAGAAATCTACACCCACACTCGCAAAATAAAGGGATGACACTGTTAAACCTGTCAATGTATGACTTTGTGTTCCACTACCACTACCCACAACCGAAACAGATGTAAAACTCCCTGTACCATTAGCACGATACAGGATTGTATAACTTTCTGAACCTGAATCGTAATAACCATTGGCTTGGAAATAGGAAACAGACCACGATAAAGTGATACTTCCACCTGAATTAGCTGAAGCTGTTACATTCAAAGGAGTCATTAATGGACCGTTTACAAAATCGAATGTAAGATTGGATGTAGAAGGGATAGAAGAAACACCTAACCAGGATGTATTACCATTGTTAGACGAATTCGTTACATTTCCAGCGAAGGTAATATTATTGGAATTGGGATCATGTCCATTGAATAAATACCCATTCCATGATGTATTGGCACAAACTAATCCGCTAACTCGCGGTGGTAAGACAGTTGACCATCCAAATCCACCTCCATTTGTTGTTGTTCCATCTGCAAGCCAAACCCCTCCAATGGTACCTCCTTGAATCGTGAATCCACTCATATAATTAGTGGTCCATGAAGAATTATATTTGGAAGCTAAATAAAAAGAACCTCCAAGAAAAGAGTTTGTCCATGAGAATGCACCTACATTCTCTAAGAACCAATTAAAAACAATATTTCCTGGGTTATCGGCACAACAGTTTGTAAAATAAGATTGACCGTATCCACTAATAGGTAAAGTATAACCAGATGAATTATCCATATCAAAAACCCATCCTGGCCCACTACTATAATCCACTTTAACATTATTCATTTTCAATCCTCCACCACTAGTTACTAATATACCAACAGTATAACCTTGAATGAATACATCACTAACACATCCATCTCCTTCTCCAATGGCAAGAGTTGATCGTAAACATAAACCACAAGAAGCTGTACCATAATTGTATGAACCCCTATATTGATATCCAGACCCCTGCATAATAACATCATTTATTTTGTAAGAGGTAATTCCATCTAAATAGAACCCGATGTAAGACCCTTGAAACATTAAATTATTAAAATATCCACCATACGCTAGATCGTGCAATGTAGGTTGTGTACCTGTAGTGGACCAAGTTACACGTAAACCACAAGTAGAAGCACACCATGTTGTATTAAATGTAGCATTGGCAGATCCAGCTGTTGCGAGATTGGTACCCGTGCTTCCACTTACACCAAAAGTAGGATAAGCTGCACCATTACTCAATGAATTGCCACCTGTAACATGTTGAAAATATAGACCCTCTACACCAACAGTTATACCTTGTTTATATCCAGGTGTTGCATAATAAGACGAATTGATATTATAAGTAATAGCTAAAATATCGTGAGTTAGATCTTGACTATATAATCCAGATATACCACGCCCACAACCTTTAATAAAAAATGGCATCTGAGCTGTGAGAGGCATAAGAGCAACAGTAGTTGAGTTTGTACCAAGAAGACAAACTCCTGGAACAATTACAACTCCAGGTTGAGATGCAGCTTGTTGTGCGGCAATAGCAGCTTTAACAGCGACTGTATCGTCATGAACCCCGTCGCAGTATGCACCATAATTGCGCACATTGTAAATAAGAGGACTAGAAGTAATAGCAGTCAACTGCCCAGAAGTATTAACTGTAGACATTAAATCACCATAATAAGAACCAGCAGTGACACCAGTAGTAGCAAGAGCAATAGTTCCAGATGTAGTGATGGTTCCACCTGATAATCCTGTACCAGCAATAATACTGGTTACTGTTCCACCACCACTACCTGTAGCATTAATAGTTACGGCTCCTGTTCCTCCAGAAGGAGTAATAGTTACGTTAGCACCAGGAATAATTTGAGATACACCTCCACCTCCTCCTATCACAGTAAGACTTCCATCGATTGTAACATCTCCCTGTGTATCTACAGTAATACCTTTTAATTGTGATGCATCATCTGTTATTGGCCCAGTCTTGATAGTGATAGGTTTATCCGAGAATAAATTTGCACTATTATTACCATAACTACTTATCTCAGTACGACAATCCAAAATACTACCCGGAATTAAGTAAGTGCTCATTTATTTACGTAATATTTATTGGATGTATATAATCAAATTTGACATGGTATATAATTATTATTATTAATAGAAAATTATTAATGCCCGTATATAAAACTGTCAGATTACCTTCTATTCGTCCATTACAAACGGAGAAGAAAAAGATGGCTAAAACCCATGTAAATCATACTTCTACCTACTATGATACTCTTAGAGATAAATATAAAAAACTGGCTTCAAATGCACAGGACAAGGCTACAAGATATATGTCTAAAGCTTCGACTGCCGATCAAAGATATGCAGCTAAATACAAAGAAGAAGTATTTGGCAAGGAAAGGAAAACTCGAAAGGATAAAGGGACAAAAAGAACGGGTAAACCCAGAAAAACTCGAAAGGATAAGGGTGTAAAAAGAAAGGGTAAAAAGTAAACAAAAGCATCTTTAGGTTTCTATTTGTAATTCAAAACAAATATTAGCAGTCTCAATGACTGCTAATAATTTTATCAGTTCTATAAACTGATAAAAATGTCTTATTTTCATGAATCGGGATGGATTTTCTAAGGATACTGATAGACCTAAAAAGGTAAGAAATATCAATCCCAGGTTATACCTCACAAATTTTTATTGATTATTTTTATTATCTTTAACATTTCTACAATTATTACATGTATGTTTACCTTTAGACCATTGTTCCATAACTACATATAGATTACATCCACGACAATGTTTGGAACCAGTAGTCGCTGTTAATTGTGGAGAACCATTCGCACTAGAAGATCCAGAACTGTTAGATATAGGAGACATAACTTCGTTATGTGTTCTCATGAGTTGTAATGAAGTCATACTGGAATTCAATTGTTGTTCAGATATTGTCTTTAATAAATATTCCATTTTGGTATTCAAATCCGATATTACTTTTAAATAATTATCTTCACGTTGTTGCATCTTATCCATTATATCATTAAATCGGGACTCTTGTGCCTCAATTTTGTTGTTCAATGTAGATAATAAAGATGTATATTGTGAAGTATGATCTTCTATCTTAGTTGGTTGAAGTTGAACAGCACTTTGTATCAATGATACAAGTTGGGCATCTCTTGTAATGTTGTGTCTATTTGTACAACAAGATTTACATTGACCTCTATAATTTCCCCGTGGTAGCTTCTGAAAATTATCAATAATTTTTACTGTATCACATAGTTTGCATCTCTTTGTCTCTGGTAAAGGAGGATTTAAATCCATTTTAAAATATTTTTATATCTAAATTAAAATGACGATCAGCACTGCTTTTTTATATGGTGATCAAGTTTCTTATGCAGATTTCACTTTTAAAATATTTTTATATCTAAATTAAAATGACGATCAGCACTGCTTTTTTATATGGTGATCAA
>Ga0116227_10003986_pt1 | contig 32361 bp, 13 predicted proteins | sample S1TSphgellanicum_FD_89693 | JGI IMG/M metagenome (GOLD analysis project Ga0116227, IMG submission 89693) | Host-associated microbial communities from peat moss isolated from Minnesota, USA - S1T2_Fb - Sphagnum magellanicum MG | ecosystem: Host-associated > Plants > Peat moss > Unclassified... | reverse complement strand
TTAAAAACAACCCCCCCCCCCCCCCCCCCCCCCTCTCTTTTTCCCTTTGTATTGGTAGCCAGGGATTTTTTAAAGTAGAAATCTGGCGATAATTTGCCAGGAAAAAAAAAACATTGAGTGACCCCGTACTTATCAAGTAAGGCCCTAGGATGGGAACATTGCATGAATAAAGTGGCTTAGGACAAGGTTATAAGCCAAGTCCGGCCCCACATTTTGGGAATATGGCCCTACCCATGAGCCTTACCTATCGTAAAGCACAAGGCAATATATTATCATAAGACAAAAGATGCCAAGGCAGGATTCTTTGAGGAGGCATTTTGAATATGGAGGAGGCATCTAATAATTATCATCTATTAGATGTCCTCGACACACATACGCTAGGAAATTTCTCTTCTCCAAGTACTTGACACGTTTCTTCAATGGGGGGAATAGGACAAAGAGGCTGAGGACAAGGCCATAGCTGAGTTTGTCCCAGCATCATTTTGGGAATGTCGGTCACCCTAGAACTTTAACCCTTGAACATTATCATGAACATAAAAACCTCCATCCAGATTCTTAGTGGATTTGGAAGAGCACTTACGGAGCATGAAAACCTTGGGGGGGGGTAGGGGGATTTTGGAAAATGGTGAAAAAAATTGCTGGTCCCCCAAAGCCGTAAGCATCCCAGCTCATCAAACCGTCAAGGATTAGGTACATCTGCACCTGAAGCTTGTCTTCTCATAAACAAATGCACTATCTCTTGACAACCCCATCACCAGGTTGTTGGTTGGCACAAAGAGCATCACTTTGCTTTTAGTACTTTCTTCTAACTTTTACTTTGTGTCTCAGTATATCCGTCCAAATGTCATGCCTCATCACCATAGTAGCAATATTAATGGATTTATGTCAGTTGCTTTTTATTAGTACACATGGTGCTTAGTGCTTATATACTTGTCTACAGTGTAAAGATAGCTTTCCTACCCTTAGAGAAGAAGTTGAACAACATTTCAAGTTCCTCTCAAGTTCATAGGCCATTTCAACTTGAAACCCATAATAACTTAACATATAAGTGTCGTCCTGTGTTGTTGGCCCAAGTGTGAACCTGTTACAAAATAGGGAAACTCGACATGTGAACATTGTTTTGCAATGTATGTATCGATTTTTTGAACAGCCAAATATGAAAGGAAATCATGCTTGAATTGAATGGTAAGCCTTCAAGTCTTATCACGTTCTCAACTGATTTTTCCTTCCAAAACCTGGTTTCTTGAAATTTATTTGAATTTTCAGTGAAGAAATCATTCACTATTCAAGGACTTTTACACTGCAAGTCTAAACCTCATGAAACCAAGCCCATGCACCCCTCCTCGTCAAGAGCTTTCCAAAGACACCAAGAACATGATCTTAAGCATCCCAGTCCTGGTTCAGTGAATCTCATAACTACAAAACAAACTACCTTCCTTCATAGATAGATTTACACTGCACAGTTTCAGGCTTAAAAGTCCCATAGCATATCATAAGAGCATCTCCAGGCCCCAAGGTCATAAGTCACACACCCCACCCCCAGAAATTTGGGCCCATGATTTTTTTGTTAGGTGGTTTTTTTTCCATTTTGTGAAAAAAAAGTTGAATAAAGAATATTTTGTCACAAATTCCCTGATGTTTTGGGGGGAAAAAACTACAAAACTCAATTTTTAATATAAAAATTTGCCAATTTTTGTCAAAATTGCCCACAATATGAAAGGGTGCTTCAGATTTTCTACTTTCATATTTTCTACTCCAAATGGAGGTTCCTACTAGCATTGGTTATCACATCCAACATACAATGTTAATTACTTCCCCATGCTCCTTCCTAAACATGAGAAATTGGATAATATAAAGTGGGAGACTATTTAAACGCCATCAACTTGGCCAGTCACAAATCATTGTGTCTTGTGCAACCTTTTGTTTTTTGGCAATTCTATAGTCTTAAGAAATTTTTGAAAACAATTCGTCACAAATTCATTTTTTAAATGAAAAATTCAAAATTTTTATTTAATTTTCAAAAAATGTTTTAAAGTTGTCAAATTTCTTTATGTGATAAAGGACGTAGCCAAAACTACATAGGGCTTTGTTTTCCTTCCATATTTTGTTAAGGATCAAATTTGACTAAACCAACTTATGGATGATTGGCACCTTGACTACATCACAAAATTATTTTCTTAAAACCTAAATAATGTGCATATTTAGAAATCCAATCTCAATTTTACATTATTTAAAAGGTTGTATTTCATCCAAAGTTTTATGTACAAGTTATTTTATTGCTACTCATGAACATGTTTTAACCCATGGTTTGATTACATTGAACTTTATAATTAATCCTATTATTTCCCTCTTCCTTCACATTTAAATAGGTTTTTTTGAAGGTCTATTGAATTTGTTGTAAACATCGTTTGATCTAAGAATAAACCAATGTTGGGTAATTTTCACATTTTTTAGACAGCCACTCTAGCCAATTTTTACAAGGGTTTTAAAAAAACCACCCCAATTCTTGGAAATAATATTAATAATAATATTGATATTTTCCAAGTTTTTGGGACTAACTAAAAAATGGACCACCTATGGTTTAAGTAGCTTGGTTTTATAAGGTGTAATTGAAGGGGTTTCAATTCAAGACCTTTTGGGAAAATGTAAAACATTTTACCACTATGCCACATGTTTTCTCAAGTGAAATGCTTATCAAAATTAACACATCCATGAAGTTGTCAAGGGGTATCAAAAGTAAAGAAACTATCAATTTTCAATTTTGTAATAAAGTGTAAACTCAAGAGCATTTTTTAACTCCCAAAAAAAAGGGCATGGGAATTCTAAGATGGGACTATTATAAATTCATAAGCTTGATTTCAAGGTGAAATTAATTTACACAAACCAAAAAGAAGGCAATTAATGAAAATTGGAACCAAGATGGTGTACAAACAAACCACAAGGAACCCAACTCACAAGACAACTATGGTTCAAACATGGGAAGAATTCATCATTTTCCTCTTTATAGTATGTTCTATGATTGATGACTAGGATTATATCAAAATAACAAATTTTCTTGAGATTTCAAAATGAAAATCTTAAAAATTCCTAATTTCTCAAAGTATGAATCTCGCATTTTTGCAAGTATGTTATTCCCACATATAAATTTGTTAATTGAAAAGCTCTCAATTGATAGATATTTTCAACATGATTACACATTCTAATCAATTGTCATTTGACCTTTATTGTTTATACATTTTAATAATCAAAAATCAAATTGCTAGATTGATTCATGGTCATCCTTTTGGTCATATAACTTGAGTCTTAAATATTCAAATGTAAAATGTGAGTTTAATTTTAATATTTATGATTTTAAAAATTCAATAATATAAAGAAGGTTTGATTTGGACAAGGTTTTTAGTTTACACTTTTGTCACAAAGATTTGGGGCACCCACAACATTCCAACTCCCAAAATGGGTATTCATTTAAAAGTGTTGGGTTTCATTTTTCCACACCTACATCACAAACTTAACATTTCAGGATTTAATAATAAAAATCATGCAAACTTCATTAATTCATAATTCATACGTTTCACACATTAATATTGTGCATTGAAAACACATTTGACACACATATTTATAAGAAGATGTGAAATTTGTGTGGCATTCATTCATTCATAGGTTCATACTTCATTCATCAACACATTTATCCATGTGTCAAATGTGTTTTCAATGCATAATATTGTGTGTAAAATGTACGAACCTATGAATGAATGAACTTTGCACAATTTTCATTATTAATTTGTCACATGCTAAATTTGTGATGTATTGGCATTTTTTACATCTTAGGACATTTTTTCATCTCACTATCATGGTCATCCTTCAACCATGGTCATGAACATGCAAGATTAAAATTGTGACTGGAAAATTTATTTAAAATCATTACACAAGTCATGGGTATCAACTTTAAATCCACTACAAAAAATTATGTTAATACCAACCCATGCATTTACAACTTGTGACTAAATCAACCATTTTTATGATTGGCACTTCAACTATATTTTGTAGCACATGATAAGATTTTGTAATCACATATTCAATTACAAAATGGTGTCAAAGTTATAAATGTGATTGTGATTTGTAATTATTATTATTTTGGACAAAAATCAAAACAAAATGTGCCTTCATATCATCCACAATTGGTGGCATCCAACAATAAATGAAAAATTAGTTATTTATGTGACTTATAATGTGTTACACATGTGATTAAACAACATGCATGGTGTTTTGTTCAACTTGAACTGCAATTATATCATAGTTACAAATGTACATGTGTTAATCGTAAGTTATTATATGTAACATGTCATGTGAATTTATGTAGCCTAAAATTAAATAACTTTTAAGTAGCCTTGATAACTTAAAAAAACCCCAAATAACCTAGGCAACTTCAAGGTACACCCTTAAGTAACTTAAATAGCCCTTTGGTAGTCTTTGGGTACCTTAACAACCCCTAGGTACTTTAGGTAATATAAATAACCCTTAAGTGGCCTATGTAATTTAAACAACACACATTACACCAATATGCATCTAATTCATTTTGTGTTTCATTAGATTTTGAGTGTAATTAGACAAATTTACCATGGTGAAAATGGCCAACCCCTTAGTAAACAAGGACAAGTTACTATGAACATGTGAATTCACTTTGATAGCTAATTGAATTCACCAATAGTTAATCAAATTCATTAATAATTAAATCATTGATAATAAATTCACTAATAGTTAAATTTTTAATAATTAATTTAATAATAATTAATTACAAACCTAGTTGAAACACCTAAAAACCTTCATTAGACTACCTAGTTTAAATTATAAAACTAGGAACTAGCCCTCAAGAGGGACTAGCTCTCTCCCTTTTTTTGGGTTCTTGTGGGCTATGTGTCTTTTGGCCTTTCTTTGGCCTTCCCTTTTTGTGTCCCCTGTGATCGTTTTGGTCATCAATATTTTATTGGATTTTTGTCTCCCATAAAAAATTTAAAAAATGGAAAATTCATATGGCCTCAAGGGAAGAGGAGTTGATCTTTCACAAGGGCAACTAAAAAAAAAAAAAAGTTGATGTGCATATCCATGCTGTGATCGGTTATTTTAGACTATATTACCATAGGTTATTGATGCTTATTGACGATTATTTTATTGTAAGTTATTGGTGGCTAATTTATTATAGGTTATTGTTGATCATTTTAGGCTATATTATCATGGGTTATTGATGGTTATTTTATTATAAGTTATTGTTGGTTATTTTAGGTTATATTATCATGGGCTATTGATGGTTATTTTATTATAAGTTATTTTTGGTTATTTTAGGCTATATTATCATGGGCTATTGATGGTTATTTTATTATAAGTTATTGTTGGTTATTATAGGCTATATTATCATGGGCTATTGATGATTATTTTATTATACGTTATTGTTGGTTATTTTAGGCTATATTATCATGGGTTATTGATGGTTATTTTATTGTAAATTATTGTTGGTATTCTAGGCTATTGTTAGTTACTATATGTTATATTAACATAGGTTATTATTGGTAATTCTATGTTATTACCATAGGCTATTGCTGAATATTATAGGTTATATAATTATAGGCAATAGTTGGCTATTTTAAGTTATTTTACCCATTAGTAGAAAACACGTATTTTTCAACTAGTGACCTTAGGTTATTGTTGGCAATTTTACATTATTTTACCATTGGTTATTATTACTTATTTTATCATAGGTTATTATTGGTTATTTCAAGTTATTTTACCATTGGCTATTATTGGATATTTTATTATCGATTATTGTTGCCTATTTTACATAAATTATTATTGGTTATTCTATCATAGGTTATTTTGAACTATTTTAGGTCATTTTACCATAAGTTATTCTTGGCTATTCTATATTATTTTACCATATGCTACTTTTGGTAATTTTATCATAGGTTATTATTGGTTATTCTAATTTATTTATTGTAGGCTATTAAATTAGTTATTTTATTGTAAACTACTATTAATTATTCTAGGCTATTTTACCTTTGGGTATTTTTAGATATTCTATTGTTGGCTATTGTTGGATTTCTTGCATTAATTATTATTGGTTATTTTATTTAGGCTATTGCTTGTTATTTTACCTTAAATTATTATTGATTTCTATCATAAATTATCATTGGCTATTTTAAATTATTTTATCTTAAACTATTTTTTGTTATTTTAATCATGAACTATTTTAAGCTATTTATCATAGGCAATTTTTGATATTTTATCATAGGTTATTGTTGGTTATTTTAAATTTTTTACCATTTGTTATTATTCGTTATTCTATCATAGGTTATTGTTGATTATTTTAAGTTTTTTATAATTGGTTATTATTGGTTATTTTATCATAGGTTATTGTTCATTATTTTAAGTATTTTACCATTGGTTATTATTGGTTATTTTATCATAGGTTATTATTGTTTATTCTAAATTTTTTACCATCGATTATTATTGGTTATTCTATCATAGGCTATTGTTGGTTATTCTAAACTTTTTACCATTCATTATTATTGGTTATTCTATCATAGGCTATTGTTGGTTATTCTAAGTTTTTTACCATTGGTTATTTTATAATAAGTTATTGTTGGTTATTTTAGGTTATTTATCATGTTATTTTTGGTTATGGTATCATCAGTTATTTTTTATTATTCAATGTTATTTACCATAGGTTATTATTGGTTATTTTAGATGAATCTACTTTAGGTTCTTCCATCGTAAAAATTATTATATGCAATTTATTTAAAATTTTATTTTACCTTGGGTCAATATATTTTATTTTAGGTTATTTTAAGTTATTATAGATCCAAACATGGTAAAGAGGACAAAAAAGTGTGTTTGCCCAAATCCAAATTTTAAATATGTTAGTTTTTCAACATAAACATAAGAAAATACGTTCAATTTTTTTATTTTAATTTTAGAAACCTCCATGCTTCCATTGAATTTTTGTGAATTCAGTACAAAATTTGAAATTTTTTAGTAAAATAAAAATAGATATCAAGTAGGAATGAAACTAACACGTTAATATTGTATTTCATTCTTACTTCTACATTAGACATTAAATATATTTTGATTTTACTATGAAAATTTTCAAAATCCACTAGTATATTTTACATGTTATTGATTTAAAAATAAAATAGATCCAATATTTAATCTACTTGTGTTTGAATTTTAATCTATTTTGCAAGTTGAGACATTGTTTGATTTTGATGAACATATATAAACCCATTTTAAACACGTGGTTTTTAAATATAGTTGTAGCAAAAAAATTTAAATCATATAATTAAACATTAAAATAAATAATATTTTTAAATTCAATATACCAAGCCTTACTTGATGGTCACTTTCGATTTATGCTACAAGGTAATTCTCTGATTTATTTTACTATTTTTTGCCCTTTTACCTTCTAGATAAAATAATTTATAATAATGTAAAGTAGAATGACCTTGAATAGCTTAAGGTATAACTTGAAATAACATACATTAATTTTAAATAAAATAACTTAAAAGGTACAACCTAAAGTTAGTTAAATAGTTAATTTAAAATAAAATAAAATGCCTATAATAAACTAATAGACCGTGAAATAGAATAACTTGTAATAGCTTAAGGTATAACCAAAGGTATAATAACTTATAATAATTTATAATAATTTAAGGTATAAGTTAGAATAATTAAGGTAGTTTAAAATAACATAAGATATAACATAAAATAGCCTAAAGTATTTAAAACAACATTAAAAAAAACTTATTTAACATAGTAAATTATAATAGTGAATTAAGTTAACTAGTAATGAAACACGATATTTACATAGTGACTCACCCTATAGTGAAATAATTTTAATGAGGGTGAAATCATTTTAAGGTGTAGTGAACTTATTTCACTTTAAAAATCCCATAGTGATTTAGGCTAATGAATGCACCCCATTTTTGTATTAGTGCCACAAAAAACCCGTGAGCAAGCACCTAGGTACCATAAATAACCCCTTAGTACTTTGACAACCTTTAAGTAGCCTAAATAACATAAATAACTTGAATAAATAATTATTAAGTAATTTAAACAACCTTTAAATAACCCACATAAGTACCCTAAATAGCTTTTAAATAGTCTTTAAATAACATTAATACCTCTAAAATAAACCCTTAAGTCCCTAAATAACTTAAACATCCTTTAAATAACCTTTAGATACCTTAACCAACCTAACGCGCTCCCAAGTTTTTAGTTAAACCTAAGATGGGTTTAAGTTACTCACACAACGGAATTGTGAGGAACTCGAGGCACGCTTTCGGCTCTTAGCACTAGAAAGGGTAGAGGGGTGTACTGAAGTTCTGAAATGGGACTAAGAAGAGTGACAAGTTTTAGTTACTTATTTGAACCTGCATCAAACCAACCAACAAATTGGTTAGTTCACTTTCTGGAGCACCTTTAGTGTTAGGACAAGCCACGGGCAACTATGGACTCACAAGACTCACCATGGCCCGGACTCGGGGAAACCACCACCTTCCCCCATATAGTATACTCTGTCCTCTCCACGGCACCCACATCGGATTGGCTTTTTGTCTCGGGGCTCCCAAGGAAGAATCCCGAAAATGTCCTGGTTTGGACTCCCGGGACTTTGCGAAGTCATAACTCTTTGCTCAAACCTCCGATTAGGATGAGGTATGAAGAAAAATTGTAATTCTACTCGAGAGCTTTTCAACGATCTATCGCATTCCACCTGCACGCACCGAGGTCGGGTCGATTCCGAACTTTTAGTGGTCGAAAGTCAAACTGCCAATTTGACTCTCGACCTTTTTTTTGGCCATAACTTGTGCTGCAGATATCCAAATAGCCCATGCAAACCCATTTTCGACATGTACATTTCGATAGTTTTCTAATGATATAAAGAACACCCCAATGCGAGGTGTTTGGACCCTTGCAATCGAACTCAAAAGTTTTGAAAGTCCCAGAGGACTCCCAAGTCCCCATTTTTGGGAATGTGAGTTTCATCCTCACACTATCTCAAAGTAGGGTTGTGACACAACCCCTAGGTAGTTTAAACAACCTCTAGGGGCTTTAGATACCTTCTAGGTAACCTAAACATGCCTTAAGTAGCCCTTAGGTACCCTAGGTAACGTAGTTCACCTTTAAGTAGGCCCATATGTACCCTAAATAAAATAGAATAAGTTGAATAGGTCATTTAAGTAGGTTAACAAAAATGTTTATCAATATATGGTTTTATTTCATATTACATAAAACAATTTTGGTTTAATTGTAAGTATTTTGCTCCTTAATGTGAAGGTGAAAGGATCAAAATTTTATTATTATAATTCATCTACCTTCATTTAACCTTAATAATTTAAGTGTTTACTATAGGCCAAAATGTTTAGCTTAAGTTGTCATGGGCACGAAAACTACTAAAACAAACAATGAAAGGATAGGTCTAAGTCAATATCCAAAATACGAAACAAAAGGACTCAAATAATAATACAAAGGGTAAAACCATAAACACAAAGTGTGAAAGACCAAAATACAAACAAATATTTATTACAATGAAATAAGCAAATGTAAACATAAAAATAATAAAACAATGTTATAAAACAAGATCATACTTCATATTGGTGTTGAACAAATTAAAGTTAATTAGGGGCTCCTACTTTTGTTTATACATTTTTGGGGACTTAGCTCAAAAAAACTTCCATGGAAGTTTTCATGTGCCCACCAACTAAGGAAGCTTTTTAAAAAGCTTCATAATTACAAGTGAATTATGAGTTAATTAAAAATTATTTGAAAGTGAACCAAACATTAACTGAAAGTTAATTATAAGTGAATTAAGAATTAATTATGAGTTGACTAAAAGTAAACTATGAATTAACTAGAAGTAAACTATGAATTAATTAGAAATAAACTATGAGTTAACTAGAAGTGAATTCGAAGTGAACTATGAATCATGTATGAACATCTATATGAATGAACAGTCGTCGTGTGAAAGTGATGTTTGTGACATAAGCCACATAAACTTCCTAGCCCACATTTTAAACTAGGATCCATAAGGTTGTTGTGTTCTTAATTAAGGTCCATGATTAACCTAGGTAGGCCACATGGTGCCATGTGCTAGCATTTTAATAGTCCAAAAAACTTAAACATCCTCACATTTCAATTGTAAAACTAGTCACAAATGACTATGCAACATAAACATACACAATTGCAAATTTTAATTGTAAAAACCAATCATAAATGATCATGCCATGTTGATTAGATATTAGTTGGATGAAAAGTTTATGTTAATCACACCTTAATACAACTATCATTTTAATTAAATTTCACATCATGTGTTTTGTGATTCAAATTGTATATGATTTGTCCAAAACAACTAAAAGAATTTGTAATTACATGTGGTAGTTACAACTATAATATAATCATGTATGATTTAAAAACAAGTCATTAATATGTAAATTCCTTATAGTGATACAACGCTTCCACAAATCTTTCACATGAAAAGATATGTGGCCTAATTCGCTAAAACTAATATTATGTGTTTTGAGAAGGTTTTCAATTCAAATATAGGCTTGGGAATTACCTACTTAGGACAATTAGGGATGTAAACTCTAAGGCTAAAAACTAAAGGTCCAACTACCTTGGGTATGAAGGTTGATTGCAAGTGATACACTTGACAATTTTCAATTTTCATGTAAATTTTCACAACAAAAATTGGCTTCAAAATCTTAATTGTTATTAAGCCAATGTTGAAAACCACCCATCCTAAAACAAATATGTACATAAGATTTCTTCACCCAACCTCAAGGTCACACAAATTATTACAAATTTGTGATCTTCTAAAAATGTTTTACCTAGTTTCAATAAGTTGCAAATGACAACCCCATTGATCCAATCAATATACATTCACAAAAATATGAACACTTCATGCAATAATTATACGTGTATTAAGAACAAAAAGAATTTATCTTAATTTCAAAATTAAATTGTGTATATGAATATTTTCATTCTAAAATTAAATTGATAAATATCTTGATTGAAACACATCCCCACTCAACTGGCTACAAAATTATGCACTTAATTGTACTCATTGAAAATTTTTAATTTTCATAATTGTGGATTATATGTTTCATGGTTCAAATATTTTCAAACATGTCTTTTGTTTTATAATACATCAAATTAATGACATCCTAATCAATTTTCTTTCACATTATGGTGGAGGGCTTTACCATTGTAATTTCTTTATTGCTACATTCAAGTGCTCCCTCTACATGCACATTTGTTCCCCTACAACACATGTTTTGTGCTAGAGTTGTTATGTCCATGCTTTGTGGCTACATAAGCTCATTCTATTTCTATGTGCTTTCATTCTGCTTCTTGTGTTGGTCTTCATGTCAGGACTAGGATTGTTGCACCTTTGCATTTTTTTTATTAATTGGAAGTTCATATAGATCAATCTTCCCTTGTGAAGTATTGCCTTGAAGTGTAAAAAATGATAGAGATTATTTACTTGTGAGATAAATCTTTATCATTGATTAAAATTTGAAAAACAATTAGTGTTGAATTATGACAATGGAACAAACTACAAAGGTTTTGGGATTCAATAGAAAATATTGTATTTATACACAAACAATGGGAACAAAATTGAAATAACATCCATAATGTCAAACTTTTTAAAGAACATCACAAGTTCATCTTTTGAAAAAATAAATTGTTTTTTCTTTAGAATTTCAAGACAATAAGAAAAGCCTTGTATATAATTCCAAAGGCAATGATAGTTGGTGCTAACATATATAGGTGAATTCACTATGAGGTCCAATAATATGGTGATCAACTTGACGATTATGAAAACATTTTGTGTCAAATTCCAAGCCTAACTAGTTTATTCCTTTCACCACCCCACCTATACATGAAAAGGAAAATTAACATGTGCATTTGAGTGGAAATTTTTAAAATCTAAATTCCATTGAAGTTGAATTGAAAGTCAATATTCAATTCAAATAAATGTTACATGCAATGTTATTCAATATTTTCATTCAAATTGAACTCAATTTTCTCAAAACCATTTTTTCCCCCCCATAATTTCATTGTCACTAGTAGTGCATATCAATGTGAAGCCCGAGTAAATCATAAGAGATGATACACAATCCTTTGATGACCAAAATCCAACATTGAAAATTTCCTATACGTGAACAACATTTGTTTTACCAAGTCTCAAGGAACATAAAGAGGGTTTATTTTGAATGCAAATTCTTTGGTACAAAAAAAATCATATCTATCTAACAAAACCAATTAACTTTTGAATCATGTTGTACATGTTTATTTTGTCACTATCAATGAATATGCAACACATGATCATAAAAAGGGAGATTGGAAATCAAAACATTATAGCTACATGATGTCTTGGTACTTAAGCACTCCTAGAAATTTCTTCATGTATTTGGAAGGCACCTTAGACACATTTGTCAAACCTCTTCAAAGGTAGAAAACACCTTACACTTAAATGAAACCAATTACATTTAGCCAATTTACACCTTTTTACCTCTTGGAGGAATAATGTGCCTTTTATTCCTACCACCTTATGATCTATGTATGTTGAGGCTTATAATGATGTCAGCCTTGTGTTTTATGATCACTAAGGCCCATACACTAGTACTATAAATCTTGGTTTTTAGTTTTTATGTTGGTTTTTGTATTGAAAATTCAATCATAATGGAGATTGGACAATTTTGGCCTTGGTGACAATGAACAAGTTACTTATGCCAAAACCTTGACTAGATCCATGGTAATTTAAATGACTAAGATGACTAGGTTTATAAAAACTAAAAAGCTTAAAATGTTAATTAACTTGGCAAGATCAATTCATTTTTAAGAATTGAGATAATTATATTATATCAATAATCAATTCCTTGGTATTTATTATTACACATGGTAGCCAACTTTTTGACCACATGACCTAATTACTTACCTAATATCTAATAATCAAAATATTCAAAATACTATAGCACCCTACTTACCTACCCACTTACCACCCATTCATGGGTGCAAGGATGTAAAAGTAGATCAAAAAATTTGGTCTTCAAAGTTGTAGATATGGAAAGGCATGAAAACTAAACCCAGAAGTATGTGAAACCTTTTGATATTGAACTTTTGAATTATATGAATGTATCAAATGCACTTTGTAAAAGTTTTCAAATTTCAAAGCTTGCATCAATCTTTTTTTAAACCTACTTTCAATTTGTTTTCTAACAATTATCATGTTCTCTAAATTGCAAAAAAAATAGATAAAACATATATTCATGTACTTCAATTTATAAATTCCATTAATATGGTGCAATTTGTAAAGGTTTGGGGCATGTTTTAGCAAGTTGAACAAAGGAATGCACTTTACTTTCATGTGATGAAATATGTTTGGGCACCAAACTTAGAGTGTTTTGAAAGGGTAATTTCTAAGGGTTTAACATTGCCATAATTCAAAAAATCAAATTCCAAAAATGTGTATTAAGGTGTGCAAGGGCTCAAACATTAATTTAAGACATCACTTGAACTATTTGATTTGAAAATGTATAGTATTTACAAGATTAATAAACTTGCAATTAATAAAAATAATAATGAATAATATATGACATTAAGGATTGAAAATACATGGCTTATCCAATGAGGCTTATACTTCCCAAAAATTATGGCATTGCTAAAAACTTAAAAACAAAACTACAAACTATATTTTTACCTTTTGAAGACTAATCATTATTTACTTTCATGATTAATTATATGAAGTTCTTTGACTTTGCTACAACTATATTTTGAAACTACATGTTTAAAATAGGTTTGTATATATTCATTAAAAATTAACTAATGTCACAACTTAAAAATTAAATTACAAATAAATCAAATATTGGATTTATTTTATTTTTAAGTCAATGGCATGTAGAATATATTAGTGAACTTTTAAACCTTTCATAATAGAATCAAAATATATTTAACCTCTAATGTAAAAGTAGGAATGAACACAATATTAACATGTTAATTTCATTCCTACTTGTTACCTATTTTTATTGTATTGAAGTTTTTCAAAATTTTCATTCAACTCATCAAAACTCAATAGAAGCATGGCGGCTTCCATGATGAGATTTTAAAATATTTTTGGATGTATTTTTTAATATTTATGTTGAAAATTATCATATTTAAATTTTGGATTTGAATAGGTGTATTTTAAATCCACTTTACCATGCTTGGACCTTTTGATCATGTAATTCATGATCATAAGATGTCCAAAATGAGGCTTAAACCATCACCTCCTTGACTTGCACGATTAAAGGTTTCAACCATCTTGTTGCAACCTTGACATTGGGTTTGCAACTAAATGTGGAATGCAAGAGCACATGAGGCCAAGAAAGTGTGTTTGAGAGTGAAACAAACTCTCACAAGTGGGGGAGGGTGCAAGAGAATGAGCCCTAATGACTCTCAAATGCACTTTCACTTTGGAAGTTGCACTTTCATCTGAAAGTCTTGAATATTCAAACTTTTAGTTGAAAGGGCAAACAAGCACCAATTTGGGCCCCAAGACACCGTTGAAAAGGTTTTAAAGTGTAAATATTTAAAATGCACTTGCATTGTTTGTTTAGATTTGAAATGCATGAGTTACAATCAAAAGAAAAGTTGGGAGTCAAATTGAAGATTTGACTCCCAACCACAAATCCCTTTAGAATAAGGGTTAAATGAGCTTCAATTGAAACATACCATATACCATTGGAAAGATCTTTTTGAAGGTTATAAAATATTATTTTCACATGCTCAAAACATGTTTGATTTGAATAAAACATAAGTGGATAAAATTTTGGGACAATAAGAGTCCTAGGAAAAAATGCCATTTGGATGTAACCCTCGCAAATAGTTATAAAACATATATTATAGGGAGGGGAATGGTGCCTCCTTGCAAAGGTTGTGGGTCATGTAAAGCTTGAGTTCGAGATTATCCTTACTAAGTCCATCACATCACATGTGCCCAACGTGCATTAATTGTCATCTTTGTTTGGTTGTGTAGGTGAATTTCATATTGAACTTTTACTTATGAATTCATCGTAGTCCCATCCCAAAGCTCCAACACATCCTTTTACCCCAGAAATGTTGTGAACTAAATAATGTGCTTTGATTTTAATTTTTTTCGATGTTTCACTCATAGACCCACATTTGAGTTTCCCAAGGAGTTTGGGGGTGTGTCACATCCAACCACCGCCTAACATAATGATAACAAATGTCATTACAAAAATATAAAAAAACATATATTTTGAATTTCATGCATTATAAAATTGTCATATAATTACATAATTTCATTATAAAATTAATTACATATTTTTAATTTTATTATTAAAATTTTCAATTCTATTTTTCATAATTACATTGATTTTTTTTAATTTCAAATTTTAATTTTAAGAATCTAAAATATGTTTTTCAAAAATTCAAATGTAATGTTTTAAAATTTGAATCAGATTATAGAATCAAATGTAAAATTTTAATTAATTATATATTTACCATTTAACTTTAATTCCAAAATAAAATAAAATTGATATTATGAATTGTGACATAAATACAAGTATAATATTTAAATTTAATAAATTTAATTTTTTAAAAATTAATTATAATTCATATATCTTTAATTTTTTTATAAACGAAAAATGAAGACATTACATTGCCTTAAAAAACAAATTGCAAAAATGTTAATGTATAATGTCTTTAATTATGATAGTGTAATTATGTAATTATGTTTTAAAATAATTAGTGTAACCAACTTTATGTACATATGTAATTTTAGAACGAAATTAATTTCACATGATAAATATATAATTATAAATTATTTTATTATTTCAGGGGTTATTCAAATTACATTTGTAATTCATGAGAAACTTGAAATATGAAAATCATATTATTGTCATTTTTTAGAATTTAAATTAAATAATTTTATGGTAATTTTTAATATTTTAATGCAAAATAATGTTACATTATAAATGACATTATAATCACATGTGCATGGGGGACCACTAAATGTTAAAATTTTACACTACATGTGTTAAATAAAACTTAGAAGGTATTAGGTGAGGGATTTTTTTTTTCCATCCTATTATTATCAAAAAACTTAATGTGCACATATTTAACATGAAATCATTTATTAAAAAAATACATTGAATTTTGACACCCCAAATTTATTTATAATTATAATTTTAAATTAAAAAAAAAAAAAAAACATGATGAACCCTATTTTTTGACAAGTCGAAAAATGTAATCATGAATTGAATATCACTATAATTATCCTTTGGATGGATAAATTATACTAATACATGTTCCAATTCATTTTATATTTTTTAAAATTTTGAAGAAACTTGGTCAAATTTGCCATGGCAAAATTGGTTAACCCCTTAGTGAGTGGGACCAATTGTTACAAATAAATGAATTCACTAATAATTAATCCTATTCATTTATAGTTAATTCACTAATAACTAACCCTATTCATTAATAGTTAACACTATGAGAAAAATGTGTTATACAACTGGCCTTCCAATTCAAAATAAGAAAGTTATGAGGTTTGAAAGTAGGAGGGGTCCAAAAAGAAAAAAAGGAACAAAACATGTTTTGTAAGTTGGAAAGTTTATTTCTCTTCTTGTTATTTTTTCATTATTCCTTTTCCTTTACACTTCAAAAATGTTTTTTAGAACTTGAAGTAACATTCCCATAACATTTTAAATCATTCAAAATGAAACACATATGATGAAGATATAAATCACTAATGAATATGTATGCTTATTAAATTATCAGCAGTTCTATTATAATCATAACATAATTGAACAATAGTATTTTAGTAGTGCCACATCAATGACTATATTAATTGTTTCAATGGGAATCATAATTGAAAATTAGTTGCAAATGCATTCTATAATAGGTGGTGGGAATGTGAACATGTGGCATTATTGCATGTATGTACATTGTATACTAATTACAACATAGTTGTTGTTTTAATGACACATTTATAATAGTTCTAAAGTAGTTGCCACATGTGTAATTACAATGCAATTCTTGAAAAAGTCAAATATGGTTGACTACATATATATGTACGATGTGTATAAATTATTGTATAGAAGACCCATTTTTCAATTCATTTGCAAGTATAATACAAATGTTTAATTTTTTGACATGACAATTTATTTATTAATACATTATATTTTTAGGGGGATAACCACACAATAATTGTATATGAGTTGTTTTTTGAGTTTTGGTTATAGGGTAATGTGGTTTTGATGGATGCGATTTTTCATAGTGTAATTTTAATTAAATTCATTAATAGTTAATTCATTAGATTAACCTCTTAATTAGGAACTTAAGTCATTTAGCCCAGCAATGTAAGGTGCAAAATGTGAAGGTTTAAACCTTTCACCTCCATGATTAAAGAGTAAATCTTTTTACCATTGGATCACTATTTAAATAAATGAAATGATTTGTCATCACACATTATTATGCAAATTATTTTTTCCTAATTTATATGCAGTTAAGTTACCATAAGTTAAATTCCTAAGCTACTCTTAAGTTAATGTAAGCTAACCTAAATTAATTCTAAGGTACCATAGGCTAGGATTTGTGATTAGTTTTCAATTATTCTAAGTTATTTACCTTAGGTTATATTAAGTTATTCAATTTTAAACTATTTTCAATTATTTGACCTTTGACTATTTTATGATATTATACCCTAGGTTATTTTACATTATTCCACCCTATGTTATCTTAAGTTATTTTTGGTCATGTTAAATTAATTTGTTCTAGGTTATTTTATCTTAAGATATTTTATGTTATTCTACTTTAGATTCATTTATGTTATTTTGTTCTAAGTTATTTTCAATTATTTTGTCCTTTAGTATTTTACACTATTGTATGTTATTTCATTTAAATTTATGATAGGTTATTCTACATTAGGTTATTACAAGTTATTTTTTAAAAAATTATTATTATTTAAAAAATATTCAACCCTAAACTATTATCAATTATTTTAGGTTATTCCATTTAAAACTATTTAAAGCTATTTTATATTGGTTATTTTTGGTTATTCTAGGTTATTCCACCTTAACTATTTTCAGCTATTCACATTACTACCAATCAAGGGTTTTACACTAATGTCTTTGACATTATAAATCATATTTAATCATATTAGACATTACACAAATATGATTCAATCAAAACATATTAGTTGTTGAGGCCAAAAACTTGACAAGCTCTATTTTGATTAAATGTCTATTGATGTCCATTTTCATTGAATTTTTTGATGATGTGTACATGTTTGTTTTAGTAGAGATCATTGAAACTATTGATTAATGTGGAAATACTAATTTATTTTTTCAAATTTTAATAATAATAATATATATTTAAAAAATATTCAAAAAATTGAATTATATGGACAAATCCAAAACTTCAACTTTTGACTCCAATGCCTGGAAAAGGATTTTTTTGAATTGACTATTGAACCCATGCTAAATTTCATGATGACATCATGCTCATGACATGTCCAAAGTGAAATTTGAACTTTCACCTTCTCAACCACAACCCTTGGCCTTTGTAATCCAACCATCACTTCATGTGGTGACAAAACTTATTTATTGCAAACTATATATACAATTTTTTTTTTAAATTGCAAATTATAAACTTATTACATAATTAGATAATTTCATAATGAATTTGATTACACATGTACATCATTAATATCATAATTTTGTTTCATAATTACATGAAATATACAATGCCTTTAAATTTCAAAATATAAAATGTATTAGATTAATTTTAAATATATTTAATTCCAGTTAATTTATTCAATATTTCAGTTAAATAATTTTTATCGTATTAAAATTTTCAACAATTAAAAAATACATATTTTTATGTCTTTAATTGGGCGACTATTTTTAATATCATTATATTTAAAACGATACTTGCCCAACCAATGGTATTAATTGTATTAAATGTTTTTTAAAAATCTTATAATGATTTTTTACTTCTAAAATTATATTTAAAATATAATTTCATGAATTTACAGATTAATTATTATTTCACATCATGATCTTATTATATAATTAAATAATTTCAGAATCCAATTCATTACACATGTACATCATTAATATCATAATTACATTGGAATATTTTTTTTCATTAATTATTTTATATAATAATTTATTTTCATGATATTTAATTTCAAGTAATTTGTTCAAATTTTAGTTAAATAAAATCTATAATATTTAAGATTCCAAAAATCAAGTTCTTATATCTTGAGTTGTGCACAAAAACAAGAATAATAGTTAAGTTAAATTTTATTTAAATAGTTTCACAATGAAATGAATTTCATTTATGAAATTATATAATTAGTATTCAGATTTTGAATTTTAAATATCCAATTGAGAAACATCAAATTAGTTCAAGCTTCATAGATACATTAATTATTCTGTTCTTCTAATAATGAAAAATATAAAATTTTAGTGTAGTCTTCCAAATTTGTTCACTTGTCATTTCTTTATATTTAAATTATCATCCCCTGTTTTTTAACCCAAAAAATGAAAGCTTTAAAATTTACTTCCATGTCATATTCCATGTCAAAATATTTCTAATTATTTTTAATCACTTGGGACATGTCATAATCCATGTCAAAATGTTTATGTCTATCTTTAGTCACATTAGAAATCTCATGATCGACATTGAAATGTTTGTGATTATTTTTAATCATTTACATAGTCCATGCATGTGTTAAATATTCCACATATACCTTGGTATGCTCAATTTGACTATAATGTCATTTGAAATAACTTAAATAAAATACATTTACTTTCTATTTACTAAAAATAGACATAATGAATCATCATGGATTATAATGGTTGATTCCATAATCATTGTAATCAAAATGTAGTGGGTGTAAAAACCATGGCTTTTTATAATAATGTTAAGATATTTTATTTTATGTTATTTTAGCTTAAAGTTATTTTCAAATATTTTAAATTATTTTAAATTAATTTATTTTAGGTTATTATGGTTTATTCCATTAGGATATTTTAGGTTATTATACCCCAAGTTATTTTAAACTATTTTAAGTTATTATACCTTAACTTATTGCAAGGTATAACCTATAATAACCTAAGCTTAAATAACCAAAAATAACCCAAGGTAAAATATGTTAAAATAACAATATAAGTGAAATAAATTATAATAATTGAAAATAACTTTGGGTGGAATGAGCTATAATAATATAAGGTGCAATAACTTAAAATAATTGACAATAATTTATGATAAAATAACTTAATGCAAAATAACATAAAATAATCATAAATAGCCTAGGATAGAATAAACTAAAATAGCCTAAGGTGGAATAACCTATAGTAACTAAAGGTAGAATAATTTATAATAACTAGAAAAAATATAAGGTAGATAATCTAAAATAACCTAGGGTGAAATAATCTAAAATAATTTATAATGGATTGATTTAAGATTGTTCTAAAGAGCCTAAAATAGCCCAAAATAATTTAAGTTAAAATAATTTATAAAAATAGAAAATGGCATGAGATACAATAGCCTAGGGTGGCATAATTTAGAATAACCCATTGTAAAATAGTTTAAAATAACCTAAGGTACATTAGCCTAGGGTATTTAAAATAATTAAAAAACATATCTATTGTATTGAATTATTTCAATTAATAATAAATTATGCCAATTAGTAATGAAACACAATGATTATATAATAACCGTATAGTGACATAACTTTAAACAAGGTGAATTGATTGGGGTGAAGTGAATCTATTTCATTTTTAAAGTCCCATAATGATTTAGGCTAATGAAGTGCACCCTATTTTTTTATTAATGAATTTATAATTTTTGTTAAAAATATAGCATAAAATTTGATGTTTTAATCCATCAACCACTATATTTCATTCAAAACAAACAAAGGCAAATGAAAACTAATGCATAATTTATTTTTACTAAAAAGTAAGTCATATTTACATTTTATTAAGATTTCCATGGAAATGGCATGTCAATGGAACTAGTTCACTTACTAACCTATTATCTAAACCTACTAACAATTCATATTAAAACATTTAATAAATATATATTTTTTCTAAGATCAAGGATTAACACATACCCTATATTAACTATACATTGGTTTTCAAAAACATAACCCTATCATAGAACTAATTATATTATAAATTCTATCCAACATCTAGTATATGGCACCTTATATTTTTATTTGTGTACTTTTTGAATTGAAAGAAAAGTGTCCCCCTTAGGGACATATCATAATTTAAATGATCGATTTCAATCACATCACATAAATCAAGCTTTAAAATTTCACCTAGGTGCCACATATACCAAGTGTATAATATTTGTTCAAACTTTGATTTGATTAAATAGCTAATTGTTAGTAGTTTTAACAAACATACAAAGTTTTCGTGTAAATCAAAATAAACATAATCAATCATTTCATACTAATAATCAAGTGGCACTATAGTTATTTTAGTCACAAAGCCATTTTTGGAGTTCATATGTAAATCTTCTATTTGTGACATAAATAATGTCATCATTTTAAATGTCCATTCTTTTTAAAAAACTCATCCATATTTTCCAATATAATTTCCACTAAAGTTATTACAACATGGATCATTTTAAAAATCAGCAATGTTACTGTTGAATATGACATTGATTTTTTAATTCATCTATAGTCCAAAGAAACTATAATTATGATAGTTAAAACAATCCATTTTATTATGCTTTAATTTCACTTTCAGGACTGATGTTGTCATGATGACACAAACAATAAACAATGGGTTTCACATTGCACCTTTTTCTTGGCTATTAGTCCTTTGCCTATTTTCATTATCTAACATAACCTTCCTAGGTGGAGCCTTGGATATTAGGGTCTGCCACTACATAATTTTAATGTAATTAGTTCAAAGAAAGTAATGAAATGTTTGATGAATTCCACCCAAAAAAAATTTGGAAACACTAAGCTAATCTAGAAAATGAACATCAATTTTGGCCTCATTCTTTAAGCTTTGCTTCTCATTCTCCCCATCAAAAACCCATTTTATACCACATGCAACACCAAAGACATAGCAAAGAGTTCATGCACCTTTCACAATAAAAAACCACATTAGTTACATGACACAAAAAACAAGAATATAATGCAAAACACATTATAGTACATTCACAACTTATTATTTTTCTTTGAATTTACACTTAAAAGATGAAACATTAAAATTTTCCAAATAAAATTCGAGAATATGAAATAATAATAATTATATATATTGAATTTTTTATTTTTGAGTTTCATATACCAAATAAAAAAATCATCAATAGATAGCTAGCAGAAAACACTTTAGTACATGAATTTTGATTTTTCATACACTTCCATAGCCCATACCCTAACCTACACAAGGGTACAAGGTGTTCACATTATACAAGTTACAATGTTATGGTTGCTTATGTGACTACTTCTGTACATGGTAATGTATTTGCACAAAACTAAGTGTATAAATCATCCATTTTGAAGAATGAAAGAACTACCAATCCATTAGAATTACACATGCAACCTTCTATAGTTGCATGCAATAGCTAATTGCATCTAGTTGTAAATGGTTTGGTTGCAAATAATATAATTTCTTTTAGTGGTCATAAAGACCTAGATTGGATGATTGAGATGTTTTTTCTTTTCAAGTACATTTTGTCACCTACTTAATAACTAGTTAGTTGCATGTGATTTATTTCTTATTTGGGAGGCTACAAATTCATTATAATATTTATATTTGTTTAATTAGTTCATTTTAAAGTTGTAGGTCGTGTGTAGTTCCATCTTGTGTTGAAATATGGTCAAAACATCTACTTAACATCAACTATTAACCCACACAAATTAGTTGTTGGTGGCCCATGCATGAGTTACTTTAGGAGTAACCTATTTTGTTAATGTTGTCAAAGGTGATAATCCTTATTCTTTTGCAAAGATTACTATAGGTTTTGAGGTGTCGATGTAACTTTGGGCTTTGTGATGCAAAACTTTAAACCTTTTTAGTGAGTTGAATTATCTGACTTCATTCCAATTCAATTATTTGCATGTATGTTTCTAGATTGTTGAATCTAAATGAAGCATGTGGAGATTTTCCAAGCATATATGGCAAAGAAATTATGCCATGTTGAATCCATATGCATCCATTCAAATATTCAAGTTTTTTTATGCATGTGCAAGTTGTTGTTGTAGCTTCAAAATCCATAGTTGATTTGTTAGTTAAATAAGTTATTGTCTAAGAATCAAATGGTGAATGCATCGCCCAATTGCGCAGTCCTCTTTAAGTACATTCTTTGCGTCATGTGTTTGAATGGTATGGAAATTGACAAAGATGGCCTTAAATCAAAATGAAACTTTGTTTGGTCAAACATGATGATGAATGATGGACTATTATATGTAATTGATATGTACTTTTGTAGTTCACCAAATATGTGTTTGCTTGAATAATGTGCTACCTAATATCAATCCTTCTAGTATTAAACAAGTAATTGCGACAAGACTTGTTAACCAAGATTCAAATGCTTAGGATTTATGCAAATCATTAGGTCTTCACAATAAGTTGGTGTGACCATCTTGATGCACCATAATGAAATTCAACCTTCAAATTAATATATTCTTTTGCCATATCATTGAAAACAACTTGAATGGATTTTGAGTGGGGCTTCTAAAAATTTAATTTAGATTGGAATGGTGTGACATTCTAGTCCTATTATTGGTATGAGTAGAAATTTGATATGTTGACATGGGTTGTATGTGATTGCTCAAGGTTTAGAAAGAGTGGCATTTGTTCCTCCACCATCCATGTGAATTTACCAAATTCAATATTGATTTCAACATATAAACACTAGTTTTTTCGATTGTAAGGTTGTTTAAAACAAACAAAATTTTCTCCTAAACCCTATACTTTCCCATGTGATTTGACCATATGTAAATAACCATTGAAAAATTGCATGGAATTTTAAAAACTTGGTTTCCCAACATTTTTTTCTTTGATTGTTACAAAGTAAAAGCTTAGGCAATGGGTGAAGGTGATGTTACTTTGATTGATGTCACGATAGCCAATTTTGTGTCATGTGTTTATTCTATGTAACTAATATAAATTTTGACCAAGGACTATTTTAACATCTTTGTAGGTGCATGATTATAGCATGAACTAATGCGAACATTTGGATCACAAGTAAACAAAAGGTTGAATTACAAAGGTGCACATCTTCAACACAAGATCATCTTAGAGCCAATTATAGTAGGTGTTACCTTATAAACCAACTATTACCATCTTTTGCAACAAGCAAGACAAACACATTCAACTATGGAATTCAAGATGTCTAAAGACATTCAAGTTGTGCACATCAACTTTAATAGGTACTATTGCCATCATTATGTTTTATATGTGGATCGTCTAGTTGTTGGTGAAATATTCTTGATTGTATTCAAACAAGAACCTATGTTTAATACATAACATTAATTCTTTTGTGCAAACCCTAAGGTGAGTGTGCGCATTAATTTTTTATTAACTTGATATCATACATTTTTCATCCATATTATGTGTGGTTAGTGAGTGATAGTAACCTTAACCCTAAACCATGTAAAATTAATTTATAATTTGCTTATGATGAGTGATTTACATTAGCAATGGTTTACATCTCATAGTGTCAACCTTAGTTTAAATTCAATTTCAAATTGCTCACCTCAATTCATAATTTATTGATGATGTCATTGTGAAATCATGTCACTTATGACTTTTTATCACATGTGATTTGTTTTAGGCATCTAATGAAAGTTCAATTACAAAATGTCACTTGTGACTAAAAGGGAATTGTAGATTCCAGTTGCAAATCTTGTTTTTTCTTCTAATGGATGTTATTTTACATTTTGATCTAGGGTATATGGATCTTTTTGGACTATGTACTTCACTTGATTACTTACATCAATTAAGGAAAGATGTAATTGTAATGATTTGACAATTATGCCCCCAAATAGTTTTTATTACATTCATCAATGTTGAAAGTAAGTGGTTTCTTTTACTATAATGTTTATATGATTTAAATACTTAGTAAAAAAATAGGATTTAACATTCTCTTTGACAAATTAGAACCCAAACGTCTTAAGGATGTGTTCATATATTACATTATTATGATCATTATATGAAATTTTTTTGTCCATTGTGTATGAAAGATAACAATTTCATCTTTATGCACATATTAAAATTGTTTTGTTACATAATTTCAAAATCATCAAAATGAACATGACCATGGATTTTTGTGGGTTGCAAATGCACCAACTTATGGAGAAGGTATTTAACTCTTTTCATGATTGATTTAAGTGAAATCAACAAGAATTTTTCTAATGAACTTAATAAAATTGATTTACAAAAAAATTCTATATCTTTTATTGCATCATTGGAATTGATTTTATAGACAAGAAAAATCAATGCATTAAAAATGAAATTAAAAAAAACCAACATTGTGTTAACAAAGGTTATATAAAGACATACGTGCATGAATCCTTTTGGTATTTGTGTTGGAAGTTATTAATAAACAAATAACATGTTCAATTCATACTTGACCCTTACATTGCACTAGTTATTGCACATCTTATTTAACAAAAATAATTAAAACCATCATTGTTACTTGTAATGAAATCAAAATTGAAACACATACTTGCATTTGAAAGACGGGAAATGCACTTAAACCATGCACATTTAAAACACTCAAATTCATCAATACATCCCCATCACAAGGACATGCATTTGGATTAAAAAATGTTGCATCCTTGAAAGAGTTTCCTTTGGACTTTATAGATTTTATGTGTCCTTCAATTATTGGTTGATACATCAAAGGCCTAACTCTTTGTCTAACATTTCTCTTATTGAATTTGTTACAAATAATTATAACACATTAAATGTCAAAAAAGAAGAAGAAAATCTCATATAATTTTTAATGTTCATTAGAATGAATATCACAACTTAAAAGTTTACTATAGAAAAAAAAAATTATTGGTTTTTTCCTTCCTTTGATAATGAACATATGTTCAAAGGAGACCATGCCACATGGCATGAGGCATATAACATGCATGAAACAAAAATCAATTTTATAAGGATACACACCCACACACACGCATGCACACACACACAATTTTAATAATAACAATGCATATACAATGAATTTGGGAAAAAATAAAATCACAAGCTTTTGAATTAACAATAAGAAATGACATTAAAACATGGATGGATAAAATTTTCTGATGTAAATATTGGGTCCGCCTTGTAAATTGTTATTGATTGTATTAAAGTGGAACAATAAAACATTTCTAGTGAATATGTTGTTAGACCATGTATAGGTGTATTTAATATTCCTAATTCAATTAACATTGATGTTTAGGACCAAATTATGCCTACCCATGGAATCCATTTTTTCAAAAAATGAACAATGAATGTTTTATATTTGATGATGCCATGTATAAAAAAAACATCCAAATGAACCCATTCATTTGTTCATTACTAGAGGTTCCAATATAGGTAAAACTTTCACATTAATGGTTTTAGTTCAAGCTTTAACATGTTTTTACAACATCCATTTCTCAATCAAATCCTTCAAAAAAGAAAGATTTATTAATTATGGCATATGTTGAAAAAAAATAGTTAACATTGATGGAACAATAATTCATTCAAATCTTTCTATAACATTTAATTTTAAACATTTATCATCATTGAGCTCATAGCAATTAGACAATTTGGTTAAGAAATATGAACAATTGCAATTGATAGTGCTAGATGCATTCTCATTAATAGGGAAAAGACTATTGAAAATTTATTGATTTGTGATTAAAATTAATCAAATGCATTCAGACCAAATTCTTTGGGAATCTTGATTCATTATCATTGGAGATTTTTATCCTTTGACTTTTTTGTGATGAAGGAATTTTCAAAACTAATATGAACAACATTGATAGTTTGGCTTTAAGGTTTTGGATGGAAAAAACAAAATGTTATGGATTGAAACAAATCATATGCCAAAGCAATGAACAATTCATTAACTACCTAAATCAATTTTGAATTGTTATTCAATCACAATTGAATGTGGATATCATAAATTACCAATGTCTTTGTACACCATAAAATGACCCAACATTTACATATTTATTTTATATGAATGGAACATGATAAAAACACAATGAATTAACTTTCCCTTGAAGTGAAAGGGTTATATACATATTGTGTGCACAAAATAGACATCATGATACATCTTTCCAATCATTTTAGGGTGAAAGCATGGTAAAGTAGATAATTTTTTATCCTTGTTAACAAAAAAAAAAAAAGCCATAAACAAATTTAAACGTATTGAAAGTAGAAATGTTTTTTTATTTAATGATTAGCATGAGGATAATTTTTAATTTTATCACAATGATGTTGATTAATCACATATATAATATGCATTCAAGTAGATTTTTGAAAAATAACTATAGTTTTTTCTACTTTTTTTGGGTATCCAAACTTGTACAAGTAGGTGAAAGTAGATGGATTATTGAATATTCTCCATTTTCAACACAATGTAATTCTAAAATGTACTTGTAAGTTCTCAACGCTTAAATATTATAATAGAATATATCAAACTTTGAATGAAGAAGTAGGTTTAAATTCAATTTGATTGGTCATTTTCAAACATACTTGTTATTTACTTTTATTGTGCCAAAGTTTTTCAAATTTTGTAATGACCTCATTATAAAATCAAAGAAAAGAACCATGCTTTTATTATGTTATTTTAAATGATTTTCAATATATATATTTTATTTGTGTCAAAATTTGGACCATTTTTTGATTGCCTCAAAGATAATTACTTTTTTTGTATACTTTACCATCTTTCATCCTTTAATTAGAAAATGATACAAATTTCATGACACGATTGAATTGAAATGTTCAAGTAAACTTTGTGTTAATATTATACAACACATAAAATAAATGGCATACATGGAATATTCCAAGGATCACCTATATTACTTAATTCACAAGAAATCATATTGATATTATTTAATAACCCTGAGTATGGTCAACTCATAAGAACAAAGAATGCACATTTGTATGAATATGAAATACATCCTACATAAACATCAACATAACCCATATCCAAAGATATCCAAATTGGTTCAAATTCTTCCCACATTATAACAAAATACACAATTTTCAATAGGATTCAATTGGTTACACCATGTCCATTCATTGAATGCAAAGATTGACACTTGATTATTTGGCTTTTGACCCTACTAATATCTATAAACATGGTTTGACATATAACATTTTCTTGTGTTGAGAAAAAAAAAAATCTTTACCTTGTTCAACCTTTGCAAATGAAAAAAATTCAAATTGATCCAAGTGTTGCCATAGAAATGCATCAATTACAAACAATCACACAATGAGATGTATTCATCCCCAAACCACATACATTTTGCAACTCACATGTACTTATTCATTTTCACAATATTAGATCATTACCTTTACATAAACAATGGCATTTTATTGGATTATAATCTCAAAACAACTCATCTATCATGTCTCAATGAAACACACTTCAACACACATCAAATAATAAATCTTTGAACATTGATACAACAATGCATTCAACAATAAGTGTAAATGGACAAAATGATACAATGACTATATTGTACAATTTCACAACCTTATCATCACATGAAACATTTACACTATTCATATAATAATATACAAATCTTCAACATTATCCTTGTCAATGTTCATGATTCACCTTCAAAACTTTTTTAATTTAATGTCAATTTTTTGTCTCACAATAATAGTTGGTGATTTCAATATTGGCATATTGAATCAAAACTCAACATAACCAAATAAACGTCAAGATTTTATGGACCTATTCTCAATGGAACTTCGATTTTAAGAAATCACATCAATTTATGAAACCCATATTGATCACATATGAACAAATGCCCTCACTTAACAATGCATGTCAAGAGTTGTTGGAGCTCATTGGGCTGGCCATAAACCAATATATTTTTCATTCAAACTCCCAAAATATGTCCAACAATATCACCACATAAGTAAATAAAAACCTTTTTTCTAGAAATTATTGACAATAATGACAAAGCAAAATAGCCATGAGAAATTGAACTTGTAATGACTTACAAACTTGTAATTCATGCATGTGAGGGCAGAGACATTACACAATTTTAGCTGCTTGCTTCATTATATTTTCTCTATGTATGAAGTTCACTAAGAGGGTTGATATTCAGATGGCAAGTGAACTATACCCATCTAGGCAGCAACAGACCTAACTAGGAACTTCTGCCTATTTCACAATCAGATTATCATGAGCTTGTCCATGTTGGTTGCTATATAATGGCCATCTTCAAGCCATATAGAGAGCACATGTTATGTGAAGCCATCAATTTTTATTTTAAATCATATGGAGTAAAAGATTTCAGGCACCTTCTATATTTCTGATTACATAGTTCAAGCAAGCTGTGGCCAAATTTTCAAAAAACTCTAAAAATAGATAAAATTTGATGATAATTGTTTTTTTTCCAAAATCATCATTTGGGATCACTTTTTTTGGCCACCTTCCTTGGCTGTCTCGTTCTCTCTCGATGTATGCACTTGTTTTAATCTCTTGAGCTATGTATTAAAGATTCACCACCAACCTCAGCTACCCACATAGAAGTGGAATTCTCAACGACTGTCAAAATCTTGTCCCCCATTTTGGTTTCTCACACATCTGGGTTTGAGTTTCTTTGCAACTTGAGACCTTGGAAAGGACTGCTAGAATTTTTTTAGTGTATGTGGACGTTGCCTTACACTCAAAAAAATTTCTTCCTTGGCAAGGATGGCACCTTAATGTCCTTGTCTCCTTCTCAAATGAATCTCAGTTGTCTAAAATTCTAACAGATCGGTGCACTGGGTAAGGACCTCGACCACAGCTTGGGTTCAGTGTGCTCATCTGCCGCCTCATGCTGGGCCCTCATTCCCAGAACACCCTCCAGAAGTTCTCAATCCTTACCCTACATGTAAAGACCTCATACAACTTTTGTAGAGTAGTTGGAGGACACTTCACAGCCCATAATTTTTCCTCAACCAAGGATGGTTGTTTTCAGGAAACATGAGCAGACATTACATTTTTCAAAACACCTGTGTTTATGCAGGCCCTTGTTCGCGTGAAGCCCGCAGCATCAGGCTTTACTTACCACATTTACTATGAGAGACATCGAGGAAGAAGACTCCAGAACATACAAACCAGTGGTGTATGGTTCTTTGAGATTATGCATAACCTCAAGTTCTAGTTTTCAAAGAAATTCAAAATAGAAAAACTTCCAATTCCAGGCTTTTGAAAATCTTCAGAATTAATAAAACCTTGTGTTTCGGGTTTTTGAAAAATCTTCAGAAATAATAAAACCTTGTGTTTCAGGTTTTTGAAAAATCTTCAGAAATAATAAAACCTTGTGTTTCGGGTTTTTGAAAAAGCTTCAGAATCAAAGATTGTGCTGGGCTTTGGAAACAATTCAAAGAACCAGCTGGATTCATAAAACCAGCACTTCAGGGCATGTTTGTTGAAATTTTAGGATTCCAATTCAGGGTCAAAACACATTCTATGATTCAAGAACTCTTGGACACGTTTTGTTTTCGGACTGCAATTCCTACAAGCATTTCAGAGGTGATGATGCTTTTATGTATATTCTTTCCATCGGGGCTCTGGAACACGATTTGTTCCTTTGCCCCTTAATGACCACTTTGGGTTTTGCTCTTCTGGCTTGGACTGTCCAGGTTTCTCTCTCTTTGCTCCTTCTTTTCCCCTTTTGCTGGGTGTTTTGTTTAATGAAGTTTTTGACAGGGTTTCATCATGTTTCCATTCCTTGAACTGACCATGGTATCAATTAATCCATGGACACACGTTGAATTGCAAAGAGCTTGGTATTTACACTCAATTTGTCAAACTCTACCATCTCCACACTCTTGTCATCAACATGCTTCCTACATGACCCATTCTTATCATGTGAATATTGCATTTCCTCAATAGTTTTGAGTACAACCAATTTGTTTTACAACACATTGATTTGCACACTCTTCATTGTGTTTCCTCACATTGGATATTGTGGTTGATTCACTCAATGTTTGTTTCCTCATCGATGCACACACTTATACCACCAGCTTTATTAATGTCTATTTTCCTCTCCCACTATTAGTTCATGAAAATTCTCACAACATCATTTTGACTAACACCCCCATCAAATTCCTATTTCTTGAATAACAACACCCCTTGGCCAAATTGCACACCAAGGCAAAAAGATGGTGGCCGGAATGAATGATTAGTGATGGCCTAAAGCAACTACACTAAGTGACCCAAACACTTGTTAATCCTTTTTTAGCACAAAGATATTGAACCTCTTTTGTGAATGCAGTAGATCCATAACATGACAAACTCCAAACACAGAAAATAAATAAATTGTATGCTTACAATTTTTGGTCTAGTGTATTATTAGAGTCACACATGCTTCAAGAGTTTTAGGTAGCCCACTCCCCAGACCTGAAACCCTAGTGCCCACAATTGTGAACTTTCAAGGTGGGTTGAAGCCTTGAAGTTATGACAATTTAGTTGAGTGAGAAAAATGGATCAATGGTGTGATAACCTACTTAAGTAAAAGAAAGGGGACAATTGAACAAGCAGCTAAGGTTCCCAATGAACAAGTGAGAAAGTTGAGGAGCTTTTTTTAGTGAAGGATTTTTATTGACCAATCAGGAATTGCCAAGTGGACCATAATATCCAAATGGACAGCTCTGATTGCAGGCCAGTTGTCACAAGCCTATGTGCTGGCTGTACACTTGGCTGCCAAGGGTACCTTTTTTTGGGGGGTCAACCTTGGACCATGTTCATGCAGGGTTCCACGTAGATACCCTTGACTTTAAATGATAAGCAAACTTCCAAGAAAAGAAACACAAGGGGAAAAAAACAAGAAAGAAAAGGTAACAAGAAATATCAAGAGCTGGTAGAAATGGGTTGGTGAACTAGCACCTAACCATGGTAAAAACCAAACTGGTAACCTCCCAACATTGGCCAAAACCCAATATATATATAAATTTGGGTTGGTTCTAAACATTCCTTGGCACCTTGTGTGTAAAGTTCCTCAATTTTGTTCACAAACCTTATGCCTAAAGACTCTAGGAACCTTAGCCAAAGCTACCTCCTGCAGTGTTTTTTTTTTTTTTTTTTTAACAATTTTTTTAAACCACAAAAAAAAAAATTTGGGGGAGAAAATTA
>Ga0116227_10003985_pt1 | contig 32364 bp, 19 predicted proteins | sample S1TSphgellanicum_FD_89693 | JGI IMG/M metagenome (GOLD analysis project Ga0116227, IMG submission 89693) | Host-associated microbial communities from peat moss isolated from Minnesota, USA - S1T2_Fb - Sphagnum magellanicum MG | ecosystem: Host-associated > Plants > Peat moss > Unclassified... | reverse complement strand
TACTGATATTCAGATCATGCAGAATGGTGTCTATGTGGGTAATAACAGCATCATTGACATGCATGCCAAGTGTGCGAGCATGGAAGATACTTGTAGAATGTTCAACACCGATGCCCAAATGTGATGTACTGACTTAGACTGCCATGATCATGGGACATCTGCAATGGCATTGGAACTATTTGAGCAAATGCAACAGGAAGGAGTCACGGAGCCAGATGTTGTCTCTTGGAGGGCCATGATTTTGGGGCATCCAAAATGTGTGTAAGGACAGAATGCTCTGGGACTGTTTCATCAAATGCAATGGGAAGGGGAGGCCTGGACAGACCATGTCACTTTTGTTGTGGTTTTGCACTTACTGAGGGTAAGCTTGTTCATTAACAGATCATTCAAAGTAGTTATGACTCCAATTTCTTTGTGGGCAGAAGCCTTCTCAGCATGTATTCCATGGAGCATGCAGGATGCTGCATAAGGTATTGGAATTGATGTGACAGATGCAACAACAGGAAGGGGTGGAGCCAGACCCTGTAACTTTTGCCAGAGTCGTGATTGAATATGCTACTGTGGCAACACTTGAGGACGGCAAGTGTATTCATGAAAGTTCACACAAAGTGGATTGGACTCTGACATCTTTTTGTCAACATGTAGTGACCTCATTGGCTTGTATGCTAATTATGGGAGTATAGAGGATTCATCTGCTTGGAGAGTGTTCCACAACATTTCCATACGCCTTGTAGTCTGTTGAATGCCATGCTTAGAGCATTTTCCATGCAGGGGCATGTTAAGGAAGCACAAGTGCCCATTTTGAACGGATGTGTCATGAAGGTGGAGAGATTTATCAAGTCACTTTTGGTTTTTTGGTCTGTCTGCTTGTACCTCATGCAGGCCTAATGGATGAAGTCCTAGGCTAGTTTGATACCGAGGGTAAAGAGTTTATGTTGTTTCTGCAACCGGGGAGCATTAGAGCATCTCCAATGGTGCTCAGTATGTAACTCTGGATAGTAAAATTAAATGTCTAAGTTGAGCTGTTTTCTTTTTTGGCAACCCCACCAATAAACTGAAACTGGAATTGCATATACATGGAGGACTACTAATAGCAAGCCACCTGGACCAATCATTGTGATGGACCAATCAGAAATACTGAGCTGCAGTCGTGTGCAATTTATTACACTCTTTCTGGGGGGTGCACAACTGTGTTGTGCCATTTCCCAGCCACGGCAAGCTGTACGAATTTGGTGCAGAAAAACCAATTTCCTGAGCTAAACCGGCAGATTTTGACTCGTTTGCAATAAATTTTATTGTCTGGAGTCACATATTGAGCACCTTTGGAGATGCTCTTACACCTGCATGCTTGATCTCCTTGGGTGTGTTGGCCATCTACAAGAGTCTGAGAATTTCATCAATACACTGTCCTCTGAGCCAATTGCTTCTGCCCGAAAGGCCTTACTTGGTAGGTAAAGATTCAGTATTTTATTTTTATTTTTTTTGAAATGACAAATAAAAAAACTGGAACTTCCTAAATACGGAAGCCTCTGCTGGTTTCTAAGTGAGGTAAGCTAGATAATATTAGTCAGGAAAACTCAAATAGGTAAGATTCATGCTGAGGAGCGACCTCAAAATACAAAGGGAAAAAAAATGACAAGTCTTTACAAAGAAAAAAAGTAAAACACCCACATAAACAAACATTTCACTTTTCAAAACACCTCACCCTTCCATAGAGGAAAACTTCTATTGAATAAGCCCTCCAAATACACTAAGAAAAATTGCCAGTTCTTTACAAAAAGAAAATATGGTATTGATGGGATGATAGTAAGGTGATAGAATGAACATTAAATATTGTATACTGTATCTATATAGGCTGATAATTGGCACTTCTTTGCTGAATATTTATTTATGTTAGAAATCATAATAATTTACAATTCAACATTATATTAAATAATGACGCTATTGTGCTGGAGAGCTTGATTCACATTTTTGACATGGTAGACATGTTTTTTTCAATTTCTTTGGCAATTCCAAAAATAATTTATTAGTGTCTAAATGCCATAGTAGGTACTAGGCTAGAGTGGCCAATGCCATTGGCCTTGATGTGAACTCTAAATTTGTTATTTTCGATTGAACTTCTAATGACAAAAACTGGTGTGGATTGTGTCACTAGCGCAAGTGTCAACATGATAATGTAATTGCTCCAAGTGTGAACAGATTCTAACTATAGCCCAATTGTGAAAAATATTATTATAGATATAAAATTAATAAATGCGAATGATGAAAAATATTCTAAATTCAGTATCTCCCTCTACCTATTGTCTAAAAGTTATGAAATCATCCCCATAAAATCCCATTCATCAAAGGCTTTCCAACAATATTAACAGCCCACCCCAATTTTCTAAAAACATTTTAGGTATGATTTTATGGAATTTTTAATTCAGTGATATTGTTCAATATTCGATAACTCTTGCATCATAAGTCTAAATATTATGAAACCATGTGAATGTGCCCCTACTCATTGAAGGCTTCCAAGGTTTACCAAAAGTGTGGTGGGTGACGATGTGGTTTAGGAGATGAAAACCCAAAGAAAACAAATAAATTTTAATTTTTAAATTATATATTTATATTTAATAAACTACCTTCCACAATAAATAGATGCCCTTAGGTTTTCCTCCCTCTCAAATGAGCTATATGAAAATATTTGAGCTTGAGTTCAAGAATAGTCATCTAGACTGGCATTGCATATTAATAAAATTTTCCATAAAGTATACCTTATTAAGTATACAAGTTTGGGTGCCAATTTCGTCCTTGATTTACCATCTATGTGAATCAATTATAAATTGTCTATTAAGGTAACCAAATTGAGCACCAAACAACTACAATTAACATCTAATTCTAAAAATTGTGGAAAGGAGTTTCGCTTCTTGTGACATAATAATGACAAGGTACATGTTGTTGTCAAAGATAATAGAGGCAAGGCATAAATGCTGGCCGTTAGGTTTTTTTTTTGTGGACAATACTTTAAATTAGGAGCCAGACTCCTTTTTTACCACTTTTGGAGCAGATTTAGTAGTTTCACTCCCCATTTTTTCATTGTGTGCAAATTTTCTCACTTTTGTCATTTGATTCTTTGATTTTGGTGAAACTAGTTTTTCTAGTATACAATTTGTGGGAATTTAAAAATAATTTTAAGATTAAAAAGAAAAAAAAATTCACTTAAACCTTATGTTGAATTTATATAATCATATTAAAATAACATCAAATTAAATTAGATGAAAATATATGTCAAGTATCATCCAGTTTGCTTTATTAAATTTATAAAAATCCAGTTTTAAAAAAAAGAAACTGAACTTTAAAAATTAAATATACATATATTTAGAATGATTAATTAATATTTGTTCAAGTGCATTTTTTCATTAAAATTTGTAATGATTTATAGATATGTACTAAGTTAGCATATGAAGATCATCATATATTTGAACAAGTCATTAAGAAAAAGATTTTTTTATTTTCTTTTTTTTTTGTTAGAACCTACATAATATGCCTACTTGAAACAAAAAAAAACCCACACTCAAAAGGTACTTATATTTTTAAATTTCAAAGTTACATTTTAAAAATTTGACATTTTTAGAAAATGCACAGTGTTTCAAATTCTCAAAGTGCAACTTTTTAAATTTCAAAGTTACATTTTGAAATTTTGACATTTTTTTGCAAATGTACAATGTTTCAAATTCCCAAAGTGCAACTTTTTAAATTTCAAAGTTACATTTTGAAATTTTCACATTTTTGCAAATGTGCAATGTTTCAAATTCCCAAAGTGCAACTTTTTATATATTAAAGGTACATTTTGAAGTTTTGACATTTTTGGCAAATGTACAATGTTTCAAATTCCCAAAGTGTGCAACTTGAAATTGTCAAAATCTTTATTTGGGGGTAATGCCCTTGGATGGGGTCCAAGCACATTACCACAATAAGACCAACACTCAGTTATCGCCTTGTGAGATGACTTGCCTTTTAATAATACCTTCACCCTTGGGTGTTACCCTACAAATATTTGGGTCATTGTCCATTATAGTTCATATTAGCATGCTATTGGGGGGGCTTTTCAAGATAGACTAGATGTTGGAGACCAACAAGGGGTTCAATGGGAAATTTTCATGTAACCTTAGATTTCGAAAGGTGTTTTCAAATGGTTTAGATAAGGGCCATTGGTATTGAGCACGGACTAAAATTCACCATTTAAAATGGGTATACTTTTATTTTAAAGTAATTACAAAGGTGATTTCCTAATCACCTTATTAATTTATATTCAATTCTTAATTGACAAATTGACAAATTGTATTACTTGTTATAAATGTTCAAGGAAAGGGCACCTTGCCAAAATAAACACCATGACACCAAAAGTGAGCCATGATGCACTGCATTTACTCATTAAATTTGCAATGAAATAATATTTATTTTGTAGGGGTGTGTGAACTTATAACTAACACTATTGAAATTCTATCACAATGGTTTCCTCAACCCTAAATATCCTTTTAAATCTACACTTAAAAAACCTTCCACTCTTTTCTAACTTTTCAAACATTAAACAACCGCCATTATTATAATTCAACAAATCAATTGAACCAATATTGTATCTCTCAACCTCATCCTTGGGAGTGTAAAACACTTTTTTTTCTTTTTTCATAGTCTTTAGTCACAACCTCCTCTTAAATAGTAGAGTAAAGCATTTGGAAACATTTCCTAATCTCGATCTCCTTTGGGGAGCTTTTTCTCTTGGTTTAAAAGGTACCAGTACTTGCCACATTCACTTTGAAACCCTTCTCAAATGAGAAGAACCCTTTCACTATCCAAGACAATATTTCATTGTTTGATATGATGATTGGTGTCCCATGGATGTAACAACAAAGTTTGTCAAGCCTAAATTTGTGGTGTTGGGACCAAAGGCTTGAATTCATAGATTTGTACTTGTTTGTTTCTTAGTAATGCACAAAAAACAAACCTTGTTGGTAAGTTTACAATGTCAAGTGCTTTTAATTTTAATCATCATTCTTGTGTGATTTTGGAAGTTAAAATTATTTCAATTTTGAAAGTTATCAAATTATGTTAATGATCTATTTGAATAGAAATCTACAAACTTTTCAACATAATTTGGATGTCCAATCGGATAAACACATTAATTGTTCTAGCTGCGATATTGTTCTTCAAGTCAAGAAAAACTTCTTTAGTTTTGAATCAAATTTGTGCCTTGTTGAAGTCAGAGAAATAAAAACCTTCAATAATAACAAAGCCAAAAAAATATTCATGGCATTTCCAAGTCCATCTTTGGTCAGACTAGATTTTAGGGTTCTCAAAAAAAAAGTTTGTAGTTTTCTTGAAGTTCTTTATACGTAATTGATTACTTGCATAACAACTCTCCTTATCACAAGCACAATTAAACACTGGAATATAACATTTCCTAACCTAGCCATGATCACCAAAATTACAAAAGGCTTGGTAGTAGTACTTCTCATCTTTTTCTCATCAAGAGATTACTTGCAAATGGGATTGAAGTCCTTGATTTAAAATTTAGTCCAACTAGTATTAACTAGTAACTCCCATGATAACTTCCACTTAAGCATCACACTACATCCTAAATAAGCTTGATTTAGTTCATTCATATCTAAAAACTAATTTAACTTAAATATGTCATGTAAAAAATGTGTAATAAATTATATATTTTTGCACACTTCAAGGGTGAAAGCATGGTAAATTAGTTCAAAAAACTATCCCACCTAAAATATAATTTGTAAATATGAAAACTTTCAACATAAACATTCAAAAAATAATTCAACTCATTTTGAAATGTCATTATGAAAACATCAATGTCTCCATTGGGTTTATTATTAGAGAAATATAAAATTTGAAAATGTTTAATATAATAAAAATAAATAATAAATACACTTTAAATTGATTGGTAATTTTTTTTTAAAATATTTTTATATTAATTCAGTTTGATGAATTTTGATATTAATAATAAAAAAAGAAATTTTACAAGTGCATTTTAATGCACCATTAACTTGAAATTTTTAAAATTTTAATTTAAAAATAAATTATGATCTTTGCTTGTATTTCAATAAACTTTCTTTATACCTATTTCAAACATGTGATTATTAAATATAATTATTTAAAAAATTTAAAAACATTTTCATATTAAATATTGTGTTAAATAATGTTTTAAAATTCAATATATCAAAGCTTATTTATGACTATTTTTCATTTATGTTTTAACTAACATAAGCAATCTAATTTAATATGCTTCAACCCTCAAATTTTGTAGGTCACATAGTTCAAATCCATTCCATGGAAAGAAAATAACTACTTGAATATATATTGTTTCAAATGTTATAAATCTTGGAGGCTTCGGATGCATAAGTACTAGGATATCATACGCATTTCAGACAATACAAGTGAATAATTGTCATTTCAAACACCCTAGATTCAGAGGTTGAATTTAATTCCTCAAGATCACTAAGATATGAATTGATTTAGATTATCCACATTATTATAAAATGTGGATACAATTCACTAGTCCTTGTTCACTAGACCAATGAATTCATTATTTTTCAACTAGTCTTTCTTTATTAAGACCAATGAATTCAGTATTTTCCAAGTAGCCCTAGTTTACTAATGTTAGTGAATTCACTTCAAATCTAGTGAAATCACTTAACATACACATATAGGGACAAATTTTATTGTAATATCAATTTTTAAAAATTTCTATATTCTTTACTTTTGCCCATATGGAAAAGAAAATCTTGCACAATAAAATATTACCCAGCTTGACTGGGTCAGGTCAAAAATATAATTGAATGGCTTTAGTTTATGCACTAGTGTACTTTGCAGCAAGTCTTAGAAAAACCTCGTGAAGCTCGTCTGTTGCAGAAAACATAGGCGTGTGATCAGCTTTTATCTCCACCACTTCAGTTTGGGGACATGCCTTGATGATGTAATCTTGAGATAGAGGAGGTAAGCATTGGTCAATGGAAGTCTTGATATACACGGATGGAATTGTTCCCTGCTTCTCCTTTGTATAGTGCACCACTGTGGAAAATTGTATCTTGAAAGATGCTGGTCTGCACATGATTTGTGCTAGTACCAAATCCTGTGAATCATATGACCAGATCAACCATCCATATGCAGGTACAAACGTCCAGAGAAAAATTGACCAGAATTTTTAAAAAGTGTTTGCAATTCTTCAAAAGCATTCAGATCAGTGCAGGATTGATCATGAAATTACTGCAGACCTAGACCTGATTGATTACATAAAGTTGTGGTACCGAATTACATTGATCAACAGAATACATGAACTCATGACCTGCAGCTGGATATGAAAATTAGGAAGGCTCAGTACCGCAGCTGGTGTTGTGGGTGAACTGTAAAAAACTTCCTGCAGGTTTGCCTTGTCGATGGTGATTGCGGTGGGAGGATTTTCAGGCCCGTTGCCGAAAATCTGCCTTGCATGTATCTGGAATGGACCAATTAGCGGGAAACACTGAAGAGACAAACCACGACAGGCATCCCATAATATTAATAAGCTGCAATTTCACTGTTAGATGTTAAGTAAACTCTAGTATAGTTTCTGAAGATTCACTCATGCAGCTGGGAAGAACTAGATCACACTAGCCTAAAGGAAAGCCATTGAAATAGGGCCTTGTTTCTTGCTGCAGGGACGGTCACTTTCCATTGGAGAGCTGCAACAACTGTGGTGAAAAATATGTAATTAATCGTGTTAGGAACTCTGGGAACACATGTCTTCATGAAGAAAAGGACGGATGTTGACCATTGTATGGTAAGTCACAGTTTGACTCAGACCTCCTACAATTGGTCAATACTTGACCGGTAGAGCTATGAGATGGCTGTGAGCATAATGGAAAGCTACTGTGATCACAACAGCCTAATGGAAAGATGTCCATGAACAGCGTCAGAGTATCGACATAAGTGCAGCCGGAAATCAGTGTTTTTCCCTTTCCCCATTTGTTTACAACTATTATTAATGCGACATGATCTGAGGTCTGCACACAGCTTGCATGATTTCAAACTGGAAATTTTACAAGACTTGACAAGGATCATAGGTGGTGAGAGAATCAGAGTTTGGACTTATACTCACGCCTTTAAAGTAGTCTCCTGTGGTTTCGAAGGAGACTCCACTTGGCAGCAGAGCACCAGATACATGAATAGCCAGGGAGATCTTATGCGTGAAATTCTCCATCGCATGTAACAGATTTATCGATCCAAGACTGTGCCCCACTAACACCACCTGCAGGAAGAACACACCCCGGTCCCCAAGATAATGTATATAAACCACCAATTCAATAACCCATGGCAGTACTGTACCGATTCCGTGAAATTGCAGCGTCTCATTGAAGTTCAAGCTAAACCAAAACAGAGTCTAAAACACAGCGTCTGATCAAGTTTACAATGACGCACTTCCAGCTCTGATGCTGAGTACTTCAATGCGAGTTCCAAGAACTTTAGCAAAATCAGTGATACGTAATTTGTGGCAAGTTTTGATGATGGGCATTGGTTTGAAAATAAACTATTCATGTAAGAGACCATAACTTTCTTCGCGACGGATCTTTACCTCTAGATATCTAGATTTCTTTCAAGCTGGATAGAGGAGTGCATAGACTTATTACCCGTTCCGTTGCAGGGATGGCATTCAAAACGTCGACCAAAGGCTGGTTTAAGACTTCGAAATCGGAGACCGTGTTGGGGTCGACAGCGCTGGCACCACAGCCTGCCAAATCCACCGCCGTTACCTTGTACCCCTCTGCCTGCAGCAATGCCATCGTCTTATAATACGCCCATGCTCCATGCATCGCCCCGTGCACCAGCACCCAATGAAGCTGTGACCCATCGACTTGTCCCATATCGCTGCTAGCACGTAGATAAGGTTCCAAGCGAATATGGATGCAGCAGATCTCTCCCGCCTCTAATCTCGTGATCAAATTTTTAGACACCAAGTGATCTTTTTCGACTTGATCAAAATCTAGACTCAAATTCACTTCACAATCACAAGGTTACTAGCTAGATCTGGTACAGCCTGCAATACTTGGAGACACTGGAATCTGAACTATAATGTTATATTGTAGAGGAGAATTAGGTCCTAAGAGGCCGCTCCAGAGCTGCACCCGGCTGGTGATTATCAGACACTGAGACTTGCAATATGATTTTGTTAACTTATGACACAGCTGCTGGCATATTAGTAACTATGGAAACAATAGTTTACTGCAGCAGCAGCAGCAGCTACACGAATTCTTCGGGGATGCTGCTTCGACAGCGTCAAGGCGGCTCTACGGAGCCTTCTTCACCATGATCGTGTACGGCAGCTCGTCTACGTCGGCAAGTACACTGAAACGCCGCCTAGCTTGACGACAATCTCTGCCTGGCTATCCTTGGGAAGCTGAACGAGGGAAGGAAGGAGCCGTGGCGGCGGCGGAGGAAGAGGAGAAGGAGGAGGAGGAGGAGGGAACGGGGTCCCGAGTCGAGCCGAGTCGAGCCTTCGCCAGCGCTTCCCGTGGACAAGCCCGCGACTTGCCGTGCGGTTTCCAAGTGGACGGTCCAGATGCATACGATAGGTACCGCAGCCGAGCCTTCGTCGGAGCTTTCCGCTGAGAAGTCCGCCCGCGAAGTACGGTGTACGGTGCCAACTGGACGGCCCAGATTTGGGCATCCGATAGGGAATCCCCAAATACATCACATGTTTGATCGCTTTGAGCTTATCGATTCCGGCTATATAGCCCGTGACGTGTGCCTAACGTACGTGGTCTGTCCTGAAGGAAAACGAGGCGTCACAAACACGCTGGCCATGCCAATAGATAAGATATTGTACATCTACCTACTTCGTCCACACTCTCTGAACACCACAAAAAAATCTGTTCCAATTTAAAGAGTCTAAACACTTTCACCGAAGAAACTAAACCAGTTCTAATAAGGTAAAACTTCCAAAAGTTGGATCCAATGCGACAATCCCTGTCCCAATAAATTCAAAAACTATTTTGAACATCATTTGCAATTGAAATTATGTGATACAAGTTTTTGTTTGTGAAGTATCCAATCACCAAATGTTGCGACACCTTGCTTTGGGCCTGGACCCTTTTAGATGTTTTTTTCAAGTCATTTTAGTCAAGAAGACAATGTGAAAGTAAGGACTCGGGAAAGATTGTTCAATGAAATTTTTTTGCACTAATAAAATGTTTTAGGTTTCATGTATGCTTTCATTAACTATTATTGCAATTTAAAAGCAATGCCTCCTAATTCATTTTTGTGTGTTACAGTATGCATGTAAAGACCTTGAAAAAGAAAATAGTATTGTTGGAAGGCATTTGTTCCTCACCATTTTACTTTTCATCTATGAAAGGCATGCATTGTAAAAAGCATAATGTCTGCTTCTATGGAAGTTTTGTTTTTTTGAAACAGTTGCCCTCCTATTTTAATTTTTTCTTATAGTACGGAGCAATGGGTATCACTAAAAGGAAATTTTAAAACAAAAATTTGTCCAATTCTTTATATATTGCTAAAGCTTGAGGCCATGTGATTTATCATTATTGGGCTTGCCCCGCTTGGGCCCTTTATTCCGATAAAGCTTGTGCCCTACCACTTTCTGCATGTTACTGAACTTCTTGTCACATTTTTGATTCTCCAAAGTAATTCATTATAAAAGTTCGATAGTACAAATTGTACACATATTCCCCCCATCATCTTCCACCATTGCAGGTGCCCTAATTTAGAGGTAAGATATAACCTTGTCATCTTTCTATGTATTGTAAGCTCTTGGAACACTTGAAGTTTCAATTACTGAAGATCTTTTGTGTGAGTTGCAATATATGTTTGGACATATAGACAAATGGGTTGGGGGATTTCCTACAACAATCTACTACATAATTTAATTCACACCCTTTTGAAACACTTGAGGTTTCCATTATGAAAGATCTTTTATGTGCCTCACAAATTACATTTGGGCATAGACAAATGGTTGAGGATTGCCCATAACAATCGACACATATGATAATTGACACCCATGTTTGGCAAAAATATTAAAACAATTAGAGGTTGAAATGAATTTGAATTTGAAAATGATGACAATTGTTGTAAAATTTTAAGATATTCATTGCTCATGTACCTATGGTATTATGGTATATAAGTGCATATAACCAGATATTTAACAAACCATAGGTTGTTAAAATTTAAAGAGTCGCCCAACACTGGTTCTGGTGTGAACCAGTGTTGTGTGGGTAAGTGTATAAAGTTTTCATGTACAATTCCACAACCCCATGTAAATGATTTGGAGGCATGTAAGTGTATATATCATACATCCTTAGTGATTATATCTACTTGCAATACATATTAATTAATTAATTGTGGGTGCATCTCAAAGGTCAAATTGGCCTCCCAAATTCAATGGTATCCTTTTTCCAGCCTTGGGGCCACAATACAAGGCCATAAAGTTCAGCAGTTATTAGCAACTTGGGGCAGATTGAAAAGATTTTTTCTACTCCAACCTTGACTCCTAATGTAGAGCCATTGGGGCTGATTTCAATTTTTGCCCCAATAGGAATGCTTGATTTGGGTTGAAGTTCAGCCATGACTCCTAGTGTAAAGCAGGCCTTAATATTAGGGCAACACCGTTTGTTGTGTGGAAGGTAGGAAGACCAACAATGAGTTAAGAGTTGAAAAAGCTCAAATTCCTTAATTTAGGCAAGAGCAAGCTGAATTCCTAACAACTAGCTGGTCCACCTCTCCTATTCTATTAATTAGATGAGGTGTCTCCCAAGTTCAATTATTTTTATTTTTATTTTTATTTTGCAAGGAATCAATGTGATTGACCCATCACTCCAAAAAAATGAAACTATGATGGCTCCCCAAAATAGAAAGTCCTATTTTGAAGTATAATGTTCCTCCCTTTTGGCCCACCTATATAGGTCAAAGGTGGACAACATTTGCCAAAGTATATGGGATAAAAGTGAGGAGTGCTATGGAGGAGAACATGTTGGGGAACACATTGGGAACTTGGGAAACATATTGAGAATCTGATGGGAACCCATTGGGAACTTTAAAGGAACATATTGAGAACCAAAGAAAAGTGAAAAAAAAATCCTTCGCCCCCACACTTAAAAGGAACAAAAGCAAGCCACCTTGAATGCCTTCCCATTGGCTGCATGAAATTTCTCTTCCCAAAAGAGTTGGTCACCATTTTTGGCCTGGGATAATAGCATTTGCAAAGAATACCCTACCTACCCATTCTAGCCAAGAAACATACACATGAAGTCTTCTTGAGAGTACGGTCTTATACAATTTTCAAAGAAGTTTAGACTGTAGCAATATAAAATTCTAAAGGGTGCAAATGCCTTTCTAGTAAGAGATGCTTGAGTTAGCATCTTCAGGTGAATGAATCCAAGTCATTTGTTGTATATTTTCTGAATGCTTTTGGTAACAATTGCTTTGAATTAGTGCTTTCATGAATGGGTGTCACAAGCCTGATTATCTAATAGAGAAGTGTCAATGAAGAGATAATTGGAATTCTCAAATGAGCCAATCAAAATGAATTATTGAAAAGTGAATTGTGACACTTTTTTCAAAGAATAATTTGGTTTCTTAAAAACCTCTTGGTATTTCATTCTCCTAAACCTACCTCATCACCTTTTGTCCTTCACATGTCATTTGATCGAGAGCCGTCTTAAAATGTACGATAGTAAATGTCAAATAAGGAATAAGTGATGTCACAAAGGATAATAAACAAGGACACCCCTCCCTTAAAGATTTGAAAAAACAAACTACTTAGCATGTAAAAGATTGGAATCATCTATGAATGTCAACATAGTTGTTTGGCATGTAGCTAGCAATGTGAGTACATACATAACTGGTTTTTGAATCACGTGTTACTAAGAGTCCAATAACCAAACTATAACACCCGCTATTGAATTCAAGTCTTTTGTAGTGTATATTTTTTGTGAGTCGGCGCTTTTATAATATTTGTTGTAAGGGTAAGTTTGAAAGAACTTTCACTTCATTATCAAGATCCCTTTTCACATGTCGACTATCCCTTTTCATATATCAACTACTAAGTATTAAAGTTTATGCATACTACCAACCATAAACCCTTTCACATTTCACCCTTTGGACAACCACTATTTTTGCATTATAAGTTATGTTCTTTTAAACTTGCTCGTTAATTATTTGTAAGGTGTCTTCACAAGCTCTATCATGAGTTGAATGCACATGTGAATATATTATATATGGGGTTGTAAACATTATCAATCAACTATAATTTGAAATATGAACTCATAGATCTAAATAACTATTTCAAGTATTCCAAGTTTTGTTTCAAGTCTTGTCTGAATCAAAATTAAATAGAAACTTTTTTTTTGTCATTGTAAAAATTTGTTCATTTCACGAATAGAGGTAGTGGTGGGTACGAGTTGTTTTGGCTCCACAACTATATGATTTGATTTGGTTTTGCTATGTATTGCAAAAGCTACCTTTGTAAGCATAGAAACTTTTGATAAAAGAGTTGTTTGTCATAGACACCAACATTAGTCAACATGACCATTATCAACATAGTCATGGATGAATTTCATCTATCATTATTCATTTTTCATCTATAACATGTAGTTAATTTGTAGTTTAAAAAGGTTTTCATGGAAACTTCCTTAAAATAAGTCTTCAAAAATATATAAAATAGGAGTAAGAACCCCATTACCTTTAGTTTATTTAACACTAATTCAAAATATGATTTTGCACCATAGTTTTGTTAACTTCATTTTATGAACCCATGTTTTCATATGTTATCAAAATAAAATTTCATGTTATTGTCTTTAATCTTTTAATATTATATGTTTGGATTTAGATTTAAACTTGTTTTTGTCATAGTTTGTCACAATTTTTGTGTACCTTGAAAATGTATTTAATTGTGCAATTTTCATACCTATGACATTGTTTTTATTTGGAGGAACCATACATGGTCTTCATAACATATACTTGACCATGATATCCGCCTTGTGACATCATGACCTAAAACTAATTTACAAAACAATTTGGTTGGAAAATAAAATCCTTCAAGAATATGCATGCAATTGTATGCCATTTTTATATAGCAGATATTGCCACTTTTGAATAGATGGACAACCCTTCCATTGGCAAAATCATTTTTTCGAATGCAATTCCATTGTTCAACTTTAAAATTGGATTTCAAGGTTGAAATGAATTATGAAAAACAAACATGGAAGTTGATATGATTGTGAGCTTCCTCTTGGGCAAGCTCTTATTATTGTTATTTCTTATATGCAAGCTATAATGGACGAATTTATTTTTTAAATTCATTCACATGAATCCATATCATAGTTTATTTTCATTTGATTAGTTTGAATGACATGACATAAATGGTTTTCCATGCTTTTTATTGGTTCTTTTGTCCATATTAATTGAAATACAATTAAAAGTTTTGTTTTATGCATCTATCTAAAAACATTGTCTAAAATACCCTTTTTTTTATAGACTTTTGAAAAACCCATGTTTCTTTCATAGTAATGACATTTGTCATTTTGCACTTTAAAATTTGCGAATTTACGTGGTAAAGCACCTTGTCAAAACATTCGGCATACATTCGTGAAACATTTGCCAACATGGACATCGCGCGCGACGACAGCCTATGCTGAACGGTAACAGTTACTCCCAAACCATTACCACTCGGAGTCAGGTTGCCGCCAATACCTGCCGGCCGCGCCGCCAGTGCAGTACGGTGCGGCTGGGCCGCCAAGCTTGATTAAGTTTGTACGATAGCTTGATGTCTTGCATGCCAATGCTTCGTTCTAGTTTGATCTAGCTTGAAGTTGCCAGCTTCCAAGTTCCATGTGTCTCTATGCAACAGCATAGTTGAAGATCTGAGGATAAGGATAAGGAATCTGACAGCCGCCATGGTCAAGGAAAAGGGACCAGAGCATGCCCACGTTGTCCAGCAAGAGGAACCCAAGACCCCTGGGGAAAGCACTAAGGTCAAATGCAAGTATTGTGAACTTGTCTTCACTGCCATAGCAACCAGGATTCGTGCACATCTTCTAGGGTGGATTGGATCTGGTGTGCGAGCTTGTGACAAAGTCCCCCCAGTGGTTACACACCAGTTTGAGGAGCTGGAGAAGGAAAAGAAGGAAAAGGAATTCAAGAAGCAGAAGGTTGAGCAGCTTGACAAGCTATTTAATGGGGAGGCTGTCAAACCTAAGAAGCAAAGCACCCTGAAGGCTGCCTTCTCCAAGCAGGATTGCTCGAAGGTTGACCGGCTTTGAGGTCAAGCATTCTATGCCAATGGGCTTTTTTTCCGTTTAGTAAAGGATCTTCATTTCAAGGCAGTTGTGGTAGCAACAGCAAGCTTTGGGGGTCATATGCAAGGCCTCCTTCTGTGGACAGGCTGCGAACAACCATTCTGGAACGTGAGAAGCAGCTCTGTCGGGATGGCTTCGCCTCCTTCCAAGAGTCTCTTCAGCTGACAGGGGCAACGATTACCAGTGACGGGTGGTCTGATGTGCGTAGGCGCCCTCTGTTAAATCTGCTCGTTGTTTCTCCGAAGGGGGAAATGTTCCTCAAGGCGGTTGATACGGGGGGTGAGACAAAGGACACTACTTATATTGTTGGACAGCTGATTGATTGCATCCGGGAGGTTGGTGCAGACAACGTCATCCAAGTTGTTACAGACAGTGCGGCAGTCTGCAAAGCTGCTGGCAGGCTGGTTAAGCAAGAGTTCTCTTGGATAACGAGGACGTCGTGCACCCCACATTGTCTGGACCTGCTCCTTGAAGATGTGGGGAAGCTGCCATGGGCTACAGAGGTGGTTACAGAGGCAAAGGCGGTGGTGAAATTCATCACAAATCACCACCAAAGTCAAGCACTGTTTCGCGGGAAGTCTGCGCTGGATCTGCCGAAGCTGGGGGACACACGCTTTGCCACCAACTTCATCATGCTAGACCGCATGCTGGAGGTGAAAGAGGCGTTACAAGAGTTGGTTGTCGGCCGGGAATGGAGGGAGTGGAACGGGAAATCCAATCATTCGGATGACGGGGACGAAGTGAGGGACTGTGTCTTGTGGAGCGGATTCTGGAAGAACTTAGAAGAGGTGCTAGCATTGACAAAAGGGGACGGTGGCTCTACTGTAGGAGTGCGATCGCGGGGGTGCCAATCGCAAGAAAGGTCTACGTGGCAATGTTCAATTGCGGACAGGAACTGGAGGCCCTGAGGGACGGCACCTCGGAGTATTATCCTGGGATCAAGGTCTCTGCTCATAAATATGCACAGGTGCATGCAAACTGGGAGAAGCACTGGGAGATGCTGCACAGCGACATGCATGCCGCTGGGTATGTTCTTGACCCAGAATATCAGTCTCCAGATAACGGGCAGCATAGCAACATAGAAGTGATGCAAGGGTTTCACAACATTGTTGAAAAGCTTCTGCCTGATGTTAAGGATCAGGTCAAGGCAATCGAATAGCTAGCTAAGTACAGGAACTTGGAGGGAGAGTTTGGCCGCCCGTTTGTCAAGGCAAGTGCTAAGAAGTTGCCAGGCTGGAAGTGGTGGGTGGAATTTGGCTTTGAGTGCCCCGAGCTGCAGAGCGTGGTGCAGAAGGTGCTAAGCCAGATCTCATGCACGTCTGTGTGCGAGAGAAACTGGAGCACCTATGACTTTATCCACAACAAAAAGCGCAATCGTCTACGACCAGACAGGGCAAACGATCTGGTGGAGGTGTTCTCTAACCTGCGTCTGATTGGCAAGGTGAACAACATCGAGTATGAGGAGCAGATGGTGGCATGGGACAGCGGAGAGGAGGAATTGGAAGAAGAGTGAAACACAGGTGAACTTGGCAAAATATTGAATTGTGTCTTTTTTTTATGAATTTGGTGTGCTAGAACTCAAGAAAGTTTAAAAGCTATTAGATTTTGCAGTCATGTCAAAACTTTTTCTAGTTTGTGCAGTCCAATCAGATCTGGTATGCAGTTCAACTAGTTCTGATGCAGGGCTTGACTGCATGCATTTGTTTCTTGAATCTTTTTGGGTGGTATGATGCCGAATATGCTTGGTGGTAAAGTGAGGACAGGACGATTTGTCCATCCAGGATAAAAGTCTAATAATGTTTTAAAGTTGATCAACAATATAAAAGCTTGAGGAAGATTCGTTCAACATTTGCTAGAGAGTGACTTCATTGGTATCTACTGTCCTGCCGAATCTGCTTGATGGTAAAGTTAGGACATGCTGATTTGTCCATCCAAGATATAAGCCTAATAATGTAAGTCTAACATGCCCGCAAATGTTTACCGAATGTTCACCAGTTGATCTATAAAATTTGTTAAAATTCGTGCTTCTTCGGGCTTCCATAACATTCCCGCACTAAGAATTTCATAACTATGGTTTTTTTACCATAGAAAACTACTCCATAGATAGTTTTTTGCAATTGCCATGATGCAGGTCTCTTCAAACTTGTTCTTATAGATCCATTCTCCTACTAAAACCAAGTTCCCAATATGTATAATACAAATTGTTGGACCATTTTGTAAATTGATGACATGTTTATAATCCATTATTTGAACTTTAAAAGTCTATAAGTCTTAATATTTTACAAATTTTGCATTAAAAAATTAGCCCATATACATCTTCAAGTCAATAATTATTGAAATCCAAGTCCTTATTAACAAATTATAACGTGCATTAGAACATTTATAATCATTGCAATGAAACCAAAATTATTCATAAATTTGACAATGTTATAATTATTTTGCACATTTTATATTGCAAATTTTAGGATATAGGCATTAGAGATGAGTATAACTTTTAAAACTTGAACCTTGTTGCCACAAAACACAATGTTTGAAAATATTTATATGATCCTTGATCATTTATCACAAATGCATGTTAGGCAATTTAGTTAAACTTGCTTGCTTACATTTTTATGAAATATAAAGAGATGCACATCAAAGTAGAATTTTAGGTCATTAGAGGCATCACAACAATAAGGCCCTTATTTACTTTAGCACATTGTTTTTGATGCATGTTAATAGTTTCTAGAAAATATTCAACAAGAGTAGTTTTAAAAGAACAAGACACTCCAACATACCACATGTTCACCATCTTCAATGAGTCCAATTAGGATTTTGTCTCATCTTCATGTAACACTTTTGGTGGACCTTTCAAACAAAACACAAAATGCAAACACAAAATCAAAAAATTGAAGCATGTTTGTTTGCAACTCTCTAAGGAATCACTCTCCTTAGTTAATGCAACAATATGTAAATCAATCAAAAGCAATTGTGTTCATTTGTTTCCTAATTGAAGGTGACAACAACAAAGTCCAATCACCAATTTGAACATTTTTTAACCCATAGCAAAGTAAGAAGCTAAATCTGAAGGTATTTTTTCCAAAATCTTCACAAATTAAAATAAAAGAGATTGAGAATTCAATAATAATCTTAAAGAAATTATGAAGTTGAAGACTCAACATGAATGTTGTGTTTAGTTTTCCAAAAATTCAACAAATTATATTGTATGGTGTTGAGGATTCAACACGAATGGCATGAATTCCAAGTATGTCCATCTTTATTCCCAAACCTAATTCCAACTTTTCTAGTACACAATTTGGTTGAAATAAGAAATAAAGTTTTCACCTTATTCCCAAAGGAGAACAATACTATCATATGCATTTGCAATCTTCTTGCCGCTCAAAAAAGTAAACAATTTCATTGCACAAAAAACAATAAAAAAATTAATCTAACACAAAACAATGAGGGAAGGAAAGGGAGACAAACAATGTTTGAGAAGTTCATTGAACTTTACATTTATTTTGTCTTTTTTCCATTTAGCATTTACAATCCCCAGCAAGACAAAAGAAAAAACATGAACTTATGATGAATTTCATAAGCAAGTTGTCCTAATGTTGAAAGAATTGAAAAAAGAAATGGAAAGGACACAAATGAACTCTAAATCATAAGCTAGGTTTTGGGTTTCGAGAATTTTTTGTTGATTACAAGCACAAGCAAACTTAAAATTTGAATTGTGACTAGACTAAGTACAACTTAAAGGATTAGAATTATTATAGCACTTTGATATAAAAAAGTCACCTCAAGACTTAAGACAAAAGTAACCCTAGACCCTCAAGCACTCATATGCACTAATGAACTATGAACCATGAGCTTACCATGAAGTTCAAAAGGAAGTGTCCTTAATGATTTCAAGCACATTATGTTAGAAAAACTGAAAGAAAAAATTGAAGGTGGGATGAAAATTGAAAACAAATGTGCACACATATTTCCAACAATAGAAAACACTACCCTACTTTTTTGCAAGATTCAATTTGATTGTTGAGAATAGAGAGTTGAGAATGCATTCAAGCTTGCATCCCCACGAAACTCTTTGATTTCTAGCTCAAAATTCGTCCTTTCAAAAATTCAAACAACGATCACAATGGCATTCGATCTCCAATTCCAAATTCATCCTTTCAAAAATTAAACAACACTTGTAATACATTCAGGGACTGAAGATGTTGGTCATTGAAGAGCCAAAGGCCTCTAAAGGATTTTTCCACCAATTCACTGACCAAAGGCCATCATCAAAAGCCGAGCAACCAAATCCACTCCTATGAAATCAATGGTTTAGGCTTTTAGGTGTTGGCCCAAAAAGAAACACTTAAATGGATGAAAAGCTCTCAAATCCAGTAAGAGCCTCAAAGCTGTTCCTTACCCTATAGTTCAAAGGTTTAGGGTTTAAAATTTAGAGCTGGCCCTCAAATCCAGTAAGAGCTTTGAAGCTGTTCCTTACCCTATAGTTCAAGGGTTTAGGGTTTAAGGTTTAGGATTTAAGTTTTAGGGTAACCTATAGTTCAAGGGTTTAGGGTTTAAGGTTCAGGATTTAAGGTTTAGGGTACCCTATAGTTCAAGGGTTTAGGGTTTAAGGTTCAGGATTTAAGGTTTAGGGTACCCTATAGTTCAAGGGTTTAGGGTTTAAGGTTTAGGATATAAGGTTTAGGGCTGTGAACTAACTGCCTGTCTGTTCTTTTGAAAGACAACAGCCTACCTGAGAACTTTGAAGGTTTCTCTTTGATTTTCACCACACTTGTCTGCTGATTGGAGATTTGTTATTTCAGAGGGTGGTGATCAGGCAGCCATGAGAGCAATGGACTAGGCACCACATGGAAATGATAGTTGTTCGCCCAGAAAAACCCCCCAATAATTTGGGGGAAAGTCTCACTAAAACTGGGTGAGTTTGCAGAGAAATGCACTCTAACTCAAGTAGGCACTACTAAATAGGTAGTCAACATTGATACATATTTTCAATGATTGGATTCAGGTTTTGACGTAACTTGTAATCTTGAAGAATCTCAATTCTTGAAGTGACAATGCAACTTGGGATTTTGTGGAAATGTTTTCTCCTGACTCGCACAGACTTTTTACTTTCTAAGAAAATGGGATTGCAAAGTGGAGAGAACTTGGTCGATTCATTCTCTCACGAGCTTGATGACTTTAGGTCAAATACAGCCAGTTGACTTCTGCAGATATCACTGTACAATTTTTTGCCTTCATCAACAGCTTGGAATAATGCTTCAAAGGCTTTACTTTTAGAGATTCATTTTTGTGTGGATTTTGCTTGCAGCTTAACAAAAAAAAACTTCATATTCATAACATCCCAGTGGACATCTTTAGTTTTTAGTGAGAGATGAAGGATGCTTCAAGATTACATTGTTGCAATATTACTACCATTTGCCACACCAATTCTCCTCTGATCACACGGGGATTCAAGTTTGCTGTATCTCGGACAGAGTAGGATGCCAATCATAATTCTCTGCAACTGTGTTTCAGAAAGAGAAGGATTGGATTGAGATTCTTTGCCACTGTTTCAGAAAGAATAGGATTTGCATTGAGATTCCTTTCCATTGTGTTTCAGAAAGAGTAGGATTCGGATTGAGATTCTTTGCCACTGTGTTTCAGAAAGAGTAGGATGTGGATCTCGAATCTTTGCTATGTCAAAGAGTAGGTTTCAAATTAATTATAGGGATTCAAGTTTGCTGTGTCTCAGAAAGAGTTACTAGGATTTGGACCAGTATTCTGTGGTGTGAGATCACAGAAAGAGTTGGATTCAAATCTGCAGTCTAAATTTGCTCCTGTGTCTAAGAAAAGTAGAGGATAATCGTTATCATATTCACTTCAGTGAACTGCAATGCAGCAAGAGAGAGGAAGAATGCATAGATGAAATTATGCCTGATGAAAATCGACATACGGTACAGGTCTCATCTCAAGCAAATCACAATTCTACACTTGATGATATGAGCTTTGACATTGTGTCCACAAACACAAAATACTTAGATCTTCTGTATAATTATTCTTAAGTGTAACTGTACAACTGTGGAGTTGCAATTGCATTGTGCAATTCTCTTACACTACAACCCAACTGATCGACAGATTGCTTGACATTGTCGATCGAGAGACGGGTTGTTTGGTAACCTGCACAGTGCCACCACAGTAGTCGTGATGAAAGATTTTGCTTTCCAATCCGATTCAGAACCTTTTTTTTTGGGCAAGTGTTTTGAGAAGAAACGATGAAAGGAAGATTGCTGGTTGTCTTGTCACAGAGCTGCAATTCTTGCTGAGAAATCACGAAGTTGGAAAGTACCTCTTTTTCATGATCTACAAGCCAAAGAAGCCGTGGTGTTTCTTCTCGCCGCCATAGCCTGTCTGTTCTTCCTCCTCTTTCTTCTCATGATGCTCATAAAGACCGAATCCAACGCCTGCAGCTGCTGCCGCCTCTGCTTCTCTCTCACGCCTCTTCTCTTTCGTTACTTCCTGCTCCAATCGCTGGATTTCAGCCTGCACAACGTCTCCCACCCACAGGCTAGCCATCAAGATACTTGGAGCACGAATTAGCGCAGAAAACACAAGACAACAACAACAAATCTGCAACAGGATTGATTGTAGCAGAGTTGTCGCTCACGTCGTCCTGGCCTCCGTTATAGGTACCCCCACCAGGACGAGCTCCATATCCTGCAGCTTCGTAACCACGTCCATCGGAAATGCCAGAATCTCTGGCACCCAAACCCAGATCCGAGCCTCCTTCACCAGCATACTCCCCTCCTCTTGGAGGCGGCACACCATATCCGCCGCCGTAGCTGCCCGGCTCGCGTCCATACTCGCCTCCTCCTCCTCCTCCTCCGTAGCCTACTGGCTGCCCGTACTCCTCGTCTTGACGCTCGCGCTGCTCGTAGAGCTGTTCGCGACGGCCTTCACCGGGCACGTACTCTTGACGCTCGTAAGGACCACGACGACGATCCTCCTCGTAAACGCCTCCTCCTGGTGGCCCATATCCCTCCGATGGGTACACGGGAGCCTCCTCCTCATACTCGGGTCTTCTGTTGCCGAACATGATCGCTACAACTTCCTGAACTCACGAAACTATGTATGTGTGCGTGTGCGTCTCTCTCTCTCTCTCTCTCTCTCTCTCTCTCTCTCTGCGTCTCTCTCTGGCTGGTTCCAAACACAATTAGTTTGAAGCAAAATCTCTGGAGTGAAACTGGAATGAAAGGGGGATTGCACACACTTGAGCGAGCACAGAAAAGATAGAGATCTTGATGAGATAACAAGGCACTACACAGCTGAGGAAGTGGTATGAATGATGACACATTGAACGGGAAACGACGGCTTTTGTGCATGAGATACTAGGAAGCTGCTTTCAGAGTGGCAGGGTTCAAGCGGGGGACGCGTGTGCACAAAAGATGAGATCTGCAGCAGCGAGTAAATTTATACCTTACGTGTACAAATCAAACAAAGGCTCGTTGCTGCAATCGCTGGAGCAAGTCTGTCAGTACTGTGGCGCTGATCAAATCCTCGAAGTGGGTCCAGTGTGACAGTGCCCGGGCGTTTAGTTCTTTTTGTCTCTTTGGGAGGACATTAAGCACCGGATGGGAACAAAAAGCTTAAACCCAGATTGAAAGAACTTAGTACCTCTAAACACAAACAAAAGCAGCTTGACGGATTACAGAGAACGCATTATAATTTGAGACTCCACAGAGAGTAGTACCTCTTGCTACAATGCATATTTCTGATGAGATCATGGAAGATGAGCATCTGATTTGCAGCAAATTTTGTTGCTTCTAAGCGAGTTTTCCTGCGAACGGACTAACTGACTGATCAGTGTGGTTCTGAAATCCAAACTAAGTTAGCCTTCTTCAATTTCTTGAGCTGAGGCAAGAATCTTGACACAATCCTATTGCAGTAGAATTTCTTGAGCTGGGGGCAAGTCGACTCTCTGAGGCAAGAATCTTGACACAGTAAATTGTTTGTAGTGGAATTTCTTGAGCTGGGTGGGGCAAGTTGAATCTCTGAGGCAGGAATCTTGATAGTCTAGCGGTTTTTGATGTGATTCTTGATCCATACACAGAACAAGGTGTTGCAGGATTCAAGCAAGATCTCCATGAACTTTTGAGTCTAGGTAGCAGCCATCTTCGAGTCATGTCCTGGCTACAAGACCACCATCTGAACCTCCTCTGTGTGCAACAACTCTGGAAGCTGGATGAGGTCCAATGACCCAGTGAACTAACTGCAGTCAGAAACAACAGACCAGACCAGTGTTGGGCGGTTCCCAGAAAATGGGGGCTCAGAGAACCGGCGGTTATCATTTCGGTTCTTAGAGTTCGCTGCTGCAGTTCCCAAAGAAAAAATTAAAAGGAAAAATTGGTCCAATGATCTTTTATAACCACTGGATGGTTATTACCGGTTCTTTCATGAAAGCCATGGGGTCTTTTGAGAAATTGTTTTCTATTTCAATCAAAAAGCCTGTTGAGTTCAAGTTTTTTTCAATTTCAATTGTGAAGGTTCCGTACACGGAGGCTATGTAATCTGAAGTTAGAAACAATTAGACAGCTACAGACAATGGTTCTTTAGTTTCAAGAACTTTCTCACATTGTGGTAAATCCGTGACACTTCTTCTTACACAAGTTCTTTGAATTATCCAGCAAATATGCAAAGCATTTGCATTCTTAAATAAGATGTCAATGCCTCCTCACAGAGGATTCTATAACATCATCAATGAATTGAGAGCCCTATCAGCTCACATTACACATAATCACAATAGAAGTTCTTGCTCTTCTACCCTTATACCAAGTGGTGATGGGAGACCATTTTAAAATTCTTGGTTTAAGGTACACTGACAGTTTTGGGTGCTTTTACCTTACAATTTCAGGTTTCATTTTTTAAATAAATGAAGGAAAAACACCCAGCAAGGGAACAAGAGAAGAAAAAAAAGAAAGGATCAAAGTCCAAACAAAAAATCACAGCCCAAAGTGTAAAACCCACAATGGGGAGCCCTAAAAGGAGAAAACACGAAACTTAGGACCTAACCCATCACCAGTAGCACAAAGCAAATCGTGCAAGAAGATGGACGAAAAACCTGAAAGGACACCAAGCCTAAAAAAAATCACTCTTGCTATCGCAACTGTGACATAAGATAGTGACAACCTGAACTCTCTGAAAAGCCATTAGCACCCTCTGCCTATAAAATGAATGTATAAAAAAAGGAGGACCTTCGAAGCCCTTTGAAGCACTTCACTGACCATGTCATGTCGACACATGGATGAAAGAACTTGGCTGCTTGCCTTCATTGATTTTGAAGACTTCTGCACAAGATGGTAGAAAAAGGTTGCATAATCCAGAGGAGGGAGCCAAACAAAACACAACCCAAGAAAATGCACCAGAATCATGCAACAGAATCATCAACTCTTCTCAATTTTGACTTAAAAGACACTTGTCATATGAGATAAGGTGCAGGTGGAGTCTAGAGTGAGCTCCAGGTGTACATGTTGGGTGATGTGCATGCCCCCATCCAAGCGTGCACATTGGGTTGAGCACACAGGCCAAGCCCAAAATAGGGCAAGGGCATGCATGAGGCGTGTCAAGCATTCCATGATGTAAACAGCCTTCTTTAGAGGCTGATTCTGTCATGAACCAATCCACTGTTCCATGCAGCAAATAACAAAACCAGTAATAATATTGCCATATAAACTAGTTGATTACAAAAAATAATCTACTGGAAATTATGCAATCATAGGTGAATTATAGAAGGAGCTTTTGGTTGCTTCCCCCCTAAAATTACTACACCTACAATTGTATGGTTTCCTGGGGTCTAGTCTTTGGTCCAATTGAGGGTTATAGTAAGAACAAAGGCTCATTGGCCATGGCTCAAGGGCTTTGCCACAGTCCCATCCAAAAGGTTGGTCACTATTAAGGTTTCACAAGCAATGGCCAAAGCAAGCACTCAAGTGTAAATTGCCCCTTAATGTTTACTTGATGTATATATTTGTTTAAATGTGGTACATCAAGTAAACATTAAGTGTATGTTAAGGACAGATAAGGGGCTGTTCTGTGAGCAAGGGCCCCCCCTCACAAGGCAGGACCGAAATGTGGGACCTGAATTCCCAAAACAGCCCTGTTCAAGGTCCTCACCTCGTGTAAACATAGCATTTTGTGTAGGGTAAAGCCCCAGCCAGCCTGCTTTACTGGATTAAGGGCCCATGTGAGATTAAGTGGGACCTGAATACCCAAAACAGCCCTCTTTGAGATCCTCACATGGTGTAAACATAGTGTTTTGTGTAGGGTAAAGCACCAGGCAGCTGGGTTTACTGGAATAAGGGCCCATGTGAGGTGGAGTGGGACCTGCATTCCCTTAACAGCACCATTCAAGGTCCTTACCTGGCATAAACATAGGATTTTGTGTAGGGTAAAGCCTGAGGCAGCAGGCCTTACCAGAATAAGGGCCCATGTGATGAGAACCGTTGCAAAGGCCCCAATCTGGTAAAGCCAGCTGCCAAGGGCTTTACTGAACATAAAGACCTACTCCAAAAAATAATTTAATTGTTTTTTGGGTGATACCTGGCAGGTACCACATGGAAAAAATATATAAAAGGAGGATAAGTCAAGCCTCCACACACGGTAGAAAAGTTCTACAGGTCCTTTGCAATCTTTTAAGAGCATTGGTTGATGATGGTGCCATGAGTTTCCCCCCCATTGACTTGATCAGATCAGCTCCCAACAATGGGTGCAGAAACATGGATCATAACCAATCTAAAACTTAAAGCAAAAAAATCAAACAAACCTCTGTATCCTCCTGTGTTTCTGTCACATTTCTAGAAGCAACAAGAAGACTTTGTGCCGTGGGATTGGTTACTGGCACTCAAGAGACGATCATGGCTCAGAGATCATTGGGTCATCAACATTACAGCAGCCAGAATCCAAAAAGAGTTGCAAAGAAGCAAAACTGTCATTGTAATCTTAATCTCATTGTTGTCATGTCCACTGTGATATACATATATATATCTATACATATGTCTTAACCCAAATACTCCTCTTCTATTTTGAACTTAAGAATTACAAAACCCACTCTCAGGATGATCTCCCTAAGTATATCAAAACTTCAACAGGTCTTGAAAAAACTGCTAGCTTCATGCAATCCTAAGGTAATGAGAAGGAAAAAAGCCATTCACACTACTACTGCAGAAATAAGTTGTCTGACTTTGTACTGCTGTGAAGGCAAAACTTGGGCAAAGGATCAAATTGCTAAGCACAAATATGTTGTACAGAAGGATGCATATCCCTTGCATGATCAAGAGATTAAATTTTGACTGGGTGAATTTTAGATGAATTTCCACCTTACTGCTCCTAACACCAACAACAGTTGTGTACATATCATGGTGGCTCACATGAATGACCGTAACAAAGACGGGTCACAAAAAAACTGCTGCATGAATTGCCAACAGAGCATCACTACTCCATCTGCATCGCCAGCCATCTGTTTGAATGATATCACCATACTGGACACCTCTGTAATTGATGGAAACTTGGACCGGGTCATCCATATCTTCCCAATGGACAGAAGACATTCTCAGCACAATTGTGTTGTAGCTCACCTGATGGTCAAACAGGATTGGGGGAATTGTTGAAGAACTTGGCTACAAGGTAACAAGATCCCTGGCAGTTGGTGACAGGATCTCCAGGTTGGTCCATGGTTGCTTGAACTCTTCACTCCCATCAGGGGATGGCATTCACATCAGGAGAGAAGATTGTGGGTGTTATGAAGTGGAATGTAGAGTCTGCCTGATGCGAAGAAAACTCCCGCCATGTACCGTCACCCATGTCATACACCACCACTAACATGCTTGTGTCTGCAACAACAAAAATCTGGTTTCCATGTGCAACACAAACACCCCAAAAGCCCAGCTTCTTATGGAGTGACTTTGGCATGATTGTCAACAGGTTCCAGTTCTTTGTTGTCATGTCCAAGACATAGAATCTGCCCTCAGCACCATCATTGTCCAGAGGTGCTACCACCATCACCATCTGGCCTCCACACAAAAGGGGTGTTTGGTATGCACTACTGTCAGGAAGTTGAGATGTGACTTCAGTCCACACACCACTCTGCACATCATAAGCTATCAGTGCATCATGTGCTGAAAGCGCATCTGAAGTCTGTGTGCATGTCCTCTGGGCTGTGCAGTAAAGAAGCCCATTGTGAAGAGCTGCATCCTGTGTATCAAGGAAGAGGTCTTTAGGAAGACTTCCTGATAGTTGCCATGAATCCAAGACAGAATCATACACCTCAGTGCCATGGGACTGATATGTGCTGCTATTTCGAGGATAAGCTTCATTCCCCGCCATGATGATCTTGTAGGCTTTTGTGGATTGATCCACAATCATATGCGTTACACATGGCCACCGCCACTTGTGGTTCATTTGAGGAAGCTCCCTCCATTTCTTGGTCACTGGGTTGCACACAATGAGCCTCCCCATGTTGTCACGGTTGTAGAAACACAAAAGCCCTCCCGCACCCGACCACACTTTCTTCCCTGCCAGACAAGGGAGAGAAAGAGGTGGCAATTTCTGCCATTTGTTGCTGGATTTGCAGTAGCCTGACCAATGGAACTCCCCATGTTCTGACATCTTGACATTGTAGCGAACCGGACCGTAAGAAGGCCAAGATGAAGACCCGGTTTCTGCAGCACGGGTTTCAAGGAACAGAGGGCAATGAAGAAGTGATTGCCATCTCTTGCACACTGTACCAAGACGGGAGAGGGCGGGGAGAGGTAAGTAGGCCAGAATGTGGTCAAGAAGCTCCTCTGGTAATGCACTCCAGATTGCCACATCCAGATTGCCATTTCGCATCCATGCTTGCTCCTTCTTCACTACTCCATGCCGAGATTTCTCCTCTTCTGTTCTCACCTCACCTTTTGCTGCTGTTAGCTTGGTCCTGGATAACAAGCAGCACACCCAGAAAGAAAACGTCAGCACGCATACACACAAAATGCATGCGAGCAAGCGAGCAGCACGAGATTTCTTCATTCACAACACTGCGTCACTGCACACACACAAGATTCAAAACCAAACGAGGCTTTTCTTCCTCTTCCAAATCATTCCTGGAACATCAAAAAATTGAGGAATTTGAGAAAACGCAAGTGCGGTGCAGTGTGTGTGCGAGAGAGGGACAGAGAGAGCGAGACTCCGAGGAAAAAATACCCACCCATTGGAGGTGAGAGTGCCAGCGACGACGTTTTTGGACGACGACGCAAGTCGCAAGCACGACAAGAGTCCGAGAGACTTGAGAGTGGAAAAAGCTCCCTTCTTCGTCGATGTCTGCGAGTTGGGACTATTGTTCTCCCTCCCCATTTCAGCTCGATGCACAACAACAAACACAGCAACCACACAGCAAGCAAGCAAGCGACTACAACTCTCTCCTTCCCCCCCTCCACTCCGTTGCAACAGCTGCAACGAGATCGATCGACACCACGAGGAGCACGAAAGACGACGGCGCACACACGCCCAGAAGCGCGCTCTTTGTTCTTGGCCTCAGCGCTAGGCAACGCTAGGCGAACGCTAAGCAAAGATGGGCAACGCCATCTTCAGCCTCTAGGCAACGCTAGGCTAACACTACGCAAAAGAAGGGCAATGCCATCTTCAGCGCTAGCCTCTATGCAGGGCTGCGCTAGGCAGGGCTACGGTAGCTTTACGTAAAAGATGGGCGGCGCCACTTTCAGCAGTAAGCAAGGCGAAAAGATGGGAAGTGACAACTTCAGCACTACAAAGGACTAAGATAGCGTCAGCCTTTTTTTGTTTAAATGGCGAAATTTCACCCAAAAGAGAAATTAAATAATAAATAATAAATATTCGAAAATGAAGTGATTTTAGAGGTTTCCAATAGCAAGAAGTGAGGAAAATATTAAATTAAAATCCCCAGATGTCCATTTATTTGGTTTTCAGTCCATATACCAAAATGTAAGAGAATATTAGGTTATAGCCAGATGTGGCTAAATCTTCCTGGGGGTGATCACCACTTTTTCTACATCTTCCTATGGATGATAGCCATTTTGGCGACAAAAAAAATCATTTAAAAAAACTGGCTTACTAGTGAAGAGCTAGGCAAAAAAGATGGGAACCGCCACCTTCAACTCTGGGCAACTTTCCACGTGTCAGCTCCACAATCAAATACGCATGTGGTATACTGAAATTTGGCAAATATAGTTTGGGTGATTACTATTAAAGGCACTAGCCACAATAGCCATGGCAGCTGCTGTCCCTCCACCAATAGCCAGAAAACACCCCTTTTTACCATACCCATGGGACCTCTTTTCTTTTTTCTTCTTTTTTCTTTTTAAAAATATCCACCCCCACAAGGGACCCATCCATTGTGGTGAAAACCACTCTCCCCTTTGTTTTATCACCCTTTCATGTGGTGAAATTTTATTATTAAAAAAAAAAGAGAGAGAAAATGTCCCATGGGTGTTGTGGATGTGATTTTCTTGGCTATTGGGGGGGAGGAATGGCAGCTGCCATGGCTATTGTGGCGAGTGCATTTAATAGTGATCGCCCAAACTATGTTCTCCTACTCAACACCGCAATGATGCCAAGAATCGACGACAAACGCCCAAAAAGGCCAATTAAAAAGGTATAAAAATGAGCAAAATGTGCCTAGAAGTCAAAGAGGAAAGAAGATTTTTTTTTTTTTAATCCTTTTGTTTTGGCGACCTTCAAGAAAATATTGTCTAAATATGGCAGCTTCAAAAGGGTTTTTCCTCAAAATGTGGCAACTTTGGCGCATTTTTTTCCAAAAAAGTCTTTGTAGCCGTCACACTACACTTCAGTACCTTGGTGGCTTGTGCACGAATTTTTTATATTATTTTTTTAAATGCTGAAATTTTCAGTTTTTTCTTTTCTTTTAAAAAACCAATTTTTTTTGTGAAGGAAATTGAAGAATCTTTTGAAATATTTTGAAATATTTTATTTTTGAAAATGGAATCTTCAAATTTAATTAATTATTCAGCAAACATGTGGTGAAGCCACCCTTGTGCTACAACTTTAAAAAATTTATTGTTGAGGTATCAAATTTTATAAAAAGAAAACGCTACTCCCAAATTGTGGCTACCTCTGAACACTGAAAAGAAAATTATTCATAAAAAAATAATTAATAATTTATTTGTTTAATGTTTGACATTACATGCATAACATGGGTCCAAAGCGTGTGTGGGCATCATCCTTTTTTTTTGGAGAAAAAGATGGATTGGGCAAAAAAGAATCATGCAATAGTACTACTACTTTCGGACCCATAGCCAATTTAATGTCTTCTTGTCTAAATTGGTTCCCCTTGCTTGAATTTTTCTATCAATTGAAAATTGGATGTACACCTTAATTATTATTTTTTTAAATTTGATTTCCTAGATAAGCAAGTACCTACTACTTTTTGTGTATTTTAGAATAATAAGGATTATTACTTATCTTTAAATTTTTCAAGTGAGTTGTACTTCTCATGGTGCATTCACACTTGATGTTAAGTCACTGTGAAATGAAAATCTATGTGGCATTTTAGGTATCACCCAATGTTAAATGGGTGATCGCTTAATGTTAAAGTGAATGTGAAGCTTAACATAAAATGTTCATGGTAAGTAGGTCTAAGTCCTAAATAACTAGCGCATGGCATTAGGGGACTCAACACTAGAGTCCTTAACACCAAGTGCAAATGCACCTTCAATGTGATGTAATTCCTCATTCATACTTGTACAATCTCCAATCTCATGATACTTGTATCATGTATGGAATGAGAAGCAAACCAAACCATGCTTTTGAAATGTGAACCCAACTTATTTGATTATTTCCTTCAACTATGGGTTTTAATTTTAAGAATTGAAAGTCCTAGACCCTAGAGTAAATCCAAAGAAAGCAATATTTATTTAAGACAATATATATATATATATATATATATATATATATATATATGTAGGACAATCAAATTCAATGTTAAATGTTTGTTTGTTCTTCAACATATAGAAAGTAAAATGCCACACATGGGTCAATCACTATGACCAAGCTATGGGTAAGAATCATTGTGTAACCCATGCATTGTGACCAATCAACCATAACCCAAGGTCTTCTTTTCTAGAATCTTTGTACTCTCAAGTATCTTGAACAAATTTTCATTGGGGAAATCCACTTTCACACCATTATGATATATTGACTTCATGCAAACTTTGACGATCAAGCCATTTTGTTATTATTGTTGAAGATGCTTTTAATACGGAACATTGCATTTAAATTCTTAAAGAAAAACTCGTTGAAACTTGGATTGGAGGGTGAAAACTAGTTTTGAAAACAATGACAAAATTGAAACCAAACATTTTCAAAAAAACCACGAACAAGAACACAACCACACGAAGCATTATCACATGCATAATAAAGCATCATAGCAATTATTTTTTTCCTTTGTATATTTTGATTCCTCACTGGGTTGAAGATGACACCACCCTCGTATAGCTGCCAAATTTTCAATGGCTGCTTTGACAACACCTTTTTAATACACAATATTCCTTCTCAACGAACCAAAACTGACAAGAAAAAGCCAAGGAAGCCATATGCTATATGCTATGCTATTGGGTCATGTCTGTGCCACAATGGCCGTTTGGATACACTTAGAGCCAAATGTACAAAAACCAAACTAACCGAGAAAAAGAAACTTAGGAAAGTTAAAGTTAGGAAAGTGAGAAAAGAAACTTAGGAAAGTGAGAAAAAAGGGGCAGACGGTATTGCATCTTTGCCATGTTCTCAATGGCTGCTTTTAATACACTTTGTACAATGCGATGATATTTGTAACAAAACCGAACAAAACCAAACATGGAAAGTTAAGAAAGTTTTAAGATAGGAAAGTAAAAAGAGTCGCACTATAATGCATCCGTGCCATATTCTCAATGGATGTTTGGATACACAATAAAAGTTAAAAGTTCCGAAAGTGAAAAAAAAAAAAAAAAAAAAGAGGTAGGTAGGGTCTTTACATCCATATGAAAAATAC
>Ga0116227_10003983_pt1 | contig 32371 bp, 25 predicted proteins | sample S1TSphgellanicum_FD_89693 | JGI IMG/M metagenome (GOLD analysis project Ga0116227, IMG submission 89693) | Host-associated microbial communities from peat moss isolated from Minnesota, USA - S1T2_Fb - Sphagnum magellanicum MG | ecosystem: Host-associated > Plants > Peat moss > Unclassified... | reverse complement strand
TGGTACTACATTTATTAAATCAGGATAAAGACGAGGTAGAAGCCTTTAGCAAATCCATCAGCAAGCTGCGTAACGAAATCCAGTTTTGTAACGTATGCCATAATATCTCTGATCTGCCCGTGTGCGAGATCTGCTCGGCTCCTAAGCGCGACCGTAGTTTGGTTTGCGTTGTCGAAGATACCCGAGATGTAATGGCCGTAGAAAACACCAGTCAATATAACGGACTGTATCACGTGCTCGGCGCATTGATCTCCCCAATGGATGGCATCGGCCCGTCAGATCTGGAAGTGGATTCTTTGATCGAACGTCTCCGTACCGACGAGGTTAAAGAAGTCATCTTCGCCCTCAGCGCAACTATGGAAGGCGATACTACCATCTTCTACCTGCATAAACGATTAAAGGACTTTAACATCAACATATCAACCATAGCACGCGGTATAGCCTTTGGCGGCGAACTGGAGTATGTGGACGAGATCACCCTCGGCCGCTCCATCACAACCCGTGTACCCTATGATAGCGTAATCGCTAAATAACCACATTACAACTTTATGAGCTTAAAAAACAAAGTCATCATCATAACCGGCGCGTCAAGCGGGATAGGCAAAGCCCTTGCTATCGAAATGGCAGGCCGTGGCGCTAATCTGGTACTCGCCGCAAGGCAATACGTTACCCTGTGCGAGATAGCACAGGATCTGCAGCAACGCTTTGGCATCCGCGCCATAGCTGTACAGTGCGATGTAACTAACGAGGATGATTGCCACCACCTTATCAAACAAACCATATCCACCTTTAAAACTATCGATGTATTGGTTAATAATGCCGGTATCTCCATGCGTGCCTTACTAAAAGATGCCGACCTAAGCGTGATCAAAACACTAATGGATGTAAACTTTTGGGGTACTGTTTACTGCACCAAATACGCCCTGCCATTCATCACCAAAACACAAGGCAGTATAGTTGGCGTATCGTCCATAGCAGGCTACAAAGGCTTACCCGGTCGCACAGGTTACTCCGCATCAAAATTCGCAATGAACGGCTTTTTGGATGCGTTAAGGGTAGAAAACCTCAAAACCGGGGTCCACATCATGACGGCCTGCCCCGGTTTTACAGCCTCCAACATCCGCAACACCGCCTTAACCAAAGATGGTACCCAGCAAAGCGAAAGCAGCATGGACGAAGCCAAAATGATGAGTTCAGAAGAAGTAGCCAAACGCATAGCCAACGGCATCGAGGCTCGCAAACGCACCCTCATCATGACGGTACAAGGCAAGCTAACCGTTTTTTTAAGTAAGTTTTTACCGGGATTGCTGGATGGCATGGTGTACAACGTTTTCGCCAAAGAGAAAGACCCGTTGTTGAAATAATCAAACCCTCACTATCGCGTCATTGCGAGCGATAGCGTGGCAATCTCTATATAAGACGATTGGCGATGCCCTGGGCGAATAAATCTTAGGTATTCTTAGGTGTTTTAACTTACAAATCGTCATGCTGAACTTGTTTCAGCATCCCATCATAACAGTCGCCATACTGCTCATTAACTCCAATAACCTAAACGCTAAATTCATTACCATTTTCGCAACCTATCCTGACGAGTTAGTCATAAATACATAGGTATTTATCGGTATTTTCAATCAAATTTAAAACTGAAATTATGAATTTGATAATAGGATAATCAAATTAACTAGCGCTACCTCAATAACTTAAATAATAAATTTGTCGGTATTTGTCGGTATTTTAAAAGAACTTTTGTCGCCTTTTGGGATCAGCGATTTGCTAATACAAAGATACGAAATCTAAATCAAAGTCTTGATTCCTGATTCTCGCATTGCCTCTAACTCACAAATACATCTCCAGATCACCCTTACCTTCCCTGATGATCTCAAATTCACCCGTGGTGCAATCAACTACGGTACTGGGCACATTATCCCCATAACCACCATCAATCACCATATCAACCAGATCTTCATACTTCTCGTGTATCAGTTCCGGATCGGTGGTGTATTCTACGATCTCATCTTCGTCTTTAATAGATGTTGATAGGATCGGATTACCCAAAGCCCTTACAATTTCGCGCGCTATGTTATTATCTGGCACACGGATCCCCACTGTTTTTTTGTTGGAGCTGAGCAGCTTGGGTACATTGCTGTTCGCGTTAAAAATAAACGTGAACGGCCCCGGCAACGCCTTTTTAATCACCCTGAAGGTTTCGTTATCAATAGGTTTAATATAATCGGATATATGACGCAGATCATAACAAACAAACGAAAAATTAGCTTTCTCCGGCTTAATATTCCTGATTTTACAAATGGCCTCAATAGCACGGTGATTGGTAATATCGCAACCCAAACCATAAACAGTATCGGTAGGGTAGATAATGAGCCCGCCCTTTTTTAAAACCTGAACAACCTGGTCAATAGTTTTCTCGTTCGGGTTTTCGGGATATATTTTAATTAGCATGATAGGTAGATTATAGCAAATACTATTCCGCTAAATTATGCAAAATAAAAAAGCCATCCTTGCGGGGATGGCTTTAAATATAGCAAAGCTTAAAATTAAGCTTGTTTAGCAAATTGTACGTTGATGATCAATTTAATGTCTGATCCTAAAACGATAGCGCCGGCTTCAGTAACACCATCCCAAACCAAACCAAAATCTTTACGGTTAATTTTACCTGTAATTTCAAAACCGGCTTTCAGGTTACCATAAAAATCGGTAGCGGTACCGCCATGCTCCAAATCAAGTGTAACAGATTTGGTTACATCTTTAATAGTTAAATCGCCAGTTAGGCTGTCAGCAGTAATAGCTGTCGATTTAAAAGTGATCTTTGGGTATTTTTCAGCATCAAAAAACTCGGCGCCTTTTAAGTGACCATCACGCATTTCCTGGTTGGTATCAATGCTGTTAACATCTAAGCTGAACTCGGCGGTAGCACCTTCAAAGGTATCGCCTTCGGTTTCAACTGTACCTTCAAATGTTTTGAACGAACCTGTTACTGTAGAGATAACTAAGTGTTTTACTTTAAACTGAACTTCTGAGTGCATTGGGTCCAAAACCCATTTTGTAGTTGCCATAATATTGTGTTTTATTGATTAATTTTTGATTTATAACACAAAGGTAAATAAATAGTTGTTTAAACATGTAATTTTATTGTCAACAAAAGTGCATAAAATTCAAATTTTATAAAAAATTGAAAATCAGGTCTTATGAACGCTTTTTATCCTGCGATAATAGCTATAAGAAGATGCTTAGGGGAAGATGGGAGATTAGCAACGGTACTATTCGTTAATATCGTCGTTTACCGATTTTGTAGAGGCTCTGTGAGCACGGCTCTCAAAAACATAATCTGGTTCACGCAAAATCTCTGGAGTTTTTTCAACCGGGGTAAACTTAAATTCATACTCCGGCTCTGGTTTAGCTTTGGGCTTTTGCCTAACCGTGTACGAGTACCAGAAATATAAACCCAGGAATAAAAAAACAGGGGCAACTAACGGCACATTATCGGCACAAAAGTTTGGCCAGCCATCCGTCATAAAATAATGGATTCTCTCGATAGGAACGCCACCACACAGGTAGAATAAAAACACAAGGTAATAGAATACACCAAGCGAGGTCAAAATGATCGCCACATATATTCTCCACAAATAACTTTTTACCTCGTCCATCTTGTGCTAAAATACGTGTTTAAACCGTAATTTGCAACAAAAAGATGATTTTTAGTCGGCTACCGCTCTGAACATCAGCGCACCTACAGTTAAATTTGTACGGCTGTCAATGATGATCGCGCCTCCATTAGCTTTGTTATCCTGATAGGCATCAAAGGCCAAAGGCTCAGCGGTTTTAATAATAATTGAACCTATGTCGTTCAAATTAAAGGTGTCGGTATTTACTTGCTCTAAAGTATTGATATTTACCTTGTACAATACTTCGCTAATCTTACAACGTGTGGTTTTGCTATTATGCTGAACCAAATAAGTTAAACTTTGGTCCATCGGTTTGGTATCCATCCAGCAAATATCGGCTTGTATCATTTGTGATACTTTAGGCTGATGCAATGCATTTACCAAAATATCACCACGACTGATATCAATTTCATCCTTCAAATGAAGTGTCACACTCTGCCCGGCAGTAACTTCGTTAGGTTGTTGATCAAATATTTCCAGCTTGCTAATCGTAGAGCTAAACCCAGAAGGCAAAACAGTAACCTTGTCATTCACCTTGAACGATCCGCTTAAAACCCTACCTGCATAACCACGATAATCGTGCAATTCCTCAGTTTGTGGGCGCACCACCCATTGCACCGGCATACGGGCGTGATCTGTACTGTCGTCAATGGCAATTTCAACGGTTTCTAAATGGTCTAAAAGGCTTTTGCCATTGTACCAGGTAATGCGGTCGCTTTTGTAAACAATGTTATCGCCCTTTAAAGCGCTCACCGGTATATAAGTTACCTCGCCTAAATTTAACTTGGTAGCCATGGCGCGGTAATCAGCAACTATTTTGTTAAAGACAGCCTCATCATAATCAACCATGTCCATCTTATTAACAGCAACTACCACATGTGGCAAAGCCAAAAGCGATACCAAATAGGAGTGACGGATAGTTTGCTCAATAACACCTTTACGGGCGTCTATCAATATAATAGCCAGATCAGCGTTTGATGCACCGGTAACCATATTACGGGTATATTGAATGTGCCCCGGGGTGTCGGCAATAATAAACTTACGCTTTTCTGTCTGGAAGTATTTGTAAGCCACATCAATAGTGATACCCTGCTCGCGCTCAGCCTTCAAACCATCGGTTAAAATGGCAAGGTCAATCGTACCATCATCGTTTTTACGATTTGATTGCTGCAAAGCCTCCAGTTGATCGGCCAAAATAGATTCACTATCATATAGTAAACGCCCAATCAAGGTACTTTTACCATCATCAACACTACCAGCCGTTAAAAATTTTAGAATGTCCATTTGTTATATCTCATGTCATTGCGAGGAACGAAGCAATCGCGAACTATACAGGGCTAACCTAACCTGCTTACGTGCGATTGCTTCGTTCCTCGCAATGACAAATTGTGTTATTGTTGTATTACTTCAATATTCGAAATTCAATATTCAGTGTTCGATATTCAAAAAATCTCATATCTCACATCTCAATATTCAAATCTTCCTTAAAAATACCCGCCTTTTTTCCTGTCCTCCATCGCCGCCTCGCTCACTTTATCATCCATCCGTGCGCCACGTTCGCTGATCTTCGATTCGCTGATCTCGTTAATAATATCATCGATCTCAAACGCGTACGATTCCACAGCTGCCGTACAGGTCATATCTCCAACGGTGCGGAAACGTACATTTTTGCGCGATATAATATCATCCGCATCCATGTTTAAAGCCTCGGCGGCAGCCATTAGCTGACCATTCCTCGTAATCACTTCACGCTCATGCGCGAAATAAATAGAAGGCAAAGCGATATTTTCTCTACGGATATAGTTCCAAACATCCAATTCGGTCCAGTTACTGATCGGGAATACACGCACGTTTTCACCTTTGTGGATCTTACCGTTGTAAATGTTCCAAAGCTCTGGGCGCTGGCGTTTTGGATCCCACTGCCCAAACTCATCTCTTACGGAAAAGATGCGTTCTTTAGCTCTGGCTTTCTCCTCATCACGACGAGCTCCACCAATACAGGCATCAAATTTATGCTCAGCAATGGTGTCCAATAAAGTAACGGTTTGCAAAGCGTTGCGGCTTGCATTTTTACCTTTTTGCTCGATAACTTTGCCCTGATCAATAGAATCCTGAACATAACCTACGATCAGCTTTTCGCCGATACGCGCTATCATTTCATCGCGGTATGATATCGTTTCCGGGAAGTTATGCCCGGTATCAATATGCACCAGTGGAAAAGGAAATTTACCCGGACGAAAAGCCTTCTCGGCCAGTCTAACCAGTGTAATGCTATCCTTACCACCCGAAAATAACAGGGCAGGCTTTTCAAATTGCCCGGCTACCTCGCGTAAAATATATATCGCCTCAGCTTCCAGATCGTCCAGATAATCCAGTTTGTGTCTACTCATCTTATTCTAATTGCTTGTATTCTCCTCAAAAAAAGTTTCTTCGTGTGCTTCGGTACTGTGCAGCCCGCATTCTTTTTTCGATTGATCTTCCCACCACCATCTTCCCGCGCGGAAATCCTCGCCTGGCTGTACAGCCCTTGTACAAGGCGCGCAACCAATGCTCGGGAAACCTTTGTCGTGCAGTGGGTTATAGGGTACGTTATTTACTTTAATATATTCTTTTACCTCGTCCAAGTTCCATTCAAATATCGGGTGGAACTTGATCAATTGGTTACCCTCATCCCATTCCACATTGTGCATATCCTCACGGTTAGCGCTTTGATCGGCCCTGATGCCGGTTATCCAAACATCATTACCCTGTAAAGCGCGTTTCAAAGGCTCCAGCTTACGGATTCCGCAACACTCCTTCCGATTCTCAACCGATTCGTAAAAGCTGCTTGGCCCTTTCTTGCTCACCATCGCTTCAACAGCAGCGGCTTGCGGATAATAGGCGTGAATGTTGGCCCCATACATTTCCAATGTACGATTCCAAACATAATAAGTCTCTGGGAATAATCTGCCGGTTTCCAAGGTAAAAACCTTAATGGGCAACTTATTGGCAAATATCATATGACTAATTACCTGATCTTCCCAACCAAAACTGGTCGAAAATATAACCTTACCGGGAAACAGGTTGGCTAATTTAGTCAAAGCCTCAACAGGTGTTAAGCCCGCCGTGAGTTGTTTAATATCGTGAACCGCTTTACTCATGGCCTTATAATATTTTCACAATAAACTTTTCGATGCTGTATAAACTGATCAAAATTACAATAACCGCTACCGATATCATAATTGCTTTTGTAGATATTTGGTTGGATACCTTAGCCGCTATAGGCGATGCCAACGCGCTGCCAATAACTAAACCCAAAACCGCTTCCCAATGATTACCATGGCTCAGCATAGTAATAAAAGTTAACGAGCTCATCATGGCAATAAAAAACCTTGATAGTTTTACTGTACCTAACGAAAAGCGGGCATTACGGCCACCCGCTATCAGCGATGATAACACGATCGATCCCCAGCCGCCGCCGCCAACAGCATCAATAAAACCGCCGCCAAAGCCTAACAAGGCTATGCGTTTAATTTTTTTATCGGTTTTTTTATGTTTGCCTTTAAATGCTTTTCTGAAGATTACGATACCCAGTATTAAGGTATATAACGATACCATAGGCTTGGTGTACATACTATAATGCTCCAATGATGACAGGATATAAGCCCCGCCTACCGCACCAATAATACCCGGAATCAGCAACAGCTTAAACAAGCGCCAGTTAACATTACCCATGCGGTAATGCATCCAGCCGGCAATACCGTTACTCATAATCTCTGATAAATGCACAGCCATACTCGCCGCGGCAGGAGGGATACCCATCGTTAACGAGAAGGTTGTAGAAGTAACCCCATAGCTCATCCCAATAGCCCCATCAATCATCGCGAAGATGAATCCGGCAAGTAAAAAGTAGTAAAAAGTAGGACTAATCGTCTCCACAAAACTCTGGAAATCGGGGTTCTTTAACCAAAATGCGGTAATAGTGATCCCGATAGCTGCTACAATAGAGCACCATATCAACCAGTTAAAGTTTTTCCTTATCGAGATATCGGCCTTAGGCTCCACCAGTATCGATGTTACCTCGTTTAGTTTTTTAACCTTATCGGCAAAATCGCCGGTTAGTGTGTTGCGTAACTGGCTCATTTGCTGCAATGTGGTATCCAATTCGTCTGGTAAATTATCGTTCAGCACTTCTTTTAATCTTTTGGCTACCGTTGGCGATTTGCCATTGGTTGATATTGCCACTTTTAAATCTCCTTTTTGTACGATGGATCCTAAATAAAAATCGCATAACGATGGCTTATCGGCCACGTTCAATAATAAATTATGTTGGTGCGCTACCTCGCGGATGTAGTTGTTTAACGAATCATTCCCCGTAGCTACCACAACTAAATTGGCACCTTCCAAATCACTCTCGGTAAACAAACGCTCATGAATAGTTACCTGTTTATATTGCGCAGCCAAACTATAAACCTCGTGCGAAACAACCTCCGCGATCACGGTAACCTTAGCCAGCGGACTATTATTCAAAATAGCATTCAGCTTCTCCAACCCCACATTACCCGCGCCAATCAGTACAGTATGCAGCTCATTCAGCTTTAAAAATACAGGGAACAGCTGGTTACCCGCTAGGGTATCCTGTGTATCTGTATTCGTAATATCTTTCGGCTGCGAACTCATTCGTAATTATTATGCTTGTATTAAAGCCTCGCGTTTAACTTTAACCGTATTAACAAAGTCGTTAGCCTGTTGTAAGTAGCTTGTCGCGAATTCTTCTGATGGTTCTTGTTTGTTGATCTGTAAGATCAAAGCATCAAAAGTAGAACCCCCCAAATCAATTTCGCCCGTAGCTACATACTGGTTATCAAACTCACGAATGATGCCAGCGTGCGTGCTGCTATTCACACCTTTATCCAATAATAAAGCCTTAGCCGCGCTAATGAACACACTGTAAGAGTGATAAATAGAATCGGCAAAACGGCTTTCGTTATATGCTGCTTGTGCCCAGCCAAATTTTTCTTCGGCTTCAAATATCAGGGTAGCAACCAGGTCAATTACCACACCTGCACATTCGCCCACACCAATAGCGGTAGCAAAGGTTTCTTCGTGGCCCCAGTCAACAAACTCATCATCCTGTAAAGTAGTTAAGTCGGCAATTGGTTTTAGCAACTGATAAAAATAATCCTTACCCTGGCGGTCGTAGTAATCGTTAAAAAGTTCGTTATCGTTAGTGTTAGTCTGGTAATCGTTCAAAACCGCACGTAAAACAGTAGTAGCGCGTTTAGCCGGAACTTTGGTGATCTTATCAGCCGCGCGGCCTATGCCATCGCCAACCACACCACCACCCAACAATACCTGTACAGATGGCAATACTTTACCCTGTGCCTTCAACGAGCTGCCATGAAACCCAATATGCGCCAACCCATGCTGACCGCAACTATTCATACAGCCGCTGATCTTGATTTTAATATCACGATTATAGATCAAATCTTCATATTCAGTATAAACAACATCCTCTAAAACTTTACTTAAAGTCATGCTGTTCGAAATTCCCAGGTTACAGGTATCAGTACCCGGGCAGGTAGTTACATCGGCAACGCTATCAAAACCTGGTGCGGCTAAACCTAATTCAGTCAAGCCATTAAATAAATGCGGCAAACTGTCTTCAGTCGCAAATTTTAACAACAACCCCTGGTTCTGCGTAACACGAATTTCATCGGCAACATAAGGGCGAATCGCTGCAACCAGTTTACGTGCCTGTTCGGTTGGTATATCGCCAACCTCTACCTTAATATATACACCAAAAAAGCCCTTTTGCTTTTGTTCAAAAACGTTGGTCGCTCTCCAGTGTTTGTAACGTGACACGTTAACCGGTTCAACAACAGTCAATTCCGCTTGGGCGGGAACTTGCGGTTGCGGAACAGCGTCGCGGTCTATCTTAAATGTTTTTACCTTATTAGCGATAGTTTCCTCGTCAACCAGTCTCAAAAACTCCTCTAGTCCAATTTTTTGGATCAGGAATTTCAAACGGGCCTTATTGCGGTTATTACGCTCACCATAACGATCAAACACGCGGATCACCGATTCAGTGTAAGGAATGATCAGGTCTTCATGCAAAAACTCATGCACAATATGCGCCAAAGCAGGTTGTGCGCCTAAACCGCCACCCAAGGCTATTTTAAAACCACGCACTTCTTCACCATTTTCAATTTTTACTTTCGGGATAAAACCCAGGTCGTGAATAAAAGAAAAAGCGGTATCAGCCTCGGTGGCCGAGAATGAGATCTTAAACTTACGCCCCATTTCCTGGCAGATAGGGTTACGCAAAAAGAACGAGAACATAGCATGCGCGTATGGCGATACATCAAAAACCTCATCAGGATCGATACCCGAAGTAGGGGATGATGTTACGTTCCTTACCGTATTACCACAAGCCTCGCGCAAAGTAACATCATCCTGCTCCAACTTGGCCCATAACTCTGGCGTACGCTCCAAACTCACATAGTGTATCTGGATATCCTGGCGGGTGGTTAAGTGCAGGTTGCTGCTGGCGTATTCGTCACTGATCTCGGCAATCTTCAGCAATTGCTTAAAAGTAACTTTCCCGAAAGGTAATTTAATGCGTACCATTTGTACGCCGGGTTGCCTTTGGCCGTAAACACCACGGGCCAAACGCAAACTCCTAAACTTTTCGTCATGGATTTTGCCGTCGCGAAAGTCACGGATCTTTTGTTCCAGATCAATGATGTCCTTTTCAATAACCGGATTTTCTAACTCGGTTCTAAAGCTTTGCATATAGTTAGTTTAGCGCTATCATTTAAAAAAAATTCCCCTTTGGCTGTGCCGAAGAGGTATTTGCTATCTCGTATAGATCAATTTACACCTCTAATAATCATTTGTGCATACAGCATTGCATACGCATCATCTGATCAGTTATATGTGGCGTTACTTTCATCCCGACAAATATATATAAAGTATATGGAAATGGTAGTCTTACTAGGATAATAATTTGAAAAGACTAAATACTTACATTAAAATTAGATTAGTGAAACCAGATTAACCTCACGGTCAATGATATCGGCAATACTGGTTTCGCTTAAAATTTTCAGGGTTACATCGCGTACATCAACAAACACACTGCGTATGCCGCAGGTTAATTCAGATTTGCACTCTTCGCATTTATGGTAAAAGTTTAAGCTGGCACAAGGCACCATGGCAATAGGGCCGTCGGTGATGCGCATCACCTGTACTAAGTAAATGTCTTTAGGGTCTTTGTTTAAACTATATCCACCGCCCGCGCCTTTTTTGCTGTATAAAAATCCCGCGTTTCTGAGGTCAAGTAGTATTTGTTCCAGGAATTTTTTGGGTATTTTCTCTTCTTCTGCAATTTTTGAGATCTGCACGGGTGGATTTCCCATGTTTTTGCCCAAGCTTACCAAAGCTTTAATCGCATATTTAGTTTTTTTAGAAAGCATATATCGGAAAACGAATAATATTGGATATAAAGAACGGCAAATTATTGGTTATTGCAAAATTTAGCGCTCTATTCCAGTTATACGGCAAAAATATCGCTTTAGTTGCTTTAAACAGGTAATTTTGTTAAAATAAGGTCTTGCTTTTTGGTGCTAAATCAAACAAGATAGTTGTATTTTTAGTCCGTAAGCACATAATTATAACATACTACACGGATTTTATAGACTATAACGATGCTCGCAACGTCAAATTAAACGGCGTTTCGATGTGCTCCGTCAATCCGTTTAATATCAGGTAAGCCGTCTTTTCACCCATAGCTTGGAAGTCTGTAGAGATAGTGGTCAAACCATTCAGAATTATCTTTTTCAGCGGCGTTTCGTTGTAAGATATCACACCCACATCGGTACCCACCTTCAAATCGGTTGATATAATACGCTCTATCAGTGTAACCAGGTCACTTTCCATCAGGTTAATGTAAGCCTCTCCTTTACCTATCTGCTCGGTTTCAATATCATGTATCACTTTGCAGTTAAAAGCGTACTGATGACAAAAATTGGTGAAGCCGGTCAGTATCTCGTGCGGGAAATAACTATGCTCCGGGAAAATGATCTTAATGGTACTATACTTACTTAGTTGGGGTAGAGCTTGTTCAAGCGCGTGATAAAGATCATGCTCAAAATTTTCATACACGGCGGCATAGTTTCCTTCAACTCCCGGAATGATCTTATCCAGTAAAATCAGCTTCTCTTTCGGGATGGTATTGATAATCTCAGATGCTTTCTCGCCACCTTCAACAAAATGGGGGATGATCACATAATGTGTGTAATCATCGTTCTTGTTCTGCAACAGCTTTTTAAATAACGAAAAATCGTTATTATATATATATAGGTCTACCGCCGCCATTTCGCCCAGAGCCGCAACAATGGCATCGTAAATAATTTTTTTGTGATAGCTCAGCTTATTGAATAGCAAAAACACCTTCAGGTTATTGCTCAATTCGGTGCTCTTAACGTAATAACCCTTGCCGGGGACAGAACCCAACAGTCCGATCTTTTTTAAATACTTGTAAGCCTTTTCCGCCGTATCCCTCGATATTTCAAAGTTATAGCTCAACTCGTTTATCGAAGGCAGAATATCGTTTTTACTGATCTTTCCATCGCCAATGCACTTAATAATGGAATTGGCCAATTGTAAGTACTTGGGTGTAGATGAATAGTAATCAATAAAAATGCATTCAAATATGGGCGGTTGTTTCATTTGTCCGGTTTACAATTAGGGATACAGTAAAACGTTGGTTAGCTAACAGGTTTCCTGCAACAAGAGTACGCAGATTTTATAATAATTGGTAGGGGCACAACCAGTTTTTTGTATTAGGTTATCCAAAAACTATCAAATTTTGTCATTTTTTATGCAGTTTTTGACTTTCTGAAATCTGCATTTTAATTAAAGCGCAATTTTTGCGGATAAATGCTGCAAAATTAATCGGCGGTTAATTTTAAAAAGCCGATATACCATGACAGTGCATGACGGCCATGTAAAGCACCTTTTCTACTTTTATTTCCTCTAATATGAAACCAATTCATAATAAACGCTAAATAAATAATGGAAGTAATTTTCGGTGTCATTTTTCACTTTATCGGTGGTTTCGCCTCCGGTAGTTTCTACATCCCGTACAAAAAAGTTAAAGGCTGGGCCTGGGAAAGTTTTTGGATAGTAGGCGGTATCTTCTCCTGGCTCATTGTTCCGCCTGTAGCTGCATACTTAACAGTACCACATTTTATAGATATTATTAAAGCTACCGATGGCGGTATTTTAATGCTTACTTACTTTTTTGGCTTATTATGGGGAATAGGCGGTTTAACGTATGGTTTAGGCGTTCGCTATTTGGGTGTATCATTAGGTAGCACCATTATATTAGGGTTATGCTCGGTATTCGGCGCATTGGTTCCGGCTGTTTTCTATCAGTTCTCACCAAGTGCGGGTAAAGATAGCATCGGCACATTAGCTACCTCACACTGGGGCCAGTTGGTGTTATTAGGTATCCTGGTTTGCGTTATCGGTATTATCATTTGCGGCAGGGCAGGTACTTTAAAAGAGCGCGACTTGCAAAAAGAAGGTGCCGTAGAAAACGAAAATAAAGATTACCGCTTTGGCTTAGGTATCACTGTAGCCATCGTATCGGGTGTGTTAAGCGCCTGCTTTGCCTTTGGTATTGATGCCGGTGCCCATATGGCCGATGCCGCCAACGCAGCCTGGAGAGCCGCCGAACACATTACCGATAGCCGTAATTTCCTTTACAAAAACAATGTTACTTATATCGTGATCCTTTGGGGCGGTTTAACCACCAACTTTGTTTGGTGTATGATACTGAATGCCCGCAATAAAACATTTGGCAACTATACCGATGCTAAAACACCACTATTAAAAAACTACATCTTTTCGGCCTTAGCCGGTACAACCTGGTTTTTACAGTTCTTCTTTTACGGAATGGGCGAAAGCAAATTAGGTAACGGTGCCAGCTCATGGATACTGCACATGGCCTTTATCATCCTGATCGCAAACATGTGGGGCCTTGTATTAAAGGAATGGAAAGGTGTAAGCAAAAAGGCTTTAACCACATTAATTATCGGTATCCTAACCATCTTCCTGTCGGTTTTATTGGTAGGATATGGTAATAACGTGAAGGATAAAGAAGTAGCAGCTAAAACAACACAAGTACAAGCAATCAAGTAATAAAATAAATACAAAAGCACATAACAATGTCTATCAACACAACACAATTTAAGCACGTGAGCTATTTATGGGACGAAGCCAAAGCCGCTGAATTGGCTGGCGACGAAGTTGCCCTTTTAATATACCGCTCAAACCTATTAGGTGCCGATTTAAGGTTGACCAACTATGGTGGTGGAAATACATCATGCAAAGTACAGGCTAAAGACCCACTAACCGGACAAGACACGGAAGTAATGTGGGTTAAAGGCTCGGGTGGCGATTTAGGTTCCATCAAAAAAAGTGGCCTTGCCGCCCTTTACGTTGATCGCCTGCGCAGCCTGAAAAATATTTACCGTGGCGTTGAGCACGAAGATGAAATGGTTGAGTTGTTCAATCACTGTATCTTCGATTTATCGTCAAAAGCGCCATCTATCGATACCCCGCTGCATGGTTTCTTACCATTCGCGCACATCGATCACTTGCATCCCGATGCGGCAATCGCAATCGCGGCAGCAAAAGATGGAAAAAAGATCACTCAGGAATTATTCGACGGCCAGATTGGCTGGGTAGAATGGAAAAAACCGGGCTTTGAATTAGGCTTGCAGTTAAAAGCTTGTTTAGACGAGAATCCGGGTATCCGTGGTATCATGTTAGGCTCACACGGTTTATTTACCTGGGGCGATACCGCATACGAAAGCTACATCAACACCTTAGAGGTTATCGAAAAATGTGCTGAATACCTGGAGCAAAACTATGGTAAAAAAGGCCCTGTTTTCGGTGGGCAAAAAATAGAAAGCTTATCCGAAGCTGATCGTAAAACACAAGCTGCTAAATTAGCGCCAATATTGCGCGGCTTTACATCAAGCAAAACTTTGATGTTAGGCCATTTTACTGATGATGCCCGCGTGTTGGAATTCATCAACTCTAACGATCTTGATCGTTTGGCACCATTGGGTACCAGCTGCCCGGATCACTTTTTGCGCACCAAGATCAGTCCGCTGGTATTGGAGTTAGCTCCTAACGAAGATTTGAGCGATGTTGCCGCAATTAAAGAGCGTTTAGCTCCGGCATTCGAAGCTTACCGTAAAATGTACCAGGAATATTATGATACCTGCAAGCACCCGAATAGCCCTGCTATCCGCGATGCCAACCCGGTTATCATTCTTTATCCGGGTGTAGGCTTGTTCTCTTTCTCTAAAGACAAACAAACCGCCCGTGTAGCTGCCGAATTCTACACCAACGCCATCAACGTAATGAAAGGCGCCGAAGCGGTTTCTGAATACACTTCATTACCCCGCCAGGAAGCTTTCAACATTGAGTACTGGTTGTTAGAAGAAGCCAAGTTACAACGTATGCCTAAGCCTAAAGCCTTATCCGGCCGCATCGCTTTAATTACAGGTTCTGCAGGTGGTATCGGTAAAGCTATCGCTAAAAAATTCGTTTCAGAAGGTGCCGTGGTTATCCTGAACGACATGAACGCTGAGCGTTTAGCAGCAGCAGGCGAAGAATTTAAAGGTTTATATGGTAAAGATTCATACGCCACAGCGGTAATGGATGTAACCAAACAAGACGAGATCGACGCTGCTATGGAAGTAGCCGCTTTAGCTTTTGGTGGTGTAGATATCATTATCAATAACGCCGGTCTGTCAATCTCTAAATCAATTGCCGATCATACCGAAAAAGATTGGGACTTATTATATGACGTATTGGTTAAAGGCCAGTTCTTTGTAACACAAGCTGCTGTTGCGGTTATGAAAAAACAAGGTACAGGTGGCGATATCATCAATATTGTAAGTAAAAACGCATTGGTAAGTGGTCCAAATAACGCGGGTTACGGTTCTGCAAAAGCAGCGCAATTACACCTGAGCCGTTTGAACGCTGCCGAGCTTGGCGCCGATAAGATCCGTGTAAACGTAGTAAACCCTGATGCCGTGATCAGCGATAGCAATATCTGGGCTGGTGGCTGGGCAGAGGGCCGTGCAAAAGCATACGGAATTACCGTTGCCGAATTGCCCGCTTACTATGCAAAACGTACATTACTAAACGAAATCATTTTACCAGACGATATCGCCAACGCATGTTTCGCCTTCACAGGCGGCCTGTTAGGCAAATCAACCGGTAACGTATTAAACGTTGACGGCGGTGTTGCGATGGGATTTGTACGATAGTTAACTGGTTCATTTGTTCATTGGTTGATTAGTGAAATGCTAGCCAACCAATGAACATCACTAATTTGTCGAACTAAAAAAAGACCAATGAACTAATGACTAATGAACCAATGAACCGTGTAGCCTTTAAAATGAAACTGTTCCCCGGGCAAACCGCGGAATATAAAAAACGCCACGATGAAATATGGCCCGAGTTGGTAGCGTTGTTAAAAGACAGCGGCATCAGCGATTATTCCATATTTTTGGATGAAGAAACCAACGTACTTTTCGGGGTACTCAAATCTTCGGACGAGATCAAACGCGAAAACCTGCCAAGCCACGCAGTAATGCAAAAATGGTGGGCATACATGGGCGATATTATGGAAAGCAACCCGGATAATTCCCCGGTAAGCAGCGCATTACCCGAGGTGTTTTATATGCCGTAAATAATAGCAAGTATTTAGTATCAAGTATTAAGAAGAAGACCAATTGAATAACCGGATGATAGATTTTAAAGAGAGAAATCTCATATCTAAAATCTAACATCTCAAATCTAAAATCATATGCAAGTAGAGAAGTATAAAATTGACGGTTTTAACAACGAAGCGTTGGCCGATCACAAACGCAGGTTTGAATTTGTTGCTGCCGATGTAGCCAACGTTGATGATGTTTTAGCCAAGCTGGAAGCATTTCAAATTGCTATCCCGAGCTGGGCATTGGGTACCGGTGGTACACGTTTCGGTCGTTTTTCGGGCGGTGGCGAGCCACGCAGCATCGAAGAAAAAATTGAAGATGTAGGTGTATTGCACGCCTTAAACAAATCATCAGGCGCTATCTCTCTGCACATTCCATGGGATGTGCCACAAAATCACCAGGCTATTAAAACCCTTGCCGCCCAACACGGTTTGGTGTTTGATGCCATGAACTCCAATACTTTCCAGGATCAGGCTGATGCCCCTGAAAGCTATAAATTCGGTTCGTTACAACACGTTGATAAAGCGGTGCGTGATCAGGCTATAGCCCACAACATCGAAGTAATTAAACAAGGCGTTTTGTTAGGTTCAAAATCGTTAACCGTTTGGTTGGCAGATGGATCGAGCTTCCCTGGTCAGTTAAACTTCCGTGGCGCTTTCGAGCGTACATTGGATAGCTTAAAACAAATTTACGCCGCCCTTCCGGATGATTGGAAACTGTACCTGGAATACAAATGCTACGAGCCAAACTTTTACTCAACTACCGTTGCAGATTGGGGCCAGAGTTTATTATACGTAACCAAATTAGGCCCTAAAGCTTATACATTGGTTGATTTAGGTCACCACTTGCCAAATGCCAACATCGAGCAAATCGTATCGTTATTGTTGATGGAAGGCCGTTTAGCCGGTTTCCACTTTAACGATTCAAAATATGGCGATGATGACTTAACTGTAGGCAGCATCAACCCATACCAATTATTCCTGATCTTTAACGAACTGGTTGAAGGTATGGATGCCCGCGGCATGAACCACGCTTCAGATTTAGGTTGGATGATCGATGCATCACACAACTTAAAAGATCCTATCGAGGACTTATTACAATCTGTACAGGCTATTCAGATAGCTTACGCACAGGCTTTAATAGTTGATAAGGCAGCATTACAAGCGGCTCAAAAAGTAAGTGATGTAGCTTTGGCGCAAGAGATCTTACAGAAAGCTTACCGCACAGATGTACGCGCTTTAGTATCAGAAGCAAGCTTACGTGCAGGTGGAGCTATCGATCCGATAGGTGCTTACCGTAAACTGGCGGTTCGCGAGAATCTGATCAAAGAACGTGGAGAGAAAACAGTAGCAACAGGATTATAATATTGAGCATGAAGAGCGTTCCGGTAATAGCCATTTTTGATATTGGGAAGACGAACAAAAAATTCTTTTTGATTGACGAGTACTACAAGATTGTATTGGAACGTACAGCTAATTTTAAAGAAACGGTTGACGATGATGGCGACCCATGTGAGGATATCGACCTGTTAACCAACTGGGTTAAAGAATCGCTGTCGGATATTTTGTCGCTCAAAAAATTTGATATCAAGGCACTAAACTTTTCAACCTACGGAGCCAGCTTTGTCCACATCGATCACGATGGTAAAGTTGCTGCTCCGCTATGTAACTACTTAAAATCCTTTCCGGATGAATTGAAGGAAGAGTTTTATGCTACCCATGGGGGAGAAGAAACTATCGCGAAAGAAACAGCATCACCGGTTTTGGGTAACTTAAATTCGGGGATGCAATTATATCGAATAAAACGTAATAAACCGGAGTTATTTAGGAAGATCAAGTATTCGCTACACTTGCCGCAGTACCTTAACTTTTTGGTAACTGGTGGCTATTTCTCTGATATTACCAGCATCGGTTGCCACACTCAACTTTGGGATTTTGTGAAAAACGATTACCACGATTGGGTTTATAAAGAAGGTATCGACAAGATCCTGGCCCCGATATTCCCATCTGATAAAGCGATGGACGCGGTTGTTAACGGACAGAACTATCACGTAGGTGCAGGGTTGCACGATAGTTCTTCGGCGCTGATACCGTACCTGGCCAGCTTTTCAGAACCATTCATTCTGATCTCGACAGGTACCTGGTGTATTAGCTTAAATCCGTTTAACGATAACCCGCTTACCGCCGATGAGTTGAACAAAGATTGCCTATGCTATATGGAATACCACGGTAAACCTGTAAAAGCATCGCGCCTGTTTGCAGGTAACGAGCACGAGCAGCAAACCAAACGCATAGCCGAGCATTTTAACAAACCTGTAGATCAATACAAAAGGGTAAAATATCATGCCGAGTATGTGCGTACAGATAATGCAGATAACAGCGACCGCTCATTAATGCAGCAATCACTATTCGGTGAACGCGATCTATCGCAATTTGCATCTTACGACGAAGCATATCATTGTTTGATCCAGGATATTATGGTTCAGCAAAAAGCCTCAACTACCTTGGTTATCCAAAATACAGGCGTAAAACGCATATTTGTTGATGGCGGCTTTGGTAAAAACCCCGTTTACATGAATATGCTGGCATCAGCTTTCCCTAATTTTGAGGTTTTCGCGGCCTCGGTTGCGCAGGCTACAGCCATAGGGGCGGCATTATCAATCCATAAACACTGGAATACCAAAACCATTCCGGGCGATATGATCGAACTAAAATATTATGCCCTGGCGCATAAAATGGAAGTGGAATAGTTTTACTGTAACCCATAACAATGTTTAAAAACCTAATTAAAAGGACTATATGTTTAGCATTAGTCCTTTTTTTGTACGCTCACAATTTCGTTTATGCTCAAACTTTGCCAACCAAATTGTGGCATAATAAAGAGCGCGTGATCAATTATCATCCCGATGGTGAAGATATCGTATCAAACAACGGCAAGCACCGTTTTAACCGTGCGCTTTATGGTACCAATACTGCCTTTCGTGTAGAAGGTGGTGATCTGCCAGAGTTTGCGCTTTACCTTCCGGGGATGGGTGGAAACCTCAAATTAGGCATTGTAACCACAACTGGCAGTAAATGGATCATCGATGCGAAGGATATTGAGATGCGTTACAGGGCAGGTTCGTTGCTCTACACTATCCACGATCCAGCTTTAGGTAAGGGTAGCTTAAACCTCACACTTTTAGCCGGAGCAACTACCGAAAGCCTGATATTAAAAGCCGAATTTAAAGGTGTAGATAATGGCGTTAAACTGTTCTGGGCATTTGGGGGAGCAACAGGCAAAAAATTTAGTCGTGATGGTGATTTGGGTGCCGATCCCGAATCGTCATTCTATTTGAAACCGGAGTATTGCAAAGGCAATGTTTATCAGATCAGCAATACATCTTTCTCCCTTAACTTCGCTAGTAAAACCACCAGCGAGGCCGACCGTTACGAGATCAAACAACCCGGCGATAAACCTGCTGAGATTACTTCGCAAAAAAGTCAGTTAATCGGATTGTTTCCAACAGGAGCAGAGTTACGTATTGCCGATGCAAATAAGCAGACATCGCCAACCGATTTATGGGATTCAAAACCCACAGATGCCCAAGCTATTACTGGATTAATTAAACCGGGTATTCAACCGCTGTATTTCCTGATACAAAGCCCGGCCGAAAAACCAATAACCAAATATGCCGAGCTTCCCGGCCTGTTCAACGCTGCCGAAACTGCCCGCAAAAAAATAGCAGGTCAAATAAAAGTTATTACTCCCGATCCTTACATCAATACCCTCGGTAGCGCATTATCCGTAGCTGCCGAGGCCATTTGGGAATCCCCATCGTACATGCACGGCGCGGTTGCCTGGCGCATGCGTTTAAATGCCTGGCGCGGCCCTTATGTAGCCGATGTTTTAGGCTGGCACGATAGGGCGCGTTCGCATTTCAGCAGTTACGCGCTTTCGCAGATCACCAGTCCGGAGAGTGGTCCAAATGTTCCCGATAGCGCCATGCACATCGCCCGCGAGCAGGAAAAACTAGGTAACGCCATATTCAGCAGCGGTTATGTAAGCCGCAATCCGGGAGGCAAGATCCAGCCGCATCATTATGATATGAACCTGGTGTACATCGATGCCATGCTCAACCATTTTAACTGGACCGGCGATAAAGAATTCGTTAAACAAATGTGGCCCGTAATCAAGCGCCACTTAGCCTGGGAAAAACGAAATTTTGATGCCGATGGCGACGGGCTGTACGATGCTTACTGCGCCATTTGGGCCAGCGATGCCCTGCAATACAGCGGCGGCGGCGTAACCCATTCATCAGCCTATAATTACCGCGCCAATAAAATGGCCGCCCAGTTAGCCAAAATAGTGGGCGAAGATGGTACTCCATATCAACAAGAAGCCGACCATATCCTTGCAGCTATCAACAAAATATTATGGATGCCACAAACCGGCCAATACGCCGAGTATCAGGACTTATTAGGCAATAAACTATTACATCCCGCTGCTGCGCTATGGACGGTTTACCACGCTATCGATTCGGATGTGCCGGATAAATTCCAGGCTTACCAGGCTTTGCGTTATATCGATACCCAGATTCCTCATATCCCCATCATAGCTAAAGGCGTGCCCGATGGTTTTTATACTTTGCCAACCACCAACTGGATGCCTTACGATTGGTCGCTCAACAATGTAGTACTGGCCGAAGAGCTGCATACCTCTTTAGCCTATTGGCAGGCCGGCCGCCCCGAAGATGCCTTTAAACTCTGGAAAGGCTCATTGCTCGAAAGCATGTTCCTCGAAAGCAGCCCCGGCAATTTTGACCAGCTTTCATTCTACGATTCTACCCGCGGCGAATTGTACCGTGATTTCGCCGATCCGATAGGCATGGCAGGCCGTTCATTGATTGAAGGTTTATTTGGGATACATCCAGATGCCTTGAATGGTAAGCTGTTGATCAAACCGGGTTTCCCAATGAGTTGGGATCATGCATCGATCAGCACGCCGGATCTGAAATTTGATTTTAAGCGGGTTGGGAATGTGGATAGTTATACTATTTCGCAGAGTTTTCCTAAAATGTTGAATTTGGGTTTGCAACTAAAAGCCAAAGCAGCGTCAATCAAATTAATTACAGTTAACGGAAAGCCAGTTAAATGGAGCAATGTAGATAATGCTATTGAGTTTCCTGAAATTGTTTTAGAATGCGGAAACACAAATAGTTACAACATTCAAATTGTTTGGAACAACCAGATTCTCGAAACATCTGCAAAATATAACATCTTTCCACCCATCATGGTATCAGAATCAGGTAAGCAATTACCGGATGAAAACGTATTTGACCCTCAAAAAGCATCGAAGGCTTATTTGGGAAATGTTAATGGTGTTGATTATGGTTATCACACCATTTTTCTGAAACGCAATCAAGGCAACCTTTCTTGGTGGAGTGCCGTGAATTTTAAAAATGAACCGGCAGTGGAGATCGTTACGGATGAACAGCAACCGGCCAATTATTTAAAATTTAAATTAAAAGCTAATAATTCGGGAATTGAAAGCAAAGTTGTTGTAAATCCAGGAAAAGAACAGTTTGTAACAACTATTGATGTAGAGAAAGGGAAAATTTCTGATGAGATTCAAGTACCGTTGTCAAATCTCATTGAAGGCAGCAATCTAATTCGAGTAGAATACAACAATAATCAAATCTACCAAACCACCATTACCAATTGGAACATCGCCAAAGCGCCATCCAATCAGGAAACCATTAATCTAACCCCCTACTTTAACAATCAGGTAACTAATATCTTCAAAAACAAATACCTTACGCCAAGGCCAACGGCACCAACATTACAATTGCCATGGCAGGGGATAGGCAACTGGTGTTACCCGTTAATTACTGCCGATATTGACGATAGCGGTTTACGTAAAGCCGCCGGTGATAAAAACGAGTTTGCTACGCCTCAAGGTTTGAAATTTGCTACTCCGGGTAAAATGGGCGAGAAGAACATCCTGTTCACTTCGCAATGGGATAATTATCCTAAACAAATAGATGTGCCCTTGTCGGGACGATCATCACATGCGTATTTTTTAATGGCGGGCTCAACAAACCCAATGCAAAGCCGTTTGGTAAATGGCGAGGTGACTATCACTTACAAAGATGGTACAACCGATGTGCTCCAGCTCAAAAACCCCCAAACCTGGTGGCCCATTGAGCAGGATTACGAGGATGATGGCTACGCCTTCCAACTCAACGCGGTGCGCCCGATACGGGTTTACCTTAAAAGCGGCATAGCAGCATTGGAATGGGATAAATTTAAAGGTATTAAAGGCTTCGCCACCCGTGGTATTGATGGCGGTGCAGGTACAATATTGGATCTGCCATTAAATCCCGCCAAGGAGCTAAAAAGCCTGCAACTGAAAACCATTGCCAATGATGTGGTGATAGGATTAATGGGAGTAACTTTGGTAAGAGAATAAATAAGAATATAACTATGTCATTTCGATGGAGGAACAACTGAGAAATCTTCTGTGAGCGAAAAGTCTGCAGGTAGCTTAGCAAGCGTATTGTTGCTCACAGAAGATTTCTCCTTGGGTTGAAATAACATAGTTGGTTAGAATGTCAACTATGAAAAAAACTACAATAACACTGGCTATTTTCCTTGCGGGATTTACCATTGCATCAGCGCAAAGCAAAAAACCAGCCCCTGCAAAACGCCCTAACATCATTATTATCCTTGCCGATGATATGGGCTATTCCGATATCGGCTGTTTCGGCTCCGATACTCAAACACCAAATCTGGATGCTATGGCCAAAGGCGGTTTACGAATGACGCAGTTTTACAATGCATCGCGCTGTTGCCCAACACGGGCATCGCTGTTAACAGGTTTATACCAGCACCAAGTTGGTGTAGGCGATATGATGAATACCCGTGCAGAATCGGCTTACCAGGGCTATCTCAATCAAAACTGCGTAACCATTGCCGAAGCCCTCAAATTAGGCGGTTATAATACTTACATGGCTGGTAAATGGCATGTAGGACAATCACCAGAGCATTGGCCGGTTAAGCGTGGTTTTGATCATTACTTTGGTTTAATTGATGGTGCCAGTAGCTATTTTACGCCAACTATGCCGTACCGCCCCAAGCAAAAACTAACTATCGCGCTGGACGATAAGGAGTTTACCCCCGGCCCAAACTGGTACTCAACCGATGAATATGGTAAATATGCCGTTAAATATATTGAGCAAAACCAAAAAACTAACAAACCCTTCTTTTTATACATGGCTTTTACCAGTCCGCACTGGCCGGTGCAGGCCTTGCCCGAAGATATTGCCAAATACAAAGGCAAGTACATGAAGGGTTGGGATAAACTGCGCCAGGAACGCCTTGCCAGCCAAAAGGCTCTGGGTATTTTGCCACAAAGTACCCAGCTATCCGCGCGTGATAAAAGCATCCCCGAATGGGATAACTTAAGCGCTGAAGAGAAAGACCGCTTTGATACCAAAATGGCTGTTTACGCGGCCATGGTGGATAGGATGGATCAAAATATAGGTAAAATTCGCGCTAAGCTGAAACAGTTGCACCAAGATAAAAATACCATCATCATGTTCCTGTCGGATAATGGAGCAAGTGCCGAGAGTATTAAAGGCCCCGGTTTTACACCAGAGGTACTGGCGGCTAACAATAAACCAGCGTCCGATCCTACCTCTTTTACCGCTTACGAAACATTGGGTGCCAACGTGAGCGATACACCTTTTAAACTCTACAAACATTGGGAGTACGAAGGTGGTACAGCAACACCGTTTATCGCTTACTATCCCGGCAAAATTAAAGCCGGTGCATTCAACAGTCAGCCTGCCCATATTACCGATTTGATGGCTACCTGTTTAGATTATGCCGGTGTAAAATATCCAAAAACCTACCATGGCAATGCCATTACCCCAACTGAGGGTATTAGTTTAAAACCTTTATTCAACGGGCAAAAATGGAATGCTATCCCGCTGTTTTTTGAGCATGAAGGTAACCGTGCTGTACGTGTTGGCGATTGGAAACTGGTATCGCAAAAGCCCGAAAACAAATGGGAACTCTATAACATAGCAACCGACCGTGCCGAACAAAACGACCTAAGCACCCAAAATCCCGATAAGGTAAAACAATTGGAAACCCTGTACAACCAATGGGCAACCCGCGCAGGCGTAATCCCATTTGAAAAGTTGGGAAGACCTTTGGGTGGAGGGGAATAAAATAGAGTCAAGAAGCCAGATGCAAGAATCAAGACGGGAAATGCTTTTTATCTTGATTCTTGAGTCTGGTCTCTTGACTCTTCTTCACGTAATAATCCCATTACAAATCCCAACGTCAGGATAGCACAGGATGATTATCCCATTCATTCGCTATACTTTTAATTGTTAATACAACACCAATATATAAACTAACAGGTACGCCTGTTCATAACCTTTACGTGAAAAGAATTACTACAATAGCGTTTGTTTTTGTTGCTTTAACTCATGCCGTGCTGGCGCAGGATGTTAAACAGATTTCTATTTTGGTTGATAAGCCAACGGTAAAAGTATCGCCCAACATGTGGGGCATTTTTTTCGAAGATATCAATTTTAGTGCTGATGGCGGTCTGTATGCCGAACTGGTTAAAAATCGTTCGTTCGAGTTTTTAAAACCGCTGATGGGGTGGAAGGAAATTAAAGGCGAAGGCGGCAGCGGTAATATTCTGATCATCAATCGCGGTAAAGGGAACGAGAATAACCCGCGTTTTGGTAGGATAACTGTAAAATCTGCATCAGGCTATTATGGCTTGGAAAACGAAGGTTTCCGTGGAATGGGCATTGAAAAAGGTAAAACTTATAATTTTTCTATCCTCGCGCGTAAAGGCAATGGCGTAACCAAAATTAAAATTCATTTGCTTGGCGCGGATGGCAAGGTGATATCAAACGATGCTACTTTACAAGGATTTACCGATAAATGGGGTAAGTACTCTGCATCAATAACAGCCACCGCAACCGAAGCTAAAGCGCATTTTGCGGTAATGTTTGAAGGAGCCGGCATTTTGGATGTTGACATGATATCCCTCTTTCCGAAAGATACATGGAAAGGCCGCGCCAACGGTTTGCGCCCCGATCTTGCCCAACTACTTGCCGATTTAAAACCGGGCTTTGTACGCTTCCCAGGTGGTTGTATTGTTGAAGGTCGTGATCTGGCCAACCGTTACCAATGGAAAAAAACAGTAGGTAATGTAGAAGATCGAGAATTGATCATCAACCGCTGGAATACCGAGTTTCCACAACGCTCAGCGCCCGATTATTTTCAATCTTATGGTTTAGGTTTTTTCGAATATTTCCAGCTGGCCGAAGATATCGGCGCCGAGCCACTCCCCATTTTAAATTGCGGAATGGCCTGCCAGTACAACACAGGCGAAGTAGCCCCGCTTGATCAGATCAGCCCTTTTATCCAGGACGCACTTGATCTGGTCGAATTTGCCAACGGACAAGTAACTACCAAATGGGGCAAACTGCGTGCGGCTATGGGCCACCCAAAACCATTCAATTTAAAAATGATGGGTGTAGGTAATGAGCAATGGGATGTTCAATACCTCGATCGTTATAAACTGTTCGCTAAAGCTTTAAATACTAAATATCCGGATTTGAAACTGGTAACCAGCTCTGGTCCGTCACCTTCCGGGGATAAATTTGACTACCTGCAAAAAGAACTGCGTGAGCAAAAGGTTAATTTTTTAGATGAGCACTACTACCAATCGCCGGATTGGTTTATGCAGAACGCATCGCGATACGATAACTATGATCGCAAAAGCAGCAAAATATTTGCCGGTGAATACGCCGCTCACATTAAAGAACCCAAAGGTGCCAAAGAATCGGAAACGATGAACGCCTGGGTAAGTGCCCTAGCCGAAGCCGCCTTCATGACTGGCCTCGAGCGTAACGCCGATGTTGTACAAATGGCCAGCTACGCACCGCTATTGGCTCACGTAGAAGCCTGGCAATGGCGGCCAGATCTGATTTGGTTTGATAACCTGCATTCCGTTGCAACGCCTAACTATTACGTGCAAAAGTTGTTTGCCAACAACAAAGGCACCGATGTGGTACCCGCATTAATGGATGGTAAAATATTGGCAGGTAAAGATAGCTTGTATGCCAGTGCAGTGATCGATAAAAGCACACATCAGTTGGTTGTAAAAGTGGTTAATACATCATCGTTACCGATTACTATACAGTTAAATTCGGCTGGAGCCGGAACCTCAAAAGGTACTTTAACCGAGCTAACCGCCAGCAATAATTTAGATATCAATACCCTGGCGGATCCTAAAAAGATCTATCCTACAGAAAGCCCTGTTACAATTAATGCATCCAAACTTAGCCTTAAACCGCGATCCGTCAAAGTTCCATATACCGAAAAGAAATAAGTTCCAGAATATATGAATAAATTTACCATAACTACCAGCCTTTGTGCGTTAATTGCCTTTACCGCATCAGCACAGCAAACTAATTATAAGTTCAAGTTTGGCAAGGCCGATAAAGAATATACTACCGTTACGCCAGAAAGTATTTATAAAGCTGGCACCTACGGTTTTGATAACGATAGCAAGCCACAGGTAATTGAAGCTGCTAAAAAAGGTGTTAGCCTGGTAGGAGGCGATAAGCCTTTCTTTTTTTCGGTTGATGTTCCCGAGGGTAATTATAAGATAACTGTAAAGCTGGGTGGTGCTAAGGAGGCCACAGTAACCACAGTACGCGCAGAATCGCGCAGGTTAATGCTGGAGAAGATTGAAACCAAATCCGGTGAATCTGTTACCAAAACCTTCATCGTGAATATTCGCAAACCCGAGATCAGTACAGGCGGCAAAGTAAGTTTAAAACCCCGCGAGGTTAATAAGTTTGATTGGGATAATAAACTAACGCTCGAATTTAATAACGCCAAACCTTGTATTGAAGAAATAGATATCGCTAAAGTGGATGACCAGATCACGGTTTACCTTTGCGGCAACTCCACCGTGGTTGATCAGGATGATGAGCCATGGGCATCGTGGGGCCAAATGATCCCCCGCTTTTTTAAACCCGGCGTAGCCATCGCCGATCAGGCCGAATCGGGTTTAACGCTGGCAAGTTTTAAAGGTTCGCACCGTTTGGATAAAGTGTTGAGCATTGCCAAACCAGGCGATTATCTGTTTGTTGAGTTCGGCCACAACGATCAAAAAGAAAAAGGGCCTAACGATGGTGCCTGGAAATCGTACACCGAAAGTTTTAAATACTTTATCAGCAAAGCCAAAGAGAAAGGAATGATCCCTGTTGTGGTTACTTCTACCAGTCGCCGAAATTTTGATAAGGGCGGTGTTTTAGTGAATAACCTTGGCGATTTTCCGGCCGCGGCACGTAAAGTTGCTGCCGATGAAGGTGTTGCTATGATAGACCTGAACGCCATGACATCTGATTTTTATACCGCTTTAGGTGCAGATAATTCAACAAAAGCCTTTGTACACTACCCGGCCAATACTTATCCCGGGCAGGATAAAGCATTAAGCGATGATACACACTTTAACGGCTACGGTGCTTACGAAATTGCCAGATGCATTATTGAAGGTATTAAATCAAACCATTTGAATCTGGAAAAATATCTGATCGATTCGCCGCATTTTGATCCATCACACCCGGATGATGTAAATACTTTCAGTTTGCCATTGGCACCCCCAAGTCCGGTGTTAAAAAGCGCAACGTTTGTTAAGCCAGACGGTAATTAAAATAGGAATCAAGAAGGGGCACATGAAAAGATTACTCATCATATTGCTACTGCCACTGCTGTTTCAATCTGCGAATGCACAGGTATTGAAAAAGCCCATACCTGATAAGTTAGTGGTACTGTCTTTTGACGATGCTGTGGTTACACAGTTTACTGTGGTTTCCCATCTACTTAAAAAGTATGGGTTCGGCGCTACCTTTTTTGTTTGCGAGTTTAAAGATCCGCCATTTAGCGACAAAAGTAAATACCTGAGCTGGGAGCTTATTGCACAGCTTAATAAAATGGGTTTCGAAATTGGTAATCATACCCAAAACCATACTCATGTAACCAAGATGGACAGCACCCATTTTGCTGCCGAACTTACTTATATTGAAGATAAGTGTAAGGAATACCATATCCCCAAACCCGTAAATTTTGCTTATCCCGGATATGATTTCAGCGAAAGGGCTCTTAATGTATTGAAAGCCAAAGGCTATGAGTTTGCACGCGCCGGGTTTGATCGTGTTTACGATCCTACGATCGATCACCCGTACATGATGCCCAGCTTTACCATGCTGGCCACCAACAAGCAGGCTATGTATGATGCTTTTTCGGAAGCCAAAAATGGTAAAGTGGTAGTATTAACTATTCATGGTGTGCCCGATGTTGCCCATGCCTGGGTAAATACTCCACCCGAATTGTTTGAAGAATATTTGAAATACCTGCACGATAACCATTACAAGGTTATCGCCATGCGTGATCTGAAAAAGTACATTGATATTGATAAGGCACTCCAAATAATTCCAGTCATCAAAAAAAGATAATAATGAAAGCATTTAAAAAAATAGGTATAGTCTTTATTGGGCTTGCCTTTTTGTCTATCGCCGTAAAGGCCCAAAAAGTTATGGAAACCGGTTCGGTAAAGCCCATGCCTGCCGAGTGGATTGATAAAGATACCGGCCACAAAGTGATTCGCCTAATAAACCGCGATAGCAGCAATGCCAGCTTTTATTTCAACAACAATTGCTTTGTCCCTCAAAAGGGAAACGAGGGGGATATTATGGTGTTTTATGGCGGAACCACAATTGGTAACCAACTGTTCAGCTTTAATTTGAAAACTAAGGCCATAGCACAGTTAACTCATCATGCAGGTAAAATTGCCGGCGAAATGGTTTGCCCCAAAACACGCTCGGCATATTACCAAAGTGGCGATACCGTTTTTGCTGTGAATGTAGATACCAAAGTGAATAGTGTAATCTACGTTTTCGATCCTGATTTTAAGGGAAGAGCAGGTACCATTAATGCCGACGGTACTTACTTAGCCTGCGTAAAGGCTACCACCGATGAAGAGCGCGAGATATACAAAAAATACCCAACCAAGCACGAGTATTTTAGCCGCATGTGGGAAGCGCACATAGAGCGGGTTTTATACACAGTAAACATCAAAACTAAAGAGATCAAAGAGATTCACCGCGAAAAGGAGTGGACCAATCACCTGTTATTCTCACCAACAGACCCTGATATTTTATCATATTGCCACGAAGGGCCATGGGAAAAGAACGACCGCATCTGGAATATCAACATCAAAACCGGAAAGAACACACTGATGCACGTACGTACTATGAAAAACGAAATTGCCGGGCATGAGTTTTTTGGTGTGAGTGGTAACCGTGAGTGGTTTGATTTGCAAAAGCCAAAAGGAAAAACGTTTTTCTTAGCGGCTTTTGATATGAAGACCGGTAAAGAGGATCGCTTGTACCAAATGGACCGTAACGAGTGGTCAATCCACTTCAATGTATCCAAAGATGAGCAAACCTTTATTGGTGATGGTGGCGACCCTGGCCAGGTAGCTAAAGCACCTAACGGTGAGTGGATCTATTTGTTTAAACCTAACGGCGCTTGGTTAAAATCGGAAAAGATGGTGAACATGAGTCATCACCATTACCAATTGGAACCCAATGTGCATTTTTCTCCGGATGAAAAATGGATCATCTTCCGCGCTAATTTTGAAGGAACCGAACAGATATATGCCGTTGAAATAGCTAAAAAGTAGTTAATTTTATCTTTTTTGAAATAAAGACAGGATCAAACCGTTGTAACAGCACTGTTCATGACAGTTGTATATTTATAGTGTATTATATTTGTTACAACCAATTGAATTTTAGCCTAAGGCTACATTTTTTGAAAACATAATAATGCCTTTTGAGGTTTAGTACTTCAATCTTTGGCTTAGGATATTTTCTTTTTTTGATGCCTGCCTGATTTTTGATGCAACTGCTATACTGAATGTCTTTACGCTCATCCGACCAATCCAAACTCAAAAACCTTACGGATGCCGATCTGCTGGTGATGGTTAGGGATGATCGGATGGATGCTTTTGAAGAACTTTATTACCGGCACTGGAAAAAGCTATACAGTTTTGCTTACAAGCGTATCCGATCAAAAGAAGTAGCCGAAGAAATTGTACAGGACTTTTTGACCAACTTATGGTCAGGCCGTAAAACAATGTTGATCAAAACCTCTTTCGAGGGATACATTTATACATCGGTACGTAACCTGGTACTTAATTATATCGCCAAAGAAGCCCGTAAACAAGCCTACAGCCAATTCATCCGTCTGTTTAAAACCGAGGTAGATAACACTACCGAAGAAACTCTAAACGTTAGGGACGTATATTTTAACCTGCAAAAAGAACTAAGCTACCTGCCGTCCAAATGCCGTTCGGTATTTGAAATGAGCCGGCAGGAAAATAAATCAAACAAAGAGATTGCCGCCCAGTTGGGTATATCCGAGAAAACGGTAGAGAGCCACTTAACCAAAGCTATCAGGCGTTTGCGGGTTAATTTGAACGCGCTGTTATTCTTCTAAACCAAGTCTTTCGTATCTCATCAGAACAGTACAGGATGCTTTAATCCTAATAATAGCGCATTTTTATGAACCAATTAACCTGTTCGTATTAAGAATCTATAAAACCGCGATGATTAAAAAAACTGTTCATTTGAGTTTATCAGTTTGCTTTTTGTTGTGCATCGGCATCGCTGCAATAGCGCAAAATCACAATATTAAAAATGATATATTCTGGAATACAACTGATGGGCAACCTATTTATAGCCAAGGCGGTGGCATTTTCCGGTTTACCGATCCGGCTACAGGGTTAACTAAATATTACTGGTATGGCGTCCATTATTTGGAAGCCGAAAATTATCGCAACACGCCCTGGATAACACAACATGGCGATACATTTCAATCGGTAACCTGCTACAGCTCTACCGATTTGGTCAACTGGAAATTTGAGGCCGATGTTTTAACCAAAGACAATGTGATTGGCCGGAAAACCTGGCTTGGCCGTTTAGGAGTGGCTTACATTAAAGATTTGAATAAATATGCCATGTTTGTTCAGCATGGCGGTAAGGTATTGATCAACCTTGCCGATTCGCCAACCGGACAGTTTACCTTTCATCAGGAGATCAGCATGGAAAGTATGATTGGCACTACCAACACCGGCGATCAAACCGTATTTACGGATGAGGATACCGGCAAATCCTACCTCGTTTATTCCTACGGAAAGGGCCGGAACAAGATCTATGTATCCGAAATAGGAGTTAAAGACGGAAAAATTGATCTGTTAGATTGCACGCAGGTTTTTCATGGAGAAAGCCGTGAAGGAAATTGCATGTTTAAATATAAAGGCAGGTATTACATGTGCGCATCTAACATTTACGGTTGGGATGCATCCTTCGCCTATTATTTAGTTGCCGATAACATTAGGGGGCCATATACGCCAGCCAATAATATGCAGGTATTCAATGGATGTGCCGATGATTATGCGCATGTAACCCAAACCGGGTTTTTTGTTACTATAAAAGGAAGCCAGCAAGAAACCGTTGTTTACTGTGGTGATCGTTGGGCCGATTTTGCCGGTAATGGCTTAGGTTATAACCAATGGTGCCCGCTCTCATTTAGCGGTAAAGAGCCATATTTCAACTCGCTTAGCTCATGGGATCTGGATGCCAAAACGGGTAAGTGGCAAGTAGCCGCCAATAACAATTATGTAAAAAATGGCAGCTTTGAGGCCGATCGTAAAAATATCCCCAGTCCGGTTAAGCCTGTTCAAACGCAATTAACAGGCTGGTTAACTACCGTTATTAAAGGCAACGCTATTCAAATAGGCAGTGCAGGTTCAATCGTTCTA
>Ga0116227_10003982_pt1 | contig 32374 bp, 29 predicted proteins | sample S1TSphgellanicum_FD_89693 | JGI IMG/M metagenome (GOLD analysis project Ga0116227, IMG submission 89693) | Host-associated microbial communities from peat moss isolated from Minnesota, USA - S1T2_Fb - Sphagnum magellanicum MG | ecosystem: Host-associated > Plants > Peat moss > Unclassified... | reverse complement strand
TAATTGGGAACGCCCCCACCAGGGTATCAAAGGCAAAAAACCTATTGAAATGTGCACCTTAAACAACATATAAAAACACCTAATTCTGTTACCGAATTACCTAACCATTACAGCAATGACAAACTAAACGACAGGGTCACGCTGAGCATGGTCGAACGGTAGCGGGTAGGCCTATGCACCATCCTTCGACTATGCTCAGAATGACACCCTTTTTTAAGTTCATCAATTCACCGCATAAGTTTTCCCCGGCAACGAGCGGATAAAACCCTGCATCTCCATATTCAGCAAATTCATAGCCAGCTGGCTGGTGGGCATATTAATGCGGATGGACAGGTCATCGATAGCCAGCGGTTGTTTATTTTGGCGGATGGTTTCGTAAATCAGTTGCTCACCGGCGGATAGATCTATCGGGAGCATCAACTGCTCAACTACCGGGTTGGCGGCATCTACCCGTTCCCAGCCCATAATATAGGCCAGATCGGCCATGCAACTGAGCAGGTGCGCTTTATTGTTGCGGACAAGGAAATTACACCCTTCAGAAAATTCGTCATTGATACGGCCTGGGAATGCAAATACATCCCGGTTATAACTATTGGCAATTTCCGCGGTGATGAGTGCGCCACCTTTAATGCTGGCTTCAACAACCACGGTGGCATCGGCAATGCCAGCCACAATACGGTTACGCTGCGGAAAGTTTTCGCGGTTAGCAATCGTACCTGATGGATACTCGGTTAACACCGAGCCATTGACCTGCATTTTCTTAGCCAGATCGCGGTTGGCGGCCGGGTACATCGTATCAAAACCATGACCTAATACACCCACCGTAGGCACATTGTTTTTTACGCTTTCGCGATGCGCAAAGGTGTCAATGCCCGATGCCAGTCCGCTTACTACCAATACATTATATTGCTTCAGTTCTTCTACCAGTTGTGCGCAAAGCATACGGCCATAGTCGGTAGCGTTGCGGGTGCCTACCACACTTACTACACGGGGCATGTTTAAATCGGCGATGCCTTTGCTGTAAAGCAGGAGCGGGGCATCATCGCAGGTTTTTAAGCGTTTGGGATAGCGCGGGTCGGTCCAAAAAATTACATCAATGCCGTTTTTATCGATAAATTTTAATTCTTCTTCGGCTTTAAACAAAGGTGTTTTTAAATCGTTAAATAATTCAGCGCGTTTATCGGCAATGCCGGGTACTTGCTTCAGCTTAAACGCCGGGAGCTTAAACACAGCTTCCGCATCGCCCGCATGGGCAATTAAATTACGCGCATAAGCCGGGCCAATACCTTTAATAAACGTGAGGGCAATTTGATGTAATAAGGACATATTGGGCTAAATATAAACAGCAATTGCCAAATGCTAAAATAATTGGGAAGTTTTATCGTTACTTATATATACCTAATTTTTTCAATCATCTCAACAGCACTTATATGAAAAACATCAGGAATCAAAACGACCGGACGTTATCAAAAAAACTGGTCACCGTATTACTGGCAGCCGCTTTAACCGCAGGCGCTTACTGTTTATTTGCGCAGGAACCGCCAAAACCAGCCACTCCACCTCCTCCGCCGCCATCGCCAAAGGAATTGTTTAACAAGATCAATCCTTTTAAAAAGGACAAGTCGGCGCCGAAACCGCCGCCTGCCGAAAAAGCAAAGAAAGAAGATGCCGTTGCCCCGGCCCCGGCTCCCGGTCCTGGTCAGCCACCACCGCCGCCACCCAATCCCTTAGATTTGTTTAAGAAAAAGAAAGCCGATAAACCATCCGGAAGGTAATAATCTTAAAAAATAATTTATTATAAAAAGCCTGTTTGCGTTACGTAAACAGGCTTTTTGCTTTTAAAATCAACGGCTTACAAAAGAAACTACAAAAATAGTTTGCAAACTACAAAAATAGTTTCTACCTTCATTGAACCAAACTATAAACATAGTTCCCTCTCTATGAAAAACATTAAAGAACTCACCAAAGCCGAGGAGCAGGTGATGCAAATTTTATGGCAATTAGGCGAAGCCATTGTAAAGGACATTATTGAGTTGATGCCTGATCCGAAACCGGCCTACAACACGGTATCAACTGTGGTAAGGGTGCTGGAAGGGAAGGGTTTTATCGATCATAAATCGTACGGAAACTCGCACGTTTACTTTGCCACCGTTGCCGAAGCTGATTATAAGAAGTTTACGTTCGATAAGATGATGAACAGTTACTTCAGTAACTCGTACCAAAGCCTGGTATCGTTTTTAGTGAAGGAGAAAAACCTGAGCATTGAAGAACTGCAGGAACTAACCCAACTGGCCGAAAACCTTAAAAACAAAAAATCATGATCTGGTTAAAATATCTGCTGGAAGTTAACCTGTATCTGGGTTTATTCTACGCCTTATATTATTTACTGTTGCGCCGCGAAACGCATTATCAGTTAAACCGTTTCTACCTGCTGGCTACCTCGCTGCTGGCCTTTGCTTTGCCGCTTTTACAGCTTGGCTTTTTAAAACCGGCCCCTATACTCATTGAAACGATCAGTGCACCCGTAATGCCTGTATTGATCACATCAGGTGTGTTGCCGGAAATCAAAAATCCTATCCCTGCTAAAATACCCGCAGAACCTACTAATTATTACCTGGTCGTTTACGTGGCGATAGCTTTAATTATGCTGGTCCTTTTGGGAATAAGAATCTATCAGTTAAACAAATTGGCCCGCAAAGGCAAGCTTACCGTTGCCAACGATGTGAATTTGGTAGAGCTGGACGATGATGAACATGCGTTCTCCTTCTTCAGTTACCTGTTTATCAGTAAAAAACTGTCGGGGTCGGAAACCATTATCCGGCATGAGCTGGTTCATATCCAACAGAAGCACAGTTTAGATATCATGTACCTGGAACTGGTTAAGATCATCTGTTGGTTTAATCCTTTTGTATACCTGACACAGAACAGCATTAAAGAACTCCACGAGTTTATTGCCGATGACAAAATAGCAACCCTGAACCACGATGTAAATTACTATACCGATTTCCTGATTAAAAACGCTTATGGCCTGCCCGAAATGGCCATCACTAATAATTTCTTCACCAAAAACCTTTTAAAAAAACGAATTATGATGTTGCACCAAAAACGCTCAGGCAGTTTAGCAAGGCTAAAGTACCTCACCACGCTACCTTTAATGGCCGGTATGCTATGCTTATCAACCTTAGGGTTCACTAAAGATTACCCGGTTTACGATCTGTTGCCAAAGTTATCGGCTAAGCCATCAACCAATCTTTTTAAAGCAAAGTTACCTCATCTAAATAAAAAATCGAACACTGCGCAAGCTAATATAAACGGGCCAGTCTCATCGTTAGATGCTGATAAAGCAACTATAAACGTACCTGTCAACGCAATAAAATTCGAAACCTCAGGCATAACCAAAGAAGGGTTTAAAAGTATTACTAACAAAATAGATAGCATATTTGGAGCTTCCTCGCCATTGTACGTGGTAGATGGTGTAATATTAACGGCCAAAAATGCTGCCGGACTTGGCTATGATATAAAGAATAATGAGAGCTTAATCTCAGTTATTCCCCAGGAAAATATTACCAGTATGGAGATTTTAAAGGATAAATCTGCCGAAACACTTTACGGCGCTAAAGGAAAAAATGGCGTTATATTAGTCACAACTAAAAACGGTGTAGCAAAAACACCGTTCCATCCCGGTAGTCACCCTTTGGCGTATGTTGATGGTAAACCGCTTGAATGGAAAGACTCGGACCTTGGCTTTGATGATAACGGGAACGCAAAAAGCTGGCTAACACTGGCGCCACCCCAGTCGGAAATTGCAGTGATGGAGGTTTTTAAACCTGAAGATGCCATAAAAACCTTCGGCCCGGCCGGCGCTGATGGTGTAATTTTCTTTACAACCCTACAAGGCCAGGCAAAGAAAGGTGAGCAGGTTGAGGTAAACAAAAAGGATAGCAGCGATGCCCAAAGATTTGAAGGACTTTACAGCTATGTCGAAAAAAATGTAAGATACCCAACGGCCGCCCGCGATAAAAATATCCAGGGGAGGGTATTTGTAATGTTTAATGTTAATGAGGATAATAGTGTAACCAACATTAAATTAATGCGGGGACTGACGAATGATATCAACGACGAAGTGATCCGCGTTATTAAAAACTGGAAAGCGCCGGTTGGTATATCTAAAGACCGTAATTTCACTATCCCTGTTAGTTTTAGCCTGGAATATCAGGATACGGGCGAAAACACTCCGAATGGCGAAGTGCCTAAAGAAGACCCACGGGCAGAGAGCTATAAACCTAACAATTTTAAAAGCTATGTGCTGAAAGAAACGGTGATAAGGGGATATGTAAAACGTAGTAAGGAATAAATATGCTTTGGTGAATATCCCGTCATAGCGAGCGATAGCGTGGCTATCCCCGATAAGCAGAGCGGCTCGTATAACCGGGGATGGCCACGTCGCTGATAGAAGCTCCTCGCCATGACAAGACTTACGAAGTTTTAAAAACTTCGTAAGTCTGATAATTCAATCCGGCGGACTTTGAAGGTTTAAATGGCATTTTATTATTACTCTTTGTCATGCTGAAGGGTAGCGAAGCATCTTTCGCCGTGCATTACCGCTCTGCTGCCGTGAGATCCTTCGCTACGCTTCAGGATGGCAAAACAAAAGTTGATAGCAATTCTTAACCTATCCTTTAACATAAATTACCTGCTTCGTTTCAAAAAACTCGCCGCTGAAATGATCTTTCAGGTAACACTGCGTCACCTTCAGGCCCGATTCGGTGATCTCTTTTTCCAGATCGCCGCCTTTAAGGTAAAGGATGCCGTTAGCAAGGGTGTTCTTTGATTCCTTGTTAAATTTACCTTTTACCCAGGGATAAAAATCCTTCAGCTGCGTAACTGCGCGCGATACTACAAAATCAAACTTACCGGGAATATCTTCGGCGCGGGCATGTGTAGCAGTTACGTTTGTTAGCCCGATGGCTTTGGCCACTTCCTGCACCACTTTTATTTTTTTACCGATAGAATCAACCAGGTGAAACTGCGTATCCGGAAACATAATAGCCAGCGGGATACCGGGGAAACCGCCGCCTGTACCTACATCCATCACCCGCTCGCCGGGCAAAAAGGGCATTACTTTGGCTATCCCTAACGAGTGTAGCACGTGCCGTTCGGGCAGTTGCTCAATATCCTTACGGGATACTACGTTAATCTGATCGTTCCAATGTTGATATAAACCGGGCAGTTGGGCATATTGCTCAAATTGTTGTTCGGTAAGGGTGGGGAAATAGGTGCGTATCAGATCGTTAGAGCTCATCTTTTTTGATATGGCTGGTAATGCTGGCCAGCAGGTAACGGGCTTTAAATAGCTGTCCTTTAACGGTGCCTATGGGTAAATCTAATTGCTGGGCAATTTCCTCGTAAGCCAGCTCGTCAAAATAGCGCAGGGTAATCAGTTTATTGTAGCGTGGTGGTAAACTGGCTATCAGTGATTTTAGCTCCTTAGTTTGCTGGTCTTTTATCCAACTTTCTTCGGGGTTAAGTACATCGGCGGCAATTTGCAAGGCACGGTCGTCGCCATCCTCGTCCATAAGCCCGCTAAGCGATAGCGTATTCAGTTTCTTTTTACGGATAAAATCAATACAGTTATTGGTAGCCACCCTAAACAACCAGGTACTAAAGGCGTGACTTGGTTTGTATTTGTCCAGTTTCTCGAAAGCGCGGCCAAAGGTTTCAACTGTGAGGTCCATAGCGTCCTCTTTATTGTTCACCATTTTAAGGGCCATAAAGTAAATCGCATCCTTGTACCGCGCCATTAAATCGGCATAGGCCCGCTGATCTCCGTCGAGCGCTTTTTGCACTAACTGGAAATCGTTCTTAGCGTTTTCGGTGAAATTATTATTTACTTCCATTGGGTGGTTTTGATAAATGTACCCATCAAGCCAAAAATATTCAGATATAGATAATAAAACAAATCTAAAAAGGGCAGGTAAAATAACAAGTCTTTCGCGTTCAGTTTTTTAAATATCCGTACGTACATGATGTATTGTATTCCTAAACGGAGTACGAACAAACCTAATGCCAATAATGGCTCATAATTAAAAATGAACGAGATGATTAGCAGGATATAATAGATAAACCCGGTAAGGGCATCAAACGTAAGCATACGGCGGTGACTGCCTTTATAATACTTGCCTACCCCGGTATGTCTCTTTTTTTGCCTGTACCAGCCAGATAATGTAGTTTTAGCCGGACTATAAGTAAAGGCATCCTGGTCAATCTCAATCGTAACGTTATTGGCCGTGGCGTTTTGATTCACAAACAGATCATCATCTCCCGATAGCAGGTGCATGTGCGATGCAAAGCCCTTCGATTTAAAAAACAAGGTTTTAGTATAAGCCAGGTTACGGCCTACGCCCATATAAGCATCGCCCGCAAGGGCAGATGACAGGTAGTTAATGGCTGTTTTTAAAGTCTCGAACCTTACAAACGTATTAAGTAAACCGCCGGTGCGGGTATAAGGAGAGTAGCCGATTATAATTTCGGTATTGCCGGTAAAGTTGCGGGTCATCAGTCGGATCCACTGATCACTGGCTGGGGTGCAGTCGGCATCGGTAAACAGCATATGCTCGTGTGCGGCTGCTTTAATGCCCATGGTAATGGCAAACTTTTTACCGGTTTTAAAACGATCGTGCTCGGTAAGGGTAACTACTTTAAGGCGGCTGTATTTCTCCTGCAGGTCCATTAAAATAATATCCGACCCGTCCGATGAGCAATCGTTAATTACTATCACCTCGTAATCGGGATAATCCTGCGTTAAAATAGCGGGTAAAAACTGCCCCAGGTTGCGGGCCTCGTTACGGGCGCTGATGATGACCGAAATGGGCAGGGTAGCCGGCTCATCGCTGGCTGTGCTTTTATAAGCCCGCAGACGGTTATACTTCCCAATTAAAAAATACAGCTGAACAATTAAACAAAGCTGAAAGAGTGCGAATAAAGCAACGTGTAAATATGTTTCCAAATTACCAATAAAGTAAGCATGCAAAATTGCCAAAAATGTACGGAAAATCCTGTAGGTTAGTATAAATAATATGTCGGGTTATTTCCGGCATCGCCGCAGGTAGGGATCATCGTTTAATTTTGACTATTAGGGCCAAATTAAAGGTTGGGTTGAAGGTTTTACGCAAGGTTCAGTCTCAAAACTCACAACTTACTGCTCACAACTCTCTATTCTCCACTCAAAACACCAAACTCTTCATACTTTCTTCATTTACCAATCGCAAATTTGCAGTGATTAGGTTTTGGTAAAGGTATGTTTAGTGCAAATAAACATGCTTTCAAATCCCCCGCCGCCCGGTGGGGGATTTTTTTTGCCCTGTTTCTTAAATATTTCTTAAATGTTTTTCCGGATAGAATAAAAAATCGCGTTTTATTGATTTTTAGGATATGGTGTTAATAATTTCCATTATTGGAATAATTTTTTCAGTTATTCTGATTTTTTTAGAAAAAAATACGCTGATTGATAAAAAATTTATAATTTAGTCCGAAATTATTGTTTTTATAGAGTTATTAATCAACTAAACTTAAATATCCTTACTAAATACGTTTAAAAAATGGCAAAATTAGAGTACATCTGGCTGGATGGCTACAAACCAACCCAAAGCCTGCGCAGCAAAACAAAAATTGAAAAAGATTTTAGCGGAAAATTAGAAGATTGTCCAAATTGGAGCTTCGATGGTTCATCAACCGAGCAGGCACCAGGTGGTTCTTCTGATTGTATTTTGAAACCTGTATTCATTTGCCCAGATCCGCAAAGAAAAGAAGGTTATTTAGTAATGTGCGAAGTTTTAGATTCAACCGGCGCAGCACACGAGTCTAACGGCCGTGCGTTAATTGCTGATGATGATAACGATTTCTGGTTTGGTTTCGAGCAGGAGTATTTCCTGTGGGATCCTAAAACCGACAAACCTCTGGGTTTCCCGGCAGGTGGTTACCCGGCTCCACAAGGCCCTTACTACTGCTCGGTTGGCGCTAACAACGCTTACGGCCGCGAGATTGTTGAAGAGCACTTAGATGTTTGCTTAGAAGCAGGCTTAAACGTAGAAGGTATCAACGCTGAGGTTGCTGCCGGTCAGTGGGAGTTTCAAATCTTCTCTAAAGGCGCTAAAGATGCAGGTGACCAAATTTGGGTAGCCCGTTATTTATTAGAGCGTATCGGCGAAAGCTATGGCGTATCTATCAACTGGCATTGCAAACCATTAGGTCAGTTAGACTGGAATGGTTCGGGCATGCACGCTAACTTCTCAAACACTTTATTACGTACTGCTGCAAGCGAGGCTACTTTCAAAGCAGTTTGCGAGGCTTTCCGCCCGGCTGTTGCTGAGTGTATCGCAGTTTACGGTGCCGATAACGATCAGCGTTTAACCGGTAAACACGAAACTGCTGCAATTACCGATTACAGCTACGGTGTTTCAGATCGTGGTGCTTCTATCCGTATCCCTCTGTACACAGTACAAAAAGGCTGGAGCGGTTATTTGGAAGATCGTCGCCCTAACTCGGCTGCAGATCCATACAAAGTTGCTGCTGTCATCATCAAAACTGTAAAATCAGCGAAAGTATAATTTCGTACAGATATTCAAATTAATTGTGTGGATGCCTCTCCGATTTTCGGAGGGGCATTTTTTATGCGTACCTGCCCGATGTGATTAAAGGGTGACCATCAACCGGTAAATTGTAAAGGTAAACCCAGCAATTGATAGAGCCGTTTTCGGCTGTAACCGGAATAATTTCACGGATAAATAAATTGGGCTGCTCTTCGGTATCGCCATGGCCCTCGTATTCATCCAGCTTTTTCAATACGCTGGCGTCATGTACTAAAACAATAGCACCATAAACCAAAGACGTGGCTTCGGAATTATACAGTGCCCCGGGATAATCTCCCAAATCATATAACAAACCGGGGAAGCGGCCGGCCGAAATGTATTGGCTGTTGGCTTTTAGGTACTTGCCATATTCGTTATTTGCGCTTAGCAGCGTGCCGTATATGAAGAGATATTTGCAGTTTGTTTCCATCGTTTATTTTGTCATTGCGAGGTACGAAGCAATCGCGAATTTACAGAGCTGCTCTTTGGGTGTGCGATTGCTTCGTACCTCGCAATGACAAATGAGCAATATTGAATTGCCGTTTAGGTAATCCAAAGCAAAATAATCAATAAACAGTCTTTACACAACATTGCTGCTTTATTTTTATCTTGCCAACAATTGCACCTGGATACATGGACAAACAACAGATCACCGCCTACCTGCACGATAAGGATATCACCAAAATAAAATTCGCCTTTGCCGATATTGACGGCGTACTGCGCGGCAAACTTATTCATCGCGATAAGTTTTTAGATGGCCTTAAAGATGGCTACGGCTTTTGCGATGTGGTTTTTGGCTGGGATAGCGGCGATAATGTTTACGATAACGTGGCCGTAACCGGCTGGCAGTCGGGTTACCCCGATAAATATTGCCGGATTGATCTGAATACCGTGCGCAATATCCCATGGCAAAACGATCAAACCTTTTTCCTGGCCGATTTTACCCAGCCCGATGGAAGCAGCGTACCGGCCTGCCCGCGTAGCTTATTAAAACGCATTGCCGCCGAATGTGATGCCATGGGCTACCATGCCGAATTTGCGCAGGAGTTTGAGTGGTTCAACTTTAACGAATCGCCTAAAACCTTGCAGGAAAAAGGGTTCAGAAATATGGAACCGCTATCGCCGGGTATGTTTGGTTATTCGATACTGCGCCCATCGCAGCATAGCGCTTTTTATTACGATTTGTTTAACCTGCTAACTGACTTTGGTGTACCGATTGAAGGTTTGCACACCGAAACTGGTCCGGGGGGATACGAGGCGGCTATTATTCACGATCAGGTTTTGGCTGCGGCCGATAAAGCAACGCTGTTTAAAACTGCAGTGAAAGAGATTGCATCTAAACACGGCATTACTGCCACCTTCATGGCCAAATGGAACGCCGATTTGCCCGGTTGCAGTGGCCATATTCACCAAAGCCTATGGAGCAAGGATAAAACTCAAAACCTTTTCCGCGATGAGGCCGATGTTAACAAAATGAGCGACCTGCATAAGCACTACCTGGCTGGGCAATTGTATTGCCTGCCGCATTTGCTGCCCATGTATGCACCGACTATTAACAGCTACAAACGCCTGGTAGAAGGCGCCTGGGCGCCAACCACCATTACCTGGGGACTGGATAACCGCACAACAGCCTTCAGGGTGATTAACGATACCGTGAACCATACGCGGTTAGAAACCCGCATCCCCGGCTCGGATACCAACCCGTATCTGGCCATCTCTGCCGCATTGGCTTCGGGCCTATACGGTATTAAACATAAACTGGAACTAACCACACCGCCAACCTTCGGCAACGGTTACGAAAATAAAAGCAACGGTGTATTAGCAACTAATCTGGAAGACGCTGCCATCGCAATGAAAAATTCAAGCGTTGCCAAAGAATTATTCGGCGATGATTTTGTACAGCATTTTACCAATACCCGTCTATGGGAATGGCGCCAGTTTATTAAACAGGTGACGGATTGGGAGTTGAAAAGGTATTTTGAGGTGATATAGACCTCACTCTGCCCTCTCCGAAGGAGAGGCTTCTATTACGAAGTCGCGCTTCCTCTCTTGAGAGGGGTCAGGGGTGTGTCCTTTCTGCGGTTTTGAGTCCTAATAATATGCATTTAAAGTGGCACGAAAAATAATTCCGTACAACTTACATTGAAAGAACTTGCAAGAAAGCTCCGAAACGAAAGTACTCCCGGAGAAAAAATACTCTGGAACCAATTAAAAAACAAAAAGTTCGGATATGATTTTCATCGTCAGAAGCCACTCCTCAGGTTTATCGTCGATTTTTATTGTTATGAGTTAGAATTGGTCATAGAGGTTGATGGTAGATATCACGGGTACGAAGACCAATATCTATTAGACCTTGAAAGAGAAAATGAACTTAAATTATATGGCCTGACCATAATACGTTTCAGAGAGCAAGAGGTTACCCATGATTTGGTAAATGTGATGAGGGTAATTGAAACGTACATTGAAAATTTGCGAAAGGACACACCCCTATAAATGTTTCTGCTAAATTTTAAGTTAGTGCGTCCCCTCTCAAGATGGGAAACATCTGTCAGTGCCACCGGACCTCTACCTATCCACTTCCCCCAACACAAAATCTATCGAGCCAACAATAGCAATTAAATCGGCTATCATTACGTTTTTAGACATGGCGGGTAGCACTGATAGATTACTGAAACTTGGCCCGCGGGATTTTACGCGGAAAGGGATCTCGGTATCGAAGAAACGGTCGTTGCCATTTTTATCCTGTTCTTTACGTTGTTGATGGATGAAGTAAAAACCCAATTCGCCTTTGGCGCTTTCGCAACGGACGTAATAATCCTGCGGTTTGGGGGTTAATTTGCGGGGCAGCTTGGCACGCGGATCAAAATCAACTGTACGTTTCAGCTCGTTTTGCAGGCGATCAAGGCATTGCTCCATGATCTTTAAAGATTGCTCTATCTCATCAATGCGGACTTTATAACGGTCCCAGCAATCGCCAACCTTGCCCATTAAGCCGGTACCTACAGGGATATCGAAATCAATTTCGGGGTAAACAGAATAGCCATCAATCCGGCGCAGATCATATTTTAAGCCTGAACCGCGCAGCATAGGGCCGCTGCAACCGTAGTTAATAGCCACATCAAGCGGCAACACGCCCACGTTGGCCGTGCGTTGGACAAATACCTGGTTATCGGTAAGCAAGCGGTTAAGTTCCACCATTTTAGGCCTGAAATACTCTACAAATTCGCGTGCGCGTTCTTCGAAGCCCACCGGTAAATCGTAAAACAAACCGCCTACCCAAATATAGTTGTACAGCATGCGCGAACCCGAGGCCCACTCCAGCATGCCCATAATATGTTCCCTATCGCGAAAGCACCATAAAAACGGCGTGAAAGCCCCGATATCGATACCATAAGTGCCCACGGCAATCAGGTGCGATGCTATGCGGTTCATCTCGCAAACCAGCACGCGAATGTATTCCACCCGTTTTGGGATATCCTGATCAATGCCCAGCATGCGCTCCACACCCATCACCCAGGCATGGCTGTTGTTCATGCTGGCCAGGTAGTCCATCCGGTCGGTAAAGGGAATGGTTTGTTGATAGGTTAATGATTCGGCATGCTTTTCGAAACAGCGGTGAAGGTAACCGATGTGGGGGATTACCTCTTTAACAATCTCGCCATCGGTAATTAGCTCCAAACGCAACACACCGTGGGTAGATGGGTGCTGCGGACCCATATTCAAAACCATATCCTCGGTAGCGGCCTGGGCTATTTTTTGCTCGTACCGCTCAAAGGCCTGGTTGTATATGGATGAAGTTGTATTCAATTTCGATGGTAGCTAAACATAATACCTGTGTAGCAACAGGCGCGGCCCGAAATTAAAAAATAATGTTCGATAATGTGTCAGGATAACGTGTTTATTCGATACTGCCTACTTTGGCGCGTTCGGCTCCGGAATTGATGAACCGATAATATTTATTTTCGTCACTTATAACTTGAAGAAAGAACTTCCCAAAATAAGATTGAACGTTATGTTTGTATGCTTCCAAGTCGGGCTTAAATACATTTGGATATTTTTTTGTGGGATTAGCGAAGTCCATTTCCGCCACCCATTCTTTTTTTAATGCCTTATTTCCAATGCAAAATTCAAATTGATATTCCTCCATATGATCAGCTCGCCCGGTAAGTATCTTTTTGGTTTTCTCGTTAATTATATCTTTAAAATGTAATTTGAAAAAAACATACAACTTCCTATCATGCATTCTTAAAGGTTTATAGGTATCACAATCATTAAATTTTTGCATGAAAATTTCATTGTTGATACCCCATACTAAAAATTTGGTTTGGCTGCTTACGCAACTGTTCGCTTTAAAGGTAGCTGCCGCCCCGGGAAATTGAATTTCGTAGCTGAAGATATATCTAACGCCCATGAACTTCAAGTCGCGGATTTTCTCTGAAATCTTTTCGGCCCTGGTACCGTAAGCCATTCTCCATAAATCAATATCGACGTCTTCGTCGTTGGTTTCACCGGCGCGGTTTAATAAATCGAGCCACTGAAAATCGTAAACCTGAATTTTATTCGACAGCACCAAGTCGATCGCTTTATGATAAGCATTAAATGCCTCTTTATTATTCGACGCTTTTCTTAAAGAATCTCCAACGGTCATTAATCGATCAAACTCTTGCCCGTTGGCATGGAAGCAAACCAATAAAAAGAGAACAAAAAAGATATTGCGCATACCTTACCTCATCGTCGGCTTGTTAGTCAGCGCGCTTATTTTGGTGGCCAGCCAGGCGTAGCTGTACATGGCATTAGCTTTCAGCTTACCATCGCGGCTTTTAAAGGTCCAAACGTCTTTCATAAACTCAGGGTAGTTCTTGTCGTTCAGTGTATCAAACGCTATCGAAATCGTCGGTGTAAGCGAATAAGCGCTATGCCAGGTGCCGAATGGAATAAACAAAGTTTCGCCCGGGCCAACGGTGAAACTGATAGGCGTGGCATCTTTATACAGTGGATATTTCTCGTAATCGGGTTCAAAAATATTCACTTCAGATCGCCATGGATCGTTAGGCACAGGATAAAGCATGTGCTCTTGCCCGCGCGGGAAAACGGTGAAACGTTTTTCGCCGTACAACTGTGTAATCCAGGCATTCAAATGATAATAATCTAAATGCAGGTATGGAAATTTACCGCCCGGTCCGCCGATGAATAACTCTAACGCGGCGCCCCATTTACCAATTTTAAACATCTTGTTATCCAGCCAGTTGGGTTTCGAATAAATCAGATCAGGCTTAATCAGCGGTAAAATTTCAGGCAATTCATCATGGATATTGAAGATGCAGGGGTAGGGCGCCGGGTTTTCAACCGAGCTGTTCTCTACCATATCCATAATTTGGCGCATGGTATAGGTTTGGCCTTTAACCTCGGTTTTTTTATCAGGATAATTCTCACGAAACCAATCGGGACTAAACAATTCTTTAGCTTTCCAGTCCTTCACCGCATTTGTAAACACAAGCGGGATGCCCGGTTTATAATGCTGTTCGATAAATTCCTCGTAGGTGATGTTGTCTCTGCGAATGATTTCCATGGTTCAGTGTTAGCAGGCGATTATGCTGTTACCACAATTTTACCAAAAATAACCGCTGATTTAAAATGATTTTTTTCGATTTGAAAGATTTTTTGAACCTCTGCAACCTAATCTCTAATCAACCAATCTCCAATTAACTATTTATGGCATTACCTTCGGCCCGCGCTTTACGTTCATACTACACAGGCCTTAGCCACAGGGCCGGTATCCACTTCAATCGCTAATGCAACTGTCTGAACCGCTGATTTGAATGATTTTTTTGATTTCGCTGATTGTCGATACCGTCTGAATTTGATGAGTAGATTTGCCATAATCAGCGAAATCAAAAAAATCATTCAAATCAGCGGTTCGGACTAATCTACCTTTATCCCCTTATAATACTCCGCTGCCTGGTAATCCTTCCGCAAGGGGAAACCTTCCCAATCATCGGGTAACAATAAGCGGCGTAAATCGGGGTGGCCTTCAAAGTAAATGCCGCATAGTTCAAACGCTTCACGCTCGTGCCAGTCGGCGGCTTGATAGACGGACACTATACTTGGGAAATTTGGTAAAGTCTCTAAGTCGCGGCCATGCTGGCGACTGATCTTTAATACCAGCTGGGTTTGGTAGGGGATAGACGACAGATGGTAAACCACACCAAACCTACCCTCATCAACCCCATAGTCCACACCCGAGAGGCAGGACAGGAAATCGAAATAAGTGGCAGGGTTATCGCGCAGTTCAAGGCAAACGGCGGCAATCTGGTCGGGGTTAATAAGCAGGGCGGGTTGCATGCCGCCCGTTTCTTCGCCGACGATTACCTCTTCGCCAAATTTATCGGTTAATAGTTTTTTTATTTCAGCAAGCATCATGGTGCCAGGCGTGCTATTTTCCAGTTTTTGTTATCGATTTTTTTATAGATCACACGGTCGTGCAGGCGACTGCGACGGCCCTGCCAAAACTCAACCAGGCGAGGTTTAATAATATAGCCACCCCAGTACGATGGTTTAGGAACTTCCTTATCGGCATACTCCGTTTCCAGTTCGGCCATTTTTTCTTCCAGTATTTTGCGGCCCTCAATCTCCTGGCTCTGTGGCGATGCTACCGCACCAAGCTGACTTGCCTTAGGGCGGCTGTGGAAATACTCTTCGCTTTGCTCGCGGCTTAATTTTTCAATGGTACCTTCAATGCGTACCTGGCGTTCCAGTTCGCCCCAAAAAAATACGACAGATGCCAAAGGGTTCTTCGCCAGCTCCTTCCCCTTGCGGCTCAGGTAATTGGTGTAAAACATAAAGCCATCCTTATTAAAGCCTTTTAGTAACACAATCCGGGCCGATGGGTGGCCGTTGGGGGTTGCAGTGGCCAACGTCATGGCGTTAGGTTCGTGTATATCGGCTTTAACAGCTTCATCAAACCATTTTTCAAACTGTCTGATGGGGTCTTGCTTCACTTCTTTTTCGGTAAGCGTAGCGGCGCTGTAATCCTGCCTTAAATTTTGTAATTCCTGGTTATCCATTATGGTGCAAACTTACAAATTAATTAGGCCGTATATATGATATGCGTTACTTTCAAATAAACTAATCGTTATATTTAATGTTTAATATAGTATCATGTTAAGTAATATACCGGCAGCCGTTGGGCGACTGTTAATTTCGGAGCCCTTTATGTCCGACCCTAACTTTAAACGTTCGGTGATCCTGATCACCGAATATCACGAAGAAGGAGCCGTCGGATTTGTATTGAATCATCAAAGTGAAAGCCTGCTGGGCGACCTGTTGCCCGACGTATCCTATTCGGAGATTCCTGTTTATAGCGGCGGCCCGGTTGCTTTAGATACCCTGCATTTCATACATCGCTGTCCCGATAAAATTGACGGTGGATTAGAGATTTGGAACGGAATTTATTGGGGAGGTGATTTTGAAACGGTTAAATCGCTGATTAACAACTATCAATTGCAGCCCGATGAAATTAAATTCTTCACCGGCTACTCAGGGTGGACAGCCGGGCAATTGGATGATGAGTTACAGGAAGATACCTGGATTGTAACCAATAAGTTCAACAGCGATATCATCTTCGCCGATGCCGAACATAACTTATGGAAACAGGTAGTAATAGGTCTTGGTCAGCGCTACGCCCACATTGCTAATTTCCCGGAGAACCCGACGCTTAATTAAGTCTCAAGCCAATAGTCAAAAGTCTTAAGTTTAGGACTTTTGACTTTGAACTTTAGACTAAAGACTTATCCCGCCAGCCCTTCATTCTGCATCTCTCTTGCTGATGCTTCTACTTTTTCTTTCAGTTCGTTTTTGAATTTTTTAAGATTTTCAACAATGGCTTCATCAGCTGTGGAAATGATCTGTGCGGCCAGTATCCCTGCGTTTTTAGCGGCATTCAGGGCTACAGTTGCAACCGGGATACCGTTAGGCATTTGCAGGATAGATAACACCGAATCCCAGCCATCTATAGAGTTACTTGATTTTACAGGGACACCAATTACCGGCAAATGAGTTAACGATGCTACCATGCCCGGCAAATGGGCGGCACCACCGGCGCCGGCTATAATTACCTTCAAACCACGATCTGCCGCGGCGCGGGCATAACTGAACATCAGATCGGGCGTGCGGTGGGCCGAAACTACGGTAATTTCGAAGGGTACGCCAAGTTCTTTTAAAACGTCGGCGGCATCCTGCATAACCGGTAAATCGGACTTGCTGCCCATGATGATCCCTACTTTGGGTTGGCTCGTAGCTGATAGTTCGTTGCTCATGGTGGCAAAAATGCCTAAAATTTTAATTAAGTGCCAAATATTTATCTAACAGTGCAGAGATTGAAGCCACATCGCTTGGTCGCGGGGCATCGGTTTCGGCAATTTGGCCTTGTTTGTTGATGATGAGGTAGCGCGGCATATAGCAAGGGGTATCTTTTGGGATATGGGTGCTGCTGCGGTAAAGATGATCGTATTGCTTGCTATCTAAAAATAGATGAGTTCCTGCAATATCGTATTTCTTTAATTGTTGCCGCCAAACCATCTCGTGCCCGCCTGAAATGTACAGGTAAGCCAAATCTTTACGATTATGATACTTAGCTTTTAGCGGTTTAGTGAAATTGCGAAATTCGGACAGGCAGGGCCCGCAGGTAGTGCCCCAAAAATCGACATACACTACTTTGCCTTTGAAATTAGTATTATACAGATGAGTTAGCGAAGTATCAGCGGCGGTGTAACTGATGATCTTGATCTTGTCATCGCCATTGAAACTGTACCAGGAATAGGTTTTTAAAGTTATCGCACAAAGCATAAGGGTTAATGCTACTCCGAATGGTTTAAAGAAAAAACGGTTGCCCTGACTGCTGTATCGCATAAAAAAATAAATGCTCAGGAACAGTAAAATCGCGCCGGCGAAACCCTTCAGATACATGGCAGCCATTAAGTCGCGGTTACTATCCAGGATATGAGTTAAAACATCGCCCCTTTGCTGTTTGGTGAAATTATAACTGTTCCAAACGGCGTCGATGGTTTCATCGTGAACCTCGCGGGTCCAGTCCACGTAATGCTTGGGAATATCCATAACCAGCAGTGGAATAACAGCCAGCAAAATAGCGCCTGCCCAAAAGAGTTTTGATTTGATCATGATGAGGGTGTGTTTTTATTCATCACAAATAAAAGACACCGCAAACTCCCGATAAATTAAATGTGATGAAACCCTGAAAATATGTGACGGGACAAGTAAACTATAGATTACCTGTTTTGATTTCTGTTGCGGATTAGCACGATAATAACCAGCAGTAAGATAATGCCACTTATAACCGAGCCGCTCACCAATACGATTCGACCGGTATCGATATCCCCTTCAGCAATTTCCTGGTCGCGGATTTTTTTGCCCTTGGCGGTTGATGTAAGTGAGCTGAAAAACTTTGTGATGGTGGTATCCTTCCAGGATAAGGAATCGGCCGACCAAACGGCTGAGCCGATAATATGCTCGCCCGTGTAGGTTACGTAGTGATAATTATAACAAACCGTAGAATCGATAATCGCCCGGTAAGCAAAGGCCATACCGGGTAAACCGTTTAAAATGGTATCTTTTTTATAAAAAACTTTGCCGTGCAATACCCGCATTACACTCCTGGAGTAAGAATTATAAATAGTATCGGTGATGTGGCTGGTAAACCTTTCCTGCAGGTTTTTACGCTCTTTAGCTATCTGCGCGATGTATACTTTTCCGCCATGATCGAGCCGGTAAATTACGCCACCGGTTTCCGGAAACCTTTCTTCGGGTTTGGCAGCGAACACGATAGTAGCCAGATCGCCCAGTTTTTGTTTGTGGGGTTTGGTATTGCCAAAAAAGGCTTGCATCTGGTCTTGCGCCAAACAATTACCAATCGTAAACAAAAACGCGAACAGTAGGCCGTACTTTTTCATTCTAAGTGTTGGCACCTAATTTATGCAATCACCTTCAAAGTTTCCTGTACAAATCTTGCTTTTTCAATGGCTTTTTCGCGGTCGGCATCTACAATGGTAACGTGCCCCATTTTGCGGAAGGGTTTGGTTAGCGCTTTGCCATACAGGTGGATATAAACCCCGGGTTTGTTCAGCACTTTTTCTATCCCTTGGTAAACGGCAGGGCCTTCGTAACCGGCTTCGCCTAAAACGTTTACCATAATGGCATTGTTCAGGCAGTCGGTATTACCCAAAGGCTGGTTAAATATGGCACGCAGGTGCTGCTCAAATTGCGATACAGTATTACCTTCTATAGTCTGGTGGCCGCTGTTATGCGGACGAGGGGCCAGTTCGTTCACCAGTATTTTGCCGTGTTTATCTAAAAACATCTCAACCGCCAGCAGTCCTACTATCTTCAGGCTTTCGGCAATGCGTTTGGCAATGTTCTCGGCTTCCTGATGAATTTCGAAAGGTAAAGTAGACGGGGCGATGAGGAATTCTACCAGATTAGCTTCGGGATTAAACTCCATCTCCACCATCGGGAAGCATTTTACGTCGCCGTTTTCGTTACGGGCAACTATTACGGCTATTTCCTTTTCAAAATCTATCAGGCGTTCAACCAGGCTGGGGGCGGTAAAAGCCTTATCTAAAGCGGCAATATCATTCACGCGATAAACGCCCTTACCATCATAACCATCCCGACGTAGCTTTTGGATGTATGGGAAAGGGATATGGCTTTGTTTCAACTGTTCAATCGAGTTCACAATCTGGAACTCGGCTGTAGGGATATCGTTCTCCTTGAAAAATTGCTTTTGAAGCCCTTTATCCTGGATCAGGCGAATGATCCTTGGTTGGGGATAAACTACTACGCCTTCTTTTTCCAGCTGCTCCAGCGCGTCTACATTCACCTTTTCTATTTCGATGGTGAGTAGATCAACCGTCTTACCGAAATTATAAACGGTCTCATAATCGCCTAAAGAACCAACGCTAAATTCATCGCACAGTTTACGGCAGGGGGCTTCCGGATCGGGATCTAAAACTTTAACGGTAACGTTGTAGTTAATAGCCTGTTGTATCAGCATGCGGCCTAATTGCCCGCCGCCTAAAATGCCTAATTTTAAATCTCCGTAAAATGCTTTCATAACGATGTTACAAATTTATTAAAAAGCAGGGAGTATTAAGGCCAAATACCAAACAAACCGCCGTTTTAAGGATTATAAAGTATAAACATGCCCATGACCAATTTGTATGTTTCAACACATTTGTGACATCCGGGGTTATAGACATTGCTATGTTTGCATAATATTTACATAACACTATCTGTATGAAAACTAAAATAGCGGTTGCGAAGGGAGACGGGATCGGTCCGGAAATTATGGACGCCGTTTTGCGCATTTTTAAAGCCGCCAACGTTACCCTCGAATACGAATTTGTAGAAATGGGCAAATCCTATTTCGATGCCGGTCATTCTACCGGCATGACGGACAAAGCCAAAGAAACCATTGAAACCTTAGGCTTACTTTTTAAGGGCCCCATGGAAACCCCTAAAGGCAAGGGCGTAAAAAGTATCAACGTAACCGCCCGTAAAGTATGGAATACCTACGCCAATCAGCGCGATTTCCGTACCCTGAATGGCGTTAACACTGTATTCTCTAAAGCCGGCATCCCCATCAATTTAACCATCATCCGTGAGAATATCGAGGACACCTACGGCGGCATTGAACACTTGCTGACCTACGATGTTGCCGTTGGTCGCCGTATTATCACTCGTCCCGGTTCGGCTCAGGTGATTCGTTACGCGTTTGAGATGGCTAAACGTAAGGGTTATACCAAATTAACTTGCGCACACAAAGCCAATATAATGAAATTGACCGACGGTATGTTCCTGGAGGTTTTCCAGGGGATAGCAAAAGAATACCCGGAAATTGAAGCTACCGATATTATTGTGGATGATCTGTGCATGAAACTGGTATCGCGCCCCGAAACTTTCCAGGCCATTGTGCTGACCAATCTTCAGGGCGATATTGTATCAGACCTGTGTGCCGGTTTGGTTGGCGGCTTAGGCTTTGCTCCATCGGCCAACATCGGCGATAACATTTCCATTTTTGAAGCCGTACACGGTACCGCACCGGATATTCAAGGTAAAGGCATTGCCAACCCTACTGCTTTGTTGTTGTCGGGGATTTCCATGCTGCGTTATCTGGGTTACGCAGCAAACGCGGCGGCTATTGAAAATGCATTGCTTTACACGTTGGAGCAGGGCGTACACACCGGCGATTTCGGCGATAAATCTACCCCATCATCAAACACCAATCAGTTTGCCGATGCTATCATCGCAAACCTGGGCAAAGTGCCTGCTGCAGGTGGTGTGTTTCAGGATACCAGCTTTGAAATAAACGAAGAGATTCACGAAACGCTGATTAAAAACAAGCTGACCGCCACCAAAGGCATTGAAGAGGAAATGATTGGGGTTGACGTTTTTGTAGAATCGAACGTGCAGCCAAATGAACTGGCCGAGGTGGCTAAAAGGCACCTGAGGTTTAACGATAATTTTGATTTGGTGATGATCTCCAACCGCGGTACGCAGGTTTGGCCTACCGGCTCTATCTACACCGAACTGGTGAACGAATACCGTATCCGCTTCGAGAAAAAAGCCGGGCGCACCATTAAACAAAAAGAAATCCTGCACATAGCCGCCGACCTGAGTGAGGATGTTAAAGTTTGTTCTGTCGAGTTTCTGATGAACTTTGGCGGGAAGATTGGTTATACCCTTGCGCAGGGGCAGTAAATAACAGATTATTTTATAAATTTACAGAGGTGTTGAAATCGGGCTTAACTGATTTTGGCGCCTCTTTTTTATAAATAACATAAGCCTTATGATTACTAAAAGCAAGTACCTGCTTTACAGCATAACATTAATTTCCCTGCTATCGGCCTGTAAAAAGGAACCGGTTAATGTAACCAACACTAATTCTGATATATCAATTACTTCGTTCGCTTTATCTAAAGCCGATAACAGCGCCTTCGCGCCTTCAGATATAACGGTTTCGATTGGGCACGACACTGTTAAGGTAGAACTGCCCGCCAATACCGATTTAAGTAAGCTGATCCCTACTATAGCTATAAAGGCGACAATAATATCGCCGGCGAGCGGCTTGGTTCAGGATTTTAACAATCCGGTTAGCTATACTTTAACCGGCGAGGACGGCAACACTAAAAAGTACGTAGTAGCGGTTAGTATTAAAGGCCCTAAAAACATGGTCTTTTTCGGCTCAACCGACAAAAATTTCTACGCTGTCGATTCCAGAAGCGGTTTACAGATCTGGAAATTTGCCGGAAACGGGGGCTTCTATTATTCTAATCCGGCAATTGCTAACGGCATTGTTTATGCCGGCAGTACAGATAATTACATGTATGCTTTTGATGAACTGACGGGAACCGTAAAATGGAAATTTGCGACAGACGGCCCTATCGAATCGAGCCCTTTGATTGCTAATGGCATTGTATATTTCGGCAGCGATGATTATAATTTCTACGCAGTAGACGCTTTAACCGGGGTATTAAAATGGAAGTACACCACCGGGCGTACCGTGAGCAGCGTGCCAGCTTTATACAACGGTACTATTTATTTTGCCAGCGCCGATAATATTATTTATGCGCTTGACGCCAAAACTGGCGCGGTAAAATGGAGATTTGTTACTAACGATATGATTGTCGCTTCAAGTCCTTATATCTCTAACGGGGTTTTATTTATCGGCAGCCGCGACGGTTACCTTTACGCTTTATACGCTGCCACAGGCGAAGTGAAATGGCGTTACTATTCGGGGATTTCGATGGAGCAGAACAGTCCTTTAGCGCAAAATGGGGTAGTCTACATGTCAAGCTGGTACGTGTCCGGTTCCAATTTAGGGGGGAGCGTTTACGCGTTTGACGAAGCTACCGGGAGTTTGATCTGGAAGTCGTTACCCGGTTTAGGGTTTACTCGCGGGCCGGCTGTATACGGTAATACGCTTTACATAAGCGCTGACGACGGTAATTTCTATTCACTTAAAACTACAAACGGAAGCATCAACTGGAGCCGCCAAATTTATCCAAATGGGGCAGGTGGAACAGTTGTTGACAACACGGTATTTGTTGGCGGTGGTGGTACCGGCAAATTCTACGCTTTAAACACCAGCGATGGCGATATCAAATGGACTTTCCCTGTAGGGAGTTATGGTTTAGATACCTCTAAACCTTGTGTAATAGGTGCCAATGGCGTGGTGCATTATTAATCGTTATAGTGCTTGCCGGTAATAAAAGCTATCGGAACCCCGAACGAAACAATCAGCGCAGCCAGGTTTTAAGGATGCCTTGTAATTTCATCGGCTTTTGCACGATGTGACTTAAATACGGCACTACTATAAAGTTCATTACCACAAAAATCAGCGCGCCGTAAACCAGCGCCAGGATAATTTTATTACGAACTATTTTGATGAAATAGGGGTAGAGGAGAAACAAAGCCACCGTAAACACCAGCGCAATAAAATAATGAAACAATACGCCGTAAATCGCCATTTCCGTACCACCTGCAAACGCTGATTTGCCAAAAGCACCACTGGCTATGTATTTAAATATCGCAGGAGGGGGAACGTTCAGATTTAATACAATGGCCGATAAGGCATCCAGCATGCCGCAAAGCAGCCAGGTTAACAATATGGGTTTAGTGAGATTTTGTTTCGTGCTTGTCGACGTCATAAAGTTTTGTAATTAAGGTTGTTGAAGATAATTAAAAACTTACGAGGCCGGTAAGATTAGAGTGCATTGGTATGAAAATCACCCTGTAAGGAGGATAGACGCCTTTGTCATTTCGACGTTAGGACAAATCTTATACAGTTTGCTTTTCGGAGATGCTTATCGCGCGTACAAGATTTCTCGCTATCACTCGAAATGACAAAGTTGATTAAACGGTCTCAACTGTGTTTCCTATCAACCGTTCCCCTTCAATCTTCTTTTGCAACTCTAAAATAGCGCCGATTAAAGCTTCGGGGCGTGGGGGGCAGCCTTGTACGTAAACATCAACGGGGATAATACGGTCTACACCTTTTACAACGTGATAGCCGTGCTGCCAGTAAGGGCCGCCGCAGTTACTGCATGATCCCATGCTGATAACATACTTTGGTTCGGGCATTTGCTCGTACAGGCGTTTAATGCGTTCGGCCATTTTAAAGGTGACTGTACCGGCAATAATAATCACATCGGCCTGACGTGCGGATGGTCGCGGGAATACGCCGAAACGGTCCAGGTCGTAAGTCGATGCCATCGATCCCATCATTTCTATCGCGCAGCAGGCTATCCCAAAACTTAAAGGCCATAACGATGACAGGCGCGACCAGTTCATCAAATCGTTCAGCTTGGTAACCATTACCCCACCGCTTTCGTTCATGCTTTCAGGATTCATTTTCCGGCTTTTTAAAGGATGGTTTAAACATGGGTTTTCTTATCGGTGGTGCAGCCGGAGCGGCGGTATCAGTAGTAGTACTTGCAGTGTTTTCGGCAGTAGCAGCTTCGGGGGCTGCTTTAGCTCGTTCTAAAGCAATCGCTTCGCGCTGGGTAACAGATGAGAATTTTTTGGTTTGATATCCGCTTTGCGCGATGTTCAATTGATCGTATAAAGATGTTGGGATAGTAACCCCTGTGTGCGGAATTTCGGCTTCGGGCTTAATCCAGTTCAGGTCGCCTTTGCGCCAAACGTATACCAGGCCCAGTATCAGGATGCCCATAAAAATAAACATCTCTATCAGTGTAAGCGTACCCCAGCGTTTATCAGCAGCCATTAATTGATGATTGCCAAATACGGTTGCCCATGGGAAAACGAATACCATCTCCACATCAAACAGCAAGAAGATCAGTGCAATAACGTAAAAACGCGGGTTAAATGGAATCCAGGCGCTACCGGTAGGTTCCTCGCCGCACTCGTACGATGTTAGCTTCTCTTTATTAGGATGGTTGGGCGCTAAAAGCTTGCCGACAAACAAAGCAGCGGCCACCAAAACAAATCCGGTAATAATAAAGACCAATATCTTTCCAAATTCTGATATTTGCGAAACTTCGCTCATGACAGCAAATTTAATAAATCCATCCCACTTTGATGCCATAATAATTGGCGGCGGCGCCTGCGGGCTGATGTGCGCCGTACAAGCCGGCTTTTTGGGCAAGCGCGTTCTGGTGCTCGAAAAAAATGATAAAGTAGGGGCCAAGATCCTGATTAGCGGGGGAGGGCGTTGTAATTATACCAACCTTTACGCATCGCCCCAGCAGTTTATATCGGATAATGAGCATTTCAGCAAATCTGCTTTTGCGCAGTGGACGGTGGATGACACCATCAGCTTTTTCGAAACCTACGGCATCACTGGTAAGGAAAAAACTTTAGGACAACTGTTCCCCGAAAGTGATAAGGCCCGCGATATTGTTAACGTGTTTACCGATCTGTGCCGCGATATGGAGCAGGAAATTTGGTGCGATACCGAAGTGAAAAATATCGAAGCTGTGGCCGATGGTTTCAAAATCAGCTATGAACGTAACGGTAAAACCGCTGAAATGCAAACGCCTAAAGTGGTAATAGCCAGCGGTGGGTTGCCCATCGCTAAAATGGGCGCGACTGACTTCGGCCTGCGTATAGCCCGTAAGTTTGAAATGGAGATCGTCGCTACAGCACCTGCTTTGGTACCACTCACCATCACCGGTAAAGATCAACCCTGGTACGAGCAATTATCGGGCAACTCCATCTTCTGCCGGGTGTGGAACGACAGGGCCAGTTTTGAAGAAAATATCCTGTTTACCCATTGGGGCTTAAGTGGTCCGGCCATCCTGCAAATTTCATCCTACTGGCGGCCGGGTGAAAGCATTATGATTGATCTGCTGCCTAATCAAAATATCATCGATCTAATAGAGGCAGAGCGCAAACTAAACGGTAAAAAGCCTTTATTATCGTTGATAGCCAACCTGTACACCCGCAAATTTGCCGATGCGCTGAGTCCGTACCTGCCTGCCGATAAAAATCTGGCATCGTTAAACAAAGCCGAACTGGAAGCGATTGAGGAACTGATCCACCAATTTAAAGTGAAGCCTGCCGGCGATAAGGGTTACGATAAAGCCGAAGTAATGCGCGGCGGCGTGTCTACATCCGAGTTATCATCGCGCACGCTGGAAGCCAAGAAAGTACCTGGAATGTTCTTCGGTGGCGAATGTGTGGATGTTACCGGCTGGCTGGGCGGCTACAATTTTCAATGGGCTTGGGCCAGCGGGTTTGTAATAGCGCAGTCGTTGTAACCATTACGCTGCGCTGTCATTTGCTTCGCTGTCATTATGCCTTCGGCGTCATTGGGTCATTGTACAGTAGTTTATCAAATACGATAACAATGAACCAATGACAGCGAAGCATATTGACCTAATGACGCGCAGCAAATGACAGCGAAGCGTAATGACCCAATGACGCGAAGCAAATGACTATTTCTTTTCAGCCTTCAGATCTTTAAAATACTTAATCAAGCCGCTGATATTCCCCACCGTAAACTTGCCGCTGCGGATGGCTTCCATGGCTTTGGGTTCGTCGCCCATTACATCGCTCATGGCATCGTTAAAATTTTCTATGGTCACTTCGCGCATTTCGGCAGTATTGGCGCCTGTATAGTAAGTTACCCGGCCTTGCTTGCCGCTGCCATTACCGCCACCGCCAAGACCAACGCCAACACCGGTACCCAGGCCAACGCCACCATAACCGCCGCCACCAATACCGGTTCCTACCGATAATCCCGGATGGAAGCTAAAGCCGCCGCCACCACCGCCGGTTTTACCGCCGTTTAAAACGTATAATTTTACTTCTTCGTTCAGTACTACGCGTACAAAGTCGAGTTCCTGTGCGCTCCAGCTTTCGTTGCGGGGGGCGTGGGCTACCACAAAACTATCCGGACCAATTACATAGCTTTTAATATCGCTGGCGCTGAACCGGGTTTCGGTGCCTTTTTCGCCGTCTTTGTAAAGGATAAATGCTTCGCCCTTAACAGGAGCCTTGCCCCCCGGATTGTTGCGGATCAATCCTTCCACTTTTTGCCCATGGGTATCAATAAAGAAACCCGGTTGAAATTTTTGTGATTTTGCTGATACGAAAGTCAGCATTAAAATAAAAATCAGTAAAATTGAGCGCATCATAATTACACAAATAACGTACATTTTTAAAATTTATGACAACTGTTGATCTGCGTAGCGATACCGTTACCAAACCCACGCCCGGAATGTTTGAGGCCATGATGAATGCCAAAGTGGGCGACGATGTTTTTGGCGAAGATGAAACCGTTAACGCACTGGAAGCCAAGGCTGCCGCAATGTTCGGCATGGAAGCCGGGATTTTTTGCCCCTCAGGCACCATGACCAACCAAATTGCCATTAAATGTTTCACCCAGCCTTTAGATGAACTGATTGCCGACCAAACCGCGCACGTTTACCGTTACGAGGGTGGAGGGATTGCGTTTAATTCGGGGGTATCAACCCGCTTATTGGATGGTGATCGCGGTCGGATCACTGCCGAAATGATCGCGCCGGAGATTAACGCCGAGAATATTCACTTCCCTAACACCAGTTTGGTAGTGCTGGAAAATACGGTAAACAAAGGTGGCGGTAGTTGCTACACGCTGAATGATATTGCCCCAATAGCCGACCTGTGCCGCGATCGCGGACTGAAATTACATTTGGACGGTGCCCGGATTTTTAACGCTTTAGCTAATACCGGCGATAAGGCGGTAGATTATGGTAAATATTTTAATGGTGTTTCGGTTTGTCTGTCAAAAGGTTTAGGCGCCCCGGTAGGCTCTGTTTTACTGGCTGATAAAGAGACTATTAAATATGCACGCCGTATCCGTAAAGTATTGGGCGGTGGTATGCGCCAGGCCGGATTTTTAGCCGCGGCAGGGATCTATGCTTTAGATCATCATGTGGATCGTTTGAAAATAGACCATGCCCACGCGCAAATTTTAGCCGAGGAATTAGGCAAATGTACCTGGGTGACTAACGTTTTGCCTGCCGATACCAATATCGTTTTATTTGATACCGTTGAACCGGCCAGCATCGTAATAGAAAAATTAAAAGCGAAAGGTATTATTTGTCTGAGTACCGGCCCTAACCGCATCCGTTTTGTGCTGCATTTGGATGTACACCCGGAGCAGGTAGAATATACAGTAGATGTGTTGAAGGGATTGTAAACCGCAAATGCTATCTTACATCCCGGTAAAGGTGCAGTTTTAACTAACCGTTCCCTTACCGGGATTTTTATTGCTTGGGTGAACATAGATACTTTAGACCGGATCAATTATTTCAATGTGTTGGCTATGCTTTTATCTGCCGCACTGGCCATTGTTATACCTTTTCAACTGGTGTTATTATCCTACGCCATATTGGGCCCGGCGCATTATCTGACGGAAATATCCTGGTTGAACAGTCGCCGGTTTTTTAGCGTAAAAAAGTATGATATCTTATTGATTTTGGGTGTGGCGGCTATTTGCTTTGCATTTAAACTCCCCCTGGCTAACCTGTTGTTTTACACTTTTGGCCTGTCGTTTATTTTACTGATCACAAAAGATACTATCCGGCGTGTGCTGGCCTTTGTGCTATTGATTTTTGCGGGATATTTTTTGTTGAACAATAACCTGCTGCGCACCATTTTTGGTTTGTATATACCTACGCTCATCCATATTTACTTTTTCACCGGGGCTTTTTTGTTATACGGGGCGCTTAAAGAGAAAAGGTTTTCGGGTTATCTGGCGCTGTTGATGTTTGTGATTTGTCCGGTTTTATTGTGTGTACTTTTTACCGGTTACCGACCTGAAATAAGCAAGTGGACCATCACTGGTTACCGCGATTTTGCCAATATTAACAGCACAACACTGCGTCATCCGGGTATGAATGTTTATACCGATGCGGTCAGCATTATCCTGACCCGTATAATTGCCTTTGCTTATACTTATCATTATATTAACTGGTTCAGTAAAACGCGTATCATTAAATGGCATCAAATTTCTCTTGCAAGATTTGTTGTTATCGGGATACTTTGGGCAGCATCTGTTGCGCTGTACTGTTACAGCTATCGCCAGGGCATCCGATGGTTGTTTATGTTGAGTCTGGCGCATGTAATATTAGAGTTCCCTCTTAATCATCGCAGTTTTATTGGTATCGGGAAACAGATAGGAATAAGATTAAAGGGAACAAAGGCCTGAAAAAAAAAAGCGAACAGGAAAATCCTGTCCGCTTTTCAAAACGTCTAAATGCGCTTTTATATTTGAGAGATAAAGGTCATTTGCATATCTGCACATTCGCACATCAAAATCATTTACCTAACAATCCGTCTAAAGTGATAGATGCGTAATACAGTGCGCCAATAGTTGGGCCGCCGGCGTATTGGATATAGCGTTTGTTAAACAGATCGGTACCGCCAACTTTAAATGTTGCATTGTATTGCGGTACTTTAATGGTCACCTGTGCGTCTACTGTATTTATAGCCGGTACGGTACCCGTAACCAGTGGACTTTCCCACAAGAAAGCTTGCTGCCATTTGTACACTACGTTAAAGCCCAAATATTTAATTACCTCGCGGTTACCGAATGATAAATTGCCACTCCACTCAGGTGTGTTAAAGCCAGTCACAAAGATATCGCTCGATTCTTGAGCTTTCAATTTATTGTAGCTGGCGTTACCTGATATGGTATAACGCTTGTAAAAGTTATAGCTGATACCTGCCGATGAACCAAAGTTGTTATAAACATTTTTGGCATTGGTATAAACGCGGTAACGGCTTTGGCCCTGACTTGCAGCGTTGTTTGCGGTGGCAGTTGTAGGGTCGCGGTTAATGTCAAGCATGGCCAGTACGGCTGCATCGCTGCCTACGGTGGTGGCGTTAGGTACAAATACCTGCACCTGGCCTAAAAAGCCGTTATAGCGGTTGGTATAAGCATCAATATCTACAAATACTTTGTTATCAAACAGGATGCCTTTGTAACCGACTTCGAAAGAGGTGATCTGCTCTGGACGAGCAGTTGGTAAATCGGCCACCTGTAAAATTTTACGGTTAGCTAAAGCAGTAGCATCTGTACCGCTTGCGCTGCCCGGTGCGGCATTTACAGCAGCGTTGAATGCCGCTACTGACGATTGGGTATAACTGTTACCCAAATATCCCAAACCATCGTTAATAAACGGTAAACTGCCTACACGCTTAACACGACCGTTGTTCACGTATGACAAGGCCTCGAACAGGGCAGGGAAACGATAACCATTCTGGAACGTAAACCTGAAGTTGTGATTTTCGGTAATCGAATAAACCGCTGCCAAACGTGGGGTAAATTTAGGATCGTAATATGGGTTATAATCACCGCGTACAGATCCAAATAGTTTCAACTTGTTATCAAAAAACGTTTTGGTTACCTGTGCAAAGCCGCCGAATTTTTTATAGTAAACATCTTTACCAAAGGTGCCATCATCCAGTTGAGTGTTACGATCTGCCACCGGGCGACTGAAATCTACGAAATTGTTACCGTCAGGAGTGATCTGATAAACACGTACATCACCACCAATCAGCAGGTCGAAAATCTTAACCTTGTCGGCCAGGTCCCATTGCGCTTCTGCATTATACAGATGACTTTTTTGTACCAGCGCTGCACCGCCTGTTACAGGTGCGTTAGGGATAAGGCTCGACTTGATATCCCAGTTATTGATACCGATAATGGTCTTTTTTAACTCATTAAAAGCGGCTGTTCCCGGCTCAACGCGGCCTAAATCGGCAGCGGCACGAGCGGCATCGTTAGCAGCGGCAAAATTGGCTGCTGTCAGGCCACCGTGCGATGTTCCGTAGGCAGTCAGTGCGTTTTTGTAAGATGTTCCCCATGCTGAGTTACTGGCGTGATTCAGATCCAGGTTATCTGCCAGAGGCTTTACGTTGTAGCTGTTACCGGTATTCTCGATCGACTCGTAAGCGCGAATTAAAAAGTCTTTACCTTTCAGTTCAATTTTATGGTTTTGTACCGATGCGCCTTGTAGCGAGATCTTGTTTCCGCGTTGAAAAACGCCGTCCATTAAACCGTAACGGTAGGTGTAAGATAATTGGGTAGTCGGGTTAATTTTGTAGGCAAATGTTGCGTCGGCTTTAAAGTTGGTTACTTTCGGGTTAACCAAATCAACTTCGTTATAACCGGTGCGGGCTACGGTAAGGTTGGGGCGGGCTACACCATCAACGGTGATACCTTTTATTACTACGGTGTTACTGCCTGCAAGAGCATCGTCGCCATATTTGTTCCAGCCGTCATAAGCAGCGTTCGAACCATACAATTCCGGATAGCCGGGGTTAGCAGTTTTTAAGTTGCCCGGGTTTTGATCGGCTTGTGTGTTTGATTGCCAATCCTGCCCCTGCATGTAGCTGGCGTTCACTTTAAAAGCAAATTTATCGTTGTAGGCTTTAGCAAAACGGAAGGCATCTTCCGTCAACACGCTTGGTTTAATACCGATACCATCCACATGATTAACGCCTGTACGATGATAAAAGCTAAAACCCTGGTAGTAAAAAGGATCTTTAGTAATTAAGTTTGATAAGCCGTTAAGCGCGTTTGTTCCGTACAAAGCTGCTGCTGCGCCGGGGGTAATTTCTATACTGTTAATATCCAGTTCGGTTGGGCCAATGGCGTTACCCAGTGGCACGCCTAAAGTAGCCGATTGCATATCCACACCATCGGCCAGTTGCATAAAGCGGAAGTTGTTAGGGCTATTAAAACCGCGGGTATTGGGTACTTTAAGAGTTAAGCTGGTGGTAGTCATCTGCACGCCTTTTACGTTCTCCAACGCATCGTAAAAGCTGGGGCCGGGCGATTGTTTCAGCGCGCGGATATCCAGTTTCTCAATCGCAACCGGCGATTTTAATAATTTTTCTTCTTTACGGGATGCGGTAACTACTACCTCGTTGATCAGCAAGTTTTGTTGCGATAACTGGATGTTGAGCGCACTGCCGGCATTCTTAATCAGAAACTCCTGCGATTGGTAACCTACGGCTTTAAATACTAAAGTGTAAGGCAGTTTGGCGCTGGTAGTTAAGCTGAATTTACCTGTAGTATCGGTAGCGGCGCCGTTAGTGGTTCCTTTGATTTGAATGGTTGCGCCGATTAAGGGCTGACCTTTTTCATCATTTATTTTTCCGCTTAGGATGTACGATCCGTTTAGCTGTGCCAGGGCCGTCAGCGGGAAAAGGGCAAAAAGGAACACAGCAATTTTTAAATTGTTTTTAAGGAGTTTCATGAAGGTGGTTGGTGATTGTTTTAATAAATAAGCATATATGTTGACTGACCGGGGGAGGGGATGGTTCAGCAACAGCAACAGGTAGAATATGGCTTTAAAGTATACATTGTTTTTTATAATTGTATATAAAGTCTATCGATTTAGTAGTACAAATGTATAAATGATTAACGAGAGTGCAAGAATTATTTGAAAATAATTTTAAGTGATTGATTTTAAATCGAATAAATGCCCGTAGAGACACGATACTTCGTGTCTCGCTTTATATGAGATACCTCTGTTTGTGCCATTGCATGCGGGAGACGCGAAGTATCGCGTCTCTACGGCTAAATAGGTTAGAAGTCGCGCTTCCCCTCTTGAGAGCAGGGCTGTTGCATTCTAATTTATTAATTCGTTCAATCGTTTAATATCGTTAGCTAAAAGTCGTTGTGCTTGCGCCATGTTTTTATAGTTATTCGTTCT
>Ga0116227_10003981_pt1 | contig 32380 bp, 22 predicted proteins | sample S1TSphgellanicum_FD_89693 | JGI IMG/M metagenome (GOLD analysis project Ga0116227, IMG submission 89693) | Host-associated microbial communities from peat moss isolated from Minnesota, USA - S1T2_Fb - Sphagnum magellanicum MG | ecosystem: Host-associated > Plants > Peat moss > Unclassified... | reverse complement strand
CACTCACTCACCAATAAATAAAAAAAAGGGAGAGAAGAAAATGGGTGGTGCTTGGTTGGGGAATTTGGTTTTTTTTTTTTTTTTTGTTAGGTAATGGTACAGATTGCCTATTCTTTGCTGTGCAGGAAAACAAGAACAAAGTTCCTTGTTTTTCTGCTGCCCGTGGTAGCTCTCACTCACAATCTGGCCATTGGGTTGATTTGGGCTGGATTAGGGCATGGTGTTTTGAGGGCTAAGGTTGAGTTGGTTCGTTTCTCCTTCCTTTGGGGATCAGATTTTTCACAGAGCTCAGTTGCACCAGCAGAATGGAAAGCAGTGCATTCGATGACATGGCATTCAGGGCATGTGCAATTTGCAGGCGTAGCTGCTTTGAGAGGCATGGAAATGATACAAATGAAGCTGCACTGGGATCTCCTTCATTCTTGAAGCTCCTTGGGGATGATGACATATGCAACAGCTTAAGCTCCTTGGTAACTTGAGAATGCTAGCCCTAATTCTTTTTCCTGTTGCATCTGATCAGAAGCAGATGCAGAGCAGATGGCCAGAGAAATGGGGAGACGGTCAGAGGATTGAATGAACTACAGAATCTTTGGCAAATCATTTATTCTGAAAATCTCGAAGAGCTAATTATAATGGTAGGAAATTTTGGGTTTTGCAGCATATTCCAAGTATGTTCATGGCATGCAATGACTGTTGGATTTGGGACACTGTAACTCTAAAAGGGCCAGCAGGCTTTATGGGTGAGGCAGTGGTTGCACATGACCATGGATATAGTTTCCAGGGAGGCTGGAAGGAATTTGTCAAGCACCAGAACATTGAGTCCGGTGACACAGTTCTTTGTACTCTTATTGCAGATTCAGTATTTGCCATCAAGTTCTATGACAAATTGGGTTGTGAGAAAACCTTTCAGTCAGGAGGAGGAGGGGTCCAGGCTGAGAGTGCTGCTGGTAAGCAGGCAGATGCCAATTTACAGGGTACTAGTGGAGAAACTGTAATCCCACTGCATTCCAACACTCCTGCTGACAGGATGCTTTCATGTGAGGAAAATCGAATCAATGAAACTGAGCAAGGGCGTGGAGAAGCTCTCATGACAGCAGCACCAGCTGAGCTTGGAGTCCAACATCGGAAGAGGCCAAGTGAACTCAAGTCTCCTGATCAACAAAGGAAAAAAAGACCTTGTATTGAACAACTTGTGCTTGAAGTTGCAGAAAGGGGAATCGAGGAAGAAAGAAAGAGGTTACAAAAATTGCTAAAGCAATCTCGTATGAGGATGAAATATGATGGCAAGTTTGGAAATTCAGAATATGAGTGGGAGGAGGAGGATCAAGTCTGTGACCTGTCAGCAGCACCGGTGAGATTGGAAGGGTTCCCAACAGCCCAAGTTCTGGAATCAGAGGAGAGTGCTGGATATGAGGAGCTGTGCACAGTGCAGCAGGGAAGGGACTATGGTTCTCACATGTCAAGTCAGGGACCAGAGTCTGAGAGCCTTTGTGAAATGGAGTGTGTTCAATCTTCTGATGCTCAGGTTGTTAGAAAGGATAGCAATCCCAACACAGCAGTGCACATTATGAACAAAACGTCCAGTTCCAGGCACATTATGGCGGGTTTTTTTTACTTGTTATGCACTATGCAAATTCATTGAGATCAATTCTGATGCATACACCAGATGATAGTGAAGTCTTCTCTGAGAAAGCTTCACAAGCCAACTTCAGCCTAGAAAATAGCTTCCAGGACTTCCTTTTCTTCTTGGGTGGTTTTTGTTCTTTTTAACTTCAAAAGATGGAGCATCCCATTCTCCAGAAAATTCTTGTGAAAAGACTTCTGAGAACTGATTTGGACCTTTGTTGTCTGCCACACTAGAAGGATGCCACTGGTACTATTACCATGGAGCAAAGGGGAATTGGTTGGAGGGACAGTGCTTCACAACCACAAAACTTTGTGGGACAAGGGCAAACACCTTATTTTCTCACAGAAAAGCCATTAACATCCTATTGTGGTACAAGCTGCAAAAGCAGTGGGGATGGTGCTGCACACCCACAAAAAGGCGTACTGGTTGAATTATCTGATGATGAGAGTGATGAAAAGAGAGAACCCACAAGTATAGCAGGTATGTTTTCTCTGGAAGTATGCTTTACAGTCAATCTGATCTTTAGTTTGCAACACAGTCTGTAACACAGACATTGTTGTTATGGTGGGTGGTCTCTTAGTGCATAGTTTCTACACTTCTTGCACAGGAGAAGGACATCCTCTGCTTCAGCAGCGAGTAAAAATGCGGGGAGTGCCTTCATTTCAGAGTCGTCCTCCAACAAAAGCAGAGCAACAAGCTGCTATTGACTTGGCACATGAAGTCTCTATCATTAACCCACATACCCGCATTGTCATGAAGCACTCTCAAGTGTGTGCTGGGTTTTCTGTTGTAAGTGAGAATCCTTTTTACCTCTCCCATCTTCCTGCCATTTATATCATTTTTGTCTCTTCACTGAAGAAGAGAACTCTGGGTGTCCGTCCAGGGGTCCAAATTTGTCTTATTGATCCTTGTATTTGAAAAGGATTCCTCCTCTGTTATGTGATGCAGAGTTTAGGTCTTGCAGAGATGCCCAATGTAACAACAGATGCAATATTGTATGACACAGCTGGAGGTGCATGGCAAGTGAAATGGCTTGTAAACTCCAGTGGAAGGCAACTCAGTGCTGGGTGGCGGAAATTTTCAGTGGATCATCAACTAGATGAGGGTGATGTGTGTGTATTTGAAATTGTGAAGAAGGATGAGCTTTCACTCTTGGTCCATATTTTCCCAATTGTGATTTTGGAGGATCAACCAGGGATCGAAAGTCCTAACACAATCATGGGTGGAGAAATGAAACAACCTGGGACACCAGCTGTTGTACCACTTGATCCAAGTGCAACAAGTAGTTTTCTAGGCAACGCAGATTGGGCAGATGGTGAGGTGCTCAAGGGCTCGCCATTCAACTATTCTTGGTCACTGAGTTCTCGGAGACACCCTATCACAATGCAGGAACGGAGGCATACAGAAGCAACTGCAAGAGCTTTTGAAACCCGAAACCCAAGTACTACAGTGATCATGCGCAAGTCCAGTGTTTATCGACACTTTGATGTTGTAAGCTGCTCCTCAAACTGGTGCCCATGAAAATCATTCTACTGTCTGCATTAGTCTGATTCTGTAAAGCACATACACACTGGGATGACAAGCATGGTAGCTTCTTTCAATTTCTACAACAGGCTGATTATTTGTTATGTTTGCCATTGTTCAGCCACTGACACAAATACATTGTGGCTTTGTAATTCTGCAGTCGATACCATGCATGTTTGCAAAGAGATGGCTTCCAAGTGCACTTTTGCGGGTGACACTTGTAGACTCAGCAGGCCAATCCTTCACAGCTAGGTGGATTGGGAACAGAAAGAAATCACAGTGTTTGAAAAGCTTCCGGGACTTTTCGATCTCCCACTGCCTGGAGGAAGGGGATGCATGCATATTTGAGCTCATGGATCCAAACCCTGGGACATTAGTCTTTAAAGTTCATATCTTTCGTGTTGTGGAGTTGAAATCTGGGCAGTGTGGACCCGATGATTGGCAAAAACATTACCATCTTTTGACAGGAAGGGGGTTGATTCAGGAGGCAGAGAATCCTTTCACGATGGACCTGGAAGTGGTCCCGGTACAGCAACAGGAAGCCACTGATCCTCTTCCATTGAGCCACAGAGTAGAGAGAGAGAGAGTTTTCCAGAGGCAAATTTAGAAGAACTGTGCAGTTTCCAACACAAAAAATTGTTGATATTGCAGACAGAACAGTCAAGGCATTTGACATGGGAAGCCATCTACTCAGCAGTATTGAGTTGGAAGTTCACAAGACAGGACGAGGGGCCCAAGGTGCACCTTATTGACCAAAGCATTAATATAAGATTTCCAGAACCAAACACTTACACTCCAATCCATCATGACGGATTGGGGGACAAAACTCCAATAGATTTTGATTTCTCAAGGGCAGCCACAACTGGGTCTGGGATAGAAGTTGAAACAGCAGCAAAGTTGGAGCCAATTGTGAAGGCAAATATTCCCAGATCAGCATGCAGCCCAGATGTATCTGTCCAAGAGCCAAGGGACCCATCCAGAAGCATCGTTCCACCTGTTGTCGAAGAACATCCAACTGTGAGCAAAAGATCAGCAGCAGTTGATGAAGTTAATTTGAAGTCACAGCAGCCAATGATGGGAGCACTGGTACACGGTGAAACATCTACAGTGCCCCTGAATTGCCCCAACAATAGACAACACATGTCAGAAGGGGAGCTCCTCATGCTCCATTTACACCCAGAGTTAGACCCAGAGGTATTCTGTGTGTTACCATTGGCATCCAGAGAACCTAACATAACTGCAGCATCCAGAACTCACAACTTCTGATTAGATCTCTCTGACAATCAAGGCTGGGATTATAATATGCCTATATTCAAGGGCATGTGTATTAGGAAGTCTCCTCAGTTCTACCTTGAACATCAGGGAAAATGCCCCATTTCTACTTTGGCCTCTTGAATATGGTGTGAGACTGGAGACTTGATCTCATGATGGAGTTTTGGGTCTTTGAATCTTTCTGCTTTTGGGTAGGATTTGATGCTCCAAGACAGACAGAATTCTCACCATGTTCACAATGATATCTGATATCTGAGATGGTTTTTAATCAGATTCTCAGGTTTTTCCCAGGATTAAGTGTGCATTTCAAGCACTTGTGTGTGCACTGGTGGGTGCTGGTTCACTGTGGCCCAGGAATTGGAATTTGTTTTTTTAAGAATGGAACCTGGAACTGGGTTGGTGGATCCATTATGTGTGGAACCAGACTGGAACCGTTCTTCAACTGGAACCATTCAAGAACCACCCAACACTGATAAGATCCTTCATAACCAAAAGTACTATGGAACATGACATGGTTTGAAAGGCATCTCTCTACTGATCACAACCCCAGGGGTGTTCAATCAGGCAAAACAAAATTTCTAAGTTTAAAGCTCCTCCTGCTGCACCTCATGTAGAAGTATATGCTGCAACATTTCTGGTCACTCTAACATAGTCATGGTCATTCTAACATAGTTGTGTCATGAATCTAACATCGAGTCCAGGTTCAGACCAGTGTTGTGATGGTTGCCACCCCTTAAATCCAGGAACCTGGACCTCAGTTAACACCCTTTTGTTGAAATTGGCACAAGAATTGGACTGTCAAACTAGTCTTTTGCTAGATCTAAAATTATGGAAAAACACTCTTGAACACTGGGTCAGGACCTTTAAGGTAGGAAAATTGACGTTCTTTTTAGAAAACTTGATAACTAAGCTGAACCTATAGTTAAGCATCAATTTTTATTAGTTGTTGAACTTTGTACATATATAGATCCTTGTTTTAATTTCTGGTAAGGAGTTTTGGACCTATACAATCTTTAACGCATTGTGAAATATTGTGTGTACATGGAATCTAACTTGGTTTTTAAATTGGGCCCAAAGTTTCTTGAATTCGAAGAAATGTGTTAGAAATAAAATCAAAAGGTTTTAGAAATGGAAAGAATTAAGCTCAAACCCTCACATGAAAACCCTAGGCTCAAACAAATTCAATGACATTGATTCATCAGACCTAGTTTAGGTAGGACAAGTTTAGATTTCTTAAGTCGTAGTAATCACTTGGACAATTCCAAACTAGAATCTATTTAACCCATTTTTTCGTTAAGAGACATAGAAAAGATGTCTTTTCGGATCTATGCTTTTTCTTTTTAAAAAAATGTTTTCATCACCATATTCATGAGTAGATTTCAATACCTTTGCCACCAATTTGCATCTCATTTCTTTTTAATTGAATATGAATCCAATTGTCAAATTGGATTGGGATTCAAATTCGATTCTATGTTATTTGAATTGTATTTTAAAATTTTAATTCAATTATACTTGAATCCAATTCAATTAAATATAAATTCAATTCAATTAAAGTTGTATGCAATGACAACCAATATTTTTATTCAAATGGAATTTAATTTTCACAAACAATATTCATTTTTAAATCAATTAATCAATTGATTGTCATTAGACTTAATGCATAGCCATGTCAAGCCCAAGTATCTACTATTTTCCAATGTCAAAACTAGGACAAAAGGTTCTCTTAACAAGAAAAAACCACACAACACTAATTAGACTTTGTATTCTAGAAGAGGATGGTTTCTGTAATGCACCCAAAAGGGCTTCAAGCACAATAGCCAACATACATATCTATGTCCCCAAATGTACATATTCATTAGCCCTTACATCTTAGTCATTTTAACCTTCCAAACTTCAATTCTTCTCACATTTTTGTGGATTCTAATTGTATCATGCAACACAAGTTGCTTCTTGCATGAATTTTTTTAAGACAAAGTTCAAAGATTTTGCCATTTGCTAAATGCACTCCTATTCTCTGCACTTAGTGGATTCACAAAATTATGACAGAAACTATTTATCGAAATCCCATCCAATATAAATTGAATGTAACATGATCCACACCCATTTCGCTAAGGATATATATATATATATATACATTAAAATTTACTGTGACATAATTTTTCAACATTGGGATTGAAAATTTTCTAATTGGTTTTTTTTCCCCTAGCTGATTCCAACTAATAATTTTGGAATTTAAATATTGTTTTTTTTTGCTACCAAATGAAATCTAAAGGCCAACAATTGCTACTAAATAGTCTTGGGACAAACTCTTTACAACTAACCCTATATTTATTGACTGGTAGTATATGATTTTTGGGAGTTTCTTTTTTGATAATGTAATTGGGCTTCACATTACTTTGCACTACAAGTGATGATCAACTTTTTTTTTTCCTTTTATTATGTTCTCATACGATTTTTAATAGTTTATCGTTATTTATGTCAATCTCAAATTTAATTTAATTTAATTTGAATTAATATAAATATTATGGATATGAAAAGGCACATGTTAATTTGTCATTTCATATTCATGTTAGTGGGTAGGGGAAAAAAGTGTAGTTATTAGAAAAGGAGTGGGTAGTTAAGCTTGAAAATGAAATAGATTTAAAATGTTTTTAGAGTTACTTTTAGAATTGTTCAAGGGCCCATATGTACTGAATCTTCAGTCCTTTCAACACTAAACATGAAAAGATACACTAATTTTAATAACTTGTTTAAATACAATTTAAAAAGTCTTTGAAAAACCAATTTCAAATTTCTCATAACAAAAGAACATAATATTTGGCCATTATGCATTTTCTTGATTACCTTTAACTATAATCTTTGATTGTGGCTCAAGATTGAGTGCTTGCACCATCTTAAATGTTGAAATAGCCTCCTCAGGTGGAAGCAGATTAAGGTGTTTTATTTTTAAGTCATAATCCATATTGAAAGTTCATATTCATTGAAATTGAAAATTGGTTTATAATATGAATATTTAGATGTTATTGAAATTAACATGTTTCCCATTTCCAATTTCAAGTCATGATGTTTTAAAACATTTTTAAAAGTCCAAAAAAATAAGTTTTAAAACTTTTTCAATAATTACAATTGTTGAAATCTTGAAAAGTTCATAACACAATAAATTTAACTCATATTCCACTCATTCAATGCATCTTTAGTTTATAATATTAATCATGCAATATTTCAAAGTTTCAAATGCATAGGACTAATACATCGTAAACAAAAAATTTGTGTTCATGAATTTTACTAGTGTGATGAAAATTGTTGCCAGAAGTCAAAAGTCTATTATTTATTTGTTTCCACAATTTTGATGTGTTCTTTGCATTCTTGAAAAGCTATTTGTCCTAGTTTTACATAAATGGGTCCATTTTTTATATTTCAAAACTTATATATATAATCTAAAATATATAAAAAGGCATGCTAATGTGACCTTTGTATAAGGTCACTATCTAGTGTGCTTTCACCTCATAGGATTGTGCCTAGGTGTGAAGAAAAGCTATATGACTGATGAGATTGTTTGAATTGGTGTTTTGAATTATTTTGTAGTCACATTAGTGAACTAGTATTTATATGTCGCATGTATTTTGCATGCTACCCATGCAAAAGACATGCAAAATGTAAGGAGCTTTTAATACATGCTTATTTAATTTGACCAAGGGGTGCACAAACCTAACATTTTAAAATTTTTTTTTAACCTTGCAATCTCCTCCTCATATTCAAATTAAGTCTTGTTGGCCCTACTCATATAGGGAAAACACTATACATTGGTGTAAGATTCAGGCATAATTATTTTTCTTGAACCCAACTCAAATCTGTGAGTGACATATGAAGATCTGTGTTTGCATATGATGAATGGGTATGTTTCATAAAAGTGCATGCATCTAATGAGAAATTCGAAATTTAATAAAGGATTTTATTTGAAATTTGAACTACTGTGGGTAGATTCCCCAATTTGAAGTGTTAAATCTTAGAATTCGTGTTCACAAGACCCAAACCCAACTGAACACTCTCCTCATGGAACCACCATAAGAATTAGACCTTGTAACTAACATTTTGCTAGGACCAAAGCCTTGAAAATAAATTCTTAAAATCAAGTTTATGTTCTTAAAATAGGCAAGTTCAAGGTGTTTTTAGAACTTGACAAATAACCTAAACTTTATAGATAAGTGATTGGTTTTAATTTGTCATAAGATTTTGTATCTTCATAATTTTCAGTTTTAACTTGTCATAAAAATTTATGCCTATAAAATTTTCAATCTTGAAGAGTGTTAGTGCGCAGAAGGAACCAGAACCTGTTTTCAAATCAAGCCCAAAAGTTCTTAATTTATTTTTTTTAAAACCATAAATTTAAAATTTTGAAGAACCAAGCTCAAACCCGCAACCAACTTGAACCAACCAAATTATTTTTTAAATGTCCAAACGAGTGTAGGTAGTCCCAAAGGTTCTTTTAAAAAGGAAGAAGTGGCCAACACTGGTTTGAACCTGCCATAAAGGCCAGAGTTATTAGGCCATGAGCTACTTGTCTTGATTTGTTTAATGAAGGATTGATGATGGGTTGTGAAAAAAGAACCTAGAAAACCCAAGCCACCCTAATTAGACTTCTTTTGGACTCTCCGGATCTTGTCCTAATTCTTAATAGTTTGGATGCATTGGGCAAGATATAATAATAAAAGAGTAGATAAGATCTCACCCGTCCAAGTGGGAACTGAAAGATCATAAACGGTAGTAGGTATTTCTGGGGCGTCGTTTCGCGCTCTCTTTAGTTCCTTGCAATTCGCTGAATTGCGCTTCCTTCCTTCGCGCAACAAAAATAGAAAGAGAGATTTTCACTAGGAACTTCATCGTTTGCGTCCGAAGTCTGATCTATGGATCTAAGTTTAAAACAATTGGTGACGGATGGAGGGGCGATTTAATAACTTTTCAATTTCAGCTTCAATATTTCTCGAAGCAGATTGCGGATTCATTTGATCTCGATCACATCATAATGCAACAATGGCAGCAAATCCTGGGTTGAATTCGTGTGTTAATTAGAAAAGCCTGGCAGGGCGAGGTGGAATAATTACATGCGTAGTTGTGGTTGTTGTTGTTGCAGCAGAAGGTTGTGATGTTTCCGATCTTATAGTAGCAATGCTTGCAATGTGTTCGTTTCTCTGGAGGTCCTCTCCCTGCGTGCTCTGTCGATCTAGCTGTGCCACATTCTCTTCTTCCTTGTCAGTGTTTTAGTCGAGACTCACGGCTGCTTCTAAACTGAGAGAACTTGCTAATTTTCTCTTTTTCACAGCTTAGATTTCTGATCTGAGAATGCTGCGCTTCTCTATCGCAACAATTTCTATCCCAGCTATAATTAATACGTAATGGACGATTGGAAGAGCACTAGTCTTTTATAGCAATACTCATCACTCGCTCAGTAGGGCGCAGCAGCTGTTGCTCTTGTTTTGGTTGAGCAGATACAGCTATTGGATACAGCTAGTTGAGCAATAATCCAACTTCTTTCAAGCTTCTCTTGCTCTTCTCTTTCAGATCAAGATTTTTGTTTGTGATCGATCCTTATTGATAGCTGATCACCACTGCGATATGTTTGTTTGCTCTGTCCAGTAAGTGATATCTGTAGTACGCTAAGATACCATGCGCGTTGATGGAGAGACATCAACTCATGCAGTGTCAATATTATTCAGATCAGCTCACTAGTCACCAAGTGCTGGACCTCGCAACAACAAAATTAATGGGATACATGAGAAACTGCACAAGAGAAGAGATACCGGTGGTGCTCCCGCCTGATCTGATCATGTACTACACAGCAGACTTCTCTTCTCCTCACAGCCTTTCTGCCATGAGAATATAGATAAACGTGAACGGTCATTCACGTATATGAGTTAGGGTGTTTCTCTCGGTTGTGCAAATGTGGGAGTTTCCTTGCAATATTGTCTCAGCTTCTTTCAGCTCTGATGGCTGAAGAAGAAGAAGCCCAAGACTGAAAGAGGAAGTCTTTGTCCTTCCTTCTCGTACAAAAAACATCATACATAAAAATAAATGTTTCTGTTGGATGCCTGGTTGCCAAAATCTGATCTGATACACGCAAATATGCTCCCTGGTCCGGTTGGATACAGATGCATTCAAGTGGGCAGATTCCAAGGATCGTACTTTGATATAACTCTCTCTCTCCCTGTGCAGCTTTGAATGGCCAGAAACTGATTGAGAACCCAGCTGAATCAGAGAAAAAAAAATCAGTCCCCTAGGGTAGGGTACTGAATCAGCGGCACCCACTGCAAGAGGCCATGAATTAAGATCATTGCACCGTCCTGCAAATTTATAGCACTTCCATTTAATTTTCACGGAGCAGTTATTGGCAGTCTTGGAAAGCGTGTGCTCATGTTCTTCACAAGTTGACAGCGGATCCTCAGTTCAGGAAAGCAAGCGTGTGTCTTCATGCGCTTCACATGAAGACAGATTACTTCCATCAGCTGCTGCAGCAGGATAGGCAGTTCAGCAGCTGTTTAGTTGGTTTCCTACACTTGGCATGAACAGCGGATCAGCAACATGTAGAAATATGTTGGAGGAATCAAACAAAAAAAAATCAAAATTGTCACTTTTTAAAATTCTCCTCTTTGTCGTGTTGATCAGCAACATCTAGAAATATGTTGGAGGAATCAAACAAAAAAAAATCAAAATTGTCACTTTTTTAAATTCTCCTCTTCGTCGTGTTGGAGGTTTGCAAGACATGTGGAGGTCATGCATTCACATCTTACTGAAATCTGGTCTAAGTAAAGATAAATTTGCTGCAGGTTTTGCTGATGGAAAAGGACATCTCTCCAGAGGACTCTTAAAATCAATGAAGTTGAGTGGAAGAGAACAAAACACGACACACCAGAACAGAGGAGAGAAGCAAAACATGAAAGGATGAAGTCTCTGGCAGAGGACTCTTCAAGATGATCAGTGAAGTTGATGGAATATAATAAACCAGAATGAAAGAGGAGAGAGGACAGCAAAACAGGAAATATATAGCAACAACAAAATCAGAATGAAAGAGGAGAGAGGACAGCAAAACAGAATACTTAGCATACAACAAAATCAGAATGAAAGAGGAGAGAGGACAGCAAAACAGGAAATATAGAGCAACAACAACAAAATCAGCAGGTACATACAAACCAGTAGTGAATCTTTTGCAAAAGTTTCAGGCACGAATCAGACCTAGAGAGTCTCACTTCATTGACATCAGAGAACAAAAGTTACACGTATTCTGCTGCAGACAAAGTGGAAACCAGATGGCCCCAGCAGCATATAACTATTACAGATGCAAAGCAGAAGAAGACTTGCAATAGTGCAAAGAACCCAAAATTTTTGAATCTCCATTTGCATATCTTCCAGCAGCTTGCAACCTGGTTGATGCAATTAGACTTGCAATCTGTTAAAAAAAAAGGGTTTTGTATTCACAATGTGATACCTAAAAGAAGCTGTGTCTGCAAAGGTTCTGACAGACAACAAAGTGTATTACACTGAGGAAAACTCTCTCTCTCTCCCCTCCTGCTTTGAATCCTGATCTCACAAACTACCCAGGATCTCAAAGAAAGCTGGAGCCTGGGATTCATCATGCTTCCACAGATGGAAGTTGATGCAGCAGCTACTCTGGAAGATGTATATGAATGCACTTAGCTAGCTACTAAGGGATCCGCAAAAATGGGAAATCTTCAAGCGAAGACTCTGGTGGGTTCATCCAGCAGAAAAGGAAACAGGTGACAATCGTCCAAGGGATGCTCTGGAAATGGGATGGACTCCATGAAAAGAAATTCATTGGCTGTGACAGGATCCCCAACTACATCTCCTAACAAGCCAGCACAAGAAGCCGAAAACTGCAGCAGATCTGATGATCTCTCGTTAAAAAAACCTTGCTGCTCATCATCATCCAGCAGTTTAATTATGTGATTGCCATTAAGTTCCATTGCTCCTGTAGCAGCTGTTCTTGAGCTTGTTGTTGTTTGCCGGGCAGCAGCTGGAAGAGCACACAAGCTGTTATGCCAATTACTGAACGCTGGCTCAGGCTTCACGTCCAATTCCATGGATTGCCAAGCAGCCGCAGGTTTGAGAATCTGCATGAGCTCTGATGGTACCTGAAACTGTTGGATCTCTGTTGCTGCTGCTGGGTCACTCCAAGAACACTCTCTTGGTGATTGCTGTGGTTCATTCAACAGCCCAGTACAGCTACGACTGAGACTTGCAGGCAGAATGCTGTGCAGATCATCAGGATTGCGGCTAGGACTCGTGCAGGTGACCATGTCGCTACAACTGCTGTGCAACGGACTAGAGACCTCGATAGCCGTACCTGGACTTGCAGCATACGACTCAGCTTCCGAAGAGAGAGAGAAAAGCCCCGGGCTGCCTGGCGTAGCTGTAGAAGAGGTATCGGCAGGCAACGAAACAGTGGAGTCTTCCGAGTACGAGACTTGGGTCGAGAACAAGCACTTACTAGGAGGAGGTCTAGTGGCTGCTGTCTGTTGCTGCTGCTGTTGTTGCGGATGCTGCTGCTGCTGCTTTCCATCGACTGTGGCCGACAACGTCGTGTGGCGGTTTAAACTCGCAGATTGAGCAACCACTTGTGCAAGCGTGTCCGCTTCTTCAGAATACAGCTTAGGGACTACTTGTCGTCGAAGGATCAAGTCGTTAGAGAACAAACTTCGTCCTCCTCCTGCATGGCTGCTGAAAGTCATGGTCGAATTGCACGAGGGAGTGACGGCTAGCGGTGGCCCGCAAGCAGCTGTCCCCGGTGGTTCTTCGCAAAAGTCTGGGGGGATCACCTGCAGCCGACGAGGACCACGAACTTCCAATTGTCAGATATAAGCTCAACCCTCGATGGCACAAGCTGCGGAGCTTCTTCTAAATTCGAAAGACAAAAACACGAGGAACTTCATCAACAGCCCCATGCATGGAGAGAAAACAACCGACGCCCGACCTGCTGTATAGTACCTGAAGAGATGGAAGGGTCAAGCTCATGAGCATCTGATCAGTGGCCGCAGCAGCAGCATGGGCCGGCACTGATAGTTCATACATTGAGAAAGTCTCTTGATTTTGTTGCGCCAACATGTAGTCGCGGGACATGCTCAAGAGCTGCCATTGCTTTGTTGTCCCCGCACTAGAAAAACTCTCCTTCCCGGCCTCCTCCCTCATCAAGGCCGTTGTCACATGATTATCGTGGGACCTCCTCGGATCCAACTGCGCGACAGCCGGTTGGCCGTCACTGATAGCTGCACCGGATCCTGCATATTGAAGCTTGTCCACGGAGTGCTGCTGGTCCACACAAGAGCTGCTTTGGTAGGCATGAAGATTACGTGACGAAGTGTACAAGTCGACATTCAACCCATGATTCGTCCTCCAATCCGCTTTCCGGATGACCTTGCTCGCGGGAGCTAACATGATTGCATTGCCAGGAGGAGCGAAATTCTTTGTTGCAAAACCACCCAGCTGCTGATGATGATGATGTTGTTGCTGTCGATTATCATCAATGGCTGCTGCTCCTCTTGCAGTTCCTCCGCCAGCTTTCGAATTAGGAGATGCTGCTGCGGCTGTTGATGCCAGGGCAGATGTGGAAGAAGACATGATGCAATTAGTGTGTTGATGCGACGACGACTGGTACACGAAGTTGGTGCGAGCCTTGGCACCCCGCATGGATCGCGCAGCCCAATCATAAGCCATGGCAGCATCTTCAGCGGTATCGAAAGTCCCCAACCACTTTCTTTCTTTGGTGTTGGGATCCCTGATCTCTGCCGCGTAACGTCCCCACGGCCTCCTTCGCACCCCTCTATATCTCCCCGCCTCATGACTCCTGCTGCTGCTGTTGGACCTTCCCTTCTTATTGCTATTAGCTGCCTCCTCCACACCTACTCTCGCCACCACCTTCGCCTTCCGTTTGCAGCTGCTGCTGGACGACAACTCCGGCCGTGTCACTCTCAGACCCAACTGCGGCTTAGTACTGCTCAGCTTCTGCTGCTCTTGTAGCTGCAAGCCATCAATCCTACCCACCATGGCCACCAACAACCAAACTGGAGAAGAAGCTCTGTATGTATGTATGTACGTAGTAATTCCTCTTCCTCTGCGTTACTACAAACTCCCAACACTGTTCTAAACTCCAAGAATGTCCAAAAGCCTCAGAAACCCATGCATCTATCTGTCTATAGTTCACCAATCCTCTGCCCCAACACAAAAGCAAGAAACCCAAAACCTCTCTCTCTCTCTCTCTCTCTCTCTCTCTCTCTCTCTCTCCCAAAGCTCTGACTGTCTTTCCCCCCACCCTCCAAGCTGCGTCACTAACAATCACAAATCCAGGAAGAAACTTATTCTTCTCCAACTCTGGAGCTGGCTGCAAACTCTAGTTTCCTTACACGAGAAAGCAAGAAAAAGCAAAACATCACCGATGATATTCAACCTCTTAGTCCACCACCCAACAACTCGATTTCACTAAAACAACCGACCTACTACTTCCTGTACAATGCGAAACAAGATGCAAAGAGAACAACAACAGCATGAGATTGCTCAAGAGAAGAAATCAACCAAGTAAGTAAGATTTGTTGAAGCTGAAACAAAGAAAAGAAAAAACACAAGAAATTTTGTTCTAAAGGAAAAGACAAAAAAAGAAGGTTGTAAACTACACATTCACTACTAACTCTCCGACTCCGAATGAAAAAGTCCGGTAGCAACACCCAGATTCAAGCAATAAACAAACAAAGTTCTTCAAGACATACAAACATACATTACAAACAAACAACAACAACAACAATAGCAAAACACACAAACAAGAACAAAACTCTCCTGATTCACAAATCAGGAGAGCTTAGCAGCAACAATGGGAAGTTGGGTTTTGGTGAGAGAAGTTCTGGGCCTTTTGCAACCTGCAATTGTGTAAAGAGAATCAACCCACAATAAAATAACCCCAAAAAACACTAAAGACTAAGTTCACTATTAACATACTGTTGTTGGTGAGTGAAGGCTTAACACTAGATAGGAAGAAGAGCCCTGGACAAATTTTAAGCCCCTCTTCCTTTCTTCCCTTTCCCACCCTTCAATCCCTTCCCCTCATGCACTTTATGTAGCTTTAGGGTGTAATGTAGTGTGGTGTGTAGTATATATAGGCTAGGGTGTAAGAAAGTAGAGTTTAGAGAGCCTATTAGCTTCCCCTAACCTAGCTATTAACACACACTACCCTGCTTTCCTTCTTATCAGCAGCAACAGCAGGGGCCTCTTGGCTCCAGACGGCGCTCCCCTATAATTGGGAAGGAGAGGGAGGGAGGGTTAAGTGACCTGCCTGAAAATCTGACTAACTTTCTAGGGGATTTTTTTTTTTTTTTTTTTTTAATAAATTCCATGTGTGTCTGTGGCTTCTCCTTTTTTTAAGTTACTGCTCATTCTTTGTTTTTTATTTGTTATATCTATCCCAAGGGAAAGAGACTCTCCAGAGTATCAAAATGTATTTTTTGCCCGGAACGGTAGGACTAGTGTGGGAAATGGTTTTTTTTGCTCGAAAGGGTGAGATTAGGGTAAAAAATTGAAGTTTTTGCTTAGAAGGGACAGACAGATTAGGGTGGAAAAATGTGGTTTTCATTTGATGGTACATTTTGGAGTATTGTTGAGCAGGTATTGCTGTGAACTAACTAACTGTGAGTGCAGTCCTTGGGGAATTTCACGGAACAACTTCCCCTATTTTTAACTCTGTGTGGCTGGATTGAACTTTGTCATAACAGCAGAGTTCTTAATCACACAAATGATGCACCCCTGTGTTTGAATTTCTCTCCAATGTTCAGTTTTACAATATGTTCTTGGCTCACATTGAAAGAAATTTGAAAGCTCCGGATAATGCTTTCCACCTCCTCATCAAGGGAAGGGGTGCTCTTGTCGTTTACAAAACAGAGGTATTGGTCGTAACACTCTAGTAATTGACAACCTGAAGAGGAAGCATTTTGGCAATTGAATTAGTATTCAAGGTTCAAAAGTCTATTTGGTTATCAGATTAATGTTTGAGGATCAGAAAATGTACTTGGTGACCAATTAATTAGTCATTAAGGGCAAGAAGATCATTTATTAGCTGGGTTTGGAAAGTTTGGCAATATTTTATATCACAAAACTGGGAAAAAAAAATCCCTGGTACCCAAGCATGCCTTATAGTCCTTTCCTCTTGGCACTTTGATATTCAGTATGTTAAGTATGTGTTTGATACTTGTTGCTTGTGGTCATTTGAAAACACAGGGAAATTGGTAGATTCTGTAGCCATCAGGTGTCGTTTCATTGTTTTTGCATGGGTGGTCACTCAGTCTATGTGTGAAGTGGTTGACATCCCATATCATCTTCTGGGGATGAAATTTTCAATTCTACTTTAGTCTTCAACTGTTGATAGTTTGGGTTGTGTTCTAAGAGAGAGAGAGAGAGAGATGTGAAAGGAAGCACGGAAGTAATGAGTATCCTTTTATTTTGGCATTTTTTTGAGAAGGTGAGATGAAACAAGGGCTTCATCACTTGATCCTTTTGCTGAGGATTATTATTATACAACAGACTTCGCCATGCAACAAAGGATCACAAACAAGACTTGATCCATTTGCCAAAACAGATTTGCTCCGGTTTTTGCACCCATGATGATGACTCAGAAGAATCGTGCATGGCCACAAAACATTATATAGACTCAAGTTTAGAAGGTGTGATATTCTTTTGTTTCCAACCCAATTGAATTTGCAGTGTGTTCGAAGACTAATTGTCCAATAATAGCCCACCGACATGCAGCTTGACTCTACACTTCACCTTGAACTTCTTTGGATACATAACATAAGCTTGGACGGACAATAACCTTCCTCTTGTCCTTCGGTGAACAGTTAATACTTGTTATGCTATTGCAGAGAAATGCTACACACGGCATGAAGCAAGATGATGCCACAGCTACTTTGAAGCACAAATCAAGATCTTTCTCAAACTCACATGGTGGTTTTTATTACCGAATAGCAAAAATTGGCAGTGGGTAGACTATGCAGCCATCACAAAATGTTTAGAATTGAAGGATTCAGGATCTACAACCTAAGGTTTTTCTTTTCAAATTTATGATTTAGCCAGATTGGAGATCACCCACAAGGAGATACAGCCAAACTTGGCTATAGACCAGATATGAAAGTAAAAAAAGTATAAGAATCCTTATTATATTTTGGCTACCTGTTGAAACCTGTTGTAAAAAGCTGGCAATTCTTTTTTCTTCTTTTTTGTGTGGCAATCCGAAGAATTATTAGAGTCATTTTTTCACAAAAATCCTTTGTCTGTGTCAAAAAAAAAATTTCAGGTGGAAAGAATGCAAAAATTTGCCCCCAAAAAAAACACTACCTGGTCTCTTGCAGGGGTGGATTGAGGGGCCCTGGATTGTCCTGAGCTTAAATTTTTCTCTTTCTATAAGACAACTGCTTTAAGACAGACCACCTTTCTTAACACATCCTCACAGAGGAGGGCCCCTGGGTTCTGAAGTTTTTTTTTTTTTTCCCCCTGGAGAATTCAAATATAGAAAATTCAAAAGAAAGTGGTTTTTTGAGATTTTTAATAATATGTTAAGAATAAATTTATTCTTAGGTTGCAATAGGCAGCCAACAATGTAATATATATATAGTAGAAAAAAATTATTTTTCTTTTACTTCCATATTTCATTTATAGCCAAATCTGGCTAAAACCTTCTTATGGGTGATCACCACTTCAGCTACATTACAAAACTGCAAAAGACAAAAATATATAGAATCCTATCACCTGGATTTAAAAAGGAAAGATGTATAGGCACAAAAGTGGACTCCTCCTTCTCCTCCTCTATGGAATTATGACCCTAAACTAACTTGAGTTAAACCCTAAACCTAAATTGCCATTTTTATGAGAGAAGATTGGAACAAAAAAAGTTGGGGAAAAAAAGGTACAGTAAAAAAGCAGGATATGCATCATTCTTGTGTAATGGGATATAACCTTACTCCATAATCATACTTAAAGTGAATTCCACAAGTACAAACATGAGGGAGATTAGGGCAGACAAACTGCCCAGTAAACCTAGCCTATATCTTCAAGCATTGCTCTGAAATATCCCCTTTTTTTAGGGGAAGTGCACCTAGTAAAAAAAAACCCTCCCCCTTCCCCCCCCTTTGAGCCAGTGGTTTTAGGGTTTAGGGTCTTCAGTAATAGAGTGGGCAACTGAACCCAAATTCCTCCCATCTCTTGTTTGCAATTGGAATATTATTCAGTCTTGGACCTTGATGTTGTGTTAGTTACCAAACACAATATTGCTGACCACCTACAAATCATGGAATCTGAGCCTCATTTATATATGATGACATTGGGTTGCTGTTCCAGACATTTTATTCTCTACTTGCTTGTATCACAAAAACCTTCTTATGGGCAGCTTTTTTAAAAAATTGGGCAGCCCAAAAAACTTTGAGAGTTGTTCTGAAGTTATAGAACAGGACAACTTTGATGTTTCTTGAGGGTTCTAACACTTTAGTCATATCTATACTATTGGAGCGGATATCTTACTTATTTATGTAAGTAAGAGCATTTCCAGAGTCCATACCAAGCATTAAAATGACCTGTACACTATATTTTGCATGGCAGTCAAACAGTGCCAGACTCCCAGTTCTGGGCTTGTAAATATGGCCACGATACATCATTCAAGAGGCCCAGTAAAAAGAAATGACTGTTTCTGATTGGTCGATCATAATGATTAGCCCAAGTGATGGCATTTAAATGGTCTTGCATCTTATATTGTTTACATTTTTGATGTTTATGGTAGGGATGGGCTGAATAAATAAACATTGTATGTTATAGACACTAATAGAGGCATAAATGGGGGTTGTGTGTGCATGTTCTAGATAATACCTCTAAATCTGTCAAGACTCGCTACGATGATTCAGCCTTTTTTTTGCTGACTCTGTATAGCCAAAATGCTATATTAAGAATTTAAAATGCTAAAATCATGTGCTTTTTGGGATAGCCAGAATTCGACCAAATTTTGAGAAAACTTGCCATTTTTTTTTTAATAGCTCACATAGGTAGCCAAAAATATAGAAGGATTTTTTTGAGATTTTACTTCCTTATTTAGCTTGTAACCAAATTTGGCTAAATCTTCCTGTGAATCATCACCACTTTGGCTATAACATGAAATTGCCAAAAACAAAAACACTACTACTATGATCATCAATAGGTAGCTGCAAGTATACAGCTATCTGTTCCGGGTACTGTACTCTCAGTATTTTTCTTTTCGTAAAGTGTGTGAGGCCATATATTGTGATGATAAATTATATGATTAGATGCATGATTAACAAAGCATGCTAGCCCATATGTTGTGATGATAATTGTATAATCAGATGCAGGATTAACAGTGGAAATGGGTATGTAAAAAAAAAGACCTACCAGAAAATTTGTTGTATATGTATTTTAGAAGTAACCTTACAAGAGCAAATTTGAAACTCCAAAGAAAACTCCAACATCTTCTTCATCAGCCATGACATGAAACACGAACTAAGAAGTCAGATGTCAGAAACATGAACTAAACATACCTTCTCTTTTCTCAATGCTTAAAGCACAAAATTGGAGGCAGTTCAGATTTTGCATTTGTTCCCTCTTTTTTTTGCATGAATGTAAAACAAGGGGTGCATCACACTGTGGCCTTGCCACTTACATTCAAAAGTATCTTAAGGCAAAAGAAGAATTATGGAAACTCAAATATTTCACTATGCAAAAATATAATCTTCAAAAAATCCTCTAAAACAAACCAAAATCATTCAAGATATTATAACTCTAGAACTAATCTCAAGTTTCAACATAAGCCAAAATATCATCTTTCAAAAATCCTCATATAAAAATAGACCTATTACCTAGGGGCCAAATTCCCTTAAGCTACTATACTCTATAAGGAACCTAAACACAATATCATTGCCTTGGTAGGCAAGGCCAACAAATAACAAACCAACAAATAACTATGGTCTTTCAGTCCAGTCAGTGAGTTTCCTATTATAATCGCAGTAGTATTCAATGGTCAGTTGGGATGGCCAGTTTTGACAAGCAAGTGTTGAAATCAATTAATTTTAACCTACAAAGTCATTTTGACACTTGAAGTTTTCAAGTTCGGTACTTGCGGTCTGAAATATTTCAACTCTTGTTTTTAACCTTATGTCTTTTGTCCATTGTTTTTTCTATAATCCGTCTCCATTGCTTTTTAGTGAGATATTGTTTTCTCCTATGAATTGTGGACCATAGCAGAGGAGTGATGTTCTGTGCATGCGTAGGGCAAGAAATGAAACAATTTGTATTGTGAACTTGCTAGATGATTTGAACATGTTTTATAGAATGTAATTAGGCAACATGAATCAGTTTTCACATTTTCATTGCATTAATTTGAAACTTTTAGAATATTCATCTATGTGAATTATAAATTTTTATATAATTTAGCAAAATTCCCATGAAATTTTGAGAATTCTCTTCATCTGAATTTTAATTACATTTTGCCAAATTTGACAAGGACATAGGGTAGTTTGCAATTTGAAACCTTGCAATTGGGTATGTTCTATGTATCACAATTCATGCCTTGCCATAGCTGAGGCCAAAAATGATAAAGAACAAAAATAAGCATAGAAATTCTTGGTAGCCAATGAGGTGAGCCAGCATGCACCCAAGGGGCCTATTTATTTTCTTTTGGGATGATAGGGGGTTGTTGTTTTTTTAGGATTTTTGTTGTTCCCAATTTATTCCAATCAAGTTCCCACTATGTTCTTGAAAGGATCCCCAAGTTTGCAAATCATTCCCCAACATATTCCCAATAGCACCTCATTTTATCACATATTTTTTGCCTTAAGTTCTACTCTTGTAATGTATATAAGCAACCCAAAAGGAGGAGACTACAATCTATTTATTTTGGGATTTTCCCAAGCTTGCAATAGTATTAGTATGGGATGTAAGCAAGTTAAATAGGAATTTTACTAGGTTCTGAATGAAATTGGATAATTTTATTATTAAAAAATTAATGAATTCATTATGTCCCCTAATCAACATGAATTGGTTGCTATGGGCATATTGAGTTACCCATGTTTTAATAGTGAATTCATCATATTTTTACAATATTTTAAATTAATAATATTTTTTTCTAATATATTATTAATATTTTTTTCAAATTGTAATCAACATATGGACTATATACCATTGTTGATATCAAATTTTGAATTTTGGTCTTCTATTACACATTGCATTGTCATTGCCATCCAAATACCATTTTGCATTGTAATATAAGGTGTAAAATTTTGAATACAGCAAATTGTTTAACAAATCAAATTTTAATGGATACACATATCTATAGTTCAAATGAAGCAAAGGAAAATTCATTCTTGAAATTTTTTCAAAGGTCTATACATATAGGTAATGAACAAACATACAAAATTTCAAACTATTTTATGGAAAACACATTTGAATTTCATTATGTAATAACAACTCACCAAAAACAATTCATGAAAAAATATGATTTGACAAGTTGCAACATTTGTTTATGCAAAGGGGTCTTAAATAATTATTTGAATAATACAAAAAATTGACCTTAGTGAATTATGATAATGAATTTCTTGTAGTCGTACAGGCGAACATGAATAATTCAAGTTTCACTCAAAATGAATTGGTGCAAGAGTATGGTGACCCAATTCACTTTAGGAACCCCCCTAGATAGTCAGGTTAATGAAGTGCACCCACATTTCCTAGTATATTTGGTTATTGTTTGAATATGATGGGTTAATCAATGATGCCCATCGCAAAAGAAAAAAAAATGAACTTGAGGGTCGCCACAATTAATTAATATAAGTCACACTATACCACCCTATTTACGGCATCTCTATCCATACATAACCCTCTATTGGGGCCACATCCAACATACGCTGCAAGGATTTTGTTTTTCAAGTTTGTGATGTAGCCATAGTGGCCATCATCTTCAAGAGGGATTAGCCAAATTCTCCACAAAAAACAAAGAAACTACTGATAGTGTGTATGCATGCCATTTCACTTCTTAGCAAGGCAGCTTTTTAAGCTTCAGCTTGGGTACAACAACTACTTTTGGGTATAGTTGCTTCAATCACATTTTAACTTCAAGTTTGTGTAAAGAAAGTGCCAAAGCACAAGGAATCTTTCCTTCACCCTATGTCCACTTCAAATCTTCTCTCTCTCTCTCTCATTCCTCCATGAGAATTAGATTAATGGCACTGGGACATCTGTTAGACAAGCAAAATACAATAGAGAAGAAAGAAGTTCAAAGTTCTGCTAATTTCTTGGGTGGGGAATGGAAGGGGTTTAGGGTTAAGGGTTAATTCACTTGTTAGGGTTTACCACAGAAACTGTCCAACAATAACTTGGGCTGTTAACCAAGGAAGCAGAATTGGGGAGGGAGGCACCAAAAGTGTGTGTGTTTTTTTGTGTTCTCCAATGCAGCAATAAAATAAGATCTTGTTTGTCTCTCTTCAGCCTTTTGGCTCACTTTCTGGCACTCTTCAGTACCAGGCTAGGTACTCATTCCAAGAGCTCAATAACTTCCTTCACAAGGGTGGTAAGGGGGGGGGAGCTTGGAAACCTCACCCCTTAGACCTAGACCTAGGTTTCCAGTTTTCCACACAGCCTTCTTTGAAGACTGAAAATTCTAAGGACCCAGTGGAAGACCCAATTTGAGAATTGAGCATAAGCCAATAATGAGAGAGAGATGATGGTGGGTTACTACAAGGATGTTGGAATATTATTAATTTATGTAACAGTTATTATTCACCAGAGCATTAAATTGTGGCTCACCTGACATTGTGTGTTTAACCATGGTTAATGAAACCCCCCCCCCTCCCAAAACCCCTTTATATCTGTAAGAAAGCTCACACCCTCCTTGCAGAAAGGGAATATGTAATGTTCCAAGCAGCAGTGGAGGAAATAAGTAGTACCTTGGGAAGAGATGGAGTGAGGCTCTTCTGGCTCACTCTCTCACTCTCACTCTCTTGAAAGTTGTTCATGGATTTTGGGTCCCAATGTCATTAGCATTTTCTGGCTCCAGGTGTGATGTAATAGATAAGCTTTGTGCTCAGCAGCTGGAAGTAGGCAGGCAGGCAGGCAGGCTGCTGGTAACTAATTCTGTGCTCGGTTCAAATTCTAGGGTTGAATTCAACACCCAACAACAAACCCCCCAAATAAAAAATTAAAAAATTTAATATAAAATATTAAGCTTGTGCTCATCAAATCCACATTGTGTGTTATGCACAATTCATAACACAATTCAAACTCTCGGAAGGCGAAAGGATGGGAAATTAATTAACTTTGGCCGACCTGTCCTGTGCAAAAATTTGTTCTAGTGTGTAATGGAGAGGACACAAGAAGGTCTAAACAATGTGGCGAAGACCAAACCAACCAAGCAACCAACTAACCAAGGCATACTAAATACTTTGAGGCTTTTTAATTGTGGAACATGGGGTTAGTAATGAAGCTCATTTGAAACTTTTGTAGTACTTGTGTTAAGAGTTTGAAAGGTGATCTTTCAGAACATGACAGAAAATAATAGCCCCCCCCCCCCTCCTCCCCATTAGGTGAATTAGCTCCGATGCTCCACCCCCCAAAAAAACACCATTGAAAGCTGTGAAAGGATTTTTTGGGTTGATGTCAGATTTTGTTGTAGAATATGTCAAGCATTCATATGAAGAAGTTATAATAACTTCGATCTAGTTCTTCCTCCACTACTATTGACCAGTTTTATCCATTGACCATTGATTTTGTTGCATGACTAGTATGAATGAATCCCGCATTTACCCATTGATTCTACCCACGGAAGCAAGGTGGTCATGGATTTTGACCGCCTTGCAATTTGGCATCAGCTTCTGGGCCTAATTACCAGCGTTGGGCGGTCCTTTGATTTCTTTTAAAGAACTGTCGGGGTTCCGTGCATTTGAAACAACTCAGACTCAAAGAACCAGTTGGTTCTGGGTATTTGAAAGGCATGAAAATCAAAGAACCTTTGGTTCTTTTGGCTTTCCTAAGAACCTCCAGTTTCTTTCCCGGTTGGTTTCAGGTGTGAGGGTTTCACAAAATGGGAGCTACTGATGGTGTTCATACCTATATATCCGGTTTCAAAACCAGCAAAGAATTGATGCTGCCTGAAAAAACCACGGAACGCTGCTAATCTGGGGATGAAATGGCACTCCACACCACACACATATGACATTAATATAGCACCATGGTGACCACAGAATGAATACCACATTTTTGCCCTCTAAATGTAACCACAATTGCATGCATCTGTTGACGTTATGAATTGGGTCTTTAACAATGCATTTCTGGGCTTCGATTTGATAGCAATAGCTGAATGAGGAGGTGTGACAACTACTTGAGAATGGAGTTACTGCCAAAAGCATGTTTGCATAAGCATGTTTGGGACTTGTAAGGAATCAATGGTTAGATTTTTGACATCTCTTTTGTGGCCATCCTCTCGGAACATTCGGATATCATGCCCATACTTAACACAACCTATGAAATTTTCTCTAGTGTATTTGGAGGCAAGCACTCTTGTAGAGCAGAAATTTTCATCCACAAGAAAGAGGCAGGTGTTTTGAAAAGCAAAATGTCGACTTGTACAAAGTGCACTGGCCATTTCAACAAGTAGGAGTGAGCATCTCAGATTTTGACGCACTTCCTCTCCTTTTCTTTTTTTCCATTTTCCAGTGATACCCATTGGGTATCACATGAAAAAAAAGAAAATTTTTGGATTTTTTTATGTAATGTAAGCATGAGGCAACGGGCACTCTGGAAGTAAACACATCTTGGCTCACAGCTCAGCCAAAGTGCTTGATTTGGGAACACCTTGATCTCAAGAATTACCCTACACAGAACATATTATATCCTACTTGTAACATGATTAGGATTTAGAATTCAATTTTTTGTAAATTCTAACCTCTATAATAAAGATATGGAAACATAAAAAAATGACAAAAGAAAAGAATAAAAACTTGCCCATTCCATGATTAATTTAAAATCTTTTTGCTCAATAAGGCCCTTGTGGAAAATAAACCACCCCTTGTGGGCATTCCATTTTTTGAAACACCTCACAATTTTCTTTCTTTCTTTCTTTCCCGAGATACCCACCAAGTATTCATCAGGTATCAATGGGAAAAAAATAAAAAATAAAAGTTCGATGTAGGTCTTAATGCTCAATAAGGCCCTTGGCCATAACCTTTACTAGGACTAAACCCACATTGGACTGCACTTCATGTGAGCCCTTTATCCTAGTAAAGCCCATGACGTCAAGCTTTTCCCCTACACCATCAACTAGACCCACATTGAAGAAACTCCAAGAGCCACAAAATTGTGTGAGTGCATTCCCAACCCACCCAAAATCAGCCTTGGGTGAACCTATACCTACATTGATACTATGGTAAAATTAAAATACCCCAAAAAAATTTGGGTTGCTTCTAAACATTATAACTATTATATGTGGACAAAAGATTCGACACTATAAAGCCAATTTCTTTTTTCTTTTATTCAAGTGGGCAGTTTTGGCTAATGAACACCAAAGTTTTTTGAAATTCAACATTGCTTGGGCCATGCACACTCTATCATTGGCACACCAAAGTTCTCTCTTCTTGAGTTGTGGCCATTCTAAAGCACGTGTGCTTCATGAACACCTCTACATGCAAAAGCAAAGATAGAATGGTAGAAAGATGCAAAGAGAGTAAGAGAGAAAGGCAAAGAAAATGAGAGGTAGAAAAAGTGGGAGAAAGAAGCATAATTAATAGCAAAGAAAGAGGGAAGAAAAAAAAGAGAAAGAGGCAAAGAGAGGGAGAGAGAAAGACAGATTGGACAAGAGAGAAAACAAATCAAAGCACTAGATTTCGACTACATAAGTGAGACTTCAGGCCTTTACTCTTCAATGATTTTGTAGTTTGCCCAAACAACAACGTGAAAATGATTTTTTTTTCCCCTTGTTTTGCATTGTTGTCGGTCTTTAGATTTGTGCCTTGCTATCTTCAGGTTGTACAATTGTTGTGGTTTTTTTAAGGTTTGTTAAAAACCTTGAATCCTTGTTAATTCATTTCAAATTTGTTCTCATGATTATGAAAGAACTTTGTTTGACAAGAGTTTTAATCCTATGAGTGAAAAAGAAAGACATGCACAATTTGAATGGCTCTTTCAAAGCTTTGAAATGCAAGCATTTTTTTTAACATCTATTCTTGCTCATGTTTTGAATCATGTTCTATGACCAATACTGAGACTTCAAAAGGTGGTACCTCAAGCTACACTCTTCAATCTACCAATATTTACAACATTTGGTCCTCCACCACATGTTCCTTCTTGTAAACTTTAAAATAGGTATTAAGAAGGAGATGGATGAAAGATATATTGGCAAGAAGAGAGGACCATATGTGAATTGATTTGTTAAGGATAAATGACCTTTGAGAGATCATTGTGTTTAACAACATTGCAATTTAGCTATAGGATTGCACTATTTGAATTTGGCCTATGGGTATTTCATATTGAATTAATTTCAAATCATGTTATGGTTGTAGTCATGCTTGTTAAGTGTAGTTTCCTTATAGTGATTGTTTCGTGGTACCAAGTAAGGGTTTTTTTTCCCCTTTTCCTCTTTTGTTCACTAATTCTGATCTCATATAACCCTTGCACATTGTGATGGTTGTGTAGAAAGTTAGGTCATATGCAAGCCCTTTTGATAGACTTACTCATGTCAATCTATACACCTAGTTTATGACATATGGGAGTTGATTCAAGTCAATTATGTTCTTCATGTCCAAAGAAACCATCGATTCAAACCAACAACTACACATGAAAAACTATTTGCATCAAGACCTAATTTGGTACATGATGTATGTGAATCACTTTTAGTAATGTCAAAAGTAAGATAGTCTTTAAATGTTAGGATTATGCAACCCATTTATTATGGGCTTCATTTTGGTTTGTTCATTGAAGCTTTTGGATAAGTTCAAGGGGTCAATAAAATGGACATAGGGTTTCCGGGAAGAACAATTACATTGGAACTATTACAATGCAACAATAGCTTATGGGAAGCTTCCATTGGATTGGGAGAATTCAATTATTTAACAAAAATATATGATATTCTTGCAAGCTTAGTTGTGAATATTTGATTAGACAAGTAAAATACATTTTGCTTCTAAATTGTGAAGAGTAACTTATCTACTCAATGGTACATGATGTTCAAACTATAATTTGAAACATGAATGATTCATTTCAATACCATAATAGATATTACTTACCATATATTTTGAAATTCAAACATTTCATAAATCTTGTGCATGCATTCACCTTATTCCAATGGGACAAAAACATACAAGGGAAAATAAAGGCTCAAAGTATACAAAAGTGATTGGATTGGAGGACAAGCAATAGGTGAAATGTTACCTATTATCTACATCTAACAATACATTCATTAGAACAAAAAGAGTCCTTTTCAACTTGGGTTTAGTGATTTGGGTTTTACAACTTTAATTTTGGTTACATAGTCATTTTCAAATTTACAAACCAAGTTGCTAAACCAAGTCATTTCACCCAATTGAAAAAGACATTTTTTTGTGGTAATGATTGTTCCATTTTCAAGTTATTTTCATTCATAAAATAAATTGTTTCTTGCCCAAATTTGAAGTTGGAAGAAAACGCTTAAATCATGGATTTCATTTCACGATGACACAAAACTATTAGTCATATTTGAAGACATGCCAACAAATTGTACATCACATTCTTGTTCCACACTTTGTGCATGTTGTTTAAAATTTTTCATTTCCAAAAAGGTGGAGAATGATTTGGTTAATTGATTGTTGGTCCATGCCTAAACCCAAGAATTTTTTCTTCTAGATGAAAAATGAATCCATAGATTTGTGTTTTGTTTTTGGTGACTAATTGCATGTTAAAGTTACAACCTACAAATGTCATTTTGCAAATACCTTTGAAGTGTCGCTTTGCAAATTATTTCAAACCACAATTGGCAACATCCATACATGAACAAGTGGAAAACAAGGACTTTGATACTCATTTTGAACTTCAAATAAATATATTATGTGAAAAATTGTGTAGTTAATAATTATTAAAAACTTGGAAAACTCGTTAAAGTTCTCAAAGCCAAACAATAATGAAAGGTTAAAGTAAATGTGGGTTGCTTAGGGCATTTGACAAAGAATTATAGGTTAAGTTCTGGAATTAAATATTATTTTTTCTTTATTAACAAGCATAGATGGTATGATTGAGGATGGTGATGAAAAAGACATAGATTTAAAACATTTTTTTTGTATATGATGAAATCCTTGATATGATGTTCAAGTGTATTGGGAGGGATTAAATTATAGTATAATTTTTTTAAACTATCAAGTATTGTAAAATCTGAATTTTAAAAGAGAAATATATTGTTGAATATTTAAATTTTCAAAAAAAAAATTGGCATGAAAATTATAGAGGTTTGTGGGAATTTGTGGAATTTGTTTTTCAAATTTTGGACATAGTTCAGATTTTGTTTAATTATTTATGAAATTTCCTTTAGTGTAAAGTATGTGCTATCATTAGATCAAATCAAGGTTGCTCAATCCAAAGTCCAAATGTAACATTTCTCAAGTTAGATACAACCACATAAAGTGGTCTAACAAATGCCTTAGAATATTTGTGAAGAAAAATGAGAGATAATAGACAATAAAAATATATAGTTTACACCTATTGCTTAAGAGTGAGAAGGATAATAGACATAAAGTTCATCGCTTCCAAACAAATAGGCATAAAGTTCGTCCCATTTTAAAAAGAACATTGGGAATAAAAGCTTTCTTGTCTTACGCCTTGTGATTTACATTGTCATAACCATAGCCTTGGGCATCATAATCAAAACTAGGATAAGACAAATGCGATGAAATCAAGAACAAACCAAGAACAAGTTAAAGCAAGGGAGACATCCAAACACACTTTTCTTTTAAGAGGGAAATGTGCAAGTCTGCAAGAAGTCCTCAAGACTTCCCAATGTATTTCCACTTTTGAAATCTTGAGGTGTATTGTAACTTTGGATCAAGGTTTGAAGGATCAAACTTTACCCAAATTGGGCTTTCTCTTGACCATTGGAAAGGTCTCAATGAAAAATATTAAATTATGGAGTCGCATGCTTAAAAACATCTTTTGAAGATGTTATGATGCTTCAAAGATTTAAGACATTATGTGTCATTGTTTTAGGAATTTATTTGGGGCTACCAAAAGAAATTAACATTTTAATGTAATACTCATGGAGAATTATAAAATGGTGCCTTCTTCCATGTCCTAGCCTTGTGAGTCTAAGGTGAGTGCGAAGCAAGTCCAGTACTAAATTTAGTTCCATATGAAGTAATCACTTGCATCTTTTGGCTTGTGTAGGTGATTGGATGGAGAGGTGCTTGTGAATGTCATTTCTTCCTAATTCAATCCTTGATTTCTTACACACCCCTCTTGTTTCATTGTGTGGAACTAGGGAATGTATCCCATGTTTTTCTTTCTTTCCCTTATCGTCACTTCAAAAAATTACCACCAATACCTTGAGACAAACTTAGAAACACATTAGACATATGTTTAAGTTCAAAATATTGTTCACCTCATGCAAAAAACATTGGGTGGATTTTTTTACTGTAGTTGGAGGGCACCTTACACAACAAATTTCTTGTTTGTGAAGGGTGGGCATTTGGAGAAACATCATGCACATTCTTGTGAGCTTTTCATTTAAAAAAATACTTGCTATTGTTTTATGTTTTATCCCACAGTACCCATTTGGTATATGAGGAATTAATTGAAAAATTAAAAATTTGCCCTATGCTTTATGCTCGGCAAAGCCCCCAACTTGAAGATTTACCCTGGCTGGGCCAGACTCAACTACCGTAGCCTAGGGTCAGTTTCCACATTGACAAAACGAATAATTTTTTTTTTCAAAAAATGAATTCGTTTTTTTAATTTTGAAATTTATATATATTATTTCCATCATCTCTTATAATATTGTGGTATGAGTAGTGAAATTATTCAAAGTGTAGCCTACGATAATTATGATAATTTTCAACATGTTCACTTCATATTTTCCAAAAAAAAACATTTCACTATTTTGAAGATTATTTAATGACAAAACTGACCTCATGATAAGCCCCTGATTTTGATAGTGCTCCCCTCCCCTCCCCTCCCCCAAGGTTGTACCCTACACTAGGAGGCCTTACGTACTAAAGAAGGTGAAGGTAGTATAGGTGTGAGGTGCTGGGTACAAGAATAGGGCCATGAAATGGATAACGGTGAGCAAGGAAAAAACAAAATCATTCCACATTCCGTTCTGATGATGGGGGGAATGAAGAGGAGAGCTGTGTTTGGACAAAAGAATGAAAAGCAAAAAAGCATGTACATTGTTGTTGTACTTTTATGTTCTTTTTTGTCTTCCATCAACCCATCTCAGGTTTGTTTTTTCTTCACAAAAACCAACCTTCAGAGTACCTACACACATAAGCAGAGCAGAGAGCACGGAGTTGGAAGAGGAAGCCAAGAAGAAAGAAAGAAAAGAAAACAATGGTTTTTATTTCTTCCTTCTCATACTAATTAAAGAAAGAAAGAAAGAAAGAAAGAAAGCCAGAGTCAAGGATTTATCTATCACGAGGAAAAGGACAAAAGACTCCTGAGTATAGTCCTCAATCAGGACTCAGCATCCTTTTGGTTTGCAAAAATTGCATGAAAAAGAATGATTTTATTGTAGGAATGTCCACTTGTTTTAAGAATATTTTTGGCGATGGGCCAATCAAAGTGGCTCATTCATTCGAAGGACGGGGGCAAAAACCCCCCCCCCCCAAAAAGCAAAACAAAAAGCAGAAAAAGACAATAAAGAAAAAATGCACACACGCAAAGAGGCAGAGCGGATGTAGTAGTACATCCTAGTCTTGGGAAGAGGTCCCTTGCCTTTCTTTTGCCCGTTTGGCCTTCTTAACGGTACCGTTAAAACGGAGGCTTGGGTGTGCATTAAAAGAGGGTGGGGGGGGAGAGCAATAATGAGAGGCCTTGGAAATAGGAAAAGCACTTAATAACATACCCATAATGCTCGTGTCCTTTTTAGGCTCTTTTGTAGGTACCAACAAGTCTCTTACACATTGGGAAAAGAAATAACATTCTTAAGCCCCCCCCCCCCCCCCCACCCCTTAGCCCTAGCCCTAGCCTACCCCTCCCTCATGCTCTTTCACTTGTTGTACCAACAATGTCTTCTTCTTCTTCTTCTTCTTCTTTATACATAAATTTAGGCTACCATGATCCCTCCCAAGTTCCAACAAATGGAGCTTCTAGCCACCTCCTTCCTACTACTACTCCTTGGAAAATATTTTAAATTGCCCAATGGTCTTTAATGCCACTAGTACTTTTGTAGTGGGGCATTCTTTTTTTACCCTGTCTGCCCTTGACCCAATTCTTATTTCCCCCAAAACCATTGGGTAATGCCCACACATGATTTATCCTCTGGTTAGACTCCCCCTCCTAGTCACTTTTTTTTTAATTTTAAAAATAAAAATAAAATTTTGGTTTTGGTTTTAGGTCTGGTTTCATAGCTAAATAGAACCAAGAACTCAGTTCCAAATATTTACAGTTAAAATTAAATAAATAAAATCTGATTTCAATTCTGATTCCAGTTTTGAAAATCAGACTCAATTCCGTTTTAGTTCTCACAAACTGGAACTGGTGGTTCTAACCCACCTAACTGGGTACGCATCCAACATTTGCACGGAGGGACATCTACAACATGCTACCTAGTATGTTATATACTTAACATGGCATGTTGTAAACATTCATATTACATAAGAGGTTATGAACTAGGTTTTTTTTTTTTTTTTTTTTTTTTTTTTTTTTTTTTTTTTTTTTTTTTTTTTTTTTTTTTTTTTTTTTTTTTATATTTTTTTT
>Ga0116227_10003980_pt1 | contig 32380 bp, 25 predicted proteins | sample S1TSphgellanicum_FD_89693 | JGI IMG/M metagenome (GOLD analysis project Ga0116227, IMG submission 89693) | Host-associated microbial communities from peat moss isolated from Minnesota, USA - S1T2_Fb - Sphagnum magellanicum MG | ecosystem: Host-associated > Plants > Peat moss > Unclassified... | reverse complement strand
TTTTTGCAAAATGTAAGAAAAAAAGAGGAAAAGTAGTCAAATTTACACTAGGAAAAAAATAAAATCCCAATTTCTTTGCCCAAATGATGAAATTTAACCCCCAAATAAAACAATAGTGGGCAGGGTGAACCAGCACCCACATTCATACCTTGACCTTTTTAAGCGAAGCCTCTTAGTGGCCATATTAAGCCCAAAAAAACGTAAGAGTTGAACTTAGAGACCCTGATTTAGTCTAAGCATGGGTTAATTGTAATATATAGAAATAACTTAAATTGATTTTGGGATTCTTAAATGGTACCAACGAAGGGTGCTGGTTCACCAAAGGTGGTTGTTAGGAGGGTAGATAGGTTGATGAGTGAGCACTTGAAAACTCCACGGAGATCTACCGAGCTAACCATCACAGTTAGTGACCGAACTGGAGCCCAACAGAGAATTATTTTGTGACCACTTATCATCCATTCATCCATCCACCATTCATGGTGCACTGGTGAGTGCTGGTTCACTCTGGCCCACACCAGTTACAACTCACCAGTTTACTGTACTGTGTACCCAACTAGTTGTACGCCGAGTGCACAATTGGCAATTTTAGATGCTCCGAAGGTGCCAACTGGCAGTTTGCCAGGAAATGGAAACAAAAAAGTTATCTTCCGCCCCCTCCCCTCCCCTCCCCTCCCCTCCCCCTTTAACCCAATTCTAGGGACTTGACTTGTACCGATTTAAATTGGACTTGTGTTAGTTTCTGACCTTCTTGACTCGAGAAAAGGCACAAACAACTCCCTTTCGATTTCTATGTGTATTTTGAGGGATCTACCCCAGCAGAAGAACCCTAGGGCGTTATGCCGGGGTTAAGCTCCCCCAATTTCATATGTTCTCACATTCCCATTGGAAATATTTCTTTTGTCCAATTGAATATTCATTTTGGAAGTAGAATTGGACTTGGGTAGTTTTCTTTACATACTAAAGAAGGTTGTGAAAATTCTGAGAATATTTCAATCCCCAAATTGAATATTCAAAATTAATTGATTAATTAATTGTTTACCAGACATGTGCAGTAGTATGAATTTAAGTTTGGAACATGTACATGCACACATATGCCAAGGATTAGGTTTTTTTTTCATTTTTTTAAATGAAAATTTGGCGAATTTTTTGAAAAAAAATAAAATAAAAACGAGTTGAATTTATACTAACCCACCCCAAAAAAAAAACCAAATAATAATAATAATAATAATAAATTATAAATAAAATCCAAATTTTCTCCCTTTTTTGGCCAAAAAATAACACTTTGCAAAGGATACAATGATCTTCAAAAAGGGTCAGTTTAAGAAAAAAAAACCACTTGCTTTTCACTGGCCGGCAATATTGATTGCCTCAAGTGGAAGAAGCATTTGAATAATCTCCAACTTTATATTGTGCAATTTTTTCAAGTTTAGGGGTGGGGATGAGGAAACAATTGACACTCTATGTTAGATGTAGTGCAAACACTAGTAGAGGCCCAAATAGGAGGCGTGGATGAGAATATGTGGATGAGATACTCTAAGAAAGTTCACTGTAATACCTTTTCAGGTTTTGCACTGGGGTGAATAATTATTTTTATTCTTCAAAATCCACTTTTGCAGCAATAATAATAATTTATGAAATTTCAGCAATAAATGATAGGCAACTTCTTTGGTAAGTTCTCTGGACTCTGAATCTTTAACATAAATGAAACCTTTTTAGAACATTTTTTATTGCTTCTTTTTGCAAAAATGGAGAGATAGATCATGTTTCACCAAATTATAGGGAAAAAATTGTTGTCAATTATTCAATAGCTTGCAATGACGGATTGGCCTAAAACAAAAAAATTAAATTTTAAAAATTATTTTTAATTTTATTTATTTATTTATTTTTAAATTTAAAAACTCATGAGTTTCGCAACAAAAAATTTATTTTGCCCCTCCATTGTAATCTCCTTGAATTTGAAGGTTTCAAATAGATAATTTCTAGAAAATTTGAACATATTGAAAAATAACCTAATTGTCGCTAAACCTGAAAAGGTACTAAAGGTACCCAGTAGGTTTAGGTCAAACTAAAAGAGGTCGGCAACAAGAACACATACTCGATAGACTTTGAAATGAATAGTGTGTGCTAAGTCGTGCCTTCCCTTTGGTCAAATGCTATACTCCACTCCACTCACTCAACTTGTTCAGCTTTGTACATGGACCTTCTCGATTCACCTTTCTTGGATTTGCCTATCATTTGAATATGATGGTCAATCCCTTCATTCTTTCACAAACTTGTGTGTCCATCATTTGCTTTTGATAGTTTCAAATCAATTTTCAAAAAAGTATCAATGATGTTCACAATAATATGATAACTAACTCTCATTGTTTCTAAGGCCATGGCACCCCACCCCCCACAACCCACGTTGAAATAAGAAGACCATGTTTTCATGTAGTTGTTTCCATTGATGTTCCCATAGTTCCCAATGATATCAAACATTAGCATAATTCCAAACACATGTTTGTTGGAATTATTTTATATGCACGTCAAACACTTAATGGTCAAGGTAATGAACATGAATCTATGTTATAAAGGTTTCATGGTCCAATGGCTAAATACACTTAATGAACTTCACAAGTGTTAGGCTAGTGTAATAGGGTGTGTGACATTCACATGGTTTTGACTCAAGGTTGGATAGATGTTCTACCCTAATCTAATTGTTAAAAACAAACCCTTGTTATGGTAATTTCATAGGTGAAAAAAGCCTTTGGGAGGATAAGTTGAATTTATTTTTTAAATGAAAGGCCTTACTACCCTATTTTTCATAATTTTTTGAATAATAAGGAATCATCAAATTTGTGGTTGTTCTCCAATAAAACATCAGAAATCCTAACACATTAGAAATCCTACCAATAATAACTATTCATCTTTTTTAAGAGATATAATATTTAATTAGTTCCAAAAGTCACACCTTGTAAATCTTCCTTTTTTGTAAATGTGGGTGTTGAATTGGTTTCAAAACATGTGCATTATGCATTAAACATCACATAAATTGTGAAATGAATCCTTGTTGACAATTTTTTATGATTGATTATTTTCATCCCATCTAATGGTCAATAAAAGTTTATATTAAAAACTTGAACGATGTGTAACATTGAATATGAATTCTAAATGTTGTTCAACTCATGAAATGTGGAATTATTTTTTTTAACACCCACATCTACATTGATTACTAAATGCCAAACTTTAGTGGCAAGTGGCAATTTTTCTCTCTAGTGATAAATTAATTGGATTTTTTTCAAATCAATTGAAAAATAGGCAAATGTTTTTTGGATTGTGTAGTTGCCAAATTTTTTTTTTAACTTGGGCTTTGCACTGCTACACAATACCAACAACAATCAACCATTTTTAGTTGATTGAAATTCTTCATGGCAATAATGATGATATTGTTGTCAATATTGGTATCAATTGAATCATTGATCATAATTAAATGTTTGTTTTTTTCTTTGTAGGACTTCAATGGATAATTATTTTGAACTTTTGCTGTTGTATTATGCTTTGAAATAGGTTCCAACATTTTCAATGATCATTTTTTGAAATTAGCTTTGCATATGTCTTGGATGGTAATATTTCATAGAATTACGAGTCCATCTATGGATCATAACCATGATAAGGTTACATTATGTTACACATATTCAAATGCGCGTTCTTAAGTGATTGCCAAAGGCCTATAATTACATTGTCAAATGTTAGTCCTTGTGTTTTGAAATTTGTGAGATAAAAAGTTAGGGCAAGAAGCAATTGATATCTATCGATTATGAATGTTTTGGAGGTGTTTGATTTTGATATGTGATGGGTATTATTGGTATGACATTTTTAGGGAGGCCTTTTAGTTTTATGTTTTATAATTTTATCTTCTTTTTTATAAAATCATTAAAATTGATTAATACATTTATGGGTGGATGCATTGTAACATCTTTCTATGTCCATTTAGAATCTATTAAGGATACATTTTCAACATATCCAATGCTTATGTTTACAATTTTTAGTGTAGGATATAAATTTTTGGTTATAACAACTTTCATTCCTTTATATATTTTAAAGAAAGGTGTTAAGCATTGAGTTTTGCTTGTGGACATTGTTCGTTTTATAATTTATTTGGTATCATTACGTATTCAACCTTTTTTGTAACTATTTAGTTGCAACAATAATATAACATTTTTGTTTTGATGTTTTTGAATGGATATCTATCATGTAATGGTTTGTGGCATTACATAATTGAAAAACTATGAAAGTTATTGTCCTCCATGGATCATTGAATAAGTTGATGTTTAAATTAAATAGAAAATGGATATTTAATAAATCAAAATATAATTTTAGAATATTTCCAATTCAAAGGTTTTGTAAAAGGGTAGCATATTGAATGTCTTTGTTTTGTCTCATTTGCTCTATTAAAATAATATCATTTGGTCGAATGTAATTTTCCCAAAGGCTTTGTGATTTTTTTGTGTTAATTTTGTGAATGTAAAAATCAATTGTATGTTTGTTGAATATAATGGTGTGTCATTGATTGGAATTTTTTTTTAAATATCTCCCATGAACATTATGTTGATTGCTCCAAATGGTAAAATGTTATATTTTAATTTTTGTGGTTTTAAATGTATTGTGGTGAGCAAGTTGCAACCTACCATGGATAAATTTTTTTTTTAAATTTCTTAATGATGTCTTTCATGTGTAATGGTGAATAAATATTTGTTTCATCAACAAAGGTTACGTTTTTATTTTCGTTTTCAATATCATGTCATTGCATGTCATTAAATGGTAAATGGCATAATTCAAGTTTTATAATCTCATTTTATAGGCCATGTTTGAATATTCAATATGGACATGAAATTTTTGGTGTTGACTCATCAAGGTCTAATATTTGTGGAAGTTTGAAATCTTGATTTTGTTGTTTGATCAAAACTTAAGGTTTGATAATGAAATTCACATTGTGATTATTGATATTTTCATTTTGTGTTTTTTTTTCATTATTTTTATATGTTTTGTTATTTCAGTTGCATAGGTTTTAATAATTTTATTACATAATAAATATTCAATTAATATTTGTTCATGATTAAATTTTATTTGTATATTGATGTTTTGTTCTTTTATGTCATGGATGTTTTGTTGAAGTTTATTTTCAATATCATCCTCATAAAATGGATTCGTTGTTGATTTTTCTTTTATGTCTTCTTTATCAAATTTAAGTTGTGCTGATTTTACTCTTAATAATCTATCTAAATATCTTGATTCTTTACATTAATGTAATATTTTTATTTTTATTTTTATTTTTGCAAACCAATAAATGTTGGGTACACATTATTTAGTGTTGGTTCCCAAGATATAATGAGATCTAATTTTATTTTGAAAAACTGCATGCCATAATGTAAATAAAATACAAATTTCTCAAATAATTTTTTTGGTCATTTTTTTGTGAAAATATTGTGTAATTTGTGAAGTTGAAAATTTCAATACTTTGAATTTGTAAAATTGCGGGTGTTGTGTTGAGGGTGTTCATTATTAGATATATGACAACATATGTTTTTATTTTATTTATCTAGTTAGATATGGACTTAGAGAATTAAAGTGAATAGGTTTTTATTGGTAATCAACCCTAAAACTATGTATGATATATTATTGATTTGATAAATTTTTATCAACTATGAAAGTTTCGTAATTGTCGTTTATGTTATTGTCATTTTCATTTTGTGCATTTTGATTTTTGTCTTGTTCATTCACCCATGTTGACAAACTATACTAAGAAGGTATGTAAGTGAAATCACGATTGATCATGTGATATGGTGAGTTCAATAAGTAACTTGTTGTTTTAGTGGTTGATTTTCTTGTTGACCTCCTATTGTATTTAAACAACACATGAAGAGACATCGACTTTTGTCAATTGAATTGTAGTTATTATTTGGGTTTTCATTTATTGTTTTAGCTTTTTGTATTACAAATTGCAAAATAGAATACATATGTGAATTGTAAATAAATGTTTTTGTGATGTAATCATCAAAGATTTGTTGTCCTTGCTAGAAGTTGTTATAAATTTCAAATTATGATCACATTTTGAAGTCGATAATATCTATGGATTTGCATTGTTTTACCATTTATCAATCCTTTTTATGTGTAAAAGTTTCATTTCAATGTAAAAATGAGTTTTATTGACTAAAGGTTGAAGGAATCCATACTTGCATAAATTTTTTGAGGTATTAACATCTATTTTGTAGCATTACATACATGTTAAATGCATATGTTCATTAGTTTATGAATTTCATTTTTAAATAATTTTGTTAACGTCTTTCCTTTAGGATCTAGTGGCCTTGTGGTGCAAGGCTATATGTTATTAAGATTGTAATCAATGTAGTTTACATTTGTCATTATTGGACATGAATTATAATGATTGATGTTTCATGTAATTATATCATTTAAATAATTAATCATATTTTGTGGAAAATTCTTATCATCATGCAATTTTTGTATAAATGTGTTGGGAGTTGGAAAACCATTAAGCCATAATAATGTGTCGATATGTAAGGTACCATATTTTTTGCAATTTTGTAACATCCATAATGATCTTTTGTGCGATCAAAAACACCAACATTGTTGTTAAATAGAATTTTGGAGTTTTTTTACATGTAACATATATTTGAAAATAACATTGACAATACTGTGTTCAAATATATTTTGAACTTTTGGATTTGTTACTACATATTTGCATTGTTTGTTTTTGTTGACATATTTTTGTCATAGAATAAATCAAGATTTATGTTTTGTCCACTTCAAATTGTTAACAAATGATAATGAATAAGTGTGAGATTTAAAGTGAAAAACAATTTTGTGTTCCCATAAAATTTATCATATTCAAAATTTGGTCTCTTTGTGTTGCATGACTACTTTCAGAGGCCATGATGTATTCACTAGAAACTTTTAAATGTTGTAATAAACATAACATATATTTTTTGGAATGTATGTTTTGTGGCTTACTGATAATTTTGTCGAAATCTATAGTGTCATTTCATTCAAGAGTTTTTTTTCATTCATGTTTAATGATTTTGATATTGTTAATTTAATTCCAAGGCAAATTTGTCTACATTGTTTTATGTTAAATACAAAAAATGGAAATAAATGATTTGTTTTGAAAATTGATAACGAGTTTTGTCCAAATTCATTGAATGTTTTACATGAGTTTGTAGTGATAATTTGATGGGTTTATAATTCATTTTGGGGACACCAATTCCAAAAGAAAATAATGTGGGAAACATGCATGTTATTTTGGGTTGTTGTATTCATTTATCATTGTGGTATGATGAATATAGGACAAATATTGATTATGAAGTAAAATTTGGAATGTGTTAGTCATTTGTTCATGTTGATTTATGTGTCAAGTGTTTTATTGTTATTATGGATTTTTATTTGAGTTACTTTAGGTAACTTAATGTAACTAAGTTTGGAACCGATTCTAGTGTGAACATAATTTTAAACTTTTGGTGTTTAGGATAAGTAAGATTTTGTGTGATCAAAATCCAATTTTTTGGATTTTGAAACATACACACAAGTCTTGTGTTTTCAAGTTTTTCCTGTGGAATGTTTGTGTAGGCCTTGTGACTTTGTTTGCAAGTCTTTTGTGTGTGCTTGGATTCTTGCATGTTTTTGCCAAGTGGTGGGTTTTTTCGTAGGTGAACCGAATATTTGAAATCCAAAAAAATTGTTTGATTTAAATGTTGGTGCAAAACTAGATCTTGGTTATGTTATTTGCACTAAATTTTGTTGCGTTTTTAGCTTGGGAGTTTTGTCTAACATTGTGTGGTGTGTTTTGTGTTAATTGTGTTATTAAGCTTGGGTGTTATCGAATAAAAATTACAATTGGGAGGACAAACTTAGTCTGCTTCTTGAGCTAATGAAACTCAAATACGAAATTAACATTTTATTAGTGATTTTTGATAATCACTCCCTAGGGAGTTGAACCCTAATTGGGGTTAGACCTTGGAATGGGAGCAAATTACTAAAGGGAGGACTTTGTTGCTGTTTGGGTATTGTGTAGGAACAATAAATAATAAATAAAGGGGGAAAACAAGGAGCTTTTTTCCTTACCATTATTGTTGACATAGATAGTAGTAATGGCAAAATCCACCTCCACCACCACCACCATTGCCAATCGAGCTTGGAACATCATTAGTCGTCATCGTCGTTGGCTTCACACAACCACAACCACAACCACGCCAATAGTTGTTGTGGTCGTAGCATATCAAAAAGGGGTGGGACTGTGGGTGCATGCACGTGATGCCACCCACCATCGCCAAGCAAAGCTCGAACACCGCCATTACGGCTTTTTGACAAGGTGTTCTTAGTAGTGGTGGAAGGAGCAACATGGAACTTTCCTCCCCATCGTCATGGGTCATCACACACCAAAGTAGTTGTTGCAATTTGAGGACCCAAAAAAAAAAAAAAAAAGGAGAGGAAAGGGGTTTAAGGTTTAATGGAGAGAGTTAAGCTCCAGTCACCATCATTGGGAGTTTGAAACTTTATTCCAAACCTCCTAGGTTTAGGCACGAGTGGAGGTTCGCGTGCCTTGGGCTAACTTGGGATAAAGGGGCTTTAGGGGTTCCAATTTGGGCCTCCCTTTTTGTTTTTAATTTATTTTTATTTTTTTCAAACCTACGGCACAAGTTTGGTTCCAATCCAACCTTCCCAACATTTTATTTTTTTATTTTTCATTTTTCATCCATGTGAAAATTTTCATCCAAAATCTGGATGAAAAAAGTTCATCCATTCAGCCATGGGTAGTTAGTGGCAAACAAGGGTTGGTAATAATGTGGATAGGTTAGCTAACACATAGCCTGCCTATGAATGTACACCAAACGATTTGACCCCTAAGACCTAATGTAAAATTAATGTTTAATTAATGTTTAATTATTTTTTATTTTCATTTTGAATTTTTTCAAAAATTCATATTTTTCACATATGAAGTTGGACCGATGAACTTTTTGCATCATTGAGTTTCTGGAGAGGAGAGTTACATGCACGTGAAGTTGTAAAAGCTTTGGAGACAAAAACTTTTGGAGGCTAGTAGTTGATTTCGCATTCGTGGAATTTTTTTTCATTTATTTTTTAAGAATTCATACTTCACCCATATTGAGGAAGAATCAGAAGCTTTCTACATGAGTGAATTCCAAGTGAAAAACATTTGTAATTTGGGAGTTTTCCAATTTGGAGATGAAAGTTTTGGACACTCATTCTAAGGCATAGGGTTGCTGCCAACTTTTGGTGCCAAACACTTAGCGATTCAACATTGTGTTGGTGAATCATATATTTTTATACCCTGTAGGTGGTGGAGTGTTATGCCATCAAAATTTTAATTTTTGTTGTAATTCCCAAGTGGGGACTACAAGAGTGGAGATTCATGTTATATGCATTTGTTCATCCTCACTCTGTGTTTTGTTTGTGTGAAATTGCACCAAGTATTTTCCAAGCTTACTGTCATCATTTTTGAAGGTTAGGGTAGTGGGAAGTTTTTTCTTGGATGTGTTGGGCTTGTGAATTGTGATTTCACATTTCATTAGCATCCATCATTTCATGCGAAACGGGTAATCTTCAGTGATGAGGTCATTGGAGCCTTGTGGTGGGGTCTTTGCTTGGTTATGTTGGGCTTGTGAATTATGATTTCACAATTCATTAGCATCCATCACCTAATGCAAAATGGATAATCTAATGACAAAGTCACTGGAGCCCTGTGATGGGGTTCACCAAATGAACCTAAACCAAATTTTGCCCCATTAATTCTAATCTAAAAGGTATTTGGCAAGGAGATGGGATTTTAATGGCATGGTTTAGGTGATCATAAATCATTATGGTGTTGTTATGGATGTGTTGGATTTGAACACTAATCATCCCATGTTGTGTTTGTGGTGGTGAGATTAGGTTGATGGCCAATAAACCATATTTTTTGTGTTCACAAAGTGCCCAAATTATGTTGGCCCTATAAAATGTTTTTGTGGGTGTAGGTGCTCTAACCATGCATTTGCAACATCTTTGAATTTATTTTATAAGAATTATGGTTTAAAGGGTAGGATGAGCCATAACATGTTCAACATCCCTTTAGGTTTAGCATAAGCTATAATAGGTTCAACAAACCTTGATTACCAAAGGTCCCAAATTAGATACCCAAGCTAGGGTTAAGGTTCACCATGGAAAGGAAGCAATATCCAAGGATAAGGATCATGGTTACCATCATCGATGGTTTTACTAGGTGTGGGGTATGATTCAAACCACCCACATTGCCTTCATCATCATCTTAGGGAGAATCTTCAAATTCAGACACAAGTTTATTTCTAAGGTTTGTCACCACACCATTACTATGGGACACATGGAGAAGATGTATGCAACCACTAAAGGGCCTCATCAATATTCAACGGCGGTTGGCACCATCAAGTTGGATGTTTTATTTTAGGAGTTTGATAGATGGTGTGACATGCAACAAATATGTAATCCCCATCTGTTCACACCTTTTATGGTATGGAAAGGTTTGTTCCAACATTTGGAAGGGTTGCCTATGGATGATTAAAAATTTGAATTTAGGTGTGCCCATGAGATTCATATTAAAGAGTTGTGGCTATATTGGTCGCCCAATTATGTTTCCATCACAAGTGGACTTATGGTTTTAGTTACTACAACCACCACTTTAGTCAGCACCAATTCGATGAATGGAAGTGGGAGTGTTAAAAGTAGTGGAACCATTGGAAATGGTGGGACTGAACCTTCCACAAGCACATGGGGTCCATTACCTACATTTAACTTAGTTGTGGAATTCTTTTGTAAATTATGGTGACATTACTAAGGGGTTAGGATTGAAAAGCTTAAAAATTTGTAGGAATTTCAACATAAGCTTCATGAGAGCTTCATGAATGCATAGGTTGATCATTGTATCACAAGGTGTTATAGAAACCCAAGTAGTCCAATTTTGGTATGGGATATTCAACAAGGAGCTTAAGCTTGGGTGTGGGATGTAATTTTATTACAACCTACCCAATCCACTTTGGCTAGTGTGTTCCAATTGTCAAAGAGAATTGAGATGAACATGGTGGAAAAACAGGTGGTCACCCTTGGGTTCAACAAGGAAAACCCAAAGAGTTCTTCAACACCATCAATTCAATAATCATGAAACCAATCAACTAAGTTTGGACCACCCAAGGCCGAGGGGACCAAACTAGATTCAAGTGGGGGTTACACAACCTATTTAACAAAATAAGGTGGAAAAGATAAATGTTGGAGGTGTGGTGGGTTTCATAAGAAACAAAATTGTCAAAATCCATCACAAGCCACAACCTCTAACCTTAATCCCAACCAACCATGCTCCCATTATAATGCATATGGGCATGATGTCAATCATTACTTCACATTTCACCCATAATTATGACATGGCTAGTCCCAAAATATTAATGCCAATAAGGGCCAAAGTTGTGGGAAAGGTTATAAGGGGAAATATGCAACCAACAAGGGGTTGACCTTCAAACTAGCTCAAGGCCAACCCAACATCATGGAGGCTAAATGTCGCAACCCTAGCCTTGGGCTCGTGACTAAAGCAAGGGCTTGCAAAGCTGCGGGCCAAAAGTGAAGACCGGGAGTCACATTTCATGCTCATGGGAGTGTAGGAGAGTGTGAAGAAATGAACCCCCACACTCACAAATGAGTTCCCACTTTGGGAGTTGGAGTCTCGATGGACTCCCAAATTTTTAGAAAGTAATTACAGGGGTCAAAATTCATTGGATTGAAAAGTTTCTTATATTGTTGGAAATCTCTTGGAATTTAGATGTCTAAAATGGGTTTGCATGACTCATTTGGGTACTTAAAACATAAGTTATGGCTAAAAGAAGGGTCAAAAGTCAAATTGCCAATTTGACTCCCAACCATTAAAAGTTGAGAATCACCCTGATTTACTTGTGCGCAGGTGGTGTGCCACATGTCATTGGAAAGTTCTTAACAAGGGATACAACTTTCCTTTAGACCTCACCTCAATTGGAGGTTTTCACAAGAAGTTATGGGCCTCCAAAATTGCAAAAGTCCCAATTTTGAGAATTTCAAGACTGCTAACTTGGGAGTCAAAAGACAAAATGACATTTAGGTGTAGGCCCCGTGACTAGGCATAGAAAATAATATAAAGGGGAAGGTGGTGGCTTCCCCCAAGTTTGGGCCATGGTGAGTTTTGTGAGTCCGTGTTTGCTCGTGGTTCGTCTGTGCACTAAAAGTGTTCCAATTATGCACTAACCAACTCGTTGTTTAGTTTGTACAGGTCCATGTGAATAATTGACCTGCTTGTCATTCGTCCTAGTCCCCATCCCGGAGCTCCAACACACCCTTCTACCCCTGAAGTGCTATGAGCCAGGGAACGTACCCCAACTCCTTATCCTTTCAATGTTTTCACCTTGGACTTGTAGTGAAGTCTATCAAGGAGTTTGAGGGTGCGTCATTAGGTTTGAGTGATAAAAGACCTTTGTCACAAGCATGGCGCCCCAAGTGAAATCCAATGCATTTGGGTCAATAAAGGTCAAAAATTGGGAAAATGGCCAATCATATGGTTTAGATGCCAATTCAGGATTCTTTAGTGGGACTTATTTTTTACGATCAATGGCATTAAATGAAGTTATGCCACATATGTTAAGAGATCATGGGTCATGGACAATAGATGGTGGAAACCAAATTATGATTTCACATTTTAATGAAATGATTTCGACAACTACATTAGTGACAAAGGTTAGTGTTCATGTGCCAAAACCATGAGGTGCTAATGAGATATTGAATCCTTAGTGTGGTAAGGTTCAACACTAAGTGTAGTTCCCATAGTCATTTTTATTGACAAACAATGTGCCTAATTTTATGGGGTTGTCAACTTCTAATGGGGTGCTAAGGAAGGTGCTTAATTATATTCCTAAGTCCAAATCACCCACAAGTTTAATGGGGATGGCCAAAGCAGTGTGTTAGGCACCATTGTTATCTATTGAGACATTGACCATTTTAAGTATTCAACAAGTGGTTGTGTTTCATTTGGCAACCACATTCTGCGAAAGTGGAGAAACAACAAATGTGGTATTTAGGATGGAGGACATTTTTGTACCTCCTACAAGTCCCCATGTAGTTTGTGAAGTTAACCACATTAAAATACCTAAGGTTCAACCTGAATCCCAACATGCGATCGTGGCTAAACTTCATGACTTTTAGTGCAACTAGCCATTGATCAAGCTAGTTTTATTCTTAATGTCATGGTGGTGCATAATGAGGAAGGAATTTTTCAATTGAGAGGGGCATCATCACATCGATACTAGCCCCACATAATGTTGTTGGATTTCAATGTTTGACCATTAATGTTGGGCAAAGTTGTTATTGAAGGTTTTGGATTAACTTATGTTGATTTTGACCCATGTCCATATCAAATTTTGACATACATGGGTGGGTCGGAAAAAGGTTCGAAGGTTAACCAAACAAGAGATTGTGATCCAAGTTAATCCCAACAAATTAACAGACTACATTATAATGCAACCCTAAGTAGTGGTCTCATGTGACATATTGGTTGGAGGCGTGGTTTTATTAGGCTTCGCACATTTTGCTATCACCAAGCCCACAATCATTGATGGATATTGGTAATGGGCCATCAAGGTTGAGTCCATTTGATACCATGGTTATTCAATGGCATATTCCCAAGGATGGGATATGCCTACTCAAGAGCTATTTGGAGCCATTAATTATGGCCTAGCTACAATGTTGTAATCAAGGATTTGTGTGCATTGGTACCATTATGTAGAGAGGGATCCACAAGCTTGGTAAACTTCTGTGCATCATGATATGATGTTACAACAACAACATCTTATGTTGTTGCCCACATCAACAATTTAGGGTTACCAACATTCTTTACCAAGCAACATCAAGTTGCTCGAGGCACCAAATTTGACTAGGATTGGGCCCAATCCAAGATCACCTTGTTAGGGTCTTTCACAACCTTGTATTGGCCATGAACTTTTCGACCCTATATCAACATTATTTTGGGAGTGAATCTACATTCTTCAACACATTTAAACATCACAAATGCACCCATGTTCATACTTGTTGAAGAATGTTCCACCATTGGAAAATTCTCGGTCAACTATTTTTCAACACATTTAGACATCACAAATGCACCCATGTGCATACTTGTTGAAGAATGTTCCACCATTGGAAAATTCGTGGTCAACTATTTTGATAACATGACAATAAATCAAGGTTTGGTTTGGTGAGCCAATGTAGGTGGATGTTGTAGTTATTAGTTCATCGATTCCAATGGATTCGGATTAACATGACATCACCAGAGGTGATTTGGCATGCATATGAGCTCATCCCTCGGCCACCCACATGTTTAGTGGATGACATATTAGATCTAAGACACCAATCTTTTGTAGTTCGCCATGAAGATCAACCACCATTAATTGTGGTTAATAAAGTTGGCCTCCCATGAGTAGCCTTACCCACTTTCTTAAGTTTTTTATGTGCTCATGTGCATTTCATGATGGCAACCTAGGCTTAGTTTGGGATTCCCATACATCCAAGATGGAGAGCCTAATATAGATGAGAAGGAATGGGCTATGAGCTTCCATATCGGCACCCCAGCTATGCCTAACATTTCCAAAGGAGCTCATAGACAAATTTTTGGGTAAGTTATGGATATTAATTACCTCACATGGATTTTCAATTTGGGTTGTTGCAAGATCATGTTAGATGATTTGCCTTTAGTTTGAAGGAATTGGGACAATTAAAAGGATAGGAAGTTTGTATCATATTGGAGGATGATACTCCAATTTTTCGATCATGACCTTACATGTTTAGTGAGGTGGAAAGGGCCTTGGTACAAATTCAAACATCAAAATTATTGGATGCTAGCTTGGTGGAACTATTTAGAGGTGAATATTTCTTAGTGATTGTGATGCCAACAAAGAAAGATATTTTTGGTAGTTGGATTGAATGCCACATGTGTGGGGATTACTAATTGGTGAATAAACAAACTTGTTCAGACAAGTATGCCATGTCATTACTAGAGGAGATATTTGATGCCCTTAGACAAGTCAAGGTTTTTAGTACTTTGGACCTACGTTCTAGTTACCATCAATTGCCATTGAAGGAAGGTGACAAAGTCAAGACGACATTTTGGGGTATTCATCATCATTGGAAGGATTGTCAATACCAATGGAAGTTTTTGCTATTTGGTTTGAAGAGTGCTCTTAAAGAATTCCAAAGAATTATGGATAAGGTGTTGGCAAGTTTTGGTAAGTGTTATATTGATGACATCATTGTTTTCAGCTTAACACTAGAGGATCATATGCATCATTTGTAGGAAGTGTTTGGAAGATTTAAGTAACATAACCTTAAGCTTCATCTAGACAAATGTCGATTTTTTCAAGCTTAGGTGGAATACCTAGGTCACATGAATTATCATGGTGGATTGGGGGATCAAAAGGCCAAGATTGAGTCCATTTCATAAGTTCCCCAACCATCAAATTTGTTAGCCGATTACGAGCCTTTCTAAGCTTGTGTAATTATCATTGAAAGTTTGTCAAAATTTTTAACAATGTTGTTAAACCTTTGACTAGGTTGATGCAAATCGATTAAGAGTTTGTTTGGGGTGAGGAACAAGAACATGCCTTTCAAAAATTGAAGGCTAGGTTTTCATCAGCCCCTAATCAACCCACTTAGCTTAACACTTTGACATAATCAATATGTTTTGATTGTGGTTAAACATTTTTCAAAGTGGTTGGAGTTGGTGTCATTGCTAAATTGTAGTAGTGAAGGTGTTGCATATGCATTTTTGGATACCATATTCAATAAGTTTGGGGTTCAAGCTAAAGTTTTCACTTACCAAGGCACCAAATTTCACGGGGAATTCCATGAGTTATGTGAGAAAGCATTAATTGATCATTATACCGCTTCACGAGACCATTTTTAAGTAGATGGGTTAATTGAACAAATGGTGTAAACAGTGAAGGCCTCCAAAAATGGCTGATGAAAATATAACCTCCAAAAAGGCCATACTTGATATTAAGACTTATAATTACCATGGTTAATCATGGGATATAGATTTAGTTGATAGGCCTCCCTTGCATCCTTTTCACCATATTTTTTATTGTTCGGGGTCCAAAACTCTTTAGGGTGTACCACTAAGGACAAAAAAGACTTAGGCAACAATTATTCTTGGCCTATGATGTATGTGGTGTGGGCAATTTTCAAAAGTAGCCACCATGTTAATTTGTGATAATTGTTCTCAAGGTTGGCATATGGAATGTTTCATGCCACCAATGGAAGATTTGCCAATTGGCAAATGGTTTTGCCTTCAATGCACCCAATAGACCTAAGTTTTTAAGGTCACATAGTAGAACTAACCTAAAGTTTTCTTTCATAATGACTTACATTTGGCTAGGGATTTGAAGGATTATAACTAAATGACTAATGATGGGGTTCACAATTGCACCTCACTTAATGGTCGTTTTACCCTGGAACCATAGCATTCATCCATGGTGGATTCTCAATAGGCAGTTTTGTAATTTTATTTGGCTTAAAGGGACTTTAACCCTAGATAGGGGGGTGATTTGGATGTGGTGTACCATTTAGGGTATTTATATGTTATGTGTTGTAAGTGTGGTGACAACGATAGTTGTAGGCATCAACATTGGAGCGCACAACATATGTTTATGCCATCGAAGTTTATTAGACCTAATGTTTCTATGACATGTTTAGTTTTACCGTATTTTCTTATTGATGTCAATATATTTACATACATATTATAGTTCACAATTTTTGATTAGTTTTATAGGTGGCTATGAACTTCCAACAAAATGTATCACAATGGTATCAATCAATGATTTTAATGATGATGGCACTCTGTTTAGAAGTTTTACTACACTTTCAAGATTTTGTACAAAATTTAATATATTTCATTTGAGTGCATGTTGGCATGTCATTCCTCCATTGTTAGTATGTCTTAATTTAACTAATATGGTACAACAACAATAATGTGCTATTAAGGTTTCTTTCACCATTGTTAATTTTGCTAACATTGGTGGTGTGATGTTAATCCATAAGCCATTAGTTAATGCAAGTTTTGCCCAAGGGGGACACTTAATGTAAAGTTTGGGATCTAAGCATGTCAAACGACAATTTTTAATGGGGGTATTAGATAATTGTCCGACCTATTTTTATCACCTTATTATTATTTAAATTTTAAATATGTAATAATTATACTCCATTATTTCAGATTATTACATACCCTATATATTATAATTAAATTATTTATTTGAATAAAATGTAACTTATTTTAAAAACTAATTAACTTATAATTTTTACCTAATAATGAAAATATTACACCCTATATTTTTACTCACATATTTTTTATTTTTTCTACTAGTGTCCCACCAAGAAGTTTTGGTACTTTATTATATTTTAAAAGGACATAACAAGTTATACATATAAAAAATTGACGTTTAATTGTTGAAATACTTTCTTTTGCTAACAAAGTCCATCCAATTCTTGTTGTACATGTTTGTATTGCTTGATAATTCTTTTGTACAAATTCAAGATCATTTTCAAAATGATATTTAAAATTCATTCTGAATAAATTTACATATATTTTAAATCAGAATGAAAATTTGAGGTATCACATATTATTAGTTCATATATCATTAGGTACAAATTTCTTTTCATTGCAAACACAACAACAACCAAATTCAAAGTTAGATTTTCTTATCAAAGTGTTGAATTGATTTAAACAAAACATGTTATTCTCTTTTTTCAATTTGTAGTGAGAAAGTATTTGATTGTTGTATTAAATAATTTTCACATATTTTAAGGCACAAAGTTCAATTATTTGAAATGGTAAGACATTTTCCTTGCAACAATAGGATGAATCCCAAATCATAGACCTACCCATGGCCAAGGGGCAGTAGTTTCACTAGCTAAAATTATGAATTATAGGATTAATTTTATTTGTCATCATTGTATCTAGTACCTCAAATTATTATTATTATTTTTCATGTGTATAAAGAGTTTCTCATGCCCTTATATTGTCATTTCATACTATACCAACATATCAAACAATTTCTAGAAACCTGAATTCATATTACATAAGTGTATGGCAAAATCATGCGATATTTTCTATTTCAATTTATTGCTTTAAAAAAAATAAAATTCAATTCATTTCTTTTAAAAAATTATCAATTCAATTTTCAATTTTTGTTGCATTAATTTGACTTTTATAATAACATGGTGTGTTTGGTTTTGCATAAACTCTAATGGTGTATCACATGAGCCAATTTCCAAGGCCAATTGGTTTACATGTTTCTTGATTACCTAGCATTACTATTTCTAATTTGCTAATGTTTTTCCCTTTTGGTATCACTATAAAGTGTTATATAATAATATAAATAAATAAATAAATAAGACTACAAATTCAATTTAATTATTATCATCATTTTCGACATCTCAATAATGAGACCTCCAATTCCAGGATCTGGTTTTTCAGCATCCAAGAGATCTGTTGATAATATTTTGTCTTTACAAATTTCTATAATTTCCATTTACAAATTTACCTCCAATTTTGAAACTACAGATCAAAATGTTTTTTTGAATTATAAAAAAATAGGATTTTTTTTGCAGGATTTAATAAAAAAAATTAAGTCCTTGATTTTTTAAAAAAAAATCTAAAACTCATTGATTTTTTAAAACATAGTTTGAAAAACCCTTTGATTTTTTCGACATGTTTTTAGGAACCAGGATTGATTTTTATTTACAGTTCTGGTAGAAAAATCTAGAGGACAATTATAATAGGCTTTTATAATTATGGATAATTGCGTCTATAAATGATCAGCCGAGCAGGGGGGACATTCTGCTACACAGAACATGATTAATATGTTTTCAGTGGGCATTCTGAAGAGAATAAATGGTTGATTACGCCTATAATTGATCAGCGGGACATTCTGGCACGCAGACCATGATTATTATATTTCCAGAGGGCATTCTGACGAGAATAAATAGATGTTCCACCAGATCTCGTCACTCGAGTCTGTCAGTTCCACTCTGGAATATTACTGGAGCCTGTCACCAGTAGCCTATGGGAGTCATGAAACTTTCCCTTCACAAATTTACCCACAATTAAGAAAAACCACATATCAAAATGATTTTTTTAATTATGGAAAAGAAAAGAGATATTTAAAAAACCATTTATTTTTTAGAATGTGATTTTTGGAGTCAGGATTGATTTTTTAAAATTACAGTTTTGAAAGAAAAAGAAAAATCCAGAAGACAATTATAGGCTAATAATAATCATGGATAATTTGAGTTCATAAATGATCAGCCGAGCAGGGGAGCACATTCTGGTACGCCAGACCATGATTATTGGTACGTTTCTAGGGGCCATTCTGAAGAGAAGAAACAAAAGAAACGTCGTTCCATCAAATATCGTCACTTGAGTCTGTCAGTTCCAATCTGGAATGTTACTTGAGCCTGTCAGTTCCATTATGGAACGTGACTTGAGCCTGTCACTAGTATGGGAGTGTCAGGAAGACAGACCGTTGTTGTCTTCGACGCCGTTGCAGAGCTTAGCTTGGGTTCGTTGTTGCTGCCCCTGCTGCGTTCGCGGTCTTTGATCTCGAGTTTCAATAGTCATCGCGGGTGCGAGTCTATTTTTGTCTCTGATTTCGGGAGCTTGGCGTGTTCGTGGTTTTGGAAATACCAAAAATTCTGAAGAAGTGACAAAAGAAAGCGGAGAGAGAGAGAGAGAGAGAGAGAGAGAGAGAGAGAGAGAGAGAGAGAACCTTGACTTAGACTCGGAGTTGCTTTCTCAGAAGGTTTGCAGATTGGTGTTAGGGATTGTGCAGGTTGTTGATCGTGTTTGTTGCGGGGAGGGAGGTCGCGCGTTTGGTAAGCATTTATGTATTTGTGAGAACAATAAGCTCCTGACTGTGTTTTCTTTTGTTCTGAAGTTCGAAGAAGCAGTGAAGAAAGAGTTGAAGAAGCCGGTGGAAGCGGAACGTCAAGAGAGAGGGAACGGAAGAGGAAAAGGAAAAACAAGTCTGAATCATCATCATCATCATCATGTCTGTTGAGAATGAGATCCCGACATCAAGCAGGAGAGGTGCAATGCCCCCAGGAGGAGCGACGACATTCGATCTGTTCAGCTGGTCAGAGGGCCCCGATCTTACTCGCGGGTCTCCTCCTGTTCCGGTGCGTCATAGCAATGCGTTTCCGTCTTCTTCTTCTTCTTCTTCTGCCGATCACACTACTTGCAATAATGGCAGTCCTGTAGGCCGTCCTGCCGTCCGCATGCAACAGCCTGCGGGGGGAATCAGCACTATCACATTTGGTGAACACTTGTCGGCGGAAGAAGCTGATGCTCTGCTCAAGAGAAGACCTGGTTCAGATTTAAAGAAAAGAGAAATGTACGGGAGTGGCATTTTTCCTGCTGGTGATGGCGGCGATGGTACAGCAGCTATGGACAATACTAGGGTTCGGTGCTGCCATCAGCCGGCTGGTGGAGTAAGCCAGATCTCGTTTGGTGGCGGGGAAGATTGCGTATCACCAAAGAAGGCAGTTACAGTTCCAGAAGTAGCAAAGCAGAAAGAGCTGAGTGGAACAGTTGAAACCACGGATGATCTTGCATACCGCCGGATTTTCTCAAATGCAAAAGCCAAGGAACTAGTTGGCAGCAACATTTTTGGTCCTCCATCCCCAGACTCCTCACCAAGATCATCTTCTCGAGCTCTGGAGTTTAGGAGGGAAGTTGAGACAAAGGCACCTGCAGCTGATGAAGCAGCACCACCGCCTCGGAATGTGCATACATCTGTGAAAGTCTCCAATCCTGCAGGTGGTCGTTGCCAAATCTCTTTTGGCCCAATAGATGATGAGAGTGATTCAGCTGCTCGGAAGTTGCATGATCAGAAGAAGGCTGAGCTTTCAGGACATGACATCTTCAGTGAAGAGAATGCTCTAGCCTCATCAGAGAAGAATCTCAGTCAGGCTAAGCTCAAGGAGCTGTCTGGCAGTGACATCTTCTCTGATGACAAGCCTGCGGGTCGAGATTTCATTGGCGGTATAAGGAAGCCACCTGGTGGTGGAAGCACCATTTCCCTTCAGTAAAATGTGGAAAGTTGTCCTGTAAGATTATGCTTATAGATGACTGCTTCCAGGACCTGTATATGCACAAACCTCAGCTTCTGGGGTGATCACCAAATGTTTGTGTCCATGCACGCTTGTGCTCCAGGATTTGCTTCATGGTGCCTCAACTGTGGTGGGGATGGTGAGAGACTGCCTCTCCACCAATGTTGTGTTATCCCATTCTTTGGAGTAAAGCTTTCTGTAATATTTTGCAAACCATAATTGTTTCTGAGATCTTTATAGAGGTGGATGAAGGGCTGCACCAAGTCAAATGCTGTTTCACAGGGTTGGTGGTTGGAATTTAGATGTGGATCTACAAGGTTCAACCTTTCCTCTCTTTCCCTTTTGGACTCTAGAAAACTCAGCATGCTTGCAATCTGCCCTCTGTCCCTCCTGCACAAGAAGTCTCTTCTTTTTTCTCTGGCTTCTTCCCTATCACAGTTTTGGGGTTCTCAATTCAGCTATGGTATCAGATTGAGAGGAATTCAAGAGCCTTTCTTTTGCAAGTGATAGCAATCATTCATGCGGAACTGCTCTGGTGGGAAGTGTAGAATATTGTACATGTGTTATGTTTTCTTGCTACAATGAGACGAGCGCTGGCTCACTGAAGTAGAGGGTGTCCTAATCTCACACACAAATAGAGACCAGTGGGACTTTTGTTTAATGGTGAACAAAACTCCCCTTAAGTAGAAGCAAAGATGGCTGCAATGGTTCCAGGGACACACAATGCAATTTGATATTTTCACATGGAATACAAAGCTTGCAAGAATTGTGAAGTCTGGTCACTTGAGGAGGCAATGCATTTGATGGAATAACTCCATTGCCCTAACCTTTGGTGATTTTTCAAGTGAATTTTATTTTGTTACTTCTAGGGGTCAGTCTCCATTTTGAGGAATCAACCAACCTCCATGGATTATGTAGCATTGGATCATATGCAGATTTGTCAAGCTAGCAAATGTTGCTGTGCTGTGAGTGTGGATGTAGGTTGTGCTGAGGAGCACATTCTTGTAGAACACTCAAACTTTTCTACTTTGCTAAAGCACCCAGGGAGAAAAAGCTGGCTTGATCAAAGGAGTGCCAACAAAGCAAGCAAATTTACAAGTACATTCTGGCCCTCGATACATTTTTCAAGTTCTGATTGTGATTATAAAAGTCATACGAGGGACACGAAATTTTATTTGGTGTTGCTAGTTAATCAACTTCAAATCTTGCTATGGAGCATAGATATTTTGTACGCACCATGATCTTTGGATATTTGTATTTTAGAGGCAGCTAATTGTGATCACATGAGTGATGGAGATTCCTCCTCATGTTTGTTACTTGTGAGTCTGCTGATATGTGCTGTAAATCCCATATCCAGGGCATGTGTTGTTGCACTGGCTTTTGTGTCACATTTTGGTAAGTTCCAGAAATGGTGATGACCCAATTGCCTGCAGAATCACAAGTTTTTTTTCTTGTCTCATTGATGTTGTGGAGATGGGGATTGATGGGTTTTGTGTATACAGCTCGGTGAACTAGAATGTTTCTCCATGTGACATAGATGTGCTACTCCACAAAGACATGAAGATTCGCCCCAACAAGGAAGGTTCAGGTTTGGAGCTCCGAAAGGCTAGAAAGAGATTTTGGAAGAATTTTGTAGTAAATTCTCTTAAGACGATTGAAGATTAGAAGTCATCTTATTTTGACAAGGCCTTGATCTAATGAACAAAATGAAAAGCAGGTGAGGCAAATCCAAAACAGGAAGTGAACTCCTCTGAGGACAAATTTTAGGTGAGAAAATTAGTTTGGTCCCCTGTTTTTTACTTTTTTTTAATATGTGTGCTGTTTTCATCTGGATTTCTCATTTTGCCATTGAAACTGAGGCCCAACTCAACTGTCTCACAGCAAAGAAAAAAGAAAATGCTAAAGCACCAAAATCAAAAGGATTAAGTTTCACTTAAAACACTTCCAAAATTATATGACATATTAATCCTTAAAACACCAGAAAATTCAGAAATACATTGAAAGCTGGATCAAATTGGTCCAACTGGACATTTATGAGTTCAAAAATCACATGTTTAAGATACATTTAAGTAGATGTTAGTAATGCAAATAGATGCAAGCAAATGTTTATATATATATATAAGATATTCAATTACAAAATATTGAAGTTAATGAGGCTAAAATATGTTTATGTATTTTTAAATTTTTGCATCTTAAAATCATATATATATATATAAACAATATATTCATCAACAAATTTGAAACATATCTCCAAATTTCTTTTTACTATATTAAAATTTCTTAAATTTTGCATACAATTGATCATAAATATGATAAACTTATTTTAAAAGGATTTTAAATCTATTTTCTTCTGCTTATGTCAAAAAATTGTTTTTTCAAATGATGTGAAAGTTGTGTACTTGGCAATGCTTTCACTTTACACTCTTTTTAATTCTCATACTTTTCCTCTTTTAAGTTCATTGTTCACTGATCTTCAACTCCTATGGATTCTTCCCCACCTTATATCATGGGGGTTCCTTCCATTTATTTCAAAAGAGAAAAACCCAATCAATTCAAATCAAATCAAATCAAATCAAATCATGATGTCTGTTTATTCCAAAAGAGAAGATACAATGAAACCAGATCATAATGTATATGCAGAAGGCTCCTTCAACTGATGAAGGAATCTTTCATGCAAGTATTTTGAAAACTGAACCGTCTGCTTTTTTGAAACATCCCACCTCTTTTTCTAGATTATCTCCCATGATACCCAGGCATATCATGGAATTAAAATTTTTAAAATAATAAAAAATAAAAATTTGTCGGTGCTTTATGCAGGGTAAAACTTGAGGAGTGCGGCATTCCCAAAATAAGCACCCCTCAGCTGCTCTGTGTCGGGCATGCGCTTATTTCAGGAACAACTTGCTCCTGAGGCATTGTCTTCCACATATTAGAGTTATTTGTATTGTGTGACTTTACAAATAACTCTAATATGTGTAAGACAATGCCTCAGGAGCATTGTTATTTGTAAAGTCACACAGTTAGGGGGTGAGAACGGCCAGTTTCAGCATAACAGGGCATCAAACACGTATTTTCCAGATAATTTGAGTATCCCTTAATAGGGCCATAATTTTTACCATATATCCATAATAGGGCATCAAACCCGAACTAGTTTCTCCATCAATTTTGGTGGTAACCTGAGTTTCATCCTGTCTTTCCTTTTTCCTGAGCGCCTCCACTGCTGCTACATATATTTTCACTGCTTCTACCTGTACGACTACTATAATTAGTCTTGAACCTAGTGCATTAAATGTTGAATTTCAGCATTTCATACTGAGATTTAGTAAAATTTCCTTAAAACCCACTCAAAAAAGGGATAGGTGTGAAAGTAGGCCCAAAGACAGGGTGAAGACAGGGTGACTTTAAGGATAACTCTATTGTTATATAATAATTGCTAATGCTTGCTAGTAAGGTACAGTGATTTTGAATCGTGAGGGGCAAATTCATTTCCAATTTTGTCCTTGAATTTGGGATCTCCATTGATACACAATGACCCATTTCTTCGCTGCTGTGAGTAAAGACGACACTATCAAAGCTTCAACAAGCATTCACCCATCTCACAAACTCAACAAAATTGACAAACAGCATTTGCCAAAATTTCAGTTTGCAATTGCAAAAAAGACTGTTTTACACTCAAATACATCTGCAGATTTATGTGGTAGCAGAAAATTTCTTCACTTATGTGGCCTTTGCTATTATGTTTTCTCTACATTTCAAAGGCAAGAATCAGACCTAATAGAAAGCCCCAAGACATCCAACATCTTCAAGTAATCTAAATCTCCATGAATCTAGCTCCTGTGTAAAGCAAAGGCAAGTAGACTAGATACACAGTGGACACTAACATGTCTGAGTGGCATGCAGACAATGGCATCGAGCAATTGAGCAAGAGCTGCAAAAGGCTGGAACACGGATATGAGAGAGACAAACACAGACACGGTGCTCAAACTTCATTTTTGGGTCTGCCATAATTTTCACTTTGCTGCTGCTCCTGCTGCTGTGTCCACCCCTTCTGCTGTCCAGACTATATCTTTAAGGCCCTTTGACAAGTTCTTGTAAAACTGCAAGCAACATACAATTCAATTGACACACTACTCAGTAACAAGCACAATACAACAGCCATGTTACATGTTACATGATACTTTTGATCAGTAGAGCTCACTTAGACTTATGAATTACAAGTGCAAGACAGTAACCGAATTCTTCTTTGATTGCAGAGAATGAGGCAAATGAGATTGTATGCTCACAGTTTGGTACTCAATAGTGTCACCATTGTTCTTTGACATCTCAACCATAAATAGAGATGGCGCAACCTCAAATACCTGCAGCCAAAAATAAATTGAAACATAGCAATTAGATCCTTTCAAAGCACAAACAGAGCCCAAGTCACACTTCACTATCAGCAGAGTAGTCAGGGTTTTTTTTATTTAGCCAAATTTGGCTATATACCAGCTATGAAAGTTTTTATAAAAAATCCCTTCAGATTTTTGGCTACATGCTAGAAACCGATAGAGAAATCTGGCAGTTCTTTTTGAAAAAAAATTTAATTGTCAGAATCTGGTGACTAGAAAAACCAAAAAAATGTTTTTTAGCCATTTTGAAAAAAAAACCCAACTGGGTAAATTTAGCCAAAAAACAAAGACACTGAGAGTAGTAGACATTCAGTACTATGCCAAAACACTGGCAAATGGAGAGTTGGGGTGAGGCAGGCATGGTGTGGCCATGTAGCTGGCTCCCATGCCCACTGCTTGTCTTTGGTATTCTCTAGAGGACCCAACTACAAAGATCTAACCTTTGCCTACGGTAAGTGTGGATCCCACTCACAGTGACTGATTGTAGGGTGAGATATGACAGCACGGAAATGACAACAGTTGTAACTTATCAGCAATTGAGCAAATTTCCTTACAGCTTCACCGTTGTATAGTTTCCTAACACTTTGAAAAGTTCTCATCAACAAATGAGAACACAACATACCTGTGTGGACACTGAGAGCTGTCCCTTTCGACCCTGCTTGTCAGCTTCGAGTTTTATCTTATGATTTTGTATTTGTACATTGAATCCTAAGGGTCTTGCAGCCTTCTCAATGGTGCTCACTATCTCCTTGGCGGATTTCTTGCTTGTGAAGCATGTCTCACCCATGTCTGAATCCTGTTGCCACACATAACTAGTTGTTGTCACAAATCTGAAACTCATCCGAAAGCTGAAATTCCGGGCTACTAACTCTCTAAAGTTGGAAATTGATAACATTGTACTTGACTTAATGCTCTACAAAGCTCTGGTATGGCTCTGGTTGAATACAGTAAAAGAAAGGAACAACTGAATGAAAACTGATCCATCTACAAAGGAGGAGGAATTTCTGCTGTACCTGTGATTCCTCAAATAGGCCAGATATGTTGAGTCCAGATGAACGTGAAATGAGCTCAAATGCATTCATTGTTGCAGGTTTCATCTCTTTATTCTCCGTCACCAAAAAATCCTGGATTTGTTCATAGGAGAAGTGCCATTTGAGAAACCGAAAGTCTTTCCAACTCTAGCAGATTCAGCAGCAACATGTACTTGACAGTTCATTTTGGAGACACAATTATGTCAAATGGGCATGACACAAAAAACCATTTTTTCCCCCCTGTATCAAATTTACTGACACAATGCAATTTCTCGAAGATCTGGAAAATTAGTAGATAGTGGAGAAGGTTGGACTTACCGATGACCCATTGAATACTGCCCGAATATCCTCAAGGCTGACATTCTCCTTCTCTTTGTATTGGGCGGGTTTGTAGCCTTTCCTAAACCACTCATTTTTGTAAATCTGTGCTGCAGTGAAACGCTGTTACATCATCATTCCACAATCATCAATGTCAAAAACTTAAGCTACAGTTAACAAAATAGTCTGCACCTATCAAAGGGATTCTCTCTCGTACCTATCAAAAATTGTACAGTGGCATCACCAACTATACATCCTAGGATGTGATGGGTGCAACTCATTTTTCTTAAATCTGCCAAAGTTCAGACCTCTGCAGCATTGCAGAGGTTTTCACTTTTTACAATACACAATGGACATCTGCTTCCAAATCTGTTTTCTGCTCTTGGGACTGCTCAAGCTGTTGAAAACATATTAACAGGATGTTGTTGAAACTTACAGTTTTAGCATTTGGGTCCAAGACTTTATACAAGAGTCTTTTGGCACCTGCTGAGAACCAGGATGGGCAAGTAAACTCTGCCCTGTATATCTGCAGTTATCAGGAACAGATGAGCATTTGATTACTCTTCAGTTCCAACTCTCAATTTTTTTCTTACTTTACCTGGATGCATCTCCCCAACCCATTCTAAAAAGGTATGCCTATGAATGTCTACAGGCCACACCAAATGCAAAGAAGGAAATGACAGAAAAATTCAAGTACCTTTCTGTACAAGTTCAACAGGTTTGGTTCATCAAAAGGTAAGTAGCCAGCCATTAGAACAAAGAGTATAACACCACATGACCATAGATCTGCAGTTGCCCCATTATAGCCTTTGTCAACAATCACCTGCAAACAAACAACCAGACAAGATGCTGTACCCATTAGTACACTAGACTAGTTCCAAACATAACACAACATTCCACATCCAGAGCCATACTTGAAATTTTTTGTTGCTGCTAAACTGAAATCAAAGCAAGCCTATATCTTTGAGCTTACCTCAGGTGCAACATAATTTGGAGTTCCACAAGTTGTGTGCAGCAGGCCATCCTCCTGCAAACAAGAACCACTTGTTAAAGTCAGAAAATATCATAAAAATCATATATAATATACACCACATCCAGCAAGAACAAACATTGCAATTTAGAAGATGCATGATTGAAGATGAGAAGAAACCCAAAACAAAATAAAAAATATAGAGAAAACCCACTCCCCCAACAAAAAGAATATATGTAATTTATTGATGATCCCTCTAAGTGCATACCCTGAATTGCTGTGGTAACGCACTCAGCCCAAAATCGGATATCTTCATATTTCCAGCACTATCAAGGAGCAAATTTTCTGGCTGTTGAAAGCAGAAGAAGAACAATGAAAGAGACATTAGAGAACCGCATTTGCAAACTGACAGAAACCAGCTAAAATGGGCACATTTGCTGCAGCACAATGCAAACTTTACAAATGATGTTTTTCCAACTTGATGTTTCTTTGTTTTCTCAATGCATAATAAAATTCAAGGAAAAGTACTAGAACACAAGTTACTGCACACCAAAAAAGAAAAAGAAAAAGAAAAAGAAGGCCAACACACACACACGCACACACACACACACACACACACACCTTGAGATCTCTGTGATACACGCCTCGACTATGGCAGTAATCAACTGCATCTATAAGCTGTTGAAAACATTCCCTTGCTTGATCCTCTTTGAGCCGTCCTTGATGAACCTGAGAAAGAAGAAGAAAAGAAAAGAAGCAAAGGTGGTCAGCACCATCACATTGCATGGTGATGATGATGAAACACATGAATAATAATATCCAAATGTCATTCAATTCAAAACAAAAGGAATTTGCAATCTAGACCAGTAATTTTATTTTCTTTCTTAGATTCTATTATCAATGTCCAGAGAGGAAAAAAGAAGAAGGTAGGGGGGAGGGCTAACAATTTTATCGAAAAGCTCGCCACCTTTGGCATACTCCATGACAATGTAGATTTTTGTCTTGCTTGCCATCACCTGTAAGTCTCGATATAGCAAACAACTGTCACTGTGAGATCATCACCCACACAAGAAGGATTTAAAATTCCTTTGGAAATCCAAGCCCGGTGTTCTTTCTTATGGAAATTTGTACAAAACTAATTCCATAATGGATCTTGCAAAAGTGTTGTTGGCCTGACTGTCTGCACTGATCACAAACTGGTCTTCTTCATGAGCAAGAACACGAACCCACAAAAAACAAGAGTTTTTGAACTAGAGGTTTAAATATTTGTGAAGAAGATCATCAGACTTCGGAGCACCATTCAAAAAACGAAAAAAAGAAAACCAGCTGCAGTTTGGCATGAATGTAAGAGAAACCCCGGAGAGAGAGAGAGAGAGAGAGAGAGAGAGAGAGAGAGAGAGAGAGAGAAGCTGCTGGCTGCTCACCTCTAACAGCTGCACAATGTTGGGGTGCTTCACCATCTTCATTGTAGAGATTTCTCGTTTGATCTGTGCTCCCCGCCCCCACAACCCACAAGTTCCAACATGAAATTAGCAACAACATTAGTTCAGCCCCTTTCAAACTTCTGTTACAAAAAAAATCACATTTCTGGAATCTCTAGAATATGGGTGGGTACCATATTCCAAAGACTAGATGGATCTCATATAAGAGTGTCTGCCTGCCAAGCTCAGAAAGAAATCTTCCAAACATGAGTGAGAGAAGATATTGTGGGAGAGCGAGAGAGAAAGAGTGAGAATTATTGTATGTGAAGAAAGTCTTTTGTTTTTGTTTTTTGGGAGCTACCTGGTCGACCATTTTGTTCTTGAGGATCTTCTCCTTGTCAATGACTTTGATAGCCACAATTTCGCCGGTCTCCTTGTTCTTGCCATGCTTCACTTTGGCAAAAGTGCCTTCTCCAAGAGTGTCACCGAGTTCGTACTTTCCCACCCGACTTGGTACCTGCTGATGATCCATGATTTCTTGGTTGGTGGGTGGGTGGGTTGTTGTCGTTGGTTTTCTTTTTTTCTCTTGCACGGACGAGTCTTCAACAGCTGTTTCTGCTTGATCAGATGCTCATCTTGCATAGTTGTTTCTACTTTGATTAGATGCTCTTGACAGTTGATCTTCTTCCTCCCTACCTTACTTTCACTTTCCTCAGGATTGCGCTCTCTTGATGAGTTCGACTCTCTTTCTCACAGCTTCCACATCTCAGCCGGCCTGCAGTAAGCATTTCGCAACAATATCATATTGATCTCTCAACACGGAGCAAGAGAGAAAGGGAGCTGTGCACTAGTGTGATCGGGTGAAGATGTATATGATATAATATTTCCACGCATAATCTTTGTAAAAAGCGGCAAGAGGAGAATTTAGTTAGGGATGAAGAACAACAACAAGACGGAAACGACGAACGAATTAGGACACAAAAAATGCTGTGTGAACTCAGGAGAGATTAAGAGCAAGCAGGAAAGCAGCCCACCTGCTTCAACGATTCCGCTCATGCTGCTACAAACACAGCAAGATGCAGGCAGCAGCATCGTCGTGCAGCACAGTGCAGCACTCTCAAGATCATTGCCACCCACGATTACAGAGTGAAAAAGCTGCTGCTGTTGCTGCTGCCGTCGCCGCCACTGATCGCCTCCCTCTCTCTCAAACCTTGATGCCTCTCCTTACACGCAGCTAGTGGCCTCCGGCCTAACCTCTGCGACTCTTTGTGTCTCTGTCTCTCTCTCAAGTCGACACTTGATAAACCGACCGAAGGAAGAAGAAGAAGAAGAAGAAGCGGAAGAAGATCCCTCACGAGATCCACTAGTTGCAAAGAACAGTACCTTCTTTTCTGAAAGAGAGCCTTCAAAATCTGTGATCACAACAGCCTAATGGAAAGATGTCCTAAGTCATGGGTTGAAATGCACAGGTGCGGGACTAATATATTGAACAGCCGTAGTAAGTAAGTACTGGACAACAACAAGTTCTTCTTTGTAACAGAATATGTGATCACAACAGCCTGATGGAAAGAAAGATATGTCCTAAGTCATGATGGGTTGAAATGCACATGGGTGGGATGAAGTAAAATTATATTGAAGAGCTGTAATAAGCAAGTACTGGACGACGACGACGACAACAACAATAACAACAACAGTTCTTCATAACGAAATCTGTGATCACAACAACCTAATGGAAAGATGTCTTTGGGTTGAGATGAAATGCACGAAGGCGGGACGAAGTAAAATTATACTGCACAGCTGTATAGTAAGGAAGGAAGTACTGGACGACGACATCAACAGTTGTTGATAGTAGAATTTGTGATCACAACAGCCTAATGAAAAGACGTGCTTGAGGAGTCATGGGTTGTTGAAATGCGGACGGGCGGGCGGGCGGACGGGCGGGACGAATTGCGCAATAATAGATTGCTGCTCTGCTGTGAAGGTGCTAGGCTACTAGTACTGCACAGCTGATCCAAAGCTCCAGAGAGAAGGGAAGGCGGAGGCGGATGCAGGTGTCGCGCAGCGATGGATGCAGCGAACACAGCGGCTACTGCTACTGCCTTATAAACGCTGCCAACCAAAGCTGGGAACCATGCGTGAACGTGGGAACAGAATAAACCCTAATTATGGCTCCTCCTTTCTTTTTGTGTGTGGGGGGGGGGAGGGGGGGCGCATGGGGAGAAGGGTGTTTTTTTTTTTCTTCTTCTTCTTCGGTGGGTTGTACCTATGTAGTGGTTTGGGACCCTTGCATATACCATTAATGGCCCCTCTAATGTGAAGGAAAAAAACACATTTAGAGAGTTTTTGGGGGTGAGGAATTCTTTTGATAATTTTGTATCTATTAAAGTTATCCATAAGCGACTCTAACCTTGGCATTGGAACCTTTTTGAGAATGTTCAAGTTAGCAAGGAAATTTTACACACATGAATCCAATAGGGACTCAAACTTGTTTTTTGTGCAACAAATCAAAGCTCAAATGGATTTTGTCACCAGTTGAACGTGCTTATGCATGCGTGTGGCATGCATTTCTTGAGTTGGGCAAAAGCATGAGGGAGTTTTGAGCTCGAATGAAAAGTTTGCAACATTTCTCTAAAGAGTTTTTTTTTTTTTTTTCTCTCTTGAAAAAGCTCTCCTTTCAACAAGGATCACAAAGTTTTTCTTGTTGTGAGTTTTTTTAGCAAGGAACCTTTGTTTTTCGAAGGAGAATAAAAAATGGGCAAGTGTGGAAGGTTTTTGGCAAGGATTTCTACGTTTTCTCTTTTCACATTTTTTCGGTTCTATTTCACATGTTCTTGCATTTTGTGTTTTGTTTTCAATTTTTGGGGCAAACATGTAGAGGTTTTCAACACTATTTCGGCAATCTTTCTCTCTTTTGGATGTTCTTTTGCTAAGGAGGAATTGTGTGTGTGTCTTTGATTGCAATTTTTTTTTTTTTTTCTGTGTTTTTTTTTTTTTAAATTTTTAATTTTTTATTTTTTTAGAGGGAAAGGTTGGTAGGGTTGTTTTGTTTTACAAGAGAAGGAGAAA